>BNJU01003718.1_pt1 | contig 125288 bp, 153 predicted proteins | sample 8539281 | NCBI WGS metagenome assembly BNJU01 (sample SAMD00202456, study PRJDB9452) | human saliva metagenome | isolation source: human saliva | place: Japan | reverse complement strand
GAAAGGATGAGGGTCATGAATGATGTAATAAAGGTATTAAAAGAACGACGCAGTGTGCGTAAGTTTAAAGGGAGATATGCCGCCGAAGGACTTGGTTGATGAAGTTATTGAAGCGGGGTCTTTATGCACCTAGCGGAAAGGGGCAGCAGTCGGCTATTGTTATTGCCGTGACGAATAGGGATGTGCGTGAACGGTTACGTAAGGATAATGTGAAAATCGGCGGTTGGCAGGATGATTTCGATCCTTTTTACGGGGCTCCCGTCATTTTAATCGTCTTAGGTAAAAAAGATTGGCCGACTCATGTGTATGACGGCAGTCTGGTTATGGGTAATTTAATGAATGCCGCTCAGGCCGTAGGGCTTGGCAGCATTTGGATTCATCGGGCCAAGGAAGAGTTTGAAATGCCTGAATACAAACAACTACTGCTTGATTTGGGTATAGACGGAGAATGGGAAGGTATCGGTCACTGCGCTTTGGGATATGCGGACGGACCCGTAGCGGAAGCAGCTCCTCGCAAGGACAGTCGCGTGTATCGCATAGAATAGGAGGTCTGTTGTGGAGACGGAACTTACGGGCAAGCAGGCCCCTATTATGCCTGAAGGGAGTATTTATTATCGGTACGTACGATGAGAACGGCGTTCCCAATGCTATGAATGCGGCTTGGGGATCTCAGTCGGATTACGGTGAAATTACCCTCTTTTTAGCACCTCACAAGACGACGGAAAACGTAGTGAAAACCGGGGCTTTTACGGTTGCCTTCGGGACGAAAAAGACGGTTGAAATTGTCGATTATTTCGGAATTGAAACGGGGCATAAGGTCAATAAAATCGCCAAGGCCGGTTGTCATGTTCATAAGAGTGAACACGTAAATGCACCGATTATTGAAGAATTCCCGTACACCTTGGAATGTACGTGTAAAAGCTATGATGCCGAAACGGGAATCCTCATAGGGACTGTCGTGTCGGCCCAGGCGGATGAGTCGATTTTGACAAACGGTGTAGTGGACTATGAAAAGTTGGAACCCCTTGTTTTCGACATTGCCACGCGTACATATCGGACCATAGGTCCCGTCGTAGCTCCGGCATTTAAAATCGGTTTGAAGTATAAATAAAAAGTTTATATATTACGAATAAACGCCCTTACTCCAAGATATATGGAAAATGTAAATGAACGACGAGTCTTTTTCCCGGGTAGGGGTGTTTTTGTATGCTTAGGCCCGGTTTTATGTTAGAATGAAAGCCGTATACATTATGTCATTAAGGAGCAAAGCGGGAATGAAGGATGTCTTACCGTCTATTTGCCGTGAAAGGCAAATACCGACGTTAAACATAACACAAATAAAATATGTGGCTGCGGCTCTTACCGTGTGCTTACTGTTTCATACGCTGTTTGCACCTATGGTCGATGTACCCGAATGGTTTATTGCCGTAGGCAGACCGGCTTTGCCCTTGTTTTTGTTTGCCGCAGCGGAAGGGTATGCACATACTCGTAGCCGGCAGGCTTATTTGAAACGACTTCTGTCGTGCAGCATTCTTATGACGGCAGCGACCTTTGCCGTTCAGGAACTCTTTCCCAATCGTTATGAATTGTCACTCATGGGAAACGCCTTCGGTACACTGTTTATCTCTGTATTGTACATGGTCGGCTGGGATAGGCTGAATGAGGGATTGGCCTTAAAAGAAAGAAGCAAGATACGAGACGCTCTCTTTGTTTTTTTGCTTCCTGTAGCGGCTATTATGCCCCTTGCCGTTGTAGGAATATTGGCCGATACGGATATAAATCATGCCGTACTTCAGGTATTGACCTTCCTGGCACTATGTATTCCCAATTTTTTTGTCATTTCTCACGGCGTTCTCTATATTCTCCTGGGGCTTTTATTATACGTATTTCATGAAAAAAGGGTCGTTCAAGCGGTTATCGTCATTTTGTACGGCTTGTGGTTTCAATATATTTATGGCGGCGGCGAATGGTGTATTGCCTTGGCAGCCATCCCCGTGTGGTTGTATAACGGAGAAAAAGGCAGGGGAAGAAAATCCTTCTTCTACGGTTTTTACCCCGTAGCCGTCATTGTTTTGTATATTCTTTCATGGCTGGTTGACCGATTTATCGTCATGTAAAGATGTATTCATATTGTGTGCATGGCCGAAGTATCGGCCTGCCTATACATTTTATTAATGAGGGGGAGTTTTCATGAAAAAAGTATGGATGGCAGCTGTTTTAACGGCCGCACTTTCCGTAGGAACGGCAGCTTTTGCGGCGGATAACACGGATTTATCGACATTACCGCAAGTGTATGCGAAAGACAGTCTTTTTACGCTCGACAAAGAACACGTAGCCGGCGGTAACGGTACTTTGCACGGCAAGTTTGCCTTTGCCCGCACATCGGCCACACAAGAACAAGCTATTAAGGAAATCGGTCGTATGACCTTGAACAAGGGAGAGTCAGTAGGGCTTCATATGCATGGCGTTAATGAAGATGCGTATATTATCTTGGACGGTGAAGGTATCTTTACGGACAGCAACGGTAAGGAGTATGTTGTTCGGTCCGGCGATATTACCATTGCCCGTCCGGGACAAAAACATGCGTTGCGCAATGAAAAGAAAAAGCCTTGGTATTCCTCGATATTATCGCTCAAAACGATACATATGCGGCTAATCATCAACAGGATAAGAAATAAAACAGAGTATGGATAAAGCGGAGTTCTTTTATAAGAACTCCGCTTTTGTAAAATCGGGAGGGGAGATGATATAATAAATTACACTACGTAATTATTTTTATCACATAAGGAGAAACGTATGAATAAGAAAAAACTGATTTTCGGCGGGGTCATCCTTGTTCTCGTCTTGGTTGCAGCGTGGTATTTTATGTACTTTACCAAGACGCCGGGGTATGCTTTGAACCAAGCTCGTGAAGCGTATACAAAGCATGATGTCGCAACCTTCAAAAAGTATGTGGATGTAGAATCTATTGTCGGTAGCGGTTATGATGATTTTGTGGCCGTAGCTATGGAGTCGCCGGAGATTAAAGATAATCCTATGAACGGGTTGGCATCGGCTATGTTCCAGGGCATGAAGGGACAAATCGTACCGATCATAAGCAGTGAAATTTACAGCAGCGTAGGAAAGAAGTTGGAAGGCGACTTGCCTTCGGCACAGGATAAAGCGGCTGCTGAAAAGGTAAGACAGGATTCGGGCATTGATGATTTGACATTTAAGGACATAGGGTCTGTAAAAGAAAACGGCGACAGTGCTGTCGTGCCTGTCACCTTTACGTCAAAGAGCCTCAACCAGGACTTTTACCTTCGAGATCGCTATGGAAAAGAAGGATGGCAATTGGAAGGCTGTTAAGGTCAACAACTTCAAAGACTTCCTTAAACTTGTAGAAAAGCAAAACGATAGTCAAAACAGTCAGGAACAGTCGGGAAAATAGGCGGATTCCGGGAGGAGCTCTCGAAAGGGAGCTCCTTTTTTGCGGCAAAAAAATCTTGTCGGTCGGATGTACATGTTACAGGTAATAGAAAACATAGTTTTGCAGGAAACGGTTACAGATTTTTAAAAATAGGGTGAGATATGAAGACCTGCATAACGACATATGATATAATTCGCATCATATACACTAGACTATATACACAGAAAGAGGTGCCGTAATGGCTACATTGATGCAAAAAGATGTTTTGTTGGAAGGCGTGTTTCAGGCCTTTAGGGTTATGCGCATGGGGCTAATGCGGATGAAGCGACTATTAACGAACTCCTGGAATTGAAGCAAAAACTATACGGCTCCAAGCCGGAAGATCTGGATTTTCAGGAAATAATGTCTTATATAAAGGAAAATATTGAGAAATACAAGGGATAAAAGAGACACAGGTACGGGTAAATCGTAGCGATACGGCCCGGAGTACGGGCAACATTAAAGCGGCTATAGCCTTTTTGCTATAGCCGCTTATGTATTATTCTTATTTATGTTCGTAGTAGTATCTCGTCCACATGGTGATTTCCTGTAAGGACGGGTGGGGTGTCATGGTTTCGCCGATGGTGTAAATGGACTGAGGCACGAGATCGCGAGTCAGGCCGCTTTCTCGAAGTTTTTTGACTGTCGGTGAGGCGATTTCTTCGTGACGAATGACAAAAGGCTGGGGGCCGGCATTCATAAGGTTAATGAAGGGTTGGATGAGAATAGAGGCTTCATGTCCGATAATGTGAGCACCCAAGAGGTGTTTCGTTTTTTTGTCGATAACGAGTTTTACGAAACCGTCGTCGGGATTGCCTTGCTCAAAGCCGAGGGCATAGCCTTTGGCTGCTGTCGAGTAATGGTTGACGGCAATATCCACGTCATATCCCGCTTTTTTTGCATTTGCTTCCGTAAGGCCTACTTGAGCCGCTTCAGGATAGGTGTAGGTTACTGCCGGGACGAGATCGTATCTGGCCCAACGCCAATCCTTCGGTTCGTGATTTTCAAAGAGGTTGTGGGAAATGATTTCCGCTTCGTAGTTGGCTTTGTGGCGGAAGGGAGCTAAGCCGTTAATATCGCCGAGAGCCCAAATTCCTTCGGCCGCTGTTTCAAGAAATTCATTCGTTTCAATGTACCCACGCTTGTCAAGCGTAACATCCGTATTTTCCAGGTGCAAAAGATCCGTCGTCGGTTTAACGCCCGGAGCGATAAGGATTTCTTCAGCGGCAACGCTGCCTTCTTCACCTGTCGAGCGGTCTTTAAAACGGAGAACTTTGAGTCCGTCTTTTAGTTTCGACGGAGACCGTGTCTTTATTTAATTCTACGTCTATACCGTAATTTTTAAATTGTGTGAGTAAGAAGGCCGAGACATCTTCGTCATCCTTAGGTAAGAGGCGAACGTTATGTTGAACAATAGTGACCTTTGTGCCCGCCGCATTGAAAACATGGCCGAACTCACAACCGATGGGGCCGCCGCCGACAATGATTAAACTCTTATACGGCTTTTGCGGATATTTATCGCCGAAGAGACTTTCCGAAGTAACATACCCGGCTTCTTCCAAGCCCGGAAGGACAGGAATGTTTGTTTTTGCTCCCGTACCGAGGATGATTTTATCACCCGAAATATCAGCTTGCGAACCGTCATTCAGATTGATGTGCAGGTCTTTTTTATCTGTAAAAGAAGCAGTACCTTCGTAAATATCGATATTTTCCATAGACGCGTAGTAGTCTCTGGTTCCTTGAGAGGCGGGATTTAAAAAGCCCCAAAGGCGGTCGGAAACGGTTTGCCAATTAATAGAGGCCGGACCGGATACGACGCCGAGGCGTTCCGCTTCCTTTATTTCACGGACGTAGTTGGCGGCCGTTACCAGAATTTTGGTGGGGAATACAGCCGCGGTTGAGGCAGGTACCCCCGAACTTCCCCTTTTCTACAATGGCTATATGAAGGCCCTGACGAACTGCGGCATCCACAACGATGTTGGCAGCGCCCGTGCCTATAACAACTAAATCATAGTGTTTGTACATGATGAAACATCCTTTCTATACAAATAAAGTACAGTTTATAATCATTATAGCCGAAGTGGCGATTTTTGCAAGGACAAAAGGTTAAAGTCCGGCGTGCCGTTTCTTGTCAACCCTTATAATCTGTGATATGATGATAAACGTATTATAATGATTTCGATAAATCAATATAGGCATAAGAACCATGAGGAGGAACTGTTCAGAATGAAAGTAACCGTTAATGAAGTAGACCAACATAAAGTAACCCTGCATATCGAAGTATCTGCTGAAGATGCTGCCAAGGGTGCTGCTGCGGCTGTAAAGAATCTTGCAAACCGTGTCAATATCCCCGGTTTCCGTAAAGGGAAGGCACCGCGCATGGTGTTGGAAAGCTTCTTAGGTAAAGATGCCGTAAAAGAAGAAATTTTTGAAGTGGTTGCATCGAAGGCGTACAACGATGCTCTTCAGGAACAAGGAATTACGCCCGTAACGGATCCGGATATTAACCGCATTTGCGATGAAAAGGGCAAAGATTTCGTCTTTGAAGCTACGCTCACGAAAAAACCGGAAGTTAAATTGGGTGAATATAAAGGCATTAAGGCTGCTAAGGAAGCCGTTGAAGTAACAGATGAAGACGTTGCCAAAGAATTGGTAAACTTGCAGAAAACACATGCAAAAATGGCTCCCGCTCCGGAAGGTGCCAAAGTTGAAGACGGTGACTATGCCGTTATCGACTTTAAAGGGAACCATTGACGGCGTTGCCTTTGAAGGCGGTGAAGGTAAGGCATATCCTTTGCAAATCGGTTCTGGGCAGCTTTATTCCCGGCTTTGAAGAACAGCTCATCGGTTTGAAAGCCGGTGACAGCAAGGATGTAAAAGTTCCTTTCCCGGAAGATTACTTCCAGAAGGATCTGGCAGGTAAGGAAGCCGTGTTTGCCGTAACCGTTCAGGATATTAAACGCAGCGAATTGCCGCCCGTCGATGCCGACTTTGCGGAACTTGTAGGCAAATTCAAGACTGTTGACGAATTGAAGGCCGACGTTCGCGGACGCCTTGAAAAGAGTGCTAAGTTTAAAGCTACGGAAGCCTTTAACAACGAAGTTTTGAAGAAAGCTATTGATAATGCATCCGTCGATATTCCCGAAGTGATGGTCGAACAGAAAGTCGATCAGATGGTTGAAGAGTTCGAACTGAAATTACAGGCTCAGAACATGCACCTTCACGACTATTTGGAATATACGAAGCAGGATGAAAAAGATTTCCGTGCTCAGTATCTGGATGCGGCTAAGGAAAACGTCAAGATGGACCTCGTTCTCGAAGCTATTGCCAATGCTGAACATATTGAAGTCAAAGAATTGGACCTTCAGGCGGAAATTATTACGATGGCTCGTAACTTCGGTGCCGATCCGCAGGAAGTCTATAAGATCATTATGAAAGAACGACGCATTCCGATGCTCGTACAGTCCGTGGGCCGCAAGAAGGCTGCCGGCTTCATTCTTTCCAATGCCGTAGATACGAACGCTAAGGAAGAAAAGGCTGAAGAAGCAGAAGCCGAAAAGAAACCGGCCAAGAAGACGGCTACGAAAGCCGCTGCCAAAGATGAAGAGGCAGAAGCAAAGCCGGCTAAAAAAAGACGACTAAACGGACTACTAAGAAGAAAGAAGATGCACCGGAAGCGTAAGAACCGAGAGGAGCCTTACGATGAAAATGCAATATGTACCGATTGTCGTAGAACAGTCGTCTCAAGGTGAACGCAGTTACGATATTTATTCGCGTTTATTAAAGGATCGCATTATCTTTTTGACGGGAGCTATTGACGATACGGTCGCCAACAGTGTGATTGCTCAGCTTTCTGTTTTTGGAAGCCGATAATCCCGACAAGGACATTCATTTATACATTAACAGCCCCGGCGGTGTCGTAACCGCCGGTATGGCTATTTATGATACCATGCGTTATATTAAGCCCGATGTTTCCACTATTTGCGTAGGTTCGGCAGCTTCCATGGCTTCCGTTCTTCTGACGGCGGGAACGAAGGGAAAACGTTTTGCATTACCTCATTCGCAGGTCATGATTCATCAGCCCTTGGGCGGAGTTCAGGGTCAGGCGTCGGATATTGAAATCCACGCTCGCGAAATCCTGCGTATGCGCAAAGAATTAAACGGCATTTTGGCAACTCATACAGGTCAGCCTGTGGACGTTATCGAAAAGGATACGGAACGGGATAACTTCATGACTGCCGAAGAAGCCAAAGCATACGGCCTTGTCGATGAAATCCTTATCAGACCGGGTGATGCGGCCGTAAAAGGCTAAAATCCGGAAGGGGGTAAGGAAAGTTGCCGAAAGACACTCATAAAGATGAACCGCGTTGCAGTTTTTGCGGACGTACGCAAGACGACGTAAAGAAACTGATCGCCGGTCCGGGAGTCTATATTTGCGACGAATGTATTAATGTAGCACAGACGATTCTGGACGACGAACTAGAAGAAGAGGAAGAAGCACCGGCCTTTGAAATGAAGGAATTGCCTACACCTCATGAAATAAAGAAAAACCTGGACGATTATGTTATCGGTCAGGAAGCGGCTAAGAAACCTTGTCTGTAGCCGTATACAATCATTACAAACGCTTGCAGTCCAACAGCAACAAGGACAAGGACGATGTGGAGTTACAGAAATCAAACATTGTCATGGTCGGTCCTACGGGTAGCGGCAAGACCTTGTTGGCACAAACGTTGGCCAAGTTTCTGGACGTTCCCTTTGCTATTGCCGATGCGACGAGCTTGACTGAAGCCGGCTATGTAGGGGAAGATGTGGAAAACTGCCTGCTCAAATTGATTCAGGCGGCGGACTTTGATATTGCCAAGGCTGAAAGAGGCATTATCTATATCGATGAAATCGATAAGATTGCCAGAAAGTCTGAAAATCCGTCGATTACACGCGATGTTTCCGGAGAAGGCGTTCAACAGGCTTTGTTGAAAATCCTCGAAGGTACGGAAGCCAATGTACCTCCCCAAGGAGGTCGTAAGCATCCTCATCAGGAAATGTTGCAAATCGATACGACGAATATTCTCTTTATTTGCGGTGGTGCCTTTGACGGCATCGATAAGACTATTCGCAGTCGCCGTACGGAGAAAAACATGGGCTTCGGTGCCGATATTCATAAGAAAAATGAAGAATCGGTAGAAGAACTGTTGAAAGAAATCATTCCTACGGACTTGCAGAAGTTCGGTCTCATTCCCGAATTGATCGGCCGACTTCCCGTGCTGGTTACGTTAAATCCCTTAGATGAAGAAGCAATGATACATATTTTGACGGAGCCTAAAAATGCTCTTGTTAAGCAGTATCAGAAGATGCTCGGCATGGATGACGTAAAACTTACGTTTACGGATGATGCTCTAAAAGCCATTGCCGAAGAAGCGCTGCGTCGTAAGACGGGTGCTCGCGGGCTTCGCTCCATTATTGAACGGATTATGCTGGATGTCATGTTTGATGCACCTTCGCGTAAGGATGTGGAAGAGTGTATTGTCACTAAAGAAAGTGTTGTTGACGGCAAGGCTCCTCAGCTAAAATTGAGATCATCGGATTCGTAGTTACAGAACTCATTTTCTGCCAAGGAAATGAGTTCTCTTTTTCTAACGAGCTCTTGCGGAAAGAAGGTGAAACAAATGGAAGAAAGCAATATAATATCCGTACCCCTCGTCACGCTTCGAGGGATTGTCGTATTTCCTAAATTGGTGAGTCATATTGATATCGGTCGGGAACGTTCTATGGAAGCCGTTGAAAAGGCCATGGATACCAATCGTCTTTTGATGGTGGCCACACAAATAGACGAAAGTGAAGAAAATCCCGGCATAGACGGCATTTATCACATCGGCACTTTGGTCAAAATTCAGCAGATGCTTCGCATGCCCGGCGGCGGTATTCGTATTCTTGTAGACGGATTGTATCGTGCCGTCATTAACGGCTTTTTCGGAACGGGCCGCATACCTGGAAGTAGCTGTTGAAGAAATTCCCGAATTCATGGGCGACCCTATGGAAGAGGAAGCATTGCGGCGCGTCATGTACAAACGTTTTGAAGAATGGTTGAAACGCGTCAAAGACGGTGAAGAAATTACGGAACGCCTGCAGTCCGTTGACGGTCCGGGTGTCTTGGCCGACTTTATAGTTTCCAAACTGCCTGTGCAACTTCAAGTTCAACAGCAACTCTTGGAAACTTCCAATGTAAGTGAAAGACTTAGACGTGTAACGGGACTTCTCGATATTGAAACGGATATTGCCCGCTTGGAAGCGGAAATCTCCAAGGAAGTTCGTACTCAAATCGATAAACAACAGCGGGAATATTATTTGCGCGAAAAAATTCGCGTCATTCACGGCGAATTGGGCGATAAGGTAGATAAAGACGCGGAAGTTAATGAGTTACGCGAGACGATTAAGAAGGCGGCCTTGCCCGAGTATGTGGAAAAGGCGTTGCTAAAGGAAACGGATCGCCTTGATCAGATGCCGCCCATGATGGCTGAGTCGGCTATTGTCCGCACGTATATAGATTGGGTCCTGGCCTTGCCGTGGACGAAAGAATCGGAAGATAATCGGGATCTGAAAAATGCGCAGACCGTATTGGAACATGATCACTACGGGTTGGAAAAGGTGAAGGAACGGATTATTGAATATTTGGCCGTACGGCAGTTAACCGACTCGGCTAAGGGTCCTATCTTATGCCTTGTAGGTCCGCCCGGCACGGGTAAAACGAGTATTGCCCGCTCTATCGCCTCGGCTATGGGTCGTAAGTATGTGCGTGTTTCCTTGGGCGGCGTAAAGGATGAAGCGGAAATTCGCGGTCATCGTCGTACTTATATCGGGGCTTTGCCCGGCCGAATTATAACGGGTATGAAGCAGGCCGGGTACTAAAAATCCGGTATTTTCTTCTGGATGAAGTGGATAAGCTGGCATCGGATTTGCGCGGCGATCCGTCGGCAGCTTTACTGGAAGTATTGGATCCGGAACAAAATGATACGTTTACGGATCATTTCATCGATTTGCCTTATGACTTGTCGAAGGTTTTCTGGATCATGACGGCCAATGTGGCGGGAAATATTCCCCGCCCCTTGTTGGATCGTATGGAAATTATCGACTTTTCCAGTTATACGGAAGATGAAAAGGTACAAATTGCCAAGAAGTATTTAGTACCCAAGCAATTGAAAGAAACGGGGTTAAAAGGAAAGGGGATTAAGTTCTCTGACAGCGTATTACGGCGTATTGTTCGCGATTATACGAGAGAATCCGGTGTAAGAACCTTGGAAAAGACTATCGGAGCCGTTTGCCGCAAATTGGCCAAAGCCGTTTTGCTGGAAGAACATGCCGACTTATCCGTTACCGTTAAGCGCTTACCCGATTTCTTGGGACCTGTCAAGTTCCTGACTCCTGAAAGAAAGCAGAAGAACGCTGTCGGCTTGGTCACGGGTTTGGCATGGACGCAAGTGGGAGGAGAGGTCTTGGAAACGGAAGTGGCTACCGTTCCCGGAAAGGGCGCCCTTATTTTGACAGGCCGGTTGGGTGATGTCATGAAGGAATCGGCTACGGCCGCTGTTACCTATGTGCGCCGTCGTGCCGAATCGCTGGATCTTCCCGTCGACTTCAATCAGAAGACGGACATACACATTCATTTGCCTGAAGGCGCTATTCCCAAAGACGGACCTTCGGCAGGCATTACCATGGCTACGGCCATTGCGTCGGCACTTACGGGACAACCTGTGCGCCATGATGTAGCCATGACGGGAGAAATTACGTTGCGCGGCAATGTTCTTCCCGTAGGCGGCATTAAGGAAAAGGTCATTGCCGCGCACCGGGCAGGAATCAAAAAAATTCTCTTACCTGAAGCCAATAAAAGAGATATGTCCGATGTACCGCAGACTGTCAAAGACGATGTGAAATTCATTTTCGTAAACCACATGGATCAAGTACTGGAACAGGCGTTGGTGAAATAATGGAACGCAGAGATATAGCTTTGATTAATCCCAAGTATTTAACATCTGCCGTTGAAGCCAAGCAATATCCTTGCGAGGAACGGCCGGAAATTGCCTTTTTAGGCCGTTCCAATGTAGGGAAATCCAGTCTCATCAATTCCTTATGCAATCAGCGCGGCTTGGCTAAGGTCAGCGGAGCGCCGGGGAAGACACGGACTATAAACTTCTTTACGGGAGAACTTCGCGAACGCGTTGATGGCGAGTCGACACGACACCCCGTATACCTTGTCGACTTACCCGGTTACGGCTTTGCCAAGACGGGCGGTAAGAATCGGGATTTGTGGAGTCGTTTTATCGGTGACTATATTCAGTCGTCAAAAAGATTGGTTCTGTTGTGCCTCTTAGTAGATTTGCGTCATCCCGGGCTGTATTTGGACGGAGAAGCCTATGCATGGCTTCGTAACAATGACATTCCCTTACAGATTGTCTGCACTAAGTCGGATAAGCTGAATCAATCGGAAAAGCAAAAAAATTTAAACGAGATTAATCGTTTATTTCCTACGGAATATGCGGCTCTTGCTTACTCGTCTTTAAAGGGGCAAGGTAAGAATCGACTCATAGAAAGATTCTATGACGTAGTCCGTGGGCGCTTCGTTGACTATGAGCATACGGTATGATATATTCATAACGTAATCTAAAAAAGAATAAGGTACAGTCAGGTGTCTAACGACCTAACAGAGAAGTCCGGTGCAATACCGGCGCGGTCCCGCCGCTGTAAGGAAGAGGGAGATTGCAAGATGTCACTGCATGGAAATGCGGGAAGGCGCAATCGACCGATGATGCCGAGCCAGAAGAACTGCCTGACGAAGAGTCACCGGTATGACCTGCGAGCGATGGGTAGGAGATTTATGCAAAACAGCAGAGGCTGCAAGGTGATATCTTGCGGCCTTTTTTGTATTTGGAGGAATCGATTTGTCGGAAAAACGACGAGTATCGGCCTGTTTTTGCTGTGCGGTTCTGTCTTTGGGAAGTATCGTATACGGTGCTGCCGGAGATGATGATAAGGATACGACGATTCGCGTAACTACGCGACCGATTATTGTAACGGCCTATCGAAACACGGGAGCTTACGGCGGAGCGGAATTGCCGGAAGCACAAAAAACGGTTGTGACGGAAAAACAAATCAGTGCCAACAATTATAAGACGGTTGAAGATGTGTTACGGCAAGTGAACGGGGTCACGTTAAACAGTATGGTTCCCGGGGCCACTTCTTTCGTGAGGATTAACGGTGACGACAGAGTCAATATTCTCGTAGACGGACAGAGTCTGGCCAATGCACAAGGTTCGTCGTACGGTCGGGGGATGGTTGACTTGTCGACCTTGCCGGGTGTCGATAATATCAGTGCCGTTGAAGTTGTCAAAGGGGCCGGGTCGGTCCGTTACGGTGCCGGCTCCGTAGGCGGGACGATTAATATTATTACAAAAAAAGGTAAGAAAAATCGGACTGTTCTCGATACGGCTTTCGGCTCATGGGGAAAGGAATATTACAGTCTTCTACAGGAAGGATCAAAGGGAGATACGAGTTGGTTCATGTCGGGAAGCCTTGATAAAAAGGATTATTATAAGTTTCCCGACAATGCTCGATCAGATAAAGCGGCAGGTGATAATCGGGCAAAGTCTTTGACCTTCCGTATGGATAGAAAGCTGAACAAGTCGCAATCTATGACCTTGAATGTTTCGCATAAAGATTCACGAGGGACATGCAGTCAGTTTTGATTCTCCGTACGGTATCGCTCATCGAAAGTTTTCGGTTAAGCAGTATAAACCTCTGGAAAGGCTTAGCAATAATGTAAGCCTTACGTGGAACTTTAGAGAAAATACGAGCACACCCGGACATATTCGGTATTTTAACGACTATTCGAAAACGTGGTGGACCAACCGTTTTCATACGAAAACGCAGGGAATTCAGGCGGAACGCTCGTGGATGACGAAGTATCATTTCTTCACTTTAGGGGCGGAATGGACCTTGGATTCGGGGTCCAATGACGGAGCTAATTATAAAAATAAAAAGAAGTCGAACAGGGCCGTATACGGTGAAGATATGATCGTTTATAAAAAATGGACGTTTACACCGGGCTTGCGGTTGGATAAGAACAGTCATTTCGGTTTTCACAAGACACCGAGACTGGCTGTAGAATATCGTGCCGGCGACAATTTAAATATATACGGTTCGTGGAGCCGGGTTTATACGGCCCCTCGCTTGAATGATATGTATTATAATGGAGCCCGGTCACGCGGTAATCCGGATTTGAAGCCTGAAAGCGGCTACTCTCAGACAGTGGGGGTGGATTGGGCGATGACTAAAAATACGTTGTTGCGCTTCAGTCTTTTCCACAGTTATTTAAATGATGCTATTCGTTGGGACCGCAGCATTACTCCTTATGAAGTTCGCAATCTCAATAAGGAAGATAAACGGGGAATCGATTTGTCGTTGCAGCATAAAATTGGTGCGACTTGGGATTGGGAGTTGGCATATACGTATACGAAGATTAACGTCGATGAAGGTCGCGGTATGCGAAGAGATCCGTCCAATAGTCAACCCAACGGGTATCGAGCTTCGTTGCAATATCATGAGGGTAAATGGAAGGTGAATTTGCAACTGTCAGCCGGCACGGGCCGGGAAGACTGGTATTATGTCAAGAAATCGTATGTAACGTGGGATCTCAATGCCAGCTACAGTGCGAATAAACGCCTTACCCTGTACGGCGTCGTTCATAATTTAACCGATGACGGTTATGATTTGTACCACGGCTATCCGGACAGCGGTCGCAGCTATTTATTCGGTATGAAGTATTCGTTTTAAGGAGTCTTTATGATAAAGAAACTTTTATGCTTGTGTATAGCCGTTTTCGCGTTGGCTGTTTGCGGGTGCGGTTCTGATAAAAAGTAATGCGTCACCAAAACACCGCTCAGGCTTATGCCGTTATTACGGATGATACGGGAAAAAAACGGTAACTCTTGATAAGAAGCCGCAGCGAGTCGTAGTGTTGTCATCATCTCTTATGAATTTTTGCCGCCGATGTAGGCGGTGAACTGGCAGGGTAGACCGACGATTAAGTCGGACGACGCAAAGGTTCCCGATAGCTATCAGTCCGTCCCGGAAGTAGGGCCTGTCTTTTTAATGTCAGTGCCGAGGCGGTTATTGCCTTAAAGCCGGACCTGATTATTGCCAGCAAATCGCAACACGAGGCGTTGGTTCCCTTATTTGAACAAAAACGGCATCAAGGTTGTGGTTCTTAACTCTAAAACGTACGATGATGTAAAGCGGAATATGACTATATTCGGGCAGATTTTTGATAAAAAGGAAATAGCTGAAAAACATATTGAGGATATGGATAAAAAAATTGAGGATATTCGTCATAAATTCCCGGGAAATCATAAGAAGATAGCTATTATTCACGCTACGCCCAGTCAAGTATCCGTAGAAATGAAGAACTCCATTGCCGGCAGCTGTGCCGACATTCTGGGGCTTGATAATGTGGCAGCCGACGGACAAGTGACATCAAGTGGTGCCCAGGTGCCGTACTCTATGGAAAAATTGGCTCAAGACAATCCGGATATCATCTTCATTACGACTATGGGAAAGAAAGAAAAAGTTGAGCAGAAAATGAAGACCGAATTTCAAAACAGTCCGGCCTGGTCCGTTTTGGAAGCCGTAAAAAACGGTCGCGTATATGTACTTCCTGAAAATCTGTTCTTATTAAATCCGGGTCTAAGTTATCCGGAAAGTGTGGAATATATGGGTCGGGCCGTATACGGAGAATTACATTGATGAGTGCTGAAAAGGAAGATATAAAACGACTGTCCCTTTTACTCTTTATGGTCGCTGTTCTTGCCTTTTTTGCTGTTTTGTCCGTGTCTCAGGGGGCAGCAAAAATTGATTTACAGACCATCATTCAGGCTTTTTACGGAGACGGACAGTCGACGACGGATCAGATTATTCGCAATATTCGGTTACCTCGTACAGTTACGGGCATGTTTGTAGGTATTAATCTGGCCCTGTCGGGAGCCGTTTTACAGGCTGTTATGAAGAATCCCCTGGCGGATCCGCATATTATCGGTGTTTCGTCCGGGGCCGGGTTGGCGGGAATTGCGGTCATGCTCGTTTTTCCGGCCTATACTTCATTTATCGTACCGGCCGCTTTTTGCGGTGCCATGGCGGCCGCCGGACTGGTGTATGCCTTGGCGTGGAAAAACGGTATTCGTCCCGTACGACTGATTCTCGCCGGCGTAGCCGTATCGGCTTTGTTGGGAGCCTGCATTTCCGGTCTTTTGATTTTTTACAGCGACCGGGTACACGGGGCCTTGATGTGGATGGTCGGCGGCTTATCGGCAAAAAGTTGGGTTGATGTATCCCTCATTTGGCCCTATTCTCTGGCCGGCTTTTTGGCGGCCGTAGGCGGAGCCTATTATTTGAATATTCTTCAATTGGGTGACGATACGGCTAAAGGGTTGGGGCTTAACACGGAGCTGACACGTGTCGTCTTTACGGCCCTAGCCGCTGTTTTGGCTGCCAGTGCCGTGAGTGTAGCCGGCTTATTGGGTTTTGTAGGTCTCATTGTGCCTCACGTGGCACGTCTTATTATCGGTACGGATTATCGGTATCTTATGCCCGCCTCAGCCTTATTGGGAGCTATGTTGGTTACCTTAAGCGATACATTGGCTCGGTTGCTGTTAGCACCTATGGAGCTTCCTGTGGGAGTCATCATGGCGTTTTGGGGTGCCCCGTTTTTCCTCTTCCTGTTAAGGAGGGATGTATAATGGCCGATACTATTCTTACGGTTAGCAATTTATCGTGTGAGGCAGGCGGTAAGACGGTGCTGCACGGATTGAATCTACATATTGAAAGACAGGCCGTTACTGCCGTTATCGGGCCGAACGGATGCGGTAAAAGTACCCTTTTGGGTTGCATGTGTCGTCTGCGGCAACCGTCAGCCGGGGAGATTACCTTAAGCGGGCGAAGTATTCGGACGTACAAGCGTAAGGAATTAGCTCGTAAGATGGCTATTTTGACACAACAGGACGAGTTTCCCGATCGTATTACGGTTCAGGAACTGGTAGAAGCGGGACGGTTTGCTCATAAAAGTTTTCTGCACAGTGATGACCGTAGCGGTAAGGCTGCCGTAAAGAATGCGATGGAGATTACACGGACGAGTGAATTCTCGCAGCGACAGGTACATACCTTATCGGGAGGCGAAAGACAGCGAGTACGTATGGCTATGGCCTTGGCACAAGAGCCGCAACTGTTGCTCTTGGATGAACCGGGGACCTATTTGGATATACGCCACCAGTTGGAAATTATGGATTTACTGGTGAAGTTAAAGAAAGAGCGACAAATGACCATCGTCATTGTTTTGCATGATATCAATCAGGCAGCCCTTTATGCCGACTATACGGTAGCGATGAAAGACGGCCGCATACAAGCGTACGGGAAGACTGACGAAGTAATTACGCGTCAGTTGGTGGAACAGGTGTTTGACCTGAACGTGAACGAGTTCGTTTCGTCCAATGGCGAGACGGTGCTCATGCCGTCAGGAAATAAATAAATTTTATGAGGTGGTAGCAATGAAAAAAAGTATGTTGAAACGACTCTGTGTAGTATCTTTGGCGAGCCTTGCTTTAGGAACTTTTACGGGACTTCCCGCACAGGCCGGATATACGTTGAATCCGGAAGTAAAGGATGCGACGCCCGCTTTGAAGCAGGCTGCCGAAATCGGTGTGAGAAAGCATGAAACACCGGAATTGGCTAAAGAAAAAAACAAGGATGCTATTCTCGTGCTCAGCTTCGGCACGACGTACAAAGACAGTCGTGTCAAGACGATTGAAAAGACGGTTTCCGATATTCAGGCTGCTCATCCCGATGTAAAGACGGTCTTGGCGTTTACATCTCATATTATTGTGGATCGTATTGCCGAAAAAGAAGGAAAGACGATTCCCACTCCCGAAAAAGCATTGGATCAACTCAAAAAAGAAGGCTATACGCGTGTAGCCATTACGTCTCTCGATGTTATTCCCGGTATGGAATATGCATATGATACGGCTATTTACGACTTGTATAAAAATGATTTCAAGAAGATGACTGTAGGCACGCCTATTATGTACTGGATGGGCCAGGAAGATCAGCGTGACGACGTGGCTGAATTCGTCGAGGCTTTGAAAACGCAGTTGCCGAAGACAGATAATCATACGGCGGTTCTCGTCATGGCCCACGGTACTCCCCACCCGGCTAATGCATACTACTCCGTCGTACAAAATCGCATTGATTCGGCAGGACTTAACAATGTGTACATTTATTCTGTAGAAGGATGGCCCCATTTGGATACGGTTATTCCCGCAATTGAAGGCCAAAGGGAATTAAAGAAGTTACCATTATGCCCATGATGATGGTTGCCGGCGACCATGCCAACAACGATATGGCAGGAGCTGAACCTGATTCGCATAAGAGTATTTCTGGAAAAAGAAGGCTTTAAGGTACAGACGTACATTCACGGCTTAGGTGAAAATCAGGCGGTTCGAAAGATGTTCGTAGAACGGGCTAATGAAGCTTGGGATGCACTGGAAAAGGAATAATTGAACGTGGTACAATAATTCGGTAATGTATCTCATTTAGAAGGAGAGGCCGAGGTTATGGACCGGGAATACTATGCTGTAAAAGACGGCAAAAAATTGCGTTGCGGTTACACTACAGGTACGTGTGCGACGGCAGCGGCGAGTGCAGCGGCTATGATGCTGTTTTCACACCGAAATGTGGATACGGTACGTGTTGAAACGCCTAAGGGCGTTACGTTGGACTTGGAGACAGGGGATGCCGTTTTTTCTGAAAATACAGCAACTTGCGCCGTTCGAAAGGATGCGGGAGATGATCCGGACATAACCGACGGCCTCCTTATTTTTGCTACTGTAGCCTATGCGGACGGAGACGGTATTATTCTTAAGGGTGGTAAGGGCGTCGGCACGGTGACTAAAGAGGGAATGTCGTCACCTGTCGGCGAGGCCGCTATCAATCCGACGCCGCGGCGCATGATTACGGAAGCGGTACGCAAGGTGATGGAAGATTTTAAGTATAAGGGCGGATTGGAAGTCACTATATCCATTCCCGGAGGCGAAGAACTGGCACGTAAGACCTTTAATCCCAGGCTGGGTATTGTAGGGGGATTATCGGTCCTGGGAACGTCGGTATCGTCGATCCTATGAGCGAGCAGGCCTTAATCGATACGATTCACGTTGAAATGAATTCACGTCGGGCAGCGGGAGATGAGCACTTACTGGCCTTTTTCGGTAATTACGGTGTCGATTTTGCCGCTTCGGAATGGCAAATGGATACGCAAGACAGAGTTACATGCAGTAATTATGTCGGTGAAATGCTCGATTATGCGGCGTACTTGCAGTTTAAGGACGTACTTTTAATCGGTCATGTCGGTAAGATGCTTAAACTGGCCCAGGGAATTATGAATACCCATTCCCGATACGGTGACGGCAGGACTACGTTCCTGGCTATGGAAGCCATGTTTGCCGGTGCTTGCGTAGAGACGGGTAAGGCTGTTTATGAAAGTCTGACGACGGATATGGCTCTGGACATACTGGAAGAGGCGGGCGTTTTGGAGCCGGTCTTGCAAAGGCGACGGAGAAGGTTGCTTATTATATGCAGGCACGCGTACACGGAGCTTTGAAAACGGAAGCCGTCTTATTTTCCAATAAGCGCGGAATTATGGGTCATGACGCAAGGTGCAACTGAACTAATCCGGTTTCACGGAGGAGAGACATGATGAAAGGAAGATTATATTGCATCGGTTTGGGGCCGGGAGATCCCGAACTGGTTACCGTGAAAGCTTTGCGGCTCATGAAAGAATGTTCCGTATGGTTTATTCCTCAAAGCGGGCCCGGATAAGGAGACAGCCGGTCAGATTTTGCAAGCTGCCGCAACTTATGCGGGATGAAGACTTGCAGGCATCCAAGACGATTGTTAAATTGGCCTTTCCCATGACTCGAAGTGAAGAAATTTTAGAAGAGGCTCATAGAAAGAATGCGGAAATGATAGAGGCGTATTTGGATAAGGGAGAAGATGCGGCTCTATTTACACTCGGTTGTCCTACTGTATATGCATCATGTTCCTATGTGGAAAGACGAGTCGCCCTCGCCGGGTATGATACACAAATCGTTCCGGGCGTCACCAGTTTTTGTGCGGCGGCAGCGGCCTTGGGGACGAGTTTATGTGAGAAAGATGAACCTCTTCTGGTGGTGCCTGCGAATCGCAATGATTTGGCAGACCTTCTCGAGGTGCCGGGAAATACGATTATCATGAAGCCGTCATCAGCCAATGACAAAATAAGACCTCTTTTAGAAAAAAAGGGGCTAATTTCAATGGCATCTATGGTACAACAATGCGGTACGAAGGAAGAAAAAATATTATTTACACTTGAAGGAACCGTTCCTCATAGTTATTTTTCAGTTATTCTCGTTAAGAAAGAAGAATTGATATGATACATTTTGTCGGAGCCGGCCCGGGAGCCCCCGATTTAATTACTGTAAGGGGTAAAAAACTTTTAGAGGAAGCGGATCTTATTATTTATGCCGGGTCCTTGGTCAATAAAGAACTTTTAACGAATGCAAAAGAAGGCTGTATTGTCAAAGACAGTGCTTCCATGACCTTGGAAGAAGTATTAAAAGCCATGGAGGAATCAGAGGCAAAAGGGTTTGTGACGGTTCGCCTGCATACGGGAGATCCGTGCTTGTACGGCGCCATAAGAGAACAGATGGATGCCTTGGATGAAAAGGGGATTGATTACGACTACACACCGGGGGTCAGCTCTTTTTCTGCAGCCGCTGCAGCGTTACGGGCTGAGTACACCTTGCCGGGTATTAGCCAATCGGTAATCATTACGAGAACAGCAGGACGGACGCCCGTACCCGATAAACAGACCATTGTCGATTATGCACAGCACGGAACGACGATGGTTGTCTTTCTCAGCACGGGGCTTGTTGAAAAATTGGTAATTCAATTGGTTGAAGGCGGCTATACGGCGCAAACGCCGGCGGCTGTCGTATATAAGGCCTCGTGGCCCGAAGAAAGAGTATATCGTTGTACTGTAGGAACCTTGGCGGAAACGGTTCATACACATCATCTAAAGAATACGGCACTCATTCTGGTGGGACCTTTCTTGTCATCGGCCTATGAACGGAGTAAATTATACGATCCCGAATTTACTCACGGATTCAGAAAGGGCAATAAGGAATAAAGGGCATCTCATGAAAACATATATATTTTTCTTTACAAAGCATGGCGGTGAGACGGCTCTGAAAATCAATGAGGCACTCTTGCAAGAAGGCGTGGAATCACGTATTTTTACGACGGTTCGTCAGGTTGAAAAGAATAAGCTTTTTGAAACTTCACCTCACGGCTTTTCGGTTCTTGCAGCCGAGGCTTTTTCTCAGAAAAACGTGTTGATTGTAGTCGGTGCGGCCGGTATTGCCGTGCGTCTCGTGGCTCCGTTAGTCAAACGAAAGGATTCGGACTCACCGGTTCTTGTGGCGGATGAAAAAGCAAATTTCGTCATTCCGCTTTTGTCGGGACACATAGGCGGTGCCAACGAGATTGCTCGTATGTTGGCTCGTCACTTGGGGGCCGTGCCGGTTATAACGACGGCAACGGACGTTAACGGCTTATTCGCTGTTGACGAATGGGCGGCACGCAAAGGGTTCTTTTTATCGTCGTTAAAGACAGCCAAAGCTTTTGCCGCTTCTTTGCTTGCAAGGGGAAGAGCCGGTGTTGTCAGTGACTTTCCTTTGACGGGAAGTTTGCCGCCGGGTCTTACGGAAGGAATCCGTGAGGAAGCGGGCATGGCCGTTACTGTAAGAACGGATGCACATCCGTTTGCGCAAAGACCGTATGTGTTCATCCGCCGTTTTTACATGTCGGTGTCGGCTGTCGACGCGGTAAAAGCGTCGAAGATCTCGAAGGGATTCATACGTGAGGTGCTGGAAAATGTCGAAATTTATCTCCACTAAGTGTAGCGGATATTAATACCGTCGATATTAAGGCTGATGAAAAGGGATTTGATTGAATGTGCCGAACGGTTCGGCGTGCCTTTGCGCACCTATTCAGCCCGGCGAATTGATGAAGGTACCGGGAAGTTTTTACGGCTTCCGATTTCGTTTCGTTCTAAAGTCGGAACGGATAATGTGTGCGAACGAGCAGCTGCGGCCGCAGCGAAAGAAAGCGTACCTCTTGTTCGTAAGCAACATCGTGACGGAATGACTGTAGCCGTGTTTGTAGAAAAGAAAGAGATTTCATGGAAATAGGAGACAGTGATGAAGGGAAAAATTTATGTTATCGGTCTCGGTCCCGGCGGTAAGCAGGACATGACTTACAGGGCCGTAGCCGCCTTGCATGAATGTGATGTTATTGCAGGCTATACAACTTATATCGATTTGATTAAAGCCGATTTTGCGGATAAAGAATTTATCGTTACCGGTATGAGAAAGGAAACGGAGCGTTGTAAGGCTGCTGTGGAAACGGCACGGCAAGGAAAAACCGTAGCCATGGTTTCGAGCGGCGATGCGGGTATTTACGGTATGGCAGGCATTATGTATGAAGTGGCCGAAGCGTATGACGATGTGGATATTGAGGTTGTCCCGGGCATTACGGCAGCCGGATCGGGCGGTGCCTTATTGGGGGCTCCTCTTGTTGCCGATTCATGCCTTATTTCTTTGAGTGATTTATTGACACCGTTGGAAAAGATTATGAAACGCGTCGAGGCGGCGGCGGAGACGGATTTTGTCATTTGTTTATATAATCCGGCCAGCAAGGGGCGGCCCGATTATTTGAAGCAGGCTTGTCAGATTATCCGAAAATACAGAGAGGATAAAACGCCTGTCGGCATTGTGCGCAATATCGGCAGAAGTGAAGAGTCGGTGCGTGTTATGACATTGGCCGAAGCAACGGATGCTCAAGTCGATATGTTTACGACCGTCATTATCGGTAACAGTCGTACAAGGATTATTAAAGATAAGATGGTAACGCCGCGCGGTTACCACTTATGAGTTTGCGGATATGGATTGCCGCAGGTACGACGGAAGGCCGCCTGTTGGCAGAAGATCTGGCCGATGAAAATGTAGAATTAGCCGTTACGGTGGCTACGGAATACGGAGCCTCGTTAATTATTGATAAGCCCAATGTGAGCGTCCTTGACAAGCGTCTTAATGACAGGGGTATGGCGGAATTTATAGATCAATTTAAACCGGACTTGGCCATCGATGCGACGCATCCCTATGCGGCCATGGTGACAGAGACGATGCGTCGCGTTTGCGAAAAAAAAGATGTCGTTTATAAGCGGCTGTTAAGACCGCCGACGGATGAAGAAGATTGCCTGCGATTTTCATCTGTTGAAGAGGCGGCGGCATGGCTTGATAAAAAAGAAGGTGTAATTTTTCTTACGACGGGTAGTAAGGATTTACATAAGTTTGCAACTATACGTAATTATGAACAGCGGCTTGTAGCGCGTATTTTGCCTGTTCGAGAATCGCTTGATAAGGCCTTGGAAAACGGGTATATACCGTCTCGCATTATTGCTATGCAGGGGCCTTTTTCCGTAGACTTGAATACGGCTATGTTTAAAGAGTTTCAATCTTCTTGGGTCGTAACGAAGAATTCCGGTTCCGTCGGCGGATTTTCACAAAAACTGGAGGCCGCCCGAGCTGCAAGAGCTAAGCTGATAGTTATTGAACGACCTGAAGATGCGGGAAGTTCGTATGAAGAAATACGGGATTTTGTAAAGAGTCAGACGGAGGCATGAGATGCTGACAGTCCATATTATCGGGACAGGTCCGGGGTCTTCGGAGCTGTTGACCAAACGGGCCGAAAAAGCCTTGAATGAGGCGACAATCGTTGTAGGTGATACACGACTGTTGTCTGAAATGACTGAGGGGAAACGGTGCATACAAACATATAAGGTTGATGAGATTCGACAAATTGTGCTGGAAGCGGATGAAAAGAAAGATTGTCTTGCCGTTCTCGTGTCGGGAGATGTGGGTTTTTACAGCTTGGCCAAGTTACTTACGGATATACCGGGTTGCCGAATCGTTCGTCATCCCGGTATCAGCAGTCTCGTCTATTTTGCGGCACGCACGTCTACGAGTTGGGATGATATGTATCTCATGAGCCGTCACGGCAGAGACGGAAACCTTACCGGTGCCGTTATGACACATAAAAAGGTCTTTTGTCTTACCGGCGGAAAAGGCGGGTCCGTTCGGGACTTATGTGAAGAACTCTGTCGCAACGGCTTGGGCAGGTCAAGGTAACGGTAGGAGAACGCCTTTCATATGAAGAGGAACGGATTTGTACCTTTAACGGCATCTGAAGGCGCCAAAGAGGTATTCGATCCTTTAGCCGTCATGGTCGTTGAAAACGAAGGGGCTCAGCCGGTAGTCACTACTGTTCACGGTTGGGATGATTCACTGTTTTTGAGAGGCAAGGCGCCGATGACGAAGCAGGAAGTACGTGCCTTAGCTATATCGAAACTTCGCCCCGAAGCCGATCACATCGTTTACGACATAGGTGCCGGGACAGGGTCTTGTTCCGTAGAATTGGCTTTTCAGGTACCGTACGGTAAGGTGTACGGCTTTTGAAATAAATGAAGAGGCCGCTTTGTTGGCAGAAGCTAATAAGGAACGGTTTAATGCCCGTAACCTGGAAATCATTCGCGGCAATGCCTTGGAAAAAATAGTAGATATGCCATGTCCCGATCGAGTCTTTATTGGCGGGACAAAAGGAAATTTGAAAGAAATTCTGGATATATTATATAAAAAGAATGCTTACTGCCGGATTGTTATTACGGCCATTACCTTGGAAACGGCAGGAGCCGTGGCGGCTTATTATAAAGAACATACGGATTATGAGTTGGAAACCACGCAATTGTTTGCTTCCGAGGGCAGGCGGGTCGGTCCGTATACCTTAATGGAAGGGCATAATCCCGTTTATGTTATGACGGCCTTTCGCAAGGAGGCGGAGCATGAAGGTCAGTAAAGTAAGTAGGATTTTGTTGGCTGCTCCGTCCAGCGGTAGCGGCAAGACGACAGTCGTCATGGCCGTAACAGGGGCTTTTAAGCGCAAAGGTCTCGGTGTACGGGCTTTCAAAATCGGACCCGACTATATAGACCCCATGTTTCATCGTGCCGTAACGGGCGTGGAAGCTCATAATCTGGACCTTTTTTTGTGCGGCGGTCACGGCAAGGGAGAAGACGTATGTAAGGAAATCCTTTCTCGACATGGTGAAAAGGCGGATATTTGCGTTCTTGAAGGGGCTATGGGATTTTATGACGGACTGGGTCTTTCAAGCGATTTCAGTGCTTATGATACGGCATGTCGGTTGGAGACGCCGGTTGTTCTTGTCGTTAGCGGAAGGGGATCGGCTCTTTCAACAGCAGCCGTACTGAAGGGGCTTGCCGAGTTTCGCAGTGACAGTCATGTTGTCGGTTTTATCGTTAATCATGTAAAACCCGGAGTCTACCGCTTTTATAAGGAGTTGTGGGAGAAAAGAATCGGGCCTCAAGGCGTACGGGATGTTTTCCGGATTTACCGGAAGGGACTTTGGAAAAGTCGCCACTTGGGACTTGTAACGGCAGATGAAATAGATGATTTACAGCATAAAGCAGGGATTTTGGCAGAAGCGGCTCTGGAATATATAGACTTAGACGGCTTAGCGGCTCTGGCAGAGGAAGCTCCTCCCGTATCTTATATACCCAAAGATATAAAAGCGGTCGGTCAGGCAACCATAGCCGTTGCCAGGGATGAGGCCTTCTGTTTTTATTATGAAGACGGTTTGAACGAATTGGTTCGTTACGGTGCAAAGATTGTTGAATTCAGTCCTCTGCATGATAAACAGTTGCCGCCTTGTGACGGTCTCTATATAGGGGGCGGGTATCCGGAGCTTTATGCCGAAACATTAAGTAATAATGAGTCTATGCGTCTCAGTATTCAAAAAGCCGTTCAGGCGGGTCTCCCCTGTGTAGGAGAATGTGGCGGTTATATGTACTTGGCCGAAAGTTTCCGGCATGAAGGCACAGTATTACCTATGGTTCATGTCGTGCCGGGCAGAATTTCCATGACGAATCGATTGGTCGGATTCGGTTATGCCGAAATGACGGCTCATGAAGATAATCTGTTATATTCTGCTGCAGAGACGATGAGGGCTCATGAATTTCATTACTCGCAAAGTACCGACTCAGGGTCAGCCTTTACCATTACGAAGCGGGGAAGACGTGCGGCGGGAGAGGCGGTTTTTGCTCAAGGGAGTATTTTTGCCGGCTATCCGCATTTTCACTTTAGCGGGGAAACAAAGGCCGCCGAACGATTTGTAAGAGCTTGCGTCAATTTTCGCAAGAAGGAGAAATAATGGATATAGAACATGTATTACCGCAAGATATTGAAAAGAGAAGTATGCAAATTATTGAGGAAGAGTTGGGAGAAGTGCGTCTGGATCCGGATAAGAAGGATATTATCAAACGGGTCATTCATACCAGTGCGGATTTTGAATACGCTCATAAGCTTCGATTCAGTGATAATGCCGTCGAGTCGGCACTGAATGCCATTCGTCACGGGTGTACCTTTCTGACGGATACCAATATGGCCTGCACAGGTATTAATGCAGGGGCTTTGAAGAAGACCGGGCGGCGAGAAGATATGTTATATGGCAGACGACGAGGTAGCCGCCAAAAGCCAAGGCGAATGGAACGACGCGGGCTACAGCCAGTATGGATAAGGCTTGCGATATAAAAGGGGACCCGCTTATTGTGGCCGTAGGAAATGCACCGACCGCCCTGTTTCGCTTTGGCTGATTTAATCGATGAGGGTAAGATAACACCGGACTTGGTTATCGGTGTGCCTGTCGGGTTTGTCAACGTTGTTCAAGCCAAGGAACGAATCATGACCTGCAAGGTTCCTTATATAGTTGCCGCAGGCCGGAAGGGCGGCAGTAATGTGGCGGCTGCTATTTGCAACGCTCTTTTATATAAGGTTATACGAGGCGAAGATACGAAATGATGATTCAAAAGGCGATACTTCATGTTTTGGATTTCGGCACAAGCATGTGTCTTCTTTCTCAAAAAGAGTTAGACTTATCTATTGAGAATGTCTATGATTATGTGTCTAAGCGTGTCGAAAAGTCGTTACACGATCCGGCCGGGCGAACGGGGATATTTTATGAAACGTCGGCAGTTAAACGACAGTTGGAAAGCCTATGCATCTCAAGACTTATCCTTTCAGGAGTTGGCCGACGGTTTGGCCAAAGCGGTTTTCGAGAGTTTGAAACTTCAGGCTGAGGCAGATACGACAGATCTTTTGGTCGTTTCTTTTAAGAATGAGGCGCAAAGAGAAGGCATTGCCCTTTTCTTTTTGGAAAACCGCACGGCTTATACACACCGGATTATGACGGATGAGGATGGGGTGTATAGTCAGATTATTGAATATCAGGCCGTTTTACCGGGACTGATGCAAAAGGCGGAGGCCTATGTATTTATAGACTTAAGCGACTTTACGCTTCGTTTTGTCGATAAGAAACGAAGTATTAACGGCGAAGACGTGTATGCTTTGCCTGAGTTGATTTTACAATGTACGACTGTATTATCCGGGAAGGAAACAGTGAAAAAGACCGAAAAGTTACTGACCAAAGTAGCCGAAGAATACGGTAAGAACCCTGTCGAGGCACTGGCCAAAGGGAAACAGTATTTGGCACAAACGGCTGAAACAGGCAGCAGCTTTGCTCCTCAAGCCTTCGGTGAAGCCGCCTTTGCAGGCGAGCCTGCTTTGCAGGGTACCTTTACGGAAAAATTGAAACAGGCCGAAGACATACCGAAAGAAGTGAAGGTGGAATCTCGTTTCGCTGAACGGACGGGCACGGTACATAAAATAAAGACGGATACGGGAATTGAAATTACCTTTCCGTCCGCCTACATGGAAAATCCTGATTTTATACAATTTTTTACAAGGCCTGACGGAACCTTGTCTATCGAGTTAAAAGGAATCGGTAAAATTATTAATAAGTAACACAAAGAGGACATGACCTGTAAGGTCATGTCCTCTTTGTGTTACCCCTATTTGTCGGGTAGGTTCATCACATATGATGCCGTCATGTCTACAGAGAGAACGTCAATCCAGTGGAAAACGGAAAGAGCTCGGCAAACTGTAAAGATGCGGCTGTGGTCTTGAATAAAAGAGCGTACGTCGTCAAAGCGATCTTTTTCTGAAGGCACTGATAAATAGCCTGAAACGGCGCTGTCTATTAACTCGTTTGTCGGCCATTCTTCGCGGAAAGCAACTTTGAAGAAAGAGAAATAAGTCGACGGTTTGCGGGTCGGTTTTTAAAAAAGGAACCTTATTTTCCCAGTCCAGGAAGGTGATTTTTTGTTCTTGTCCATGCCATGTAATGTCGCGGATTGCCGGGCGACCGTGCCAAAATCCGTGAGAGTGAAGAGTTGCCAAGGCTTGTCCGGCACTAAAGAAAATATTCTTGCTTTCTTCGACAGAGTGTTTTTTAGCTACCACTTGCAAAGGGGTTCCCGTGTCCTCGGTAACGATAAAATCATCGCATAATAAGACAACGGGAGGAGCCAAGGGGACCGCTTCATTTACGGACAGCATTTTATAAGCTTCTCTGTAGAAAGCCGTATCGGGACTGCTCTTGGCAAAGGCATTACGCCCGTTACTCATGCGGCGCTTAATATAGTAATTTATATCGTTATATGTAAAGGGAATGACGCGACGTTGCGCGTTTTTTTCAATAGCCTGTAAGGCGGCTGATTTCAGCTTTTTATCCAACATAATATACCTTTCTTTGACGTAAATCAGTATGAATTCAGTATAGACAGGACTGTTTTTTCTGTCAATGAACAGGAGAATACCGTGACATGACTTCATAAGTTGCAAACGCCGTATTTGACGAATTTATAGCCATAGTATAGAATTATAGAAACTTATGTTATTTAGTTATTAATTGGAGGCACCCTATGAAATCTACGAAAAAAGGTCTGTTGTTTGCTGCACTTGCCGTTTCTCTGGCTACCCTTCCGGGTCAATTTGCTCAAGCCCAGGATGTTGCGGCACAACCTGTAGACGTAGCAACGGCACAGGCTATGGTTAATCAATGGAATAAGAATTGGTATGCAGCCGACGGCCAATTCATTATGTCACTTGAAGGCGGTAATATTAACGGTTGCCCCATTCTGGGCGGCTCTGTTGCTCATACGGATAGAGGAACTATCGGTAACTTTAAGATTCAGGAACCGGAACGGGTTCGTGATATTGTTATTAAACACAGCGGTATGGGTATGCATGAACAGCTCGTTATCGATAATGTATGGAATTTGTCGCCGTACAACTATGCGGCGCACTATGAATCGGTAGGCGGTATTTACCTCGGCGAAACGAAGGCACAGGTTGAAGCCGTTTACGGAAAGCCTATTCGTTCCAACTGGACGCCTGAGGTAGAAACGTGGTACTACGACAGCTTGGGATTACAAATGGACTTTGAAGCAGGCCGTATCGTATCGATTACCTTTAAGGCAACGGGTGATCGTCGTTTGGATCGGACGGGCTTTGATTGCAAGACAAGTCCCTGAAGAATTTGCACGCCTTTATCCTACCGGTGCAGTTCCGCAAAAGGGCGGCGTTTACTATATTGCAGACGGTGAATTCCTCGACTTTACCAACTATCCCGACTCCCTTACCTTATCCATTTACAACCATCATGTACAGGAACCGCAGTATGTTCCTCAGAAAGCTTTATAAGAATATAAATAATGCAATGAAAAGGCAGCTCCTTTCGGAGTTGCCTTTTGTGTCTTTTCGACCGGACGAAGTGCATGCGACATTTACAAGGGTCGGGGTCCATATTAGAATAAAGACGGTATGAGCATCATAGATTCGTAGGGGAGAAGGCGCTGTGGGGCAAATGAAGATACACCGAGAAATCATAAACAAAGTGAATGCCTATATAGACGATCGGCGGCGAAGAATATATGAGAACGGGGAAAAGGCTGTTCACCCCCGAGATCTGTTCGAACGATGCTGTCATATTGAAAAATTTTCAGGACGCATGTCGGACAAGATATTTTCACAGCTTAAATCTAAACTTGCAAAAAAAGAAGAATCTTTTACGGAACGCTTACTGCGTCTTATTGATGAAAGCGGTATGACGGATGCGGAAGTGTATAAACGGGCAGGCATCGATCGTAAGTATTTTTCAAAGCTTAGAAATGAGAAAGAGCGGATTCCGAAGGCCAGAGTTGTATATGCTTTTATTTTTGCCTTGGGATTGGGGCTTGGAGAGGCAAAAAAACTGCTGGCCTCTGCAGGGATACGCTGTTTCACCGGCTCGGGATTTCGATCTTGTTATGGAATTTTGTATTATTGAAGGATACGATATTGATGAAGTGAACGAGATTTTATTGGCCATGAACTTACCTCCTCTTACGTAAATGTCGCCTTTCAGGCGACCCGTAGACCTTTCGAATTTGCTACAATAGGGCCAAATCACTTTGGAGGTCAAGATATGTCTATTTTAAACGTTTTGCGATTAGTACTCCCTTTCCCTTTGTCGGCCGCATCATGTCGAAAATGCCCTTATCGCTTTGGGCATTGTTCAGTGTATTTGCAATCCGTGTCCTGCCTGTAGGCAGAGCGGGTACAAGATGTTTACCGGATATGCTCTATGAAAAACGTCGTGTTTCTGACAAGGGGTCAGGTATGGTTGATTGAAAATAAGTACAAATAAAAAGAAAAGGGTGCAATAGGAGAGATACTCCCGTTGCACCCTTTTCTATAAGGGCCGAAACGATAATCTTTGCTGTTTTGGGTGAAAGGCCTTCTGAAAAGAAGGCGGGGGTTTGCGGCCCGAAGGGGGGCTATTAGAATACGCCCTGTTCAACCATAGCCGTAGCTACGCGTTCGAAGCCGGCAATGTTAGCACCTGCCACCAGGTTATAACCGAGGCCGTTGCGTTCTGCAGCATCGACGGAATTCTTGTAAATCGTGTCCATAATGTTCTTCAAGCGAGCGTCGACTTCTTCTTCAGTCCATACGAGACGTTCGCTGTTCTGGCTCATTTCCAGAGCGGAAACGGATACGCCGCCGGCATTAACAGCCTTGGACGGAGCGACAACCATATCTTTTTGTTCCATGAGATATTTCAAAGCTTCGTTTGTTGTCGGCATGTTGGCAACTTCGATGTAGTAACGAACGCCGTTAGCAACGATTTGTTTAGCTTCTTCCATGTGAACGTCGTTTTGCATAGCCGAAGGCATGATGATGTCGGCTTTAACGCCCCAAGGCTTCTGACCGGCATGGAATTCTACGCCGAATTTATCAGCATAATCCTGAACGCGGTTGCGGCCGCTCGTACGCATTTCAACGAGGTAATCAATCTTTTCGGGTGTTACGACACCTTCGGGATCGTATACATATCCGTCCGGACCGGAGAGGGTAACAACTTTAGCACCCAATTCGGCAGCTTTTTTACAAATACCCCAGCAAACGTTACCGAAACCGGAAGCGGCAATCGTTTTGCCTTTAATGTCGACATTATCATGTTTGAGTACGTTTTCCAAGTAGTAAACAGCACCGTAACCCGTTGCTTCCGGACGGATAAGGGAACCGCCGTAGCTGAAGCCTTTACCTGTGAGGACGCCGTTTTCGAAAGTACCTTTTAAGCGGCGATATTCACCGTAGAGGAAACCGATTTCACGACCGCCTACGCCCATGTCACCGGCAGGTACGTCAATGTCCGGGCTGATATAGCGATACAGAGCCTGCATGAAGCTTTGGCAGAAGCGCATGATTTCGGCATCCGATTTGCCGGAAGGATCGAAGTCGGAGCCGCCTTTGCCGCCGCCGATAGGAAGACCTGTCAAAGCATTTTTGAAAATCTGTTCGAAACCGAGGAACTTAATGATACCGGGATATACGTTCGGCTGGAAACGAAGGCCGCCTTTGTAGGGTCCCGATTGCACCGTTGAACTGACAGCGATAACCGATATTCGTGTGGATTTCGCCCTTGTCGTCTTCCCAGACAACGCGGAAAGTGAACATTCTTTCCGGTTCAACAATACGATTTCAAGATATCGAGTTTTTCATATTCGGGATGTTTTTCGATAACCGGTTCGAGAGACGATAATACTTCTTCAACCGTTTGCACGAATTCCGGCTCATTTGCATGTTTCTTCTTCACGTTTTCAATTACCGATGCGAGATACTTGTTCATTAAAAAATCCTCCTTTTACACCTGTGGTTTAATTGGAATAATACGTTAATCTCTTGCGAGGCAAGGTGGTAGATAACTTTGTAAGTCATCTCATAGATTTGTTTTCCTCGCTTACCTGTTTTTACTATAGCATTTTTATAATTACTTGTGAACAGTACAAGGTTTAACGTCGCTTAATTAGAGAAGGTTAAAAGAATAACAATCTGAAATTATTTAAGAAAATACCAGTATAAAATTATAAAATTAAAAAGAAGGAATAATAAATAACTTTAAATTATTTTAATTATACTTTTAAATCATAAGTCTTAGGGGCATGTATATAAAAACAATCTGTATAAAAATATCCCCTTCAAGAATGAATCCTGAAGGGGATAAGATATTATTTTCCGCGCAGGCAGACTGCCAGAAAACGGGGTAAGGGAAGGTTCTGTAAAAAGGCGGCACAGGTTGCCGCAGCAACGGTAACGAATATATAAATAAAGATAATCGGCAGAGCACTTAAAACGATGCCGAAGTGGGCTGCCGTTCCCGTACAAAGACTGAGAAATACAGGATGTACCAAGTAGACAAGATAGGATTTATCGCCTAAGAAGGAGAATAGCCTATCCGTATTGACGGAGACGGGGCGACATTGCCACAGGTAAAGAAAAAAGAGAATAGATGACAAGGTGTAGATCATACCGACGGGACTCAGTTGGTGAACGGTATACACCGCACCGAGTGCATCATAGTGAAGCACGTGCATGACACCGATGTAGGAGGCAACCATGGCGGCGGCGGAGAAGACTTGGAAAAGGAGGATCCCCTTGCCATGGTGAGATAAGAAGGCCGTAAGGGCTTCAAATTTCTCAGCAGCTAAAGCCCCGAACATGAAAATAAATATATAGTGGAATACTACCCAGTTTAGTCGATAAGAAGCGGCGTCCTTTCAGCCAGTCGTTCGTACCCGTATAGGTAAACAGATAGGATGACCAGAAATTAAAAGGCCAGATTTGCCAGGAAGAGAATACTGAAGGAAAGAAAGGGGGTCTTTAACATGTGAGCTAACAGCCTGCGCCACAAGGGCATGAGAAGGTAAAACCAAAGGAGAATGACGAGAAAATATATGTGATACATGGCTAGCCCGTATGTCAGTGTTTTGAATACGGCAGAAGGACTGAAAATACCGAAATTGCGGCTGAGAACAGCTGTATACAACATATAAAAAAAAGACCAGGTTATATAGGGGAGCAATACGGTCTTAAGGCGTCTTTTTAAGTAAGCACCGTAGTCAAAAGGAGCTGACAGCGGTTGACTGCAGAACATGCCGAAGGCGGAGAGAAAAAAGAAGGCCGGCACGGAAAAGCGTGAGAGGATTTCCAAGAGACCGATAAGGGCCAGATTGGGAGTAGGATTTGAAAGCGCGGCAGAGCCTACGTGAATGCCGATAACACCGAGCATGCAAAGGCCGCGCATATAGTTAATAGAGCGGATGAATCGTTTTGACATAAGCACCTCTATGACATACAATACACAATATATATGTGTTATTATAGCAATGCGAACGGCTTTTCGGTAGAGGTGATTTCCATGAATGACGGCAGATTGCGTAACTTAGTGCGAGGAGCTATACTTTTGGCTTTGGCAGTTGTATTGCAGGGAATGCGTTTGATAATACCCGTGCCGACACCGATAAGTATGTTTTTAATCGGTTCGGCCGTCAATGCCTGCCTGGTTCTTATTGCTCGTACGACAGGGCGTACGCAGGGTGTAACGGCAGCCGTATTATTGCCCGTTTTTGCTTGGTTGGAGGGAATGTTGCCCTTGTGGTTTTTCATCTTTCCCGTTATGGTCGGAAATATTGTTTTCGTACTTCTCGTCAATGCGGCAAGGGGACGAGGAATTTACGGCGCGGCTTTTGTCAAAGCCTTCGTATTGTACAGTGCTTTTTTTGTGCTTTTACAAGTTGTTGAAGTTCCGAACCGTATCGGAGCCGGTATCCTTTTTGTCATGAGTTGGCCGCAAATCGTAACGGGTCTTATCGGTATCGGTATTGCCTTATATGCACAGAAACGGTTGGCGGAAGTGACGAAAAAATAAATTGTTAGGAGACGTCAAAGATGGATTTATTGCGTCAGATTCCCCTGATTATGGGGGTTTTGTTTATAGCTATCGGTGTTTTTCACGGTTGGAAATTGCGTAGCGTCGTACGGCGGTGTACCGTTTATGCGGACGGAGTCGTAGCGGGATTTCATGAAGTTAAAACTCGCAGCGGGGTTATGTACTATCCGGTTATCGAGTTTTCAGTTGAGCATAAAAAAATTCGGGCAGAGTATAAATTCGGGGCTTCCGAATGGGAGTTCAAGGCGGGAGATCAGGCTACACTTCGTTATAATGCGGAGAATCCCGAAGAAATTTATTTATATCATTCATTGCCCCTGTGGAAACAGTATTTATCACCGTTATGTATTATTATAGGCGGGCTTATCTTTGTTTGGACATATTCGTATTTTCTCTAAGGCGAGGTGAAGGTCGTGACGGAAGAAAGACAGGTCGATGTACAAGCCGCAACTGACGGTATACGACAGTTTTTAAATGCCTGGGGAATAGATTTAGAAAAGACCGGGATGGCGGATACCCCTATGCGGGTTGTTGAAGCGTACGGCGAATTCTTTTCCGGACTTAACCGTACGGATGAAGACCTTTGGAAGAACCCTATTCAAACGGACACGACAGGAATTGTCGCTCTTCGTAATTTAGAATATTATTCTTTGTGTGAACATCATTTATTGCCTTTCTTCGGAACCGTAAGTATCGCTTATTTGCCGAAAAACGGAAAAATAGCCGGCTTCGGCCGTTTTGCCGATGCCGTGGCCGTTTATGCCCGGCGTCCGCAATTACAGGAACGGATGACGGAGGAGCTATGCCGGAGTATAGAAAAAGGCCTTGATACGGCAGGGGGTTCTGGTCATGGTCCGGGGCAGACATTTATGCCTTTCTATGCGCAATCCTCTGGCAGGAAAGTCGGAGATTATGACCGTTGCCGCACGAGGAGCTCTGGAAGCAGGGAGTTCCTTATATGAGAGAGCTTTAAAGCTACTGGAGGAACACGGAGATGAATGAGAAAGAACGTCGCTATCAATGGTCGGACGGAAAAGAATTGATCATCGGTAAGAAAGACCTTGGTCATGGGGATTTTGAACGTAACGAGTGATTCTTTTTCGGACGGAGGCAAGTGGAATACGGTAGACAAGGCTTTAGCACATATGGAAGAGATGGTAAATGATGGAGCCGATATTATAGATATAGGTGCCGAATCCTCTCGCCCCGGCTTTGTTCCTGTCGGAGCAAAAGAGGAAATCTCAACTTTATCACAGTTTTTACCGCATATTGTTAAAAAATGCCCTGTTCCCGTTTCGGTAGATACGTTTAAAGCGGAAACGGCGGAATATGCAGCCAAAGAAGGTGTACATCTGCTTAACGATATCTGGGGATTGCAGTATGAAAAGGAACCGGGAGAGATGGCGACAGTGGCTGCCAAGTACGGCCTTCCGGTCGTGGTTATGCATAACTGTAACAATACACATTATTCCGACATAATTAAAAACATGAAAGAGTTTTTTAACAAATCCCTTAATATAGCGGAAATAGCGGGTATCCCGAAGGAGCATATTATCCTTGACCCGGGTATCGGCTTCGGCAAAACCTTTGAGCAAAACATATATGTGTTACAAAATTTAAATAAATTTATGTCGCTTCCCTATCCCTTTCTTTTGGGAACCTCGCGCAAGGGCTTTTTGGGGAAAATCCTCGATATGCCCGTAACGGAGCGTGTTGAAGGGACCGGAGCTACTTGCGTTTTGGGTATAGCTGCAGGTTGTAACATTGTGCGCGTTCATGATGTCAAAGAGATTGCCCGCATGTGTCGTGTAGCGGATGTATTGTGCGGGAACGAGAATTTTAGTGTACAATAACGGAGGAAGGACTAATGGATGAAATAATCATTACCGGAATTGCCTGTAAAGGCTATCACGGGTGCCTTCCGGAAGAACGAGTAAAAGGGCAGCCTTTATTGTAGATTTGGCCTTACGACTGGATTTGAAGGATGCCGGTTTGACAGATGACTTACAACGTACGATTGATTACGGTGAAGTCTGTAACACTGTAGTCGCCATTGTTGAAGGAAAGCCGTTCAACTTAATCGAATCTTTGGCTTATGCCATTGGAGACAGATTGTTGGAACAGTTTTCTCTTTTGGTTTCCGTTGCAGTTACATTGCACAAACCCAGAAGCGCCTATCGGTTGCTCCTTTCACGGATGTAGCCGTGCGGACAGAGAGATTCAGACATGAATAGGTTTTATATCGGACTGGGGTCCAACAGTGGGGACAGAGACGAGTATATGACTCGTGCTCTACAAAGCTTGGGAGCGGATAAGGACATAAAGGTACAAGGTTTTTCTTCCCTTTATGAAACGCCGCCGTGGGGGGTTACGAATCAACGGCCCTTTTTAAATGCCGTCGTCGCCATCGACACGGATTTAAAAGGAGAAGCTTTGTTGCAACGTTGCCGTACTATAGAAGCGGAGTTAGGCAGAGTTCGCCACTGCAAGTGGGGCGCCAGGACAATTGATCTGGATTTGCTTTTTTCGGAACGGGAAGAGTGTCATACGGAGTTTTTGGAAATGCCTCATCCGTATTTAACACAACGAGCTTTCGTACTGGTACCGTTAATGCAAGTTGCAGGTAATTGCGAGATACAAGGGAAACCGCTGGGTGACTGGTTGAGCCGGCTGACGAATGTGAATGAAATCAAGGAAGTAAAACGGCCTGTGAGGGGGTATTTGCAATGGAAAGAATTTTAATTGCCGATGATGAAGCGTTAATGAGACAGCTTGTTGCCGATTTTTTACGTCCCGAAGGATATGAAGTCCTGGAAGCTGTAGACGGAAAACAGGCTTTGGACATTTTTAATGAACAGAAGCCGGACTTGGTCCTGCTGGATGTTATGATGCCCGGTTATGACGGTTGGACGGTGTGCAGAGAAATTCGCCGCACATCGACGGTTCCTATTATCATGATTACGGCGAAAGATGAAGAAATCGACCAACTCTTTGCCTATGATTTAGGTGTGGACGATTATATTACAAAGCCTTTCAGCCCGAAACTTTTGGTAGCTAAAATGAAGGCGTTGTTACGCAGATTACACGGTGAAGGGGAAGAAAACGGCGCCGATGCCGTACCGGCGGAAGGTGTGGCCATTGACCGTGAAGCGCATCAGGTTCTTATTGACGGTAAGAGTACGGATCTCAGTCCGACGGAATATAAATTACTCAATTATTTGATGACGAATGCCGGAAAGGCTTTGAGTCGTCGCCAGATTTTGAATAAAGTTTGGAACTATGAGTATTACGGGGATCTTCGAACGGTTGATACTCATATTAACCGATTGCGTATTAAATTGGGGAATCGCGGTTCTTATATTCAAACCGTCCGCGGTTACGGGTATCGTTACGATAAACAACAATGAGAAACGTTTCGCTTCGCCAAAAAGTCGGGTTCGGCCTTGTGGGCTTTACCCTTACCTTTGTATTGACCCTGATTTTAGTCATCGGTTTTGCCTTTGAGCCCATTTATTACGGAATTCAGCGGCATAATATGGCGACCTTGGCTGAAGACGTCGGCCGTATCTATAAGGCCGAAGGGTCTACGGGGATTCAGAAAATCAATGAACTTACCGACTCGACAAGTGCCGATGTCTTCGTCATTGATCAAGGCGTGCTGGTATACTTATCGGGTGCGGATCGTACTAGGGTTTTGAGTGATTCAACCGAAGAAGAGACGGCATCGCAGGGACGCCGATTAATACAGTCGGCCAGGGCGAATGTGCCTCAGCATATTCGTATTATCGTATCTTTGCTGCGCGGATATGATCCGCCGGAAGAAGATTTGAACAAGATCATGTACTATACGGATAATAATAGTGACAGCATTCGATTTTACAGTCTTGTTTCCCGCATTAGTGACCATGCGTATGTAACTATAAGTCAGCCATTGGCCCCGTTGCGGGAAAATGTGAAAATTGTTCAGCGATTTATCCTGATGTTAGGACTTATTTGGATAGCCTTGGCCTTGTGGGGGGCTTTCCATTATTCAAAGAAATTGACCGACCCTTTGTATGAATTAAAAGGGATTGCTATGCACATGGCTCATCTTGATTTTTCGCGCAAATGGGAGCGAACCGGTACGAGTGAAGAAATCAGTATGGTCGGTGAGACTCTGAACACCCTGTCGTCTAAGCTGAATCAGGCACTGGAAGATTTGCAGCAGAGTAATACGGCCTTGCAGGTTCAGCTAGACAAGGCTACTGAAATCGAGTACATGCGCAAATCCTTCATATCCGCAGTATCTCATGAATTAAAGACTCCCTTAGCCATCATTCAAGGCTATGCGGAGGCCTTGGAAGATTTGCAGAAATCTTCCCTGTAGAGACGCAGGAACACTATTGTTCGGTCATTTGTTCGGAAACGAGGAAGATGGACGGTCTGGTTCGTGACCTGCTCAACTTATCGCGATTGGAAGCAGGGACGGTTGCAACTGGAATTGACGGATTTTGATTTTCGCCGCTTTGATGGAAGAATCGAAGATACGCTTTTCAAAGAGCCGGCGAAAGAAAAGGGCATTCACCTGTTCTGGGACTTTGCCTGACGAAATGCCTTGTTACGGCGACCCGGGACGCTATGATATTATTCTCAACAACTTCTTATCCAATGCCATCGATTATACGCCTGTAAACGGTTGTATTAAAGTAACGGTTACGGTGGAAGAATCGGACTATTTGGTAGAAGTTTTTAACGAAGGTGAGACAATACCGGAAGAGTTCCATACACGTATATGGGAACCCTTTTTCAAGGTCGACTCGTCGCATACGCGAGATGCTCAGCGTAAGTTCGGCGGACACGGATTAGGTCTCGGCATTGTCGCGTCATTACTTACCTTGCACGAACAGCGGTATGGTGTACGCAATGAAAAAGACGGTGTTACCTTCTGGTTCACCGTCGCAAAAGAAAAATAGTATATTGTTCTTAAAATGCTCTTGTCCCCAAAGAGGGATGAGAGCATTTTTTTAAAGTCAGCCTGTCAATGAGATGTCCCGCTTCCTCTAAATCAATATCCTCTTTTTTTCCGTCGTGCTCAAAAACACAGACGGGGGATTCTGTGCCGACTTCGCCGCCGGGCAAGTAAATATATTCCTGTGTTTTCGTATCGCCGAAGATAATACCGGCCAGTAGGTGTTTTTTAGCAATTTGGCTCATCTTAATGGTCCTTATTCATAATTTCGCTTATATCCAAGAGCTTGCAGTCTCTGTAGTCCGCTGACACGAGGTGCAACAGCGTGCCGTTAAAGATACGGGGGAACATGGTATTCGGTTGCATGCCGTGTAAATGGCCGAACACACACAGAGGAACTTTGTATTTTTCCAATAATTCCGTAAACCCGCTCGGTTTGGTCAAGTCGCAGACAGGCGGGTAGTGAAGTAGCAAGACGGTATGGCGACAACCGAGCTTTTCCGCTTCCTGAAGCGTTCTCTCCACACGTAAGAGTTCGCGTCTGTACGGCTTGTCGTCTTGAGGGGAACGATAGTGAATGTCGCCGGGGCTGATCCATCCATGGGTTCCGCAGACGGCAAATTCTTTGTTTTCCGTTTCCATAACCGTACCGTAGAGGTAGTACATATTATTTTCGTTATCCAGACGATTAAGCTTACCGGCACTTTCCCACCAGTAATCGTGGTTGCCGCGAATAATGATTTTTTTACCCGGCAAGGCTCTGATTTCGTCCAAGTCCTCTTGAGCTTCTTTAAGATGCATAGCCCAAGAGGTATCGCCGGCAATGAGAACCGTATCGTCATCACTGACACGCGAACGCCAGTCTTCTTGAATTCGTTGCCAATGATTTGTCCAACGCGGGCCGAAGACGTCCATCGGTTTTTTCGCAGGCGTTCCGGATAAGTGTAAATCTCCTATTGCAAATAAACGCATAGATTAATCCTTTATTGATAAAAGTTTATTTTTTAAAGCTCGGACTGTTTCCAGGCGAGAATTTTCGTCCGTAATTTGAGGGATTCTATATCCTACGTACAACGGATTGGTCAAAAAGCGGGGAACCGCTTTGGCAAAGATTCCCGGTTTTTCGGGGAAATAGTAAAAGTAAAGATTATAACTGTCCGTAAATTGAGCGTAACGTTCAGTTATGTATCCGGCTGTCAACTGTAAGTACCGGGAAAAATCGCTAAAGCCGCGGTCATGATGAAGAATCAGGTTGAATTCGTTGAAACCTATAAGGGGATGATCGGAAAGATTTACTTCCAAATCGGGTGTAGCCAAGACGACTTGACCCTTTAAGTGTTCAATACGTACGTCGCAATGGTAGTCATACTCTTTCAAACCGATGACCTGCATGTGCGGATGGTGGATAGTCCCGCCGGAAAGACGCCCGTAGTTGCGGTAAAAGAGGACGGACTTAAATTGCCTGTTCTGTCTCATAATCATCCACTTCGACACGGCAAAATGCAGTAAGCTTTCAGCATATTCAGGCGTGTAATGGGTAAACTCGCCGTCGTCGTTGTCCGTTTCTATGATTAAGGTCGGATCTGTATTTTTTAAAACGGGAAAGGCATTTTTAAGCCAGATCATAGGACCCTTTTTATCTAAAATCCCTTTTAAATGAGGAACATCACAAAAGGGACAATACTTTTCGTGTCGCCGTACCGTATTCGGTTTTTGTTTACCTATGGCCAAATCGAACTCTAACGGCTTATCGTAGTCCCTGTTTGTCATCGTATCGCTCCTTCCGTGTAGTATATATTGTAGCATACTGAATATGGTTTTTAAATCGTGTGATATAATTAAACATATTGAGTGAAAAGGAAATATACCGGTGAAAAATTCAGATAAGTGGCCACTTTTTATTGTTGGAGTGGTTTAGTAAAAACCGCCGACCACTGCCCTGGCGCAGTGAAGGTAAGCGAGATCCTTATGCCGTATGGGTGTCGGAAGTCATGTCGCAGCAAACCAAGGTGGAGACTGTAAAACCGTATTATGAAAGTTGGATGGAGCAGTTCCCTTCCGTAGCGGAACTGGCTGCTGCGGATGAGCAGGATGTCTTGCGTCAGTGGCAAGGATTGGGATATTATTCGCGAGCTAAAAACTTGCTGACTGCCGTACGGGAAGTTCAAAATAAATACGGTGGCGTTATTCCCAGTGAAAAAGCGGAACTGCTTACCTTGAAAGGTGTAGGCGACTATACGGCAGGAGCTATTTCAAGTCTTGCCTATAATCGTCCCGTAGCGGCTGTAGACGGCAATGTTTTGCGTGTTCTGGCAAGGTTATACAAGATTGAAGAAAATATTTTGTCGACAAATGTAAAAAAAGAGGTTACACGACTTGTGGAGTCGCAGATTCCGCCGGGTAGAGCCGGAGATTTCAACGAAGCACTTATGGAATTCGGTGCCGTTATTTGCATTCCCAAGTATCCGCGGTGCTCGGATTGCCCTTTAGCAGATTTTTGCGAAGCCAAGGCTGCGGGTATGGAGAAGGTCTTGCCCGTGCGCCTTGCTTCTAAAAAACAGACTGAAGAGCAATATGCCGTATTAGTATGTCGCAGAAATAAGTCCGTCCTGGTCAGGCAGCGGCCGGATCGCGGACTTTTGGCATCTATGTGGGAGTTTCCGGCCGTACGCGGCGAAGAAGGACGGGCAGAAGAAAAGCTGAAGGATTTAATGGCGTCCGTAGGAATATCCGTTTTCATAGAACCTGAGATTGTCATGAATATTAAACATGTTTTTTCTCATAAAAAATGGCATCTTTTCGTATATGAAGGCCAATATACGGGCGGAAATTTGACAGAAAAGGAGAAGTGGCAGTGGTTGCCGGTTTGTGAGTACACGTCTTTGCCATGGGCAGGGCCGCACGGTAAAATCACGGCTTTATTATCATGAAAGGTTGGTTTTTAGTTCTCTTTCTAATCATTACTGCCGGCGGATCCGTTTTGTCGGCAGCAGCTTTTTTTTATATTGCAAAATCTCAATCCAAGTTCGTAAAGATTCTTGTTTTTGCCCTTTGTACCCTTGTCATTGCTATAGGTGTACGCTTTTACGAAGAAACGTACTACAGCTTTTATGATATGTCTTACATTAAGGGGCTGCAGTATGCGGCTATGGCCGGATTGGATTGGCTGATCACCTGGTTTGCTCTCCTTCCTTTGGTCATCGTAGGGACGGCTGTCGCCTTTATAAAAAGACACGGGAAAAGGGGCGGAGTTCATAAGGTCCATAGTGTCGACACAGGGCGACGGAGGTTTTTGAAGAGGGCCGTCTTAGTCCCCGTCGGGGCGGGACTTGTTACGACCTTCGGACTGACGGACGGGAATGCGCGTGTTGTTACAGAGCGACAGACTCTCACTTTCAAGTCGCTGCCTGCCGAATTGGACGGCTATATTATAGGTCACATATCGGATATGCACGTAGGTGTTTTCTTAGGGCCGGATGATTTAGGCCGAGCTATTGACGAGGTAGCCGAAAATAATGCGGATATACTCGTTATTACGGGTGATTTGGCTGATGAAATGTGTCTGGTACCCGAGTGCGGAGACGTATTGGCCGGAAAGGTATCCCGTTTTCGAGACGGCATATATTTTTGCTACGGTAACCATGAATATTTTCATGACGTACAATATGTGACGACTATGTTGAAAAATGCGGGAGTGCATATTTTACGTAATGAAGGGGTTGTTGTTCGGCCGCAGCGTTTTCCCGGTCAAGCTTTTTTTCTGGCAGCTACGGATTACAGCTTTGCCAAGACGAGGGAAGCCTTTGAACGGCAGGCTAAGGAATTTACGAAGCAGGCTCTTCAAGGCAGGCCGCAGGACATGTTTGCCGTTTTATTGGCTCATCATCCCGATTTTTCGATCCGGCCGCCGCAGCCGGCGTATCTTTGGTCTTGTCAGGCCATACGCACGGCGGACAGCTGATTTTCGCAGCTCCCGTAGCGTCTCTTAAATATGCTTATTTAAGGGGACTGTATCGGCAAGGTGATACCTATTGCTATGTTAATCGGGGAACAGGTCATTGGTTGCCTTTGCGCATCGGTTGTTCCAGAGAAATTACGATTCATACCTTGCATACGGTATAGGAAAAAATGATTGACGACAGGTTGGGACTATATTACTATTATCAAGCAAGTATATAGAAGATATTTAAAGGAGGCTTATGCTCATGAAAATAGCAGTACCGTATGAAGACGGAAAGGTATTTCAGCATTTCGGCAGGGCGAGAGAAATCAAGCTGTATACGGTCGAAAACGGTGCCGTAACGGCGGCTCACCTCGTTGCCAATGAAGCGGAAGGTCACGGATCGGTGACTCGACTTTTGAAAGAATTGGGTGTCAATATCGTTATTTGCGGCAATATCGGCGGTTGTGCACAGAAGGCCGTACGTGAAAGCGGGATGGAGCTGTATGCGGGTGTTATTGCTCGTGCCGATGATGCGGTTAACGCATTTTTATCAAATAATCTTGCATATGACCCCGAGGTAGGGTGTCACGAATTTGATGATGACCCCAATCATACGTGTCAGGGGTAATAAGTATTGACCAAAGAGAACTGCGTAAACATTATGTTTCGCAGTTCTCCTGTTGTTTAAGGAAGGAGGGGAGAGATAGATGAAGTTCGGCGGTCCTATCGATATGTTGCACGGCTCGTTATGGGATAAGGTTTTGGCCTTTACCTTGCCATTGGTAGCAACGGCTTTGTTGCAACAATTATACAATGGTGCGGATTTGACCGTGTTGGGACAATTTGTGGGCAAACAGGCCATGGCGGCCGTAGGCAATGACATTCCCGTAGTAGGGCTTTTTTTATCCCTCTTGCTCGGCTTATCCTTGGGCGGTAACGTAGTCGTTGCCCAGCTTTTGGGCGGCGGTAAGTATAAAGAAGCCTCAAAGGCTGTTCATACCGCCTTTGCCTTGTCTCTGATTATAGGCATTCTTCTTCTCGTTGTAGGTCAGGTATTTGCCGTTCCGGCCTTACATCTTCTGGGCGTTCCCGAAGAAATACTACCGGAAGCGGAATTATACATGCGTATTTATTTTTCCGGAGTACCCTTTGTCAGCCTTTATAACTTTCAGGCGGCTTTATTTCGCAGTCGCGGAGAAGTTACCATACCTTTGGCTGCTTTATTTGTAGCCAGTATGTTGAATATAGTTTTGGATTTAATAAGTGTAACCGTCTTTGATTTGGGACTGGCCGGAGTGGCGGGAGCTACGGTTATTGCCAATATGACGGCATCGGGTATTTTATTCTTTGCTCTATATAAAAGGAACGATGTTCTGTCTGTTCGAATTAAGGACCTGACCTTTCATAAGGAACATCTAAAGAGAATGTTGTCTATCGGAATGCCTGCAGGAATTCAAGGGATGGTTTTTTCCGTAGCCAATCTTATCATTCAAACGGCCATTAACAGCTTGGGGCCCGATGCCATGGCCGCATCGGCTGCTTCTTTTATCTTGGAAATTAATGTTTATGTTATTCTTATGTCCTTTGGGCAAGCGACTACAACCTTTGTAGGACAAAATTTCGGAGCACGGCAGATTCATCGTTGTCGGCAGGTCACGACGTTATGTATGAAAATGAGTGTAGCTGTATTTGTCGTTATGGCCGCCTTTGTTTATGTTAAAGGGGAAGCCGTGTTGCATATCTTTACGAGTGATCCGGCTGTCATAGAGTTGGGGTTGATTCGCATACACTATGTTGTCGAATTGGAGATTTTGAATATTTGTATGGAAGTGCTTTCCGGTGCCATGCGCGGCTACGGCTTTTCCTTGCCGCCGGCTATTGTGACACTCATCGGTATTTGTGCGGTGCGGATTATTTGGGTATATACGGTTTTTGCCGCCAATCCCGGATTTTCCGTTCTTATGATGATCTATCCTATCAGCTGGGGCATTACGACTGTACTGTTATTTGCATTATATAGGTGGTATATGCATCGTTTGACAGAACAACTTAAAGGGGGCTGCGGAACTTAAAGTATACTGCAGTAGTGTTGTAAAGGGTCTTGACGACGTGTTATAATCTAGTCGAAGTCATAGATTACTAAGTAACAGAGGTGTTTAATATGAGAACCAATACGGGTACGATAGAAGAAGTGCTGCCCAACGGCATGGTACGTATACAGACCAATCGTAACAGCTTGTATTCGCCGTGCAGTGCATCCCTTTGTGCCGACAATGTGGTTATAGATGCAGTCAATAAGATCGGTGCAAAAAAAGGCGAATATGTGGAATTTACGATTCCCGATGAACATATGGTATCGGGAGCGCTGTTGTGTTTCGGATTACCGTTGCTTCTTATTTTGTTGTGTGCCGTTGCCGGTGCCTATATAGGCCCGCAGGCTTTCGGAACGTCGACACAAAACGGAGCTATTATCGGGTTTTGTATCGGTATACCTATTGCCATCGTAGCCATTAAGACTTATGACCTGGTTATGAAGTCGCACAATAACAGATCGGAAGTTATTGCCCTTGTAGATGAAGAATAGGAGAGATATATATGATGCTTGCAACGGGGACGAAAGCCCCTGATTTCACACTAAAGGATCAAGGGGGAAAAGCAGTCAGCTTATCCGATTTTAAAGGTAAGAAGGTCGTTCTGTATTTTTACGCTGAAGACGATACAAAAGGGTGCACCAATCAAGCCCAACGCTTTGCGGAATTACAGCCGGAGTTTGCAGACAAGAATGCTGTCATTGTCGGCATCAGTAAGGATACAGCAGAGTCTCATAAGAATTTTGCCGAGAAATATAGTCTGCCCTTTACCATCTTGGCGGATCCGGATAAAAAAGTTATCAATATGTACGGTGTATGGGGTGAAAAGAAGCTGTACGGTAAGACCGTAACAGGGCTTATTCGCACAACGTATATTATTGATGAAAACGGTATGATTGAAAAAGTATTCCCCAACGTACGGGCTGCGTATAACGCAGGCAAGATGTTGAAAAGAAAGTATAAAGTAGATGCAGATATAAAGAAAGAACGGTATGGAAGATTCAGTTTCCATGCCGTTCTTTTTTGGTGCAGAATTTTATAAACTTTTATCCGCTTTTATGAGGCCGAGCCAACCGGCCGTATCGCATCGTTTTAAACGAATGTGATCGAAAGGATATTTAATAATACTTTGGGGACAGACCTTTTTTAAGGTTGTCAAACTTTTTAAAATATTACTGTTCGTAGCTGTAGAAAAAGGAATGACGGTTTTTTCCTTTAAGTCGCAACGACTTAAAAATTCGGAGAAAAAGGCGGGTATATCGGAAAACCATACGGGAAAAGCCTATGAAAAACCGTATCATACGACGAAAGGTCCGGAACGGGAGTAGCCGTTTCGGGGACTATATCTTTTTTTCGTTCTTTACGTACGCGTAAAATCGATTGTAAATAGTTTCCATACGGTTCTTTCGGTTCTACTTTTAAAGTATCGCAAGGAATAGTTTGACAAACTCGATGGGCAAGAGCCTCCGTGTTTCCCGAACGGGAACAGTATAATATAATGGCCTTCATGTAATCATCTCCTCTACGGAAAAAAGGCGTAAATTCATTGTACCTTTCAAAACACACTTTGTCCAATACGAGAAGATGAAAAAATAATGTATACATGAGTTTGCGTAATTGACAGGCAGAAGCTCCATCCGTATGATAATAATAAATGATTACAGAGGAGGAATATATATGAATACTTTGGTATCGCCTGAAAACACATGGGTATTGCTCGCTATCATGTGTTCGGCTGCCGGAATATCTATTTACTTAGAGCAACATTATGCATGGGCCTCGAAACTTTCGGGAGCTATTATAGCCTTAGTTTTTGCATTGGTACTGGTTAATTTGCAGATTATTCCGACGTCGGCTCCCTTGTTCGACGATGTTGTCTGGGGATTTGCCGTTCCCATTGCCATTCCTTTGCTTTTGCTGCAAGCTAATATGCGTAAAATCTGGAAAGAGACGGGACGGATGTTTTTTATCTTCCTTATCGGTTCCGTCGGCACGGTAGCCGGAGCTTTGCTCGGATATGCCGTACTCGGTTCCTATGTACCGGATCTAAACAGTGTAGCTGCCATGATCACAGGTTCATATATTGGCGGCGGTGTTAATTTCACGGCTTTGGCAGATGCATTTAAGGTTAAAGGGACCGTTATTTCCGCTACTGTTGTGGCCGACAATCTGAATATGGCTATTTACTTTTTAATCCTCATTGCCGTTGCAGGGAATGCTTTTTTCAGAAAGTATTATACGCACCCTCATATTGATGACGTTGCCGCAAACGGCAAGTCTGAAGACGGAGAAACATTGGCAGCTAAATATTGGGGAAGGAAAAGAGATTTCTTTAAAAGATATTGCTTTAAATCTTATGTATGCCGTCATTGTCGTAGCTGTCTCCAAGGCTATTGCGGCCTTCTTCGGTACGGTTGTTCCCAAGGATACGGGCCTTTTGCAGATGTGTAACACCTTTTTCGGTAGTCAGTATGTGTGGATTACCTTACTTGCCATGTGTTTTGCTACTTTCTGCCACAAGCAGGTAGCCTCTATGAACGGATCACAGGAAATCGGAACGTACTTTATTTATCTTTTCTTCTTTGTTATCGGCGTTCCCGCATCAATTTCCGAAATTATTCAAAATGCTCCCTTGTTGCTCGTATTTTGTCTTATTGTTGTCCTTGTCAATATGGCTTTTTGCTTTGTTTTCGGGAAACTCTTCAAGTTTGATTTGGAAGACATTATCTTGGCGTCCAATGCCAATATCGGCGGACCGACGACGGCGGCCGGCATGGCGATTTCTCAAGGATGGTATCGTCTTGTAGGGCCGTGTATGCTCGTCGGTACTTTCGGCTATGTTATCGGTACGTATTTGGGAATTATTGTAGGCAGTATGCTCGGACTTTAAGGTATTACAGGGGGGATGACCGATGGCGTATGTTTTTGACGGACATTCGGATATATTGTGTCATGTTGCTAAGCATAGAGCGGCAGGAGAAACCCGTGTTTTTCAGAACTATCATGCGCAGCGGCTGGCTGAAGGTAATATAGGAGCCATGATTGCTGCGGTCTGGATTGAACGGGATTATGTACAGGAACCGACGGAACGAATGTTGGAGATTTTGGGATATGCCTCTCAGGAATTCAGGGAGAATCAAGATGTATTGGGGATTATAAAAAAAGCGGATGATTTAAAAGCCTTGAGAGATGCGGGGAAGACCGCTATACTCTGGGGGATGGAAGGCCTTAGCGGGCTCAAAGGACGCACTGTTTTCTTGGAAGCCCTGTATGATTTAGGGGTTCGTCATGCCATGTTGACGTGGAATGAAGAAAATGAGTTTGCCGTCGGGGCCGGTGATACACAGGGAATTTACGGCTTGAAACCGGCAGGTATCGCTGCCGTGCATTTAATGGAAACACTCGGTATGATTGTCGATGTGTCTCATGCCAGTGAAAAGACCTTTTACGGCATAGCGGAGACGGCGACAAAAGCCCCTGTTGGCATCTCATTCCAATGCATATGCCCTTTGTCCCGGCCAAGCGCAATCTGAAGGATGAGCAGATTAGAAATCATTGCTTCTACGGGAGGCGTTATCGGCATGAATGCCTGGCCGGCCTTTATTGATGAAAAAGCACCGTCGGCGGAAAAATTGGCAGATCACGTCGATTATATAGTAAATCTTGTAGGGAATTGACCATGTAGGTTGCGGATTTGACTTTTGCGATTTTTTGGATGATAATGCCTTATCCTTCGCCGAGTCCCGGCCAAGTGAGTACAAAGGACTTGGAAGATGCGACTAAAGTGCGAAACTTTACGGATATTCTGAAACGTCGCGGATACGACGAAGAATCATTGGAAAAGATTATGTACAAAAATATGGAAAGACTTTTGTACAAAACTTTGTAATCGGTATTAACGAAAGATTTTGTCGGCTCGTCTTTTTGCGGGTCGACTTTTCTTGTATTGAGGTAGTAATGGAAAAAAGACGTTATTTATTTTATCTTGTATTAGGCCTCATTGGGACTCTAGGTTCTTTGGCACAATGGCCTATGTATGCCGCCGCTTTTTCAATATTGGACAACTTTACGGGTGCGACAATTTTCGCTTTATCGCCGCTACTGTTTGTCATTCCTTATGTAGGAGCCCTTGTGTTACCTTTACGCCTTGTCAAATTCTTGACGCCTATGGGAGGTTATTGGTTTGTCGCAACCTACTATGGCCTATTGGCCCTTATCCCGTATTATTTTATCAAGATTGCAACCGTGTTTTCGAAAAACGATTCCTTAGCAGTTCTATTGTCGATGTACGGAAGGGGATGGGTCTTTATTTTAGGCCTTATCTTACTGTACGGGTACTATAAGGCTACTCATCCCGTATACAGGTATGTGGATATACAGTCGGACAAGGTGGACGGCGAGGTAACTATCGCTTTTTTAAGTGATATACATTTAGGCGCCGTTTTGGGTAAGCCTTTTGTGCAAAAGCTTAAGGTTCGATTGGAGCAGTTAGGGGCACAGATTGTTATTTTCGGTGGAGATATTATAGACGGAAACCTTTCATTTGTTTTAAAAGACGGCTCTCTCAACGAGTTTGCGCAATTAGGGCGGGGGCAAGGGCGATATATGGCTGTTTTGGGAAATCACGATTACTACGGCATGAATGTTGATAAAGAACGGCAGGTTTTGGAAGCGGGAGGCATTGAGTGTCTAATAGATGAGCGTAAGGATACGGGGGTCGGTATCAGCATAACCGGGGCAGCCGATTACTTGCTCGGAAACGGTGACGATGTTCCGATTGCCGCTCCGGGACAATTTAACGTGTTTGTAGAACATGAGCCTGTGCGTATTGAGCAGGCCGCTCTTCAAAGACTATGATTTATACGTGAGCGGGCATACTCATGCAGGCCAATTTTGGCCCAATCGCTTGGGAACAAGACACATGTTCCTATTCGACTACGGTACTCGTTTTATAGGAAAAATGACAGCTGTCGTCTCATCGGGATACGGTTCATGGGGAGCTCTTTTTCGTACAGGACCGTCGCCGGAAATCGTCGTCATTCGTATAAAGAATAAAAAAAATAACGAGTAAAACGTTATTCTTCATAACGTATTGGGCTATGCTTTGGGCTTTGCTATCGGTAAGTTGACGGGGATGAGCTGGAAACAAATGGTGGCCGTATCCATTGAGGTGGGTATGCAGAATTCCGGTTTGGCAACGGGCCTTGCCAAGGTTCACTTCGCATCCATGCCTTTAGCCGGCGTACCCGGAGCCGTATTCAGTGCTTGGCATAATATTTCCGGTGCCGTCTTGGCATACGTTTATTCGAACTATCTAAACAAACGTTTCGACTCCCATTACGGAGAGGACGTATAAATTCAAAAAGCTCGCTTTCATAGAAGGCGAGCTTTTTGATTGAACGGATGATTTTTTTAAAGTGTGTGCCTAAGGTATTTAATTGTCCCGTTTCTTTATTCGGTCCTTATTCGAATCACCGGGAAGGACTTAGCTGACAGTTGTTTTGTTTGACTTTGTTCAAGGCCTTTGTTATCATAAATATAACGGCGATGCAGGAGAATAAGTAGATTCATTCAGCGAGTAAGGACAGTGGAAGCTTACAAAGAATTGAAGGCGCTCTGAAGGCCGAGGCAGGAAGTCGCGACAGTGCGATGTGTATGGCCGACCGATTAATAAAGCGGGTCTTATGACCAACCGGGGTGGAACCGCGGGTAAGTATACTCGTCCCTGTAGCACATGGGTGTTACAGGGACTTTTTGTATTCAGGAGGGATATTGATGAATTTCCAGGATATGATTTTTGCATTGAAAAAATTCTGGTCCTCGCAAGGCTGCATCATTCAGGAACCGTATGATGTAGAAAAGGGTGCGGGGACAATGAATCCGGCCACGTTTTTGCGGACTTTGGGGCCCGAACCGTGGCATGTTGCTTACGTAGAACCGTCGCGTCGGCCGGCGGACGGTCGTTACGGTGACAATCCGAATCGCCTGTATCAGCATCATCAATTTCAGGTTATTTGTAAGCCGTCACCGGATAATATTCAGGAACTGTATTTACAAAGCTTGGAAGTACTGGGAATTAATCCGAAGGAACACGATATTCGTTTCGTCGAAGATAACTGGGAATCGCCGACGCTCGGCGCCTGGGGACTCGGTTGGGAAGTGTGGCTTGACGGCATGGAAATTACGCAGTTTACGTATTTTCAGCAAGTCGGCGGCATTGATGTGAAACCCGTGTCGTCAGAAATTACATACGGTATGGAACGTCTGGCCATGTACATTCAAGGTGTGGAAAATGTATATGACTTGGAATGGACGGATGGCGTAACTTACGGCGACATTTTCCATCAAAATGAATTCGAACAATCGTCATATGCCTTTGAAATCAGTGATTCGGATATGTTGTTCACCTTGTTCGACATGTATGAAAAAGAAGCATTACGTACTATTGAAAAGGGCTTTGTGTTGCCTGCATACGACTATGTTTTAAAGTGCTCGCATGCCTTTAATCTCTTAGATGCACGCGGAGCTATCAGTGTCAGTGAAAGAGCGGCTTTTATCGGACGCGTTCGCAATATGTCACGAGCTTGTGCTAAAGCTTATTTGGCAGAACGGGAAAGATTGGGATTCCCCATGTTGAAGGAGGGAAAATAATGAGTAAAGATTTATTGCTGGAAATAGGTACTGAAGAAATTCCCGCACACTATATGCCTTCGGCATTGAAGCAGTTGCATGAAGGAGCTGCCGATATATTTGCAAAAAATCATCTTGACTATAAGGACATTCGTACAGTAGGAACTCCGCGGCGCCTGGCTTTGTTGGTTACCGGATTGGCTGAAAAAAACAAGCCGACGTATCGTCCAAGAACAAAGGTCCGTCCGTGAAAATCGCCTTTGATGCCGACGGAAACCCGACTCAGGCAGCTATGGGATTTGCTCGAGGACAGCATATTGACGTATCGGAATTGGTTACGGAAGACGGTTATGTATATGCAGATGTGACTGTTGCCGGTTCAGAAACGAAAGCCTTATTGCCCGAAATTATGAAGAAAACTCGTTTCGTCGCTTGCTTTCCCTAAGAGTATGACTTGGGGTAATGAAGACATGCGTTTTGTCCGCCCGCTGAGATGGTTCGTAGCGTTGTTCGGCACCGAGGTGGTACCCTTTGAAATGGCTCATGTTGTGTCGGGCCGTACTACACGCGGTCATCGTTTTCTCGGAACGGGAGATTTCGATATTCAAGCACCCGGCGAATACGTTGACTTATTGAGAGAACATTATATTATTGTAGATCCTGAAGAACGTCGTGATATGATTGTCAACGGGTTGCATGCTGTTGCAAAAAAGCAAGGCGGCCATGTAGTCATGGATGAGGAACTCTTGGAAGAAGTTGTTTATCTTGTTGAATATCCGACGCCTTTGTACGGATGTTTCGATACAGACTATTTGGAACTCCCCGAAGCGGCAGTTATTACACCTATGAAGGACCATCAACGCTATTTTCCCCTGCGTGATTCGGAAGATCGGTTGATGAACATGTTTCTGACTGTACGCAACGGTGACGATTACCGTTTGGATACGGTTCGTCACGGCAATGAACGTGTTTTGCGTGCTCGTTTGGACGACGCTAAGTTTTTCTTTGCCGAAGATCGCAAGAAATCTTTGGCTGACAGAACGGAAGACTTAAAGCGAATTGTCTTCCAAGACGGATTGGGTACGTTATTTGACAAGTCTCAGCGCCTGGCCGCTATTATGACCTTTTTGACGGCTAAATTGGATTTGCCTATTGAAGAAGGCGAGATTAAACATCTTGCCGACTTGGCCAAGACGGACTTGTTGACACAAATGGTTCAAGAATTTACGGAACTTCAGGGGGTTATGGGGCGTGAATATGCACTCCTTGACGGAGAAGAACCGGAAACGGCGGAAGCCGTCTTCGAACAATATTTACCCCGTTTTGCCGGCGATGAATTGCCGCATACGACCTTGGGTCTCTTGCTGAGTCTGGCTGATAAATTCGATACCATTACCGGCTCTTTCAGCCTCGGGCTGATTCCTACAGGGTCTCAGGATCCCTTTGCATTACGTCGTCAAACTATAGGCGTTTTGAACATTTTAATCGATGCGGGCTGGAATATTAACTGCGATGAGGTCTTTGCTTACATTCTGGAAGTGCTCGGAACGGATAGGAATAAACGTGAAGACGTTATTGCAAGCCTTCATGATTACTTCGCGTTGCGCTTAAAAAATATCCTTCAAGATGCAGGCTTTGATTATCATATTATCGATTGCGTTCTGCAGGGCGACTCTATGAATGCGGCGGAAATCGTAAAGCGGGCTACGGCTTTGCGCGATTCCGAATTTTCGACACAGGAAGAACTCCTGCAAGCGTATACTCGTGTTGCCAATATGGTTAAAGATGCACAGAATACGGATGTCGACGATACCCTTTTTGAAACGGAAGAAGAAAAGGCTTTATATGCCGCATGCTTGGCTGCTGAAGCTGAATTGCCTCAGGCCTACGCCGTTTATGACTACCGTTGTGCCGTTGAAATTTTGGGTCGTGCCGTAAGTGCTATTAATAACTTCCTGGATAATGTATTAGTCATGCACGAAAAGGAAGCCGTTAAGAATAATCGTATGAACTTACTGACCAGAACGCTGGGCTTAATCAGTCCTGTAGGAGACATTAAGAAGTTATCCTAAAGTAGGGAGGGTGCGTGTATGAAGATTAACTTTAAAACGCTGGCTGTCGGCTTATTAATTGCCGTGGCAGCTTCCGTCAGCGTCGGTGCGGCTACGCCCGGATACGGTGTGGGAACGGCCAATGATGATGTAGTTCTTAAAGCCTCGCAAACAACGGGGTACAATACATATATAAATCAGAGATACGGATATTCTGTCGACATTCCTGCGGTAGCTACCGAATCGGAAGCAACGCCGTCAGGAGACGGATGTTATTTTGAGGATCCTAAGACGCAGGCCGTTATTTCTACATACGGTACGAGAAATATGATGAATATGACGGCCGATCAGCTATATCGGATTGCCCTTAATGTAAACGGTTCGCCTCAGCTGTCGATTCAGGAAAGAAGCGATACCGGTTATGTCATCGGTTGGCAAAAGAAGGACAAAATGTTTTATGAAGTCCTTGTCGTCAATTCAAACGGCACATATTCATCCTTTCCGTCGTTTATCCGGTAAAGGAAAAAGCAACCTATGAAGGTTATTGTGAACACATGAAACGGTCTTTTGTGCCTACCGGCGTTATGACACAAACGAAATAAGTCATGCCTGAATGTCACGGTCTGTAAAGTAATTTTGCTTGCCATAACATATTTGTTTATGGTAGAATCAATACGTTAATTAAGGCACTCCTCTGTCGGAAGGACGATTATCGTGAAAGTGGGCGATAACGATGGCATGAATGTCTATTAGGAGGAAAGAAAAATGAACATTATCAGCGTACTTGAGCAAGAACAACTTCGTAAGGACATTCCCGATTTCCGCCCCGGTGACACGGTCAAAGTTCATGTAAAGGTTGTAGAAGGCAACCGTGAACGTGTCCAGGTCTTCGAAGGCGTTGTTATCGGTCGTCAAAACGGCGGAGTTCGTGAAACATTCACGGTTCGTCGTGTTTCTTACGGCATCGGTGTAGAACGTACATTCCTTGTACATTCGCCCCGTCTTGCAAAAATCGAAGTATCTCGCCGCGGGATTGTTCGTCGTGCGAAACTTCATTACTTGCGCGGACTTACAGGCAAAGCTGCCCGTATTCGCGAACGCCGATAAAAAGGTCCGAAAAAGACTCCCGTCAGGGAGTCTTTTTTTGTGTCTGTTTATGAAAAAGACAGGCGAAGGAATAAGGTCTTATTCTGGAATTTGCAGGGGCGCTATGCTATACTATATAACATATTATTAAAGTTAATTTACGAGGTGATTACAATGGAACCTATTTATGTAACAGGACATAAAAGTCCCGATACGGACTCTATCTGTTCGTCTTTCGGCATGGCTCGTTTAAAACAATTACAAGGTATTGACGCCGTACCCGTACGGGCCGGTGAAATTAATAAGGAAACGGCGTTTGCTCTTGATTATTTCGGTGTGAAGCCGCAACAGTTGATGAGTGATTTTTACGTAAAGGTAGAAGATGCGGTTCATCGGAACTTAAAACCCCTTGCTGAAGAAGCCTCTTTAAAGGATGCGGCCTTATGGTTTAACGAACATGATCAACATGCTTTTGCACCTGTCGTTAAGGGAAATAAGCTTGTAGGTGTTCTTGAACGCAGTGCCTTGGCTGAAGAATTTATTAAAACCGTTACCGGTGCGGAATTGGATACGGTTAGAGCTTTGGTTCACGAACCGCAAATGACTTTTTCCGTAAACGACAACGGTCATGACGTTCCCGAGACAGGATGCTACGTAGTTGTGGACGGAGCGGACTATGTAGGTGTCGTCAGTGCCGACAGTGTGGCACACGCACCTAAAAAACAGGTTTTCTTAGTGGACCATAACGAAAAGAAACAAATCATAGACGGTATTGATGAAGCACAAATTGTCGGGGTTGTCGATCATCACCGTATTGGCGGCACCTTAGCTACGGACGGACCGATTTTCATCCATTTCCGTCCTGTAGGCTGCACAGCTACCATGGTTACGTCTTTATATAATGAAAGCGGTACGGAAATACCTAAAGAAATAGCAGGACTTTTATTATCCGCTATTATTTCCGATACGGTTTTGTTTCGGTCGCCTACGTGCACGGAAGAAGACAAGGCGGCAGCCGCTCAGTTAGCGGAAATAGCGGGCGTTGAAATTGAAAAATACGGTATGGAAATGTTGAAGGCCGGTGCTAATGTATCGGACTTGACGCCTGACGAAATCGTTCGCAACGATATGAAGGAATTTAACGGTAACGGTAAGACCTTTACGGTTGCACAGGTTCAGGTTATGGATACGACGGACTTACTGGATCAGAAGCAGGTTCTGATTAATGCTTTGGAAAAATTGCGTGCCGATAACGACTACATTGCGGCGTTCTTAATGATTACGAGCATTATCGATGAAGCGACGAATCTGATTTATGCCGGAAATATGGACGGCGTTGTCAGCAAGGCTTTTGAAAAAGACGTATTGAGCAGTGAAGTATACCTGCCCGGTGTCATGAGCCGTAAGAAACAGGTAATTCCGCAAATTTTATCGGCCCTGTAATATGTAAACACGGTAAGGCCCGCATCATGACGGTGTGGGCCTTTTCCACTGTATGAGGAAAGGACAGTTATGAACCCTATTTATGACACACTGAATGAACGGCAGCTGGAAGCGGTTATGCATACGGAAGGTCCGCTATCGGTTACGGCCGGAGCCGGTTCGGGCAAGACCAAGGTGCTTACGTGCCGTATTGCCCGCTTGTTGGAAATCGGGACGGATCCGTATCGTATTTTGGCCATAACCTTTACCAATAAGGCGGCCAAAGAAATGCGTGAGCGTGTACAAAACCTGGTGGGCGTAGCAGCTGAACGTATTTGGCTCAGTACGTTTCACTCCTTTTGTGCCAAGCTGTTGCGTTTTGAAATAGACGGATTTTTAGGCTATACAAAGAACTTCACTATATATGATTCGTCAGATCAGGTGACACTGATGAAGTCGTGCTTAAAAGAGCTGAATTTGGATGACAAACAATTTCCGCCGCGTACCGTTTTGGGTACCGTATCATCTGCCAAGAACGCTTTACTCAGAGCTGATGAGTTCGCCAAATCGGCCGACGACTTTTATACACTGAAAGTTTCCGAAGCGTATACGCTTTATGAAAAAAAGCTGAAGGATAATAATGCCGTCGATTTTGACGACTTGTTATTGCTGGCTGTCAAACTATTGCAGGAGCGGCAGGATATTCGGGAGAAGTATCAGGAACGATTCCGCTATATTCTGGTCGATGAATATCAGGATACCAATAAGGCCCAATATTTGTTGACACAAATATTGGCGGCCAAATGGCGAAATATTTGTGTTGTCGGTGATGCGGATCAGAGCATTTACGCATGGCGCGGCGCGGATATTCAGAATATTATGGATTTTATGCGTGATTATCCGGACGGAACGAATGTAAAACTTGAGCAAAACTATCGGTCGACGAAACGGTCTTGCAGGCGGCCAATGCCGTCATCGATAATAACGAAGCACGACTGAAAAAAGCTTTGTGGACGGAAAATCCGCAGGGGCATAAAATCGTTCATTATCACGCACAGACAGAACACGATGAAGCTGATTATATTGCCGGAGTCATTTATAATCGACACTCTATTGAAAATGAACCGTACGGGCATATGGCCATTTTATTCCGTACGAACTCACAATCGCGTGTCTTGGAAGAAAAGCTCATGCGCTACGGCATTCCGTATACGATGGTCGGCGGTACCAAATTCTATGACCGCAAGGAAATAAAGGATGTAATTGCCTATTTACGCGTTCTTTATAATCCCGAGGACAGCCTCAGCCTCGTACGTATTTTAAACGTGCCCAAACGCAGCATCGGTGCCACGTCTATCGAACATTTGACGGACTATGCGGAAGCAAACGGCATATCCTTGTTTGACGCTTTGTCGACAACGGAAGAATTGCCTGTGACCAAACGGGTAAAGACCGCACTGGAAGACTTTGCGGCTCTGATTTTTTCTCTTTTAGGAGAAGTGAGCAAGACGGACGTGCCTACTCTCATAGAAAGAGTGGTTAAGGAGACGGGATACGGGGATATGCTCGATAAAGAAGCGGCTCAGGATCCTCAAGGCGAAAGCCGTAAGGAAAATGTGGGACAGCTGATTAATGCGGCTCAAGAATATATGCGTGACAATCCGGAGGGAAACTTACAGGATTTTCTGGAAAATGTAGCCCTTGTAAGTGATGTAGACGAGTTTGAAGGTTCCGACTCAAAGGTTACCTTAATGACTTTGCATGCCGCTAAGGGCTTGGAATTTCCCGTCGTCTTTTTAGCCGGCCTTGATGAAGGCCTGTTTCCGCACAGTCGTACTTTAATGGACAGTGCACAAATAGAAGAAGAACGTCGTTTGGCCTATGTAGGTATTACACGAGCCGAACGGTATTTGTATGTAACCAATGCGTCAACTCGCACTATGTACGGACGCGTGAGCGCTTACTTGCCCAGTCGGTTTTTAAATGAAATTCCGGAAGAATTGATGGAAGAGTACAGACGGCGTGCACAAATGCCTCAAGGTGAACGGCAGGTGCCGGGACAACAACGCGTGTCCATTCTGACTAAGGCCGTTACCTCTCAGTTACCTAAGGCTCATCATGTAGATGGAGATTGGAAGGCAGGCGACAAGGTGCGTCACAAGGTTTGGGGTGTAGGCACTGTTTTGGATGTTATCGGTGAAGGAGCCGCCATGCAAATGAAAATCTCCTTCCCGTCCAAGGGAATACGACAAGTCGTTGCTAAGTATGCACCGCTGGAAAAGGTGTAGGAAGGACGAAAGGTATGGAACAAGATAAGGCGTATGCAAGACTTTTGGAGCTAAGAGAGAAACTCGATTTTTACAGTTATCAATACTATACGCTGGATAAGCCGACTATTACGGACTATGACTATGATATGTTATACCGTGAGTTGGAAACCATTGAAGGCGAACACCCCGAATGGGTTACGGCCGACTCGCCGACGCAGCGGGTAGGCCACAAGATTTCAGGGGGCTTTAATAAATATACGCACGACAGGCCTATGCTCAGTCTTGGAGATGTCTTTAACGACAATGAACTGCGCGAATTTGATCGACGTGTTCGTTCCGATTTGGGAGAACAAGTGCCTCAGTACGTAGTGGAATTAAAAATCGACGGCTTGGCGATTAACCTTATTTATGAAAACGGCATGTTTGTACGCGGCGTTACACGCGGTGACGGCGTAGTAGGGGAAGATGTAACCAATAATGTGCGAACGATAAAAACTATTCCCTTAAAGATTGACAGTCATTCTCCCCACATTGAAATTCGCGGTGAAGTTTATATGCCTGTCAGGGCTTTTGACGCTTTGAATATTCAGCGCAGTGAAGATGAATTGGAACCGTTTGCCAACCCTCGCAATGCCGCAGCAGGGTCATTACGTCAGTTGGACCCGCAGATCACGGCACAGCGCAACCTGTCGTTCTTTGCCTATGCCATCGGCGGTACGGTGGGAATGACCATTCACAGTCAGGAAGAGTTGCTGGAAGATTTGAAGAAGCTCCGTTTTCATGTAAACAAGGAATATAGGGTATTCGACTCCATTGAAGATGTTATTACCTTTATTCACTCGTGGGATGAACGCCGTGATGAGCTTCCGTATGCGACAGATGGTATGGTTATTAAGGTCAACTCCTTTGCTCAACAGGAATTGCTGGGAAATACGGTAAAGATTCCCCGTTGGGCTATTGCTTACAAGTTTCCGCCTGAGCGAGCTAAAACTAAGGTTGAAGGGATTTCCGTTACAGTAGGGCGGACCGGGGTTTTAACGCCTGCCGCCGACTTAACGCCCGTGCGTCTGGCAGGTACGACCGTAAAGAGAGCTACCTTACATAATGAAGATTATATAAAAGAAAAGGACATTCGCATCGGTGATACGGTTATTATTCAAAAAGCGGGAGAAATCATTCCCGAAGTTGTAGGCCCCGTAGTGAAAGAGCGAACGGGACAGGAAAATGTGTTTGTTATGCCGACGCACTGCCCGGGCTGCGGCCATGAAGTTGTACGGCCGGACGGTGAAGCGGCAACTCGTTGCGTAAATCCCGAATGTCCGGCTATCTTGAGCCAGAAGGTAGCACACTTCGTATCGCGCAATGCCATGAATATAGACGGCTTGGGCGATGCTATTACGGCACAGCTCTTGCAGCAGGGCCTGATTCATCGGGTATCGGATATATATGACCTGAAAAAAGAAGATTTGATCAGCCTTGAAGGGTTTGCAGATAAGTCTGCAGATAATCTTTTAAAAGCCGTTGAAGACAGTAAAAAGGTCGGTCTGGCACGAGTTCTCTTTGCTTTGGGAATTCGCTTTGTAGGAGCTAAGGCGGCACGTATTTTGGCGGAACACTTCGGCTCCGTCGAAGCATTGGCGACAGCAAGTACGGAAGAATTGACGGATATTGATGAAATCGGACCGCGTATTGCCGAATCGGTTCATACGTGGATGCGTACAGATGAGGCACGTAAACTTGTGGCGGCTCTTGAGGCGGCGGGAGTCGATATGACGGCACAAAAGCGGCAAACAAAAGGTTCGGCCTTTAGAGGTGAAGTAGTGGTTCTTACGGGTAAGTTGGAGACTATGACTCGTAAAGAAGCGGAAGAAGCCGTTGTTGCCGGAGGCGGTAAATGTACGGGATCCGTTACGGGAAAAACCACGTTAGTCGTAGCCGGAGCCGACCCGGGAAGCAAGTATGAAAAAGCACGATCGTTGGGGACCCCCATTATTTCGGAAGAAGAGTTTATTGCTTGGATTCAAAGGGATAAAACGTTCCCGAATGAGTAAAAATTATGGTATAATAAACCGTTAATAACGATAATCAGTAAGAAGGAGTGTTCGTATGAAAGTCAGTGCGGAAGAAGTTAAGAAGATCGCGCTCTTATCTCGGTTAGAGATTAAAGAAGATCGTGTAGAAGCGGTTCAACAGCAGTTGAGCGATATTCTCTCTTACATGGAACTCATAGAACAGGCTGACATCAGCGAGGTTGAACCTACGGCTCATGCCGTGTCCATGAGTAATGTTATGCGTGACGATGTACCTCAGGAATCGCTGCCCAACGAAGATGCTTTGCAAAATGCGCCGGAAGCCGAAGGCGGATATTTCAAAGTGCCGAAAGTTATTCAGGAATAAGGAGGGGTATTGTGGGAGTCAATACGATACATGAGTTACATAAGAAACTTGTAAACGGGCAGATATCCGCTGTTGAATTGACACAGCGATATATTGACCGAAAAGATAAGTCGGAGTCCGACATTCAAGCCTTCCTTTCCGATAGTCGGGAAGCGGCTTTGGCTGTAGCGGCTCAGGTAGATAAAAAAATTGCGGCAGGCGAAGACATTGCCGATTTGGCAGGTATTCCCGGAGCTATTAAAGATAATATTTGCATAAAAGGGCAGCAGGCGACGTGTGCGTCCAAAATGTTGGCATCATATCAATCTCCTTATGATGCTACGGTTATTGAAAAGCTTAAAGACCTTGATTTCATATCCTTAGGGAAGACGAATATGGACGAATTTGCCATGGGCAGTTCGACGGAAAATTCGGCTTTTAAAATTACGCACAATCCGTGGAATAAAGATTACGTTCCGGGCGGCTCATCGGGCGGTTCGGCGGCAGCCGTAGCGGCAGGTGAAGTTGTTTGGGCTCTCGGCTCCGACACGGGCGGATCTGTGCGACAGCCGGCGGCTTATTGCGGTCGTATAGGATTAAAGCCTACATACGGACTTGTTTCTCGTTACGGCTTGATTGCTTTTGCGTCATCTCTTGACCAAATAGGTACATTTACAAACGATGTAGAAGACTGCGCCATTGTTTTAAACGGTATTGCAGGGTTATGACAAGAAGGACTCCACGTCTGTACCGCAGATTCAAAAGGATTATAGAAAAGCCTTGGTTGCCGACGTTAAGGGACTGCGCATCGGGATTCCCGAAGAATTTTTTGCCGAAGGACTTGATGCCGATTGCCGCAAGGCATTGGATGAAGCTATTGAAACCTATAAGAAATTGGGTGCTCACATCGTTTCCGTCAAAATGCCGAATATGAAGTACGGTTTGGCTGCGTACTACATTATTGCTCCGGCCGAAGCCAGCTCCAATTTGGGTCGGTATGACGGCGTAGGTTTCGGGTTGCGAGTTCCGGGAAAAGATATTGTCGATATGTACATTAAGACCCGTTCCGAAGGATTCGGTCCCGAAGTAAAACGACGTATCCTTTTAGGGACGTATGTTTTGAGTGCCGGCTATTATGACGCCTATTATTTGCGAGCTATGAAGGTGAGAACCCTGGTTCGTCAGGACTATGACAAAGCTTTCGAGTCTTGTGACGTTCTCTTGACACCTACGGCTCCCGATACGGCTTTTAAGATCGGTCAGAATAGTGAAGATCCTTTAGCCATGTATTTAGGCGACGTTTGTACCGTTACGGTTAATCTGGCGGGACTTCCGGCTATCAGTCTGCCGTGCGGCTTTAAAAATGGCTTGCCCGTAGGGATGCAGCTAATCGGTAAAGCTTTGGATGAAGAAACGTTATTGCGAGCAGCCTATACATTTGAACGGGAACGGACGGATTTGCAGTTACCGTTACCGATGGGGGAGGTTGAAGTATAATGAAATACGAAGCCGTCATCGGTTTGGAAGTACATACGGAATTAAAAACGAAGACGAAAATTTTTTGCGGTTGCAGCACGGAATTCGGCGGCGACCCGAATACTCATGTTTGCCCGGTATGTTTAGGTCTTCCCGGGTGCTTACCCGTCTTGAATAAAGAAGTGGTTCACTTTGCTATAAAAGTCGGCTTGGCCCTGCATTGTGATATTCTTCTGCACAATAAGTTCGATAGGAAGAATTATTACTATCCCGACTTACCGAAGAACTTCCAGACCTCGCAGTTTGATATGCCTATTTGCCTGAACGGGTATGTAGATATTGAAGTGAACGGGCAGCAGCGCCGCATTCATTTGACGCGTATTCATATGGAAGAAGATGCGGGCAAGCTCGTACATAGCGGCGCGACTATCAATACGTCCGATTATTCTCAGGTTGACTATAACCGTACCGGAGTGCCTTTACTGGAAATCGTTTCAGAACCGGATATTCGAAGCGGTGAAGAGGCGCGTGCATACTTGGAAAAACTGCGTTCTATTATTCAATATTTGGAAGTATCCGACTGCCGTCTTGAAGAAGGCAGTATGCGTTGTGATGCGAATATATCCGTACGCCCTGTCGGTGAAGAAAAGCTCGGGACTAAGGCGGAAATCAAGAATATCAATTCCCTTACGGGTGTACAAAAGGGTATTGAATATGAAGCCGTTCGGCAGGCTCAGATTTTGGAAGAAGGCGGTAAGATTGTTCAGGAAACCCGCGGATGGGACGAAATAAGGGTGTCACTTTCAGTCAGCGTGTAAAAGAAGAATCGAACGATTATCGCTACTTCCCGGAACCGGATTTAATACCTTTGGAAATTTCCGAAGACTGGATTGAAGAAGTGCGCAAGGAACTTCCTGAAATGCCCGATGCACGTCGATCTCGTTTTATTGAAGAGTTGGGACTTCCCGAGTATGATGCGGGCCTGTTAACCTTGGAAAAGGCTACGGCCGATTATTTTGAAGCCGTCGTAGCAGCCGGTGCCGATGCCAAAACGGCGTCGAACTGGATTTTAGGCGATATGGCTAAGAAGATGAATGAAGAAGGCGTATCCGCTAAGGACTTGCCTATTTCTCCCCAACAATTGGCGGAACTTTTGGAACTTATTAAGAAGGGCACTATTTCCGGTAAAATTGCTAAGAAGGTTTTGCCTGAAATGTGGACTTCGCGTAAGTCGGCCAAGGTTATCGTTGAAGAACAGGGAATGGTACAAATCAGCGATACCGGCGAGTTGGAAGGGATTGTACAAAAGATTATTGCAGCCAATCCGCAATCGGTAGAAGACTATCGGGCGGGTAAGAAGAAGGCTATCGGTTTCCTGGTCGGTCAGATTATGAAGGAAACCAAAGGCCGTGCCAATCCGGCAACGGTTAATGAACTGCTTGTAAAAAATCTTGAAGGCTAGAAAAACACCGCAGGCTTCGGCTTGCGGTGTTTTATTATGATGTTTTATCATCTTTGGAAACGAATAAACCGAAATCAGTATAATGCTTTATTCATTAAGGTTATTGAATTATAATATGGATTGGGTATTGTTTACCTGATACGGATACTTTCAACAGACGGCTTGATTGAAGGCGGTGTTGAAATAAAACAATATTAAATTTCGGTTTTCGCTTAATGGCTTATGAGTGAATAACGCATAACATTGCGAGAATTAATAAAAGGAGATGTAAGAATGGTATTATTAGCGTTATTGCCGATTATTTGGCTCATTGTGGCATTGGGGTTCTTAAAACTGCCGGGTTATAAAGCCTGCCCCGTTGCCGTTATTATTTCGGCAGTCGTTGCCGTGGCGGCCTTCGGCATGCCCGGTACGGATGCGGCTACGGCCTTTCTGGAAGGTGTGGCCTTGGCTGTATGGCCTATTTTATTAGTTATTGTAGCGGCTATTTTCGCCTATAATCTGACCGTTTATACGAAAAGTATGGACGTTATTAAGCAAATGCTTACGACTGTCAGTAAGGATAGCCGTATTCTGGCCCTGTTAATCGCATGGGGGTTCGGAGCTTTCATGGAAGGGATGGCCGGCTTCGGTACGGCCGTAGCTATTCCGGCCAGCATTATGGTAGGTTTGGGATATAATCCGTTGCGATCCATTCTGGCTTGCCTTATTGCCAATACGGTACCGACGACCTTCGGTTCCATCGGGATTCCTACTACAACCTTGGCCAGCTTGACGGATTTGAATCCTGTAGGCTTGGCTACGAATATTACGTTGCAGCTCGGGATACTTGATATTTTATGCCCCTTCTTCGTAGTCATCGTTGTCGGCGGTTCCGTTAAGGCGTTGAAAGGCGTTTTCGGGGTGACACTCTTTGTCCGGGCTTGGCTCTTTTCGTTCCTGAATATATTATATCTTCCACCGTCGGTCCTGAATTGGCTGTAATGGTTCCGTCTATTATCATTATGGGCGTCGTTGTTTTGTATGCAAAGTTTTTCAAAACGGAAAATCCCGAATATGCGCTTGACATTGAACCGAAACCCGTTTCGTCCGGGGCCGGAGTTAAAGCGGCTATGATTTTTATTTTGATTTTTGTTTTCTTAATTCTTACGTCCAAGCTCTTTCCGTTTATTAACGGACCCCTCAGTACGATTAAAACGGCTGTTCCCATTTATACGGGTGCAGGGGCTAAACCGTATACCTTTATGTGGGTAGCCACTCCGGGTATTATGATTCTCTTGGCGGCCATTATGGGCGGCAAGTATCAGGGCGCTTCGTTCGGCGAAATTTTCGGTAAGTTGAAGGATACGATTTACAACCTTCGTTTTACGTTCCTTACGATTATTACTGTTGTCGCTACGGCTAAGCTTATGGCTTATAGCGGCATGACTATGAGTATTGCCAAAATGCTTGTCAGCGTGACGGGAACGGCTTACCCCGCATTTGCACCTATTGCCGGTGCACTGGGAGCGTTTATTACCGGCTCGGGTACGAACAGCAATGTTCTTTTCGGGCCTTTGCAGACGGCGGCAGCCCAGGATATTCCCGGAGCCAGTGCCGCTTGGCTGGCGGCGTGCAACTCTGCCGGTGCCGGTGTAGGTAAGATGCTTTCGCCTCAGAGTATTGCCATTGCTATCGGTGCAGTCGGTGCTGCCGTAGAAGGCAAGGAAAGTGAAATTATGAAAATTGCCTTGCCGTACTTTATAGGCGGTATTATTATCTTAGGGTTAGTGACCTATTTCGGCCAAATGATTCTGGCATAATTCTTCACAAAAACAGAAAAACGGTTTCGGAATTTATTCCGAAACCGTTTTTGTATTATCGGCACGCCGTTTTTGAAAGAACTTCTTTAATAAGTCGGCACACTCGTCCGCTCTAATTCCGGCTGTTACTTGGGCCCTGTGATTCAAGCGTTCATCTTCTACAATCGTATAGAGTGAGCGTGTGCCGCCGCCTTTCGGGTCGGACAACCGTAGACAATGCGATCGAGACGGCTGTTGACAACGGCTCCGGCACACATGGGACAGGGTTCGGCAGTTACATACAGTGTACAGTCGGTCAGACGCCAGCGGTTTAAGACTCGGCAGGCTTCTTCAATGGCCAGGATTTCCGCATGGGCGGTGGCGGATGGGAGAGTCTCTCTTAAATTATGGGCACGGGCAATGGCCTTTTTCTTATAAATAATGACGGCGCCGATAGGAATTTCACCGATAGCTGCCGCTTTTTTCGCTTCTTCAATAGCTTTTCCCATATAGAACTCGTCTTTTGTCATCTCTTGCCTCCGAAGCGTATTTTTTTCATTTTACAAGACTTGAAGGTGTATTGCAATTTTAAATAACTGAAGCGACTTTTTTGCCATAGAGGTTGAATCTTTGTATAATATATGACAATGGTTTCACACATTACCGAAATATATGTATAAAGGTGAAAGGATTACACGAAAGAATGGAGTCTATTTGGTGGTATATATTTGATATTATGGGCACCTTGGCTTTTGCCGTTTCAGGAGTCCTGGTAGCTGTATCCAAGCGGATGGATTTGTTCGGTATTTTTGTGCTCGCCGCTTCTACGGCTATAGGCGGCGGTATTATTCGTGACCTCATGTTGGGACATACGCCTCCGATAGCCTTGCAGAGCAGTCTGTATTTCTTCTTAATCATTGCCGCCATGCTGGGGACGACGGCTATGATCCGGTACTTTGATGCCCATATTCGATCCAAGGTAATGCATCATTCGGCTTATATGTATTTGGCCGGAGATACCATCGGTCTGGCCTCTTTTACGATTACGGGAACCTTGTCGGGGTTATATTTTAATCCTGATATGTGGGTTCTTATTATTATGCTGGGAGTAATTACGGCTGTAGGCGGCGGTGTTATTCGCGATGTTCTGGCCGGTAAGGTGCCATCCGTATTGGTACATGACATTTATGCTACAGCGGCCCTCTTAGGGTCGGTTACGCTTTATGTTTTGGTGATTTTTGACTGGTCTGTAGACGTGGCGGCACTCATTTCATTTTTCACAACTGTTTCGTCACGTGTCGTGGCTATTAAAGCTAAACTGGATATGCCGCACGTGAAGAGAAAGAGAAGGGGACAGTGGTTGTAAAAATCCTCCAAAAGTCGGTAATATAGCTGACATGACTATTCATTGGTTCGGTAACAGTTTTTTGGTATAATAACTAAGTATTCGGCTGTAAGTAAGGAGTGATTTTGTGAAACGACTGAATAAGTTTTTCAGTGCAGTTCTTTGCACTATGGTTTTAATGGGCTTGTCGACCTCGGCATATGCCAAAACGATTTTGTATGTACCGCAGGATGATCGTCCTGTTGATTATGCATATACTGTAAAGACCGCAGAAGATGCCGGTTATACTGTATTGACCCCGCCTCGCCAATATTTGTCGGGATCCAACTTTCACGGTTCTCCCGATGAGTTAATGAATTGGGTAGAAACACATGCGTCCGAAGCGGATGCCATGGTCTTATCCGTCGATTCTCTTGTTTACGGTGGCCTTGTTGACTCTCGTAGCATAATCTCGATATGAATACAATTATGAATCGACTGAAAAATGTGGAATCCCTGCATGGCAAGTACGGCCATACTCCTATTTATGTTTTCAGCACAGTTATGCGTAGCCCGTGGGCCGGCGGAAAGGGTGTTGAACCGGACTATTATTTACAGACGGGCAATGATATTTACCAGTTGGCAGCCTTGCAGAACAAGGCTGATACGGGAACGTTAACGCCTGAAGAACGGTCTGACTGGTTTGCAATTATGAGTCGTGTACCTCTTGAGTATTTGCAGGATTGGTATAATCGTCGCAAAAAGAATATGGCTGTTAACTATAGACTTATAGATGATGCGAAAAACGGTGTATTTACCTATTTCAGCTTGGGTCATGACGATAACTCCGCACACACACAGTCGGCTTTGGAGGCCAAGTATTTGGAAATGCGCGGTAAAGACGTACCTAAGACAGCCTTCGGTTCCTTCCCGGGAGCTGACCAGCTCGGGTTATTACTGATCACACGAGCCAATAATGATTTCAATAATTATCACCCTAAGGTGACGGTTATTTACCCCCTGGGCGGGGGAGAAAAGACGGTTCCCAGTTATGATGGACAGGCCATCGGTAAGACTATAGCCGAACATATTGAAGCTATAGGCGGAACCGTAACCGATTCGGAAAAGCCCGACTTGTTATTGGCTGTCAATACACCGTTGACGACATCGACGACAGAATCGAACAGCTTCGAAAATTTCCCGATTATGTTGGATTCGACGAAAGAATTCTTGGGACACATAGAATCTGCCGTTAAAGCGGACATTCCCGTAAGTGTCGTCGATATGGCTTTTTCCAACGGTGCGGATAATACCCTGGTATACGGCTTGTACCAAGATAAAATGATGTATAAAGTAGCGGCTTATAACGGTTGGAATACGGCGAGCAATTCCGTCGGCTACGGGTTGTCTCAAGGTATTTTGTCACGATATATGAGTGAATCGGCTCATAAGGATATGCTGACGACAAACTATCTCGATAATTGGGCTTATCAAGCCAATGTGAGAAACTACCTGTATCGTATGCAAAAATCGATGGAAGCCGGTAGATTGCGCCGTTATTATCCTACTGAAATGGGCGAACTTCAAGGTCTTGCCAAGTTGGAACTTCAGAGGTATGCCCGGACCTATCTTGAAGTAGATCCCAAGACTGTAGAGGTAACCTTGCCGTGGAATCGACTTTTTGAAGTGTATGTAGATGTACATAAGCAGTCGAATGTACAGCTTGAATCGGATATTCGGAATGCGAAAGATCAGGAAATACTTGAAGACTTATCGGCTCAAGTGAAAGCAGCTGAAAAAGCCTATGAAAATGCTAAAACAGAAGGTAAGGGCAAGCTTGACGCAATTACGGATGCACGCCTGAAGCAAGCTGTTGATGAAGCTAAAGGTAAGTATGATACGGAAGTAAAAACGCAAGAAGCCAATCGGAATAACCAATCCCTTGCGGCACGGAATCGAACTTGGGCACCGTCGAACTAAATAATTTAATAGAGATATACCCGTAAAGCCTGTAGAATAGTGGATTTCTTTTATTCTACAGGTTTTTCATGTATAATAGGGCACATGGAAAAAGACAAAAAGACGGCTTCACAGCCCTTTGCGGTAGAAGCAAAAGAAAAAAGTAAATCAAATAAGGGTAAAGTCTATATGGTCATTTCGGCGGTTCTGGCAGTAGCCGTTTTTTTGGCGGGCTTTTACTTTATTCCCACCGTGTGGCAGCCTGAAAAAAACATGCCTATATTGAAAGTAAAAGCGGATATGACGGGTACTGAAATTGCCGACGAGTTGTCTGAACGGGAGCTTATATATAATGCCGCCGTTTTTCGTGCAGCCATGGTCCTTACGGGTCAATCATCGAAACTGAAACTTGGTGAATACGAAATCGATTCACATATGAGTATGAACCAAATTATGACAAAATTGACAAGCGGTGCTTCCGATTCGTATCGGATAGTTATCCCCGAAGGATATACGGTTCGCAAAATTGCAAAAAGTAGTTGCGGCACAGACCAATATTTCCGAAGAGGAATTTTTTTAGCGGCCGCCTCCGATGCATCCTTACTGTATCCTTATATGAAAGGGGAATCGTCAGGTTACGTACGTTACGGAAGGGTTTTTGTTCCCCGACACGTACTATGCTCATCACGATGTAACGGCTAAGGAACTGGTACAGATGATGCTGAAAAATTTCGATACACGTTTGACTTCGTCTATGCGTAAGAAAAATCGATGAAGGAAATTTGTCTATTTATCAATTTGTCACCTTGGCATCGCTGGTGGAAAAAAAGAAGCGAAGTATGATGAGGATAGACCTTTAATCGCCTCGGTTTTTCAAAATCGCCTGAAACGTCATATGAAGCTTCAATCGGATGCCAGCGTTTCCTATGCTTCGGGAGACCACAAGTATGAGTATACTCTTGATGAGATTATGTATGATTCACCGTATAACACGTATGTTTACGAGGGCTTGCCTCCCGGACCCTATCGGTAATCCCGGGATAAAAGAGTATGGAGGCTGTTTTGAATGCTCCTGCGACGAGCTATTTATATTTTTGTAGCCGATAAAGAAGGGACATAATTATTTTGCTATGACCTATGAAGATCATATGAAAAATGTCCGGAAATACATGCAATGATAAATTTACTTCATGAAATAAAAGAATACGGCGTTCAGCAAGGGTTACCGATTTTGAGAGATTCGGAAATACCCTTGCTGCAGCGCATATTGCGTATGGCTAAGCCTAAAAATGTGCTGGAAATAGGTACTTGTATAGGCTATTCGACATTGCTGACGGCGCAATGCCTTGACGATGATGCTGTGATTACGACTGTTGAGTTGTCAAAAGAACGAAGCTTAACAGCACAAGAGTATATAAATCGCTCGCCTTATAAGGACCGTATTCATTGCATTTGCGGGGACGGCACGGAATTTATTGAACATGCTGAAGGACCCTGGGATTTTGTATTTCTTGACGGTCCGAAAGGTCAGTACGGCCGACAGACAAGGTTGTTGCTTCCGCGGTTGACTACAGGAGCCGTTATTGTAGCTGATAATGTACGCTACCATGATATGATATATACGAACGGATACTTACCTCATAAGCACCGTACGGCTATACGAAAACTACGAGAATTTACACGGCTTATCGAAGATGAAAGCCTTTTTTTTACGGCTGTTTTTGAAAACGGTGACGGATTGACCGTATCACGGAAGAAGGGGTAACTATGAAAAAAATGGAATTATTGGCACCGGCGGGAAATCCGGAGAAATTAAAGTTGGCTTTCCTATACGGGGCCGATGCGGCATACTTAGGAGGAACTTCCTTCAGTTTACGAGCTTTTAGTGATAATTTTACGCCTGAGCAAATCAAAGAAGCTGTAGAATATGCACACTCTTTGGGAAAGAAAATTTATGTGACGGTCAACATATTTCCGTCAGATGAGGATTTTCAATATTTGCCGGATTATTTACGCTATTTGGAGTCTATTGATGTCGATGCCGTCTTAATTGCCGACCCGGGAATTTCAGATTGTGTCGGGAAGTAGCTCCGAATCTTTCGATTCATGTGTCGACACAGGCCAATACGACGAACTGGTCTGCTGTCCGCTTTTGGAAAGAGTGCGGTGCGGAGCGTGTCGTTCTGGCACGGGAAGTTCCGCTTAGGGACGTTAAAGACATTTATGAAAAAACGCATATGGAACTGGAAGGTTTTGTTCACGGGGCTATGTGTATCTCCTATTCGGGACGTTGTCTTTTGAGTAATTATTTTACACAGGACAGAGATTCCAACCATGGTGAGTGCGTACAGTGTTGTCGTTTTAAATACAGTCTTGTGGAGGAAAAACGGCCGGGCGAATATTTCCCCGTAATGGAAGACGAACGGGGAACCTATATTATGAACTCAAAGGACATGTGTCTTATCGGGCACTTGCCGGCTTTGTATGAAGCGGGACTTTCAAGCTTAAAGGTTGAAGGGCGAATGAAGAGTCTGCATTATGTAGCTACCGTTATTAAGACGTATAGAGAAGCTATGGATGCGTATGAAGCCGATCCGGAACATTTCTCGGTCCGTGCTGAATGGTTGGAAGAGTTGGAAAAAATATCTCATCGTCCGTATACGACGGGATTTTATTTCGGTCGTCCTGATGAAAATGACCAAGTATATGCTAAATCAAGTAATGTACAGACCCATGATTTTATCGGTCTCGTAAAGTCATACGATGAAGAGTCCGGTCGAGCATGTATTGAACAGAGGAACTTTTTTAAAGTCGGTCAGGACGTCGAGTTTTTAATGCCCCACGGGCCGGTTGTGCATATGACCATCACGGATTTGACGGATGGCGACGGAAAACCCGTAGAGGCAGCCAGACATGCACAGGAAACCGTGTATTTAAAAACCGAGGTGCCTTTGGAACCGTATGCTATGATGCGAAGGAAAAGTAAATAATCGTGTTATATAAAGAGTATGTGTATTTTCAGGTAGAGCCGTCCGAAATGACGCTCGTTAACAGAATAACGGAAGGTCTGGACCACTTGGGAGTGTTGACGGCCTTAGACGGCAAGAAGGGAATTGCCTGTTTGCGTACTACGGAAGATACGGCTGTCGAGGCTCGTCGTTTGTTGTCGGATTTACCCGTTTTCGTACGCTTGCTTACGTATGAAGATATTGTAAAGACGTTCGGAATCGACAAAGAGTGATAAGAGAGAGATTCGTTTATGAAGGTATTTATAGCGGAAAGCCGAGCATGGCACGGGAACTGGCCAAATGTCTTCCCGACCCGAAAAAAAGAGAAAACGGATATATTCGTACAGGCGGTGGTATTGTTACGTGGGCTTACGGGCATGTACTGCAACAGGCCGAGCCGGATGCCTATAATGAATCTTATAAGACCTGGCGTACAGAAGATTTACCCATTATTCCCGAAACGTGGAAACTCATTGTATCTCCGAGTGCCAAAGACCAGTTCGAAATTATAAAGGGGCTTATTGAGCAAGCCGATTCCATTGTCAATGCCGGTGACCCCGACAGAGAAGGGTCAGCTTTTGATAGATGAAATTCTCGATTACGTGGGAAATACAAAGCCTGTAGAGCGTATTTTGCTAAATGCCCTCGATGAAAAGAGTATTCATGAATCTTTGACGGATTTACGGGATAATAGAGATTTTAAGCCGCTGAAGGATTCGGCCTTAGCCCGCAGTCGTGCCGATTGGTTGATGGGGATGAATCTTTCAAGGGCTTATACGTTGGCGGCTCGTAGACAGGGGCATAAGGGCGTTTATCCTGTTGGCCGCGTTAAGACGCCGACGTTGGCTCTTGTCGTAAGACGACAGAGGGAACTGGATCACTTTGTTCCCGTCACTTATTATGTTGTAAAGGCCGATTTTGATTACGGTTCGGGAACTATAACAGCTCAGTGGCAGGCTAAAGATACTCAGGGCGGACTTGATTCGGAAGGACGCTGTATTGATAAACAGACGGCGGAAAATATTCTTGCCAAGGCGGAGGCTGCCGTTGAGGGGACGGTAACGGAACGCAAGGTAACGCATAAGAAGGAAAATCAACGGTTGCCGCATTCTCTTTCGTCCCTGCAGATCGCGGCGGGCAAGAAATACGGCTACAGTCCGCAACAAGTATTGGATACGGCACAGCAGTTGTATGAACGAAAATTTACAACCTATCCCCGCTCGGATTGTGAATATTTACCTTTAAACCAGCGCCGAGATGTGCCTAAAATCTTGGAAAATTTGGCGTCGTCCGGACAAGCGGACTTGGAAAATTGGGTAAACGGTGCGGATAAGAGCCTCAAAAGCCGGGCCTGGAATGATTCCAAAATCACGGCTCATCATGCTATTATTCCTACTACCGTTCGTTGTCCTTATGACAGTTTGACACCCATACAAAAAAATATATATTTTCTTATCGCACAGGCCTATATTGCCCAGTTTTACGGTGTTCATGAATACGACAGTCAGCGCATTATCATTAATTGTGCTCAAGAAGATTTCGTAGCTCGCGGTAAAACCGTTACCGCTCTCGGGTGGAAAGAGCTGTATAGTCGGGATAAAAGTGATGACAACGAAGAAGACAAGGATCAATTGCCTGTTCTGAAAAAAGGGACGACAGTTTTTTATAAGTCCGGTATAACAGAAGAGAAAGAAACGAAGCCGCCTCAGCGCTTTACGGCATCCACCTTGTTGGCGGCGATGAAAGAAATTTATAAATACGTAAAGGATGACGGTCTGAAAAAGAAACTCAAAGAAGTCCAGGGAATCGGTACGGAAGCGACGCGGGCGACGATTATTAATGAATTAATCGGTCGCAAGTTTTTATACGAAGAAGGTAAGAAAAAGTATTTGTGTCCGGCCGATTCGGCATATATTCTTATTGATGCGTTGCCCGATGAATTGGCTTACCCCGATGAGACTGCCATTTGGGAAGAACGGCTTCATTTAATGAGTATAGGCAAAGACGATTTACAGTCTTTTTTGAAAGATCAGGTAGAATTTTTGCGTACACTCATACAAAAGGCGGGGCAAGGTGTTGTCAAAACTCATGCGGAAGGAAAGCGGTGTCCCCGATGCGGTTCGGTTATGATAAACGAGCCGGCAAATACGGTGAATTTTACGGCTGTACGTCTTATCCGAAATGTAAGCATACGGAACAAATTATACCGAAGGCTGTAGATGAAAGCACCGATTATACTTGTCCGCGGTGTAAAACGGGTCGATTTGTACGTATGGACGGTCCTTATGGCCCTTACTGGCTCTGCAATCATCCGGGTGTAAGACCAAGTGTGCCGATGTAAAGGGGACGTCCCAGTATTTATCAAAAGTGATTTAAAAGGAGATACGGTAATGGCGTCATATATTATGTTCCAGGGAACAGGATCGCATGTAGGGAAAAGTATTTTAACGACAGCTCTTTGCCGTATTTTTGCTCGTGAAGGTATGCGTACAGCTCCTTTTAAAGCACAAAACATGGCTTTAAATTCCTATGTTACACCGGACGGCAAGGAGATGGGTAGAGCCCAGGTTGCTCAGGCGGAAGCGGCCGGTCTTATTCCTGAAACGGATATGAATCCCGTCTTGTTAAAGCCGGTAGGAAACAGTCGATCGCAGGTCATCATTAACGGGATTCCTGTAGGGAATATGACGGCTCGCGAATATCACTTGTCGTATTGCATGAAGGCTTTTGATGCCGTTAAATCGGCTTTGGCTCGTATGGATGATACTTACGATATACTGGTTATCGAAGGGGCCGGCAGTCCTGCGGAAGTAAATCTGAAAGATACGGATATTGTGAATATGCGTGTAGCCAAGTATTTACAGGCTCCCGTATTTCTCGTTGCCGACATAGACCGGGGCGGATCTCTGGCGGCGCTTGTCGGAACCTTGGAATTGCTCGAGCCGGAAGAGCGGGAGCTTGTCAAAGGTCTTGTTATTAATAAGTTTCGAGGGGATATCAGTCTTTTTGAACCGGCAGTCCGGTTCTTGGAAGAAAAGACGGGAAAGCCTGTTATCGGCGTCGTTCCTTATATAGAAAATATGGGAATCGATGAGGAAGATTCCGTGTCTTTACATGATATGAAGCAACAGGTGACGCACGAAGATGTGAATATTGCCGTTGTCATGACACCGAAAATTTCTAATTTTACCGATTTCGACAGTCTGGGACAAGAAGACGGCATCGGCTTATATTATGCGGATACGCCCGAAAAATTAAAGGATGCGGATGTCATTATTTTACCGGGTACGAAGAATACACTTGAAGACTTGCAATATGTGCGAAAAAGCGGCATGGAAGCGGAAATCTTCAAGGCTTTAAAAAAAGGGGCCTTTATCGTAGGTATCTGCGGCGGTTATCAGATGTTAGGAGAACGTCTTTATGATCCCTACGGTGTGGAATCGAGTGTTCAAGAGATTTACGGCCTCGGCCTTTTGCAGACGGAAACAACCCTGGTAAACACTAAATTAACGGCACAGGTACAGTGCCGCTGTGTAAAGTTACGTGTAGGGGACGTAGTGATTGACTGTTCCGGTATGCGAGGGTATGAAATTCATGCAGGTCAGACGGTAATGAAAAGGGAGCAAGTTCGTCCGTTTTTGATTACATCCCGACACGGGCTGGATTGTAGCTTTCGAAGACGGAGCTGTATCTGAAGACGGCCATGTCTGGGGGACCTATGTACACGGACTTTTTGATAATGACGATTTTCGTCACGCCTTTATTAATGCCGTGCGTTTGCATAAGGGGTTGAGTCCTTTGACCGGAGGGAACTCCTATTCGGCACAAAAAGAGGACAACTATGATCGCTTGGCAAACATTGTAGAGACCCATATGAATATGGATAAAATCAGGGAAATTATAAGAGGTGAGCGATGATTACTCTTATAACGGCGTTTATAGTTGACAGTCTTATAGGGGATCCGCAAACCAGGTTTCATCCCATTGCTCTTTTGGGAAGATGTATTGCTGTTTTGGATAAGCTTTTTTATAACCGTAAGTATTCTCAGGGAATGCAGGTTGTCGGCGGCGGAATGGTATGCCTGCTTATTTTATCCTTTACCTATGCCGTAATGTTTGCAGTTGTCAGCATCTTTAGATTTGTTGGCGGTAAGTATATTTGCAGATGTGTTTAAGGGGATTGTCCTGGCTTTTCTCATTTGCCCTAAAAGTCTGGCTCAAGCAGCTACGGCTATTCGTAAAGATTTGCAACAGCGACATTTAGAGGCGGCTCGTCATAAAGTAGGATACATTGTCGGCAGAGATACACAGAATTTGAGTGCCGCCGAAGTTTGTCGAGCCGTTATTGAGACCGTGGCGGAAAATACGAGCGACGGTATCATAGCTCCGTTATTTTATTATTTTATAGGCGGATTACCGGGAGCCGCCGTATATAAGGCTGTCAATACTCTTGACTCCATGATGGGGTATAAGAATGACAGATATTTATATTACGGGCGTGTGGCCGCTCGTATTGACGATATTTTCAACTATATTCCCGCACGTCTGACGGGAATTTCTTTTGTTGCAGCCGCCGCTTTAGGGGAAAGTGACTTCAAAAAGGCTTTTCAGATTATGTTTAGGGATGCACGTAAACATCCCAGTCCCAACGGAGGTTATGCAGAGGCCCCCGTTGCCGGGGCCTTACATATTCGTTTGGGCGGATATAATTCATATTTCGGCACAACATCTTTCCGTGCTTATATGGGAGATGATGATGAACCGTTGGAAGCTGAAAAAATACGACAGGCTGTTCATTTGATGTATACTGCGACTGCTTGTGCAGTCATTTTCATGTCTTGTGTTTATTGGTGGGTGTAAGTATGGGATTTTCCGTTACCGTTCCTGCCGGCTGCGGCGAATTTTTACAAGGGCGAGTAGGCAATAGAAGTGTCATTATTTCGACACCGGTCAATGCTTATGTAAAGGCTATCGTAAATGACGGCATATATGACGAAAAACTGTTGGGTGAAAGTCGCGTCAAGCTGTACAACGGGCAGACTCTATTTGCGGAGGCAGGCCTTTTGACAAGGTTCTGGAAATACAGTCGGATATCCCTAAAGGGAAGGGCATGGCATCCAGCAGTGCGGATATAGGTGCTTGTGCCCTTGCCGTAGCCCGCCATAAGGGGCATGTTTTTTCAGATGAAGAGTTGTGTCGTTTAGCTGTTTCTATTGAGCCTACGGATCCTGTTTTTCTGCCGGGGCGTGGTGGCTATGGACCGCTACAGCGGGCAACTTTTACGACGTTTCCCGGCACCTCGCCTGGTATACTATACTTTTGACTGCGGCGGAACGATAAATACGCAGGACTTCTATAGTACGGGGACAGTAGAAGATGAGCCCGATGTGACAGACCTGTACAAGGATTTATGTCGTAATGACGGGGATATAGATACTTGGTGCCGAGTAGCCACAACTTCGGCCTTGGCCAATCAGAGTAGGTTTTTTAAAAGCGAACTTCCCGATTTTTATGAGACAGCACAAAAAATAGGGGCCTGTGGTATAGGAACGGCTCATACGGGGACTCTTTTGACTATGATTTTTCGCACCCGCGGGTACGGGCAGAAAATAAAAAAGGTGCTGTCGCAGAGCCCGTTAAAAGATTTGAATTTTATAGGTGTTTTTGAAACGATTGGCGGCGGATACGTTTTTGAGGAGAGATGAATATGTCTTTTTCACACGGAGGAAATGTATACGATGAGGAAGGGAAGCTTAAAAATTGGGTAGATGTAAGTGCCAATATTAATCCTCTCGGCTTGTCGGGAAGGGTAAAAGAAGCTATTATCACGTCTGTCGATATGCTCGTTCATTATCCGGACCCGGAGGCAAGAGCCCTTAAGAACGCGTTGGCAAATCATTACGGAATCTTGAAGGAACGACTGATTTGTACGAACGGGGCAGCCGAATTGATGTATATTTACTTTCATACATTCAAACCGAAAAAAGTTATTATACCCGTGCCCTCGTTTGATGAGTATGAAAAAGCGGCCAAAGCCGGAGGTGCTCATATCACTTATGTATATACGCAACAGGATGACTTTAACAGTAACTTGATGCGGATGGCGGAAGCGGCCGGAGAAGGGTCCGTTATTATCTTGGGAAACCCCAACAATCCGACAGGTAGCCTGATAAAAAAAGAAGAAGTGGAGGCCGCTGTCAAAGAGGGAATAAAAAAGAATCTTCGCTTTGTAGTGGATGAGTCTTTTTCTGGATTTTCGATATGATGAAGAGCGGTTTTCCGTCAAAAACTTAACCGGCATATACAAAAATCTTCTGGTTATTCGTTCGTTAACCAAGTTTTTTGCCTTGCCGGGCTTGCGATCTGGGGTTTCGGGACGGCGTGTGAACATGATATTAAAAAAATGGAAGGGCATAAGGATTGTTGGAATGTAAACAGCTTGGCCCAAGTTGCCGGCACGGCGGCCTTGACAGATGGAGAATATATACGAGAAAGCCGCAGACTCTGTGAAGCTGAACGGGTTTATATGAAAACACGTCTGCAAGAAATTACGGAAGTCCATGTCACGGGAGGGAGCGTAAACTTTATACTCATACAATTCTTACGGCCTTATCATACGGCTGAGAAAGCTGCGGACTACTGTAAACGTCACGGTATACTGATTAGAAATTGTCGTAATTATAGAGGCTTAAACGGTGAATTTATTCGTCTGGCCGTTCGTGACCGGATTACAAATAACCGCGTTATTAGAATAATTAAAAATTATATTAATAATGAGAAAATGTAAATGCTTAACGCTTTTTATAATCAAAGAAGAATAAAATTAAAAAAAAACGTTTAAGTAGGTGATTTTTCAAACAATCTTATGATATAATGACGACATCATTAAAGTGTGTTTTTTCTTAACATATGGAAAGGCACCTTTGGGTAAGTTCGTTATACGGGTATGACGATCCTATTATTATGAGAACGGAGTGTGGTATTAATGAGTGAGCAAAAAGACAATAAGCGATTTATTGCCGTAGGCCTCATGCTATTCGCTCTCTTTTTCGGAGCGGGGAACTTGATTTTCCCGGCATCGATGGGACAGCATGCAGGGGAAAATGTTTGGTGGTCCGTATTGGGCTTTATTATTACGGGTGTAGGGTTGCCCCTTGCCGGCGTTCTTGCCATCGGCTATTCGGGCTGTAAGAATTTACAGGAATTGGCCGGTCGTGTTCATCCTAAGTTCGGCCTTTTGTTTACAGTCGTATCTTATTTAACTATCGGGCCTTTCTTTGCAACGCCGAGAACCGGCAGCGTATCGTATGAAATTGCCGTACGTCCCTTTCCTGGAAAATGGCGGTTCGGATTTGAATATGACTATTTTCCTCGTTATATTCTTCGTCATTACTTATTGGCTTTCTGCTTCACCTTCCAAGCTGGTTGACCGTATCGGTAAGATTTTAACCCCTGTATTGTTACTTACCATTTTAGCCTTAATTGCAAAGTCCTTTATTTCGCCCTTGGGGGATCCCGGTGCGGCGACGGCTGCCTACGGAACGCCTGCCTTGGCAGTAGTTCAAGGGATTTTAGACGGTTATAATACAATGGATGCTATCGCATCATTGGTATTTGCCATTCTCGTAGTCGAATTCGTTGTAGAAGCAGGCGCATCGACGCCCAGCGAGATTACGTTGGATGTATTTAAATCGGGTGTTATTGCCGTGGCTTGTTTGGCTTTCGTTTATATTTTTGTCGCTAAAATCGGTGCGGACAGTGTTGTAGCTATCGGTATGCAGGACACGGGAGCTCCCGTTTTGACAAAATCGGCTCAAATCCTTTTCGGTAACGTAGGGGCTATGATTTTGGCTGTCATCGTGTTGCTTGCCTGCCTGTCAACGTCCATCGGCTTGGTTACGTCTTGCGCTACCTATTTTGAACAACTCATAGGCGGAATGAGCTATAAGGCATATGCCGTATTGTTCTCCGTTATTTCCTTTGCCGTAGCTATGTTCGGCTTGAAGACGATTATTTCGGCGGCAATTCCCGTTTTGATGTTTATTTATCCTATCGTTGTGGCGCTCGTTGTCCTTACGTTCTTACACAAGTTCTTTAAGGGCCGGCAGTGCGTATACGGATGGACTATCGGTCTTACTTTGATTCCTGCTTTGGTTACAGGTTTTGAAACGGCTGAAATTTCTCTCGGAGCTATTGATGTATTCTTTAACTCCACGGTTCCTCTACATTCTTTAGGCATGGGTTGGGTATGCTTCGCCGTCGCAGGTCTTATTATCGGCCTCGTGCAGGCTCAGGTAACATCATCAACTAAAGAAGCTTAGAATGGTAAAGAGAAACCTCCTTTTACTAAGGAGGTTTTTCTTTTTAAAATGATTTAGGAGTGGATTGATATGGATATTTTTGAACGTAAGCCTTATCAGGAGTTCATGCATGACTCTCAAGATAAGAAGTTAAATCGCGTCTTAGGTGCCTTTGATATTACAATCATGGGGCTGGGGATTATTATCGGCACGGGGATTTTCGTCCTTACCGGTATCGGTGCCGCTAAATATGCAGGTCCCGGTCTGATGTTGTCTTTTGTACTGGCGGCTATTACCTGTGCCTTCGTATGTATGGCTTATTCGGAATTGGCTACCTTTTTGCCCGTATCAGGAAGCTCTTATACTTATGCTTATGCGTCTTTAGGTGAAATCTTCGGCTGGTGGGTAGGCTGGAGTCTTATCCTTGAATATTCCGTCGGTGCCAGTGCCGTTGCAGGCGGCTGGTCGGCATATTTCGTGGGAATTTTGCATTCCTGCGGAATTGAGCTTCCCAAGATGTTGACAGCCGTCCCGGCTGACGGGGGCATCATTAATTTACCTGCTTTTGTTATTGTTTTGCTGGCCACGGGTTGTCTTATTTTAGGTGTAAGAGAAGGAGCAAGGGTTAACAGAGTTCTCGTAGTTATCAAAATTGTCACGATTTTTGCTTTCCTCTTTTTCGCAGGCCCTCATATTGATCCCGTAAACTGGCAGCCCTTCCTGCCTTTCGGTTTAGACGGTGTTGTTGCCGGAACGGCCGTGTTGTTCTTTGCTTATTTGGGCTTTGATGCCTTGTCTACGGCGGCTGAAGAAACGAAGAATCCTGAACGCAACATGCCTATAGGCATTATTTCGGCCTTAGCTATTTGTACGGTCTTGTACATAGCCGTTTGCGCGGCTATGACAGGCGTTGTACCTTATCCCGAATTGGATACGGCGGCACCGGCTTCATACGTACTTGAATATATCGGCTTGCGAGCAGGCTCGGCACTCATCGGTACAGGTGCACTTTGCGGTTTATCAACCGTTGTTTTGAATATGCTTTTCGCACAGAGTCGCGCTTTGTATTCTATGAGTCGTGACGGCTTGATTCCCAAGAGTTTATATACGGTTCATGAAAAATATCATACGCCGTATCGCCTTTTGCTTATTATCGGCATTGTGGTATCTCTGGTAGCAGGCTTTACGCCCATCCATATCGTGGCGGAAGCTTGCAGTGCCGGAACGATTTTTGCCTTCCTTTGTTCTTGCGTCGGCATTATTGTTTTGCGTCGTATATATCCCGATATTCCCCGAAGCTTTAAGTGCCCGGCAGTCTATCTCGTCGCTCCTTTAGGCTTTATCTTCTGTGCATTTATTTTTGCACATTTATCTTCCCATACGTTGGTTCTTTTTGTAGGCTGGTCTATATTAGGCGGTATCATCTATGCCGTTTACGGACATAAACACAGCCGTTTGCGCAACGGTAAGGAAGTTGCGTAATATTTATTTAAAAGGCCGTAACGAAGAGGTCGAAATCTCTCGTTACGGCCTTTTTATTTGATGTTGTACATAATGAGGTACGTCGTTTATAATTAAAAAAATCAGTGACGCAGAAAGGAAGAAAAAGATGGATTTTTACACCTATGCTTATATAGACGGGCAGGTACATACCACCTATTTTTATCACTATGCGGTTCTGCTCGGCGTGACTTTGGCGTGGCTCATAGCCGGCATTAAGTATATGCGTAACCGGTTGCAAACCAAGTATCGTGATTTGACGATTATTTTTTTACTCATCGGTATTTTTTTGGCCGGAGCTAATTGGCAGAGTTTTTCGCGGACCAGGCAGTCTACAGAGGATATGTCCCGCATGTCCGCTTTCTTGGAAAACTTCAGTTATAATTTAAACGTTCCGAAAGACCGGCTGTCAGTTAATTCGTTGCAGCTTAAAAACGGCATAGTTGTAAGGACAGGAGCTAATGAGTACTATTCCGTCGACTTCAGCGATCGTGAAACGGCGTATAAGGTTGAACGAATTTATATGATTAATGCCGATGTGCATATTATCAATGAACAGGAGTAAACTATGATTGAATATTCAATGATTTTTGCTAAACTGGGCATAGGTTTGTTGGTTATTATTTTTCAAATCAATATTATGGGGAAGGGCAACTTGGCCCCGACGTCGGCTTTGGATCAAGTTCAAAACTATGTTCTCGGCGGTATTATAGGCGGTATTATTTATAATGACAGCATCGGAATTCTGCAGTTCCTCTTAATCCTCATCGCCTGGACAATTCTTGTTATGGTTTTGCGCTATGCTAAGGGAAACAGCAATTTCGTTCATAAGCTGATTGACGGAGACCCCATTCTGGTCATCGACCACGGAAAAATCTAACCGATGTATGTATGCGAGCGGGTTTGAATGCCGGCGATCTTCATTTAAAATTGAGAAGTGCCGATGTATGGCGTGTTGAAGATGTCTATCGCGGAATTTTGGAACAAAACGGTCAGTTGACCATTATGAAATATGATGATAGACATAATCGCTATCCTCTCATTGCGGACGGAAACATTAATGAAAGCGTCCTGGAACTTATCGGTAAGAATAAAGAATGGATTGAAGAACGAGCTGCCGAAAAGGGGTATAAGGTAAATGATATATATTTGGCAGAGTATGATGACAATGATATAAGTATTTACGCTTATGCAAAGCAGGGTGAATAAAAAGAACCCTTAACGGTACTATTCCGTTAAGGGTTCTTTTGTCGTTTCCTTTATTTGACAGTATTTTTTAATGTACCGATGGAAGAGATTGTTATTTCAATACTATCTCCCGACTTTAAATAACGAGGCGGATTAAAGCCTACCCCTACGCCGGCAGGTGTACCGGTAGCTATAATGTCGCCGCACGATAACGTCGTGCCGGCAGAGAGTTGAGAAATGAGCGTGGGGACGGTAAAAATTAAATCGTCCGTACTCGCATCCTGGCGAACCTCGCCGTTTACCTTCGTAACAATATTAAATATGTCGGGAGCGGCGTCGCGTAATAAGATATACGGGCCTACGGGGCAAAAGGTGTTCAAACTTTTGCCGTGAAACCATTGTTGGTGTCGGCGTTGCAAGTCGCGGGCAGTCACATCATTCAAAATTGTAAAGCCGTAAACATAATCCATGGCCTCATGCTCGGGAATGTCCGTGCCGGTCTTGCCGATAATGACAGCCAGTTCGCCTTCGTAGTCCACTTCGGAAGTTACGTTTTCGTGAAGATCAATGGTATCGTCCGGACCGATAAGAGATGTAGCAGATTTCGTGAAGAACACCGGATATTTCGGCTTTTCTACCGTTGTGACCTTATCGAATTCGGCAATGTGTTCACAATAGTTTTTACCGACACATAGGATATTGTGAATCGTGTCGGGCAAGGGAGTCAGAATATGAACCGTATCTAAGGTCTTGGGTTGCACGGCTCCGGTCCTTCATTTTGTTCCAGACTGTCAGCCAGAGCCAAGAGTCCTTCAGGACCTTGGGCAATGAATTCCGACAGGGTTTCGGGCAGGGGTGTAAAGAACGCTTCTTCCAAGGCAATAGCACTGTATACGCCTTTTTTTCGTCGGGCGTAAGAACTCCCCACTGAACGAAGCCGGCGTCTTCAAAGGTTACGAGTTTACGAATTTCCATTTCAAATCAGCTCCTGCATATAAGATGGATTCATTATAACACAGTCGGCGTCCTTTCGCCGCCTTTTCAGTACTGGAAGGGCTTTTTTATTTATGATACAATTTAAACACTAACGGAAAGAAGGAGATGCCTCATGGACCAGGAAAACACCAAAAATTTTATTGAACTTATTATAGATAAAGACAATGAAACGGGAAAATACGGAGAACGTGTACACACTCGTTTTCCGCCCGAACCGAACGGGTATTTGCACCTCGGACACGCCAAGTCCATTTGCCTCAACTTCGGCATAGGGAAAAAAATATAAGGGCTTGACCAATCTGCGCTTTGATGATACGAACCCGTCAAAGGAAGATGTGGAATACGTGGAATCCATTAAGCGGGACGTGGCTTGGCTCGGGTTTTCCTGGGAAGATCGGCTTTACTTCGCATCCGATTATTTCGATATTTTTTATAAGCAGGCCATTAAGCTCATTAAAAAGGGAAAGGCTTATGTGGATGACTTGACGGGAGAACAAATTCGTGAGTATCGCGGTACCTTCAGTCAGCCCGGTAAAGAAAGCCCTTATCGGAATCGTTCGATTGAGGAAAACTTTACGTCTGTTTGAAGAAATGAAAGACGGGAAGTATGCTGACGGAGAAAAGGTATTGAGGGCTAAAATAGACATGGCCAGTCCGAATATTAATATGCGTGATCCCGTTTTATATCGAATCATTCATGCGTCTCACCACCGTACGGGTAATAAATGGTGCATTTATCCTATTTATGACTTTGCTCATCCTTTGGAAGATGCTATAGAACGGATTACTCATTCCATTTGCACCCTTGAATTTGAAGACCATCGTCCTTTGTATAATTGGGTTGTTGAAGAATGGGACGATCCGGAAAATCAAAAGCCTCAGCAGATTGAATTTGCACGCCTTAATGTGGCCAATATGGTTATGAGTAAGCGTAAATTACGACTTCTCGTTGAGAAAGGTCTGGTTAGCGGTTGGGATGACCCTCGTATGCCGACTATTGCCGGTATCCGCAGGCGGGGTTATACGCCTGAATCGATTCGCAATTTCTGTGAACGTATCGGAGTAGCTAAGGCGGACAGTACGGTAGAGCCTGCATTTCTCGAATCGTGTATTCGCGAAGATTTGAAACTGAAAGCGCCTCAGATATATGACCGTAGTCGATCCGATTAAAGTCGTTTTGACCAACTATCCGAAAGACCTTACGGAAACGGTAGTTGCCGATAATAATCAGGAAAATGAAGAAATGGGAACGCGTCTGATGACTTTCAGTCGAGAATTGTATATTGAACGGAGCGACTTTATGGAAGAGCCGGTCAAAAAATTCTTCCGCTTAGCCCCGGGAAAAGAAGTTCGCCTGAAATATGCGTATATTATTAAATGCGAAGAAGTCATTAAAGATGCAGACGGCAATATTACGGAATTACGTTGCACTTGCGATATGGACAGCAAAAGCGGTAGCGGCGCCAATGCGAACCGTAAGGTAAAAGGTACCTTACACTGGGTTAACGCTGCCGATGCGGTTGATACGGAATGCCGTTTGTATGAATCGTTGTTGAGAACTGACAGTGAAGGTGATGACGGTGACTTCTTGAGTCAAGTCAACCCGCACAGTCTTATGGTGACGCAAGGTAAGGCCGAAGCCGGCTTAGGTGATTTTAAGGAAGGCGATAAGTTCCAATTTCTGCGTCAAGGTTATTTTGTCATTGACCGAGACAGTCAGCCGGGACATTTAGTAGTCAATCGTATTGTCGGCTTACGCGATACATGGGCTAAAATGCAGCAAAAAGGATAGACGTAAAAGGGATACCGCTCTCTTTCTGAGAAGGTATCCCTTCTTATATTGCCGTTAGAGACAGTTGTTTGTATAATAAATTTATCAGGTTGTTATCGGAGGAATAAGATGAAGTCTGCAGGATATAAGAGTATACCCGTATTATTGCTGTTCTTAATTGTCGGCGGTATTTTAGGCGGCATTATAGGCGAGGTTTTGTCGGGGTTGAGTTTCGGAAGTATTATGCCCGATTTGGTTCGCCATTATGAAATTTTTAATATTCACAATGTAACATTGAATTTATATGTTATGGAGCTTACGCTCGGTATTCATTTTGCCCCGAATCTTCTCAGTATTATCGGAATTTTAGTAGCTGTATTTATTTACAGACGAATTTAGGAGGTTGACAGGTATGCTGATTTTAGCATCCGGGTCGCCGCGTCGCAGGGAGTTATTGGAACAAATAGGCGCGGCCTATGAAGTAAAAGTCGGTACATATGCCGAAGATGTGCCGAAAAACGATGATCCCGAGAAGTTTGTTATTAGACAGGCCGCCGGAAAGGCGGCATCCATTGCCGAAAAGTATACAGGGCGGTGGGTACTGGGTGCCGATACGGTAGTGGTATCCGACGGTAAAATATTGGGAAAGCCTCGCTCTGATGAAGAGGCTATGTCCATGTTGCATCGATTATCGGGCAAAACCCATGCCGTTTATACGGGCATTGCTTTGCAGAAAGATGACGGTGTATGGACTCATGCGGAAAAGACCCTTGTTACTTTCAGAGATTTGACTGAAGACGAAATTAAGGCTTACGTAGAAACGGGAGAACCGTCTGATAAGGCCGGTGCTTACGGAATTCAAGGGCGCGGAGCTATATTGGTTGAAAAGATAGAAGGCGATTACACGAATGTCGTAGGCCTTCCTTTAAGTGCCTTGTATGTACTGGCAGGAATTGCCGGTATGTGCTTATGAGTGCAGAGCTAAAAAAACTGGCTCCCGGTGAGCGGCCGCGGGAACGTTTCTTTCACCATGGTGCCGCTGCAGTTTCAGATCAGGATTTATTGGCCATTTTATTGCGTACGGGCACGAAGGGACAGTCGGTTTTAGACGTTTCACGGTGTATTCTTCGTACCTTGCCGGAAGAAAATATTTATTACTTGGGAGAGACGGATGTCAGACGTCTTTGTACCGTAAAAGGAATAGGCAGGGATAAGGCCGTTACTTTGTGTGCCGCTATAGAGCTGGGCAAACGAATTGCCCGTCAGAGAGTAAAGGCAAACGCCAGGGATTTCAGCAGTCCCTCTACAGTGGCCGACTATGTAATGGAAGACATGCGCTGTTTGAGACAAGAGAAATTTTCAGCCTTGTATGTGTCTTCCAAAAATAAACTGATTGCCTTACGTGAGCTGACGAGCGGGACACTCAATGAAAGTCTGGCTAAGGCCAGAGACGTCTTCAGATATGCTTTAGAATACAATGCGGCGGCGGTTATTCTTATACATAACCATCCCAGTGGCGATCCGACCCCTTCAAAGAAGATATAAAAGCCACTCAATGTATTGCTGAGGCCGGTCGAGTCATGGGAATTCCTGTTTTGGACCATATTATTATCGGTGACGGAACCTATGTCAGTTTGTGTGAGAGAGGCTATATATAAGCCATTCTTGACTGACTCGCGCGGATTGTCGTATAATAATCAGGCAAGGTTTAAAGCCTTGTCTACCGGGCCTATAGCTCAGCGGTAGAGCCACCGGCTCATAACCGGTTGGTCCTTGGTTCGAACCCAAGTAGGCCCACCACATGTAAACAAAGCTATTTCGCACTGTTGCGGGATAGCTTTTTTTATAAACCGTGAGAAAAGCAAGTGAGGTTTTATATGAAATTATCAAAACGTCTTTCAGCTGTAGCGAAAATGGTGCCTGTCAATACCACCCTGGTTGATGTGGGGACGGATCACGCCTATTTACCCGTATATTTGTGTGAACAGGGGATTTGTCCGCATGTAGTAGCGTCCGATGTTGCACCGGGTCCCTTATCGTCCGCATCGGCTCATACGGCTCAGGCCGGACTTGCGGATCGCATTGATTGTCGTCTGGCAGACGGCTTGTCGGCTGTAAGTATCGGTGAAATAGACGGTGCCGTTCTGTGCGGTATGGGCGGCAAATTGATGATGCGAATTCTTGAGGCAAGATTCGACCTTGTGAGACAATTGAAGTATCTCATCTTACAGCCTCAAAGTGATGCCGATGCATTGCGTCGATATGCGGTTGAACACGGTTTTCGTATAACTGAGGAAACATTGATTAAAGAGGATGGTCGCCTATATCAAGTATTACGAATTGAACCCGGTAAAGAAGCTGATTTTCCTTCCTGGCAGTATGAGACGGGACCGCTCAATTGGAATAATAAGAATCCGTTGTTAGGCGAGCTGATAGATGAAATAATACGCAAAAAAGACCGTTTTCTGAAGGGCATGGAAGCGGCAGGCCGCTTCGAAGACGCTGAAAGAACCAAAAAGGAAATAGCTGAATGGGAGGAAAGAAAATGTCTGTGTCATTTAAAGCGATCATTGATGTAATGGAAAATCTGGCACCTTTGACTTTAAAAGAAGACTGGGATAACCCGGGCTTGCTTGTAGGGAATCCGGAACAGGAAGTGCAATCCGTCTTATTGACGTTGGACGTAACAAAAGAAAATGTATGCTACGCTGTAGATCATGGTTTTGATTGTATTATCAGTCATCACCCCGTAATTTTTTCGGGAATTAAGGCTTTGAGAACGGATACGTATGACGGTCGGATGTTTGCACAGTTATTGTCTCACAATATAGGCGTATATTGTGCTCATACTAATCTGGATTCGGCAACGGGAGGGGTTAACGACGTCTTAGCCTCCCTCTTGGAACTTCGTGACGTGCGGCCCTTAGACGGAGAAGAAGGCAGTTCGATGGGTAGAATCGGCAGGCTTGCCGAGACCATGAGCCTTGCTGAAGTCATGGAATATATTAAGGTCAAGTTGAATCGGCCTGTCCTACCCTATGGCGGTAAAGAAAAAGAAAATAGTAGAATCAATCGCTCTTTGCGGCGGGGCTGCTACGTGTTTCATGAATGACGCCGTTCGTGCCGGTGCGGACCTGTATCTTACGGGCGATGTAAAATATCATGATTTTCAGCAAGCGGTAAAAGACGATATATTTTTAGTTGACGGAGGACATTACGGAACGGAATTTCCCGTCGTATTCGAGCTGCAACGCCTGTTACAGACAGAAAGTGAGAAACGGGGTTGGGAAGTAAAATTCGTTGTTGATTCGACGAGTCGTGATTTTATTTCATATCTTTAAGGAGGGTGAATAATGACTAAAGAAGAACATATTCAGCGTTTAAAGGATGATCCTATTTATGTGGTCATGGGCGAGGCCTTATCTTTGGGGCGTAAGAATACGGAAGTAGCGAAAACCCTTTTAGATGTAGGCGTAAGAATCATTCAATATCGGGAAAAACATAAAACCTGGCGAGAAAAATATGCCGAAGCATCGGAAATTGCGGTTATGTGTAAAAAATACGGAGCGACATTTATTATGAATGACTCCGTGGACTTAGCCGTTGCTTGCGGAGCCGACGGGATTCATGTCGGACAGGACGATGCACCGGTTCAAATCGTAAAGAAAATAGCCGGTCAAAATGTGTTTGTCGGCGTATCGACGAATACGACAAAAGAATTACAGGGGGCATTAGCAGACGGTGCGGACTATGTCGGCTTCGGGCCTATGTTTCCGACATCATCAAAGAGCGATGCCGATGAGGTCGTTACGGAAGAAACCATTCGCAGTGCCTTGGAATTTCCGCTTCCCGTCGTGACTATCGGCGGTATCGGTTTAGAAAATATTCGCACTTTATATGACAGAGGGTTCCGTTCCTTTGCCATGATCAGTGCTGTCGTATCGCAAAAGGATATAAAGAAAGCCGTCGACGACTTGAGGCAAGCTTTGAAATAGTTTTCTTGACGGGTTTACAAGAGATAGCGTATGATAATACACGATGAGTATGAAAGGTAATCGCCAGTACGAAGGTATTGGAGGAAAGTCCGAGCTCCGTAGGGCAGGATGCCGGATAACGTCCGGCGAAGGTGACTTTAGGGACAGTGCCACAGAAATGTGTACCGCCACGTAAGTGGTAAGGGTGGAACGGTGCGGTAAGAGCGCACCAGCGGTAAGGTAACTTGCCGGCTAGGTAAACCCCATCCGGAGCAAGACCGAAATAGGGAAGGGATGAAGTTGCCCGCTGATCTTCCGGGTTGTGTCGCTCGAACAGGCCGGCAACGGTCTGTCTAGATAGATGATTACCACTGCGCAAGCAGAACAAAACTCGGCTTATTGATTACTCATCATTCGCAAATAAAAGGGACTGCTTTTCGAAGCGGTCCTTTTATTATGATGAAGCGTAAGAGGACGAAGCGTATGATTAATATGAAAGAAGAGCGACAGTTTATGGGAAACCGTGTCTATGGACGACGAGTAGTCGACGGTCATGTACATACGGAGCTGTGTCCTCATGGCAGTGGTGATAAGACGGCATTAATGATCGAGAAGGCTATTGATTTAAAAATCGATAAAATTTGCTTAACTGAACATGCTCCCTTGCCGGTAGAGTTTAAGAACGTATATGGAGGTATTAAAGCCGGCTGTGATACGGGAGCGCTTAAAGCGAATCAAGTCGAAGTATATTTAGAGTTGGCTGAAAGGTTAAAAAAAGATTATGCAACCCGTATCAATATTTCCGTCGGCTTTGAAGTGGATTACCTGCCCGGATTTGAAGACTATACGCGCTCTTTTTTGAATGAATACGGGGCATTTACGGAGGATAATATATTATCATTACACTTCTTAGACGGATATGGCGGGAAGTTTTATTGTGTAGATTACAGTACGGATGATTTCCGGAAAGCCTTCAGGCCTTGGCTTTTCGACCAAAATGCATTGTATTATAAATATTTTACCTGTTTGAAAAAGGCTGTGTGCGCCGACTTGGGCAAGTACACTCCTGTGCGTATAGGGCATCTTGATCTAATAAAAAAATATAGACTTCACTTCGGCTTTACAAAACCTCTTGATGAACAAAATTGCCGCTTAATTAAAGAGATACTCCTTATTATGAGAAAACAGGGACGGCAGTTGGACTATAATATGAGCGGCTTTTTTAAGCCTCAATGTCGGGAAATGTATCCGAGTCGCTTCATTCAAGGTATGGTTTATGCCCTGGGAGTTTCATTTGTGCCAGGCTCCGATTCTCATAGTGTAGAAGATCTGGAACGGGTTTGGGGATAGGGCAATGAGCTTTTGTGAAATACCTGGATGAATAAGACAGAGCTCTGCAGTCTGCGAAAAGATACGGGAAAAACAAAAAGGCGTAACACAGGTGTGCTACGCCTTTTTATATCAGTCTTTAAAAACTGTGTGCAGGGCAATACTGAGGGCTCGTAATTGAGGAGCTTTTTTACGCTGGTGTTCATTCATACGCCCTAAAGATATCGCTGAGAATCGAAACGGCCTTTACAATATGAGGCCCTTTGTTGAGCATTACGCACTCAGCCCGTTCACCCATAGCGGCATCGGTTATTTCAGCCCGTGTAGGTAAGCCTGTCTTAACTAAAGTTTCCAGTACTTGAGTGGCCCAAATGACGGGGACATGAGCGGCTTCACAAATCCAGAGGATCTCCTCCTGAAGTTCCGATAAACGGTGATAACCCGCTTCTACCGCCAAATCACCGCGAGCAATCATGACGCCGAAAGGTTGTTTGGAAGCGGCTTTTACAATGATTTGCGGCAGGTTGGCTACGCTTTCCTTTGTTTCTATTTTAGCAATAATGGCAATGGAAGAAGACTTTTTGCCCAGCCTCTTTTTCAATTCTCTTTGTAGCAGCTCAATATCGTCTCCGTTACGCACAAAGGAGTAACCGATGCTGTCGGCACGACTAATCATAAAATCCAGGTCTTCCAGATCTTTGGCGGTTAGGGGCGTAATGTCCAAGTGTGTTTCAGGAAAATTCAGACTCTTTTTAGGCTTTACACGGAAGCCTTTTTCTTTAGCAGCCGTAACGGTTAAAAAAGCTCCGTTATCAGTCATTTCAGTAACTCTGGCCGTGAGCTTTCCGTCATCGATAAGAACGGGGTCTTCCTCTTTTAACGTATTAAAGACTTCCGGTGCCGAACAGGCCAAGACAATTTTTCCGAGTGCCTCAGGCGGACAGAATCCGATGGATCGGGATAAAAAGAAGGAATCTCCTTCCAGTAATTTATCCGTATCGCCTGTAATAAGAACTCCCGAAATACGGATTTTTGGACCGGCCAAATCCATGTATACGCGACAATCTTTGCCTGTTTCCTTTTTTGCCCGTTCTAAATTATCCAACATAGCGGTCCAAACTGTGCGGTCATCGTGAGCACAATTGATGCGAACCGTATCCATACCGGCTTCCAATAAATTGCGAACAAGTTTGTAGTCATCAGCCGCTTCGGGCGGAAGGGTTACCATAATATGAGTATTTATATTATTGGCGGCTCCGAAGATAAGTCCCGTATTGTGGTCTAACAGTTTATCGCCGTGAAAGAACCACTTTTGTGACGGATAATTGATTAGATTTTCTTCTTTTTCACATAAACGGCCCAAGGTTGCCATGACGGCGTCAAGGTTAGCCATGGTACGGGCTTCGCTACGTCCTAAAGAGGAAAGTCCCAGGGGAAGAAGCCGTTCTTGAACGGGGCGTAGGTCGTGACAGCGAACAGCCAGATAATAGGCCAGGTTTAAAGCACTGAAACGGAAAGGACGTCTTTCAATGCCCGGCAACCAGGTACGAAAGAGAGCTTCGCCGTCATTCATAATATCTGCGCGTAAAGAATATAATTCTTCATATAAAGCGTCTATATGTTGTTTCATATTATCACGGTCCTTTCCGGTTTATAAGAAGGTAAATGGTATATTCCTTCTATAAACTCAGTATACGATGAAAAGAATGTGAAATAAATAACTTTTTCTCTGAAAAACCTCAATATGATAAAACCGTATAAAATAGCCAAAAGTCATGCATGGCAAGAATGAAGAATATTGTAAAACAGGTCATAGGTCTGTAAAACCGTAAAATTAGGCTGTATTGAGCCGGTATAATCTTTACTTTTAAAGGTCTCCATGCTATCATTCTGATTGTAATAGTTACTGTCGTGCAGTATGCGTAATTACTGATTCGGCACGATTATGAATCTGGTCAAAGCGAGGGAGTTAAGTTGGCATTAATTGTAAAAAAATTCGGCGGCAGTTCTGTCGCCACACCTGATAAAATGCAAGCCATTGTGCAACGTGTGCTCAAGGGTATGAAAGAGGACGACCAGGTCGTCCTTGTCGTTTCCGCCATGGGTGATACGACAGATGAACTCGTTTCGCTGGCCCGTCAAGTTACATCAAAACCGTACGGTCGAGAAATGGACATGCTCCTTTCTACAGGCGAACAGATATCCATAGCCTTGATGGCTATGGCCTTTGCCGAAGCGGGGCACAAGGCTGTATCTTTTACGGGGGCTCAGGCCGGTATTGTAACGAGCAAGGCATATAACAAAGGCAGAATTTTGGAAATTAACGCCGAACGAGTCAAAGAGGCTCTGCAAGAAGGCAATATTGTCATTGTAGCCGGTTTTCAAGGTATGACGGATGATGGCGATATTACCACTTTGGGTAGAGGCGGTTCGGATACGACGGCCGTTGCCGTTGCCGGAGCTATAAATGCAGATGCCTGTGAAATTTATACGGACGTAGACGGTATTTATACTTCCGACCCCCGTGTTGTTCCGGAGGCGCGCAAGATGGAAGAAATAACGTACGGAGAAATGTTGGAAATGGCTAAACTCGGTGCAGGCGTTATGCAACCTCGTGCCGTTGAAATGGGCAGTCGGTTTAACGTTCCTATTCATGTACGTTCGACTTTTTCCGAAATAAAAGGAACCATGATACAGGAGGGTTATTCTATGGAAGTAAAGCAATACCTTATTCGCGGCGTGGCGGAAGATAAAAATGTAGCTAAAGTAACAATTCTCGGTGTACCCAACAAACCGGGGTATGCTTATCGTATTTTTGCGGAATTGGCAGATTGCAATATAGATGTGGACATGATCGTACAAAGTGTAAGGGTTGCCAACGAAGGCGTGACGGACATTACTTTTACGGTAAGTCGGGATGATTCGGCTCTTGTACGCGATGTATTGGCTGAAATTCGTGATGAATTGAGCATTGAAGATATTCTCATTGATGAAAGAATGGGGAAAGTTTCTGTTGTAGGTGCAGGGATGGCCGGACATCCGGGTATTGCTGCCAGCATGTTCGGTATTATGAGTGATAACGGAATTAATATTGAAATTATATCTACTTCTGAAATCAGTATTACGTGCTTAATCGGTGAAGAATCTGTTGATAAAGCCGTACGGGCTATACATGCACACTTCTTTGATAAGGACTGAAAATTCATGACTGTACTTGATAATTTTACGGAAGAAATTTTACAAAGCGAATTGCCTAAAAACGTATTGCTTCATAATATGATTCGCGGTCTGGATAAGGAAAAACCGCCTCAGTTTGAAGTTCCGGCCAAAAAGTATACGTTTGAGTCCAATTTGCACGGTTTTTCTTACGATTATCAGCATAGTACGGTTACCATATCGTACAAGGTAGCAGATGGGGTCTATTCGGACGTGACCGTATCTTTTCGTACCTTCCGAGCCTATTTGGAAGGTTTGGCCGTTTGTGTACGCATGCAAAAATGGTAGATATATTTTAAACCTGTAACTGCGGTTGCAGGTTTGTTTTTTATGTGGAGGAATTATGTTCAGCGGTATTGATATTGTTCAAATTGCTCGCCTTGAATCTTTGGTTGAGGGGCACGAAGGACGTCTGGAAAGGTTGTTTTCTCCGGCAGAGATCGCTTATTGTCGCCGTAAGGGGCAAGGTGCCGTTGCTTCCTATGCCGGACTATATGCAGCCAAGGAAGCTTTTTTTAAGGCATTGGGGAGCGGTTTTAGAGGCGGACTTTGGCGCGATGTGGAAGTAGGACATACTGAAGAAGGTGCACCCTATTTGATTTTACACGGTTATTATGCAGAAAAAGCGGCGGAAAAATCTGCCAATATGCCCGTTTTATCTATTTCACACGATGGTGATTATGCAATTGCACAGGTTGTTTGGGATGCGTAGGAGGCTATGAGATGAAAATATTAAGAAAAGCGGCGGATATGAAAGCTATAGATAAGGCGTCCATGAGTGAACCGTACGGCATAGCTCCGGCTGTATTGATGGAAAATGCAGGTCGAGCCGTCTGCGAAAGGGCGGCGTATATGTCGGCGGTTGGAGCGGTAAAGATGTTATGATTCTTTGCGGAAAGGGAAATAACGGCGGCGACGGATTTGTAACGGCCAGACATATTCTGGCAGAAGGAGGTCGCGTGTATGTCTACGCTTTCGGAGAAAAGGACGGATACAGCGATGAAAGCAAGGCACACTTAAAGACGTTGGAAGCTATGTGTGACGGTGAACGTTGCAGCTTGATTTACTATAGAACGGCATCGGATTCAGCATTGTTAATAAAACAGTTGGATACCTGTCATGTCGTTATCGACGCCTTATTAGGGACAGGCTTCAAGGGGGAGTTGCGGGAACCGTATAAAAGCATAGTGATGGCTGTTAACGAAGCAGCCGCCGGTCGGCACGTGACCGTTATTTCCGTTGATATGCCCAGTGGAGTGAATAGTGATACGGGAGCTGTAAGCGGCTCTGAGTCAGAAGAGGGAATCGGCTCCCGTTATGGCGGACTTAACCGTCACCTTCGGGGCTTTTAAACAAGGGCAGTTCCTTTACCCGGGAAAGGCTTGTACGGGAAAGTTGGAAATTGACCATATAGGAATTCCTGTTGCCTTGTCGGAACAATGTAAGGAAGCCGTTTTTTTGCCGGAACGGCAAGATGTTATCGATGCCGTCAGACCTCGACGTGTGGACAGTCACAAGGGAACGCACGGAACTGTAGCCGTCCTGACCGGCTGTAATGACATGGCCGGTGCCGCCTTGATGGCTGTTGACGGTGCCGTGCGTGCCGGAGCGGGAAAGGTTTTTTTATATACCCCGTCAGAAACGGCAAAGTATTGTATTGCAAGACAACCGGAAGTTATGGTTTGCGGTGTCGGACCGACAGGAACTCGTACCTTGGGAGGCAGTGAAGCCCGTGAAATAATAGATAATCTGGAAAATGTATCGGTTCTTGTTATGGGTCCGGGTATGGGAAAGCATGAAGGTGTATTTGATTTTATTAACTATATAGCAGAGAAAACGACCTGCCCCATGATAATTGATGCGGACGGCTTGAATTGTCTGGCAAAACATGATAAACAGGCTTTTTTTAAAAAGTACGGTAAGCGGACAGTAATTACGCCGCACCCGGCTGAATTTTCCCGTCTATCGGGTTTATCCGTCAGAGATATTAAGACGGATCTCATTAAAGCGGCTACGGATTTCGTACATACTTACGGCGTGAATCTGGTATTAAAAGGGGCTCCTACACTTACCGTGTCGGCTAAAACGGGTCACGTATATGTTAATAGAACGGGAAATGCCGGTATGGCGACAGGTGGTATGGGTGATGTATTGAGCGGAATTACGGCCGCCATGATTTGTCATGACGGTATTGACTCTCTGGCTGTTGCGGCTTGTGCAGCTGTGTATTTGCACGGTGCCGCCGGTGATTATTGTGCCAGACATATCGGTCCGTACGGGTTTACCGCAACAGAGGTAGCATCCGCTGTGCCCAAAGTTTTAGCTCAATGGGATGAAGCTCGTCCCATGCCGGCCTTACAAGAACCGTATATAATGTCATAAAAATGTATCGAAACGGACAGAGAACAGCATGCATCATGTTTTACTCGTACAGAAACGATGTGCTATAATAATAAAACGTTGTTTGTAAAGGAGAGTGAAGTCATGAAAAGACTGTTATTCTTGTCCTTATTGGCAATCTTTTGTCTGGTTCCCGTACTGAACGGGCAAGCTGTTGATAAGGCTCAAGTCAGTTCCGTGCGCATAGCGACTCGTAATGATGCGAATACGCCTTTTGTTCGGACTGTTCTGGACGTAAATAAAGCGGTTTCCCCGAAACTCGGGATTGATAAAGACGGTAAATACGTTACCGTCACCCTGCCCAATACTGAAGTAGCCAAAAATCTGCAAACCAAGTACAATGCAGATACGAATATAGTTACCAAGATGGGGTTGGCACGTCGGATTAACGATACGGATGTAGTTTTTAAGGTTCCGAATGCGGTGACGGCCGCCGATGTCAAGGTCTTTACGCTCGGTCCTTCCGGCAGTGCTGCCAGTCGCGTTGTTATTGATATTAACGATAAATCCGGTAAGGTTAAACAGTGGAATAAATGGAAGCATTTGAATGTGGGCAGCAAAGGGAATCGGTAAGACAGATCCCACGGTAGCATCTAAAACAAAGCCGAAAGCAGTGCCTGTGTATAAACGATCGACAGAGGCCGGTTTAAGAGGTAAGGTTATCTGCATTGATCCGGGACATGGCGGCACGGATTCAGGCGCTGTAGGAGCCTATTCGCAAGAAAAGAATATTACCTTTGCCATTGCTCGTCGCGTACAATCCTTACTTTCCGCACAGGGAGCAACAGTCGTCATGACGCGTACAGCCGATGTGGATGTATACGGACCGAATGCCGGCGCCGTTGAGGAACTTCAGGCTCGTTGTAATGTGGCCAATATTGCCGGAGCTGATGCTTTCGTATCCATTCATATCGACTCCAGTGATTCAGCCGAACCCGGCGGTGTAACGGCTTACTATACGAGCGGTTCGCCCGACGGCCAGCGCTTGGCCACGGATTTACATGCCGCTAATATGAAAGCTACAACCTTTGATGATCGAGGGGTGCGTACGGCTAACTTCTATGTATTAAACCATACGGACATGCCGGCCACTCTCTTGGAACTCGGTTTTATGTCCAACCCTGCAGAAGAAAAAACTTTGAACACCGATGCGCAACAGCAAAGCTTTGCTGAAAGTATCGTCGACGGACTAAGTAAATTCTTTGCCTAATAAAACGAGGCTCTCATGTCTGTATTAGTTGACATGAGAGCTTTTGTCTTGTAAAATAGACTAGTCATAGCATACAGACGTGGCTGTGCATAAGCCGCATGAAGAGGCCTAAGTCCGCAAGGCGCCGTATTCAGCGAGTATAATGATGAGGAGGTGTCACCATGTACGCTATTATTAAAACGGGCGGTAAGCAGTACCGTGTTCAGGAAGGCGAAACGATTTTTGTTGAAAAATTGGAGGCTGAAGTTGATTCGGCTGTTGTTTTTGACGAAGTACTCGCTGTCGGCGGTGAAGGAGATTTGAAAGTCGGAACTCCCGTCGTATCCGGAGCTAAAGTAACGGGGAAAGTTGTTGCTCAGGGCAAAGAAAGAAGATTCTTGTCTTCAAGTACAAAGCCAAATCCAACTATCGTCGTCGTCAAGGTCATCGTCAGCCTTTTACAAAGGTTGTCATTGAAAAGATTGAAGGCTAATGATACGCATTAAGATGGAGAAGGACAGACAAGGCAGATTATGCGGGTTTATGGTAGAAGGTCACGCCGACTACGCCGAAGAAGGATCTGATATTGTTTGTGCCGCCGTATCCGCTCTTACACAGACGGCTCTGCTCGGTATAATACGTTATGCCGGTGAAGAGAAGGTGGTGTATGAGCAAAGCGAGGGGTTTTTGGCAGCTCATACGTTGAGCTTTGTTCCGGAAGTACCAATCGTATTGGAAACGGTCGTCTCCGGATTAAATGAAATTGCACGACAATATCCTGAATATGTCGTGTTAACTTAGTAATTCGGGAGGTGAACGAAATGTTCAAATTTGATTTACAGCTGTTTGCTCATAAAAAGGGTGTCGGCAGTACGCGTAACGGTCGTGACAGCGAATCCAAACGTCTTGGCGTCAAATTACACGACGGCGTTGTCTGCAAGGCAGGCAATATCCTCGTTCGCCAACGCGGTACGCACTTCCATCCCGGCACGAATGTCGGTATCGGCAAAGATGATACATTATTTGCAAAAGTTGCAGGCAAGGTTGCATATGAACGTGCCGGCCGTTATAATCGCAAGGTAAGCGTATATCCGGTAGAAGCATAAGGATATAAGATAAAACTCCTTACAGTTATTGTAAGGAGTTTTTTTATGTAAATTCATGAAATTTGAATATAGTCAATAAAAAAAGTTTGTGATATACTGAACGTATCGTAAAAAAGATTGGCTTTCACTACGGGTATTATCGAAACGAGATACACCGAAAGGACGGTCTTTATTACGATAAATAAACGACTTGTATCTCAATAGAGAGCGAGAACGGAGGATGAAAATGGAAAAAGTTACGACCATGTCCGGGCGGCAAAGCTTTATGAATGTACGGCAGTTGACTATTGCCGGTCTGTTAACGGCTGTGACCGTTTTTTTAGGCGTCACAGGTTACGGTTTTATCCCATTAGGCTTCATGAATGCCACCATATTGCATGTGCCGACAATTATAGCGGCTCTTACAGGGGGGCGAAGAGTTGGCATGACTGTAGGTTTTATGTTCGGCGTCTTTTCTTTTGTTCAGACCTTGCGGGCACCGGCAATGTTAATGCTTTTTGCCGTACAGACAAGTATCGTATATGATGCGGCTATCTGTATTGTACCGCGTGTTTTATTGGGCCTTATTGCCTATGAAGTGAATGAGTTGGCGGGAAAAAGAGGTCTGTCCCTTTATACCAGGACGGCTTTAACGGCTGTAATCGCTACGGTTTGCCATACAGTTCTATTTTTGGGAATGTATACACTTCTCGTCGGCTCCGCTTTTGCAGAAGCACAGCAAATTCCCTTTACCAATGTCATTAATTTGATGATCGGCATTACGCTTACCAACGGAATTCCCGAAGCGATTGTCTGCGGGCTTATCGTAACTCCGGTAGTAACGGCATTGCGTAAGTCCGGTATTGTACGTTCATAAAAAATACCGCCTTCGGGCGGTATTTCACGGAAGCGGAGGGAGATGACGGAGTGGAAGTATTTGTCAATAATGAACGAAGAGAGCTGAAGGTAACGGACGTATTGACGGGAAAAGACTATGCAACCGCTCTTATCTGCAGTGACCAGGTAGTGGATACGGATGAATATAATCGATTTGTTATGACTGAAACAGAGTATAACCGATGGAAAAATCTGTTAACCGTTTTACAGGAGTCTGAAGACTTGCGCCCCAACTTGATTCAGGCTGTAGGTAAGGAAAAGTTGGATAACTATATTTTTGAAGAAACGAAGTACCTTACTCAAGCTTCTTTGGTTATAAAGGAAGAAAATATCAGTTTAAAATTGCTAAAAAAAGCTTTACATGAAAAAAATTCGGTATGGTTAAAGGAAAACGGTTTTGTCTAATAGGGGGCTTTTCGGTTATTCCCTTTTACAGTTTTGTGTAAACATGGTATGCTACATAAGTAAATCTACGGAGGGGAAGTCGAATCGGTGAAAAAAATATATGCTTGGGCTGTCGGTTTGGGATTGGCCTTTTTTGTTCTTTTTTTCGGAGTAATAGCTTATTGGTATTTTGCTTCGACGGACTATAAGCTGACAGGTGTACCTGTTCTCAATTATCACCAGGTAAACAATAAATTTCATACGGTTTTGACAATGAAACCGGAAAACTTTGAAAAGCAGATTCGTTATCTGAGTGAAAACGGGTACCATGCATTGACTCTGGAAGAATTTACGGACTATATGGACGGAAAGGGTGAATTACCCGACAAACCTGTTTTAATCACCTTTGATGACGGGTATGCGGATAATTACGAGTATGCCTACCCTATTTTGAAGAAGTATAAAATGACGGGTACCATATTCCTTATTACGGATTTTGTCGGCCGTCCCGGATACTTGACATGGGAACAGGTAAAAGAAATGTCGGATAACGGCATGGAGTTCGGCAGTCATACGCTCAGCCATAGACCGCTTGACAGTTTTGACCGAAACGGTATGAGACATGAATTGGTTGAATCGAAGAAGGCTGTTGAATGGAGATTGGGAAAGCCTTGCCTTTTTATTGCTTTTCCGGAAGGGAAGTTTACGGATACGGTTTTGGAAGAAACGCAAAATGCCGGTTATCGTTACGGGTTTACAGTAGATACGGGACGTGTATTTCCTTGGGATGAGCCGTACAATCTGGACCGCGTACCCTTTTTTGAAGGCCCCGTAAGTTTTGAACACTTTCGCTTCCGCTTAACGTTAAGTGCTTTCAGTGCTTTGTTATGGAAAAGCCATAAATTCTTCGATCATATGGAATTTACCAAGCCCTTGGCAAAGACTATTCCCGAACCGTAAAATAAAGACTGCTAAAATAATCAGCCCCCGCCTTGACCGAAAAGGTTAGACGGGGGCTCTTATTGTGCCATTAATCAATTGTAGAAATATTTACCTAAGAACGGCAAGTTTTGTGCATCCGTTCGTGTAAGGCCTTTAGTCAGGACCATAAGACCGATGTACAGTGCGGAGCCGCATACGGTTGTAGTCAAGAGCTGTAAGAAAAGGCTTGATGTGACGGCCATGGACATGTCGTAGAGAAAATACATGAAGATACCCATAACAGCCGCAATAATCGTGTTTCTAAAGACAACCTTAAAATCGAGAATATAGCCCGTATATTTGTAAATAAAAATGAGATTTAAGGCCGCAGCAACGCCGATATCGGCCGCAGTGGCGTAGGCGGCACCTGTAATTCCCAAGGACGGAACCGCGACGAGGAACCAGTTACACAGAACTTTGACGATGCAGGCTAAAAACATATTGATAACCGGTATTTTCGGTTTTTTCAGGCCTTGCAGTATGGCTGTCGTAATTTGGTGCATACCTAAAAAACAGATGGCAACGGCAATAGCCTGAGTGGCATCTTTGGCAGCAGGGGCATTATAAATGAAGGTTACGACCGGTTCAGCCAGGACATAGAGCATGACGCTGAATGGTATGGTTACCAAGAGAGCGATACGTGCAGCTCCCGCCGTACGATTGTAGATTTCTTCTTTGTCGCCGAGCGTAAAGCTGTGACTGATGGCCGGGACCAGACTCATGGCCATGGCTGCTGTTAAGATGGTCGCCAAATTGATTAAAGGAACGGACATGCCTGTCAGATAACCGTAGAGTTCCGTAGCTTTATGTGTAGCAAAGCCGGCTACTTCCAAGCGATAAGGAACAATCATCAAGTCGAGGTTGGAAACAACGGGAAGCATAATACTGGCCATGGAAATGGGAACTGCCAAAACGATGAGGCGTTTTAAAATGCTAACAACCGATTCCTTTTCTTCATCGGGAGATGTTTCAGGGAGAGAACGTTTTAACTTATAGTAGAAGTATAAGAGTACCAGCCAAGCGGAAATACCGCCCATAGCAGCACCCAAACTGGCACCGCCGGCTGCATAATCGAGACCGTAGGGTAAGAGCAAGTAGGCAAAGGCCAGCATAGTCGCCACGCGCACAAGTTGTTCCACAATTTGTGATAAGGCCGTAGGCGTCATTTGTTGCCAGCCTTGCAGATAACCACGGTAGCCGGCAATGACGGTAGTAAAGAAAATGGCAGGAACTAAAGCAATCAGCGAATAGTATGCACGACTGTCACGAATCAGATGGTATTCAATGAGAAGCGATGAAGCAAAGTAAACAATAATACTTAAGGCGACGGCTGCCGACATGAGTAGGGTGAGAGACACTCTAAAAACCCGCTTGGCATTGCCGTAGTCTTTGCGAGCCGCTTTTTCAGCCGTAATAATGGAGATGGCAATGGGGATGCCGGCACTGGAAATTTCCAGTGCCAGCAGATAAATAGGAAAGGCCATTTGGTAGATGCCGATTCCTTCGCCGCCGAGAATACGCGACAGGATAATCCAGTTGACACTGCCGATAGCTTTAACGACAAAGCCTGATAAAGTGAGGATCAGTGTACCGGAAACAAATTTATTTGCCATAATTTCCTCTTTTCAACATAGTTTTTGTATATATGTAAATTTTAATCGTTTATAAAATAACAATTTATTCTAGCATATCTGAAATGGGGCTACAAGCAATGACCGTATCTCTAAAGACGGTGACGACCATTATTGTCATAAGTGAAAGGAAAGTATTCGTTTAATAGCGGATAGGTATCGACCTTTTCTTTACAAAAGTTTGTGAAAAATAGTATTATCTATATAACCTGAACGCATGATATACGAATGATCATGAAGTTTAAGTTATTAAAAACGGTAAAAACTATATATTTTTAAGGAATGACCCTAATATTATTCTAAAAATATAAGGGTATACATAAAAATAAAAGGAGCGAAAACTGTGGAAGGGTTTGAATCAAAATATAAATTTTATGATAAGCGGGTGCCTATTGCCGATGATAATCCGGCTGTGCATTTTGATGAAACAAAGTGTAAGAACTGTACATTGTGTCGTAGAGCTTGTGAAACAACGCAGACCGTCCTCGATTATTATTCCCTGGAACGCACGGGAGATGTGCCTGTTTGTGTTCATTGCGGCCAATGCGCCAATGCATGTCCTTTCGGCGCTATGATGGAAGTAGATGATACGAATCTTGTAAAAGCGGCAATTGCCGATCCTGATAAGGTTGTCGTTTTTCAGACAGCCCCGGCTGTGCGTGTTGCCATAGCGGAAGAATTCGGAGCTGAGGCCGGTACCTTTGCACAGGGGAAAATGATTTCAGCATTAAGAGCTCTCGGCGGCGACTATGTCTTCGATACCAATTTCGGTGCCGATATGACGATAATGGAAGAAGCCAGTGAATTGGTGCGGCGTATTACGACGGGAAATTTTGCCATGCCGCAGTTTACGAGTTGTTGTCCTGCTTGGGTAGAATTTGCCGAAACATTTTATGCCGAATACATTCCTCATTTATCATCGGCTAAGAGTCCCATATTAATGCAAAATACGACGGAAAAAATCTGGTTTGCTGAAAAAGCGGGGATAGATCCAAAAAAAATGGTAACTGTATGCGTTACTCCCTGCACGGCGAAAAAGGCGGAAATTAAGAGGAAAGAATTAAATGCCGCAGCCGAATATTGGCATATTGACGGCTTGAAGGATTCGGATATTTGTATTACGACGCGGGAACTTGCCAGATGGTTAAAGGCGGAAAATATCGACTTCAACACGTTGGATGACGGGATTTCGACTCTCATTTAGGCGAAGCTTCCGGTGGAGGTATTATTTTCGGCAGTACGGGCGGTGTTATGGAATCGGCCTTGCGCTCGGCTTATTATTTCTATACGGGAAAACCTATGCCGGCTGAATATATTCCTTATGAACCGGTAAGAGGTCTTGACGGTGTCAAAGAAGCGACTATTGATTTTGCCGGGATTTCCCTGCATGTTGCCGTCGTCAGCGGACTTGGGAATGCTCGTCGTTTTTTGGATAAAATTATGGCCGACGGTACGTTTAAGGACTATACTTTTATTGAATTTATGGCTTGTCAGGGCGGCTGTATTAACGGTGGCGGTCAGCCTAAGGTGAAGATGCCCTTAGTGCAAAAAACGAATCAGGCGCGTATGAACGCCTTATACAAACGAGATTCGGAAGTGTCGATTAAGGCAGCGTGGGAAAATCCGGAAATTCAAGAACTGTACAGTGATTTCTACGGACAACCTTTATCCGAAAGGTCTGAAAAATATATTCATACCTTCTTTGAAGATAAGTCGGGGAATTTGGGGGAAGGCGGGGCCGTAACCCCGCAGACCAATCCGTTGTCGCCGAAATATAAACCGATAGAATAAAATTATAAATATTAAGTAAGGAAGTCGTTGTAGATGTGGAAGTCGTCTTTACAGCGACTTTTTTACAGTTTATGGACATTATACAACGGTAAACTACAATGTTTTAAGTGCTTTAAGCTGTCTGATATGATAAAAAGAGATAGATATTCATGTAGCCATTGATAATAAACATTACAAAAAGGATAATTATAAAATCTTTCTATTGCATTGTAATGTGAAAAGAAGTACAATCTATATAAAGAAAACAGGTAAGAAGTATTCTTTTTATTCATGCTTTAGGCTTTCTTTAAGTAATCTTTATATTAAAGATTGCAACTTATTATCTATTATTATCATTGAAGGAGTGTGGCAAACAATGGATTACAACATGACAGAAGACCAGGAAATGTTTGTGAAAATGGTTAAAGATTTCGGTGAAAAACGCTTGTTGCCGGGCATTACGGAACGCGATCATAACCATGAATACGATGAAGGTATCGTAGCTGAAATGTTGGAAATGGGCTTAGCCGGAACGTACTTCCCTGAAGAATACGGCGGAGCAGGTGCTGACGTATTAAGTTACATTATGACAGTTGAAGAACTGGCTAAATATGATGCCGGTATCTCCATTACTCTTTCGGCAGACGTTTCCCCTGTGTGCAAATCCGATTTATGAATTCGGTACGGAAGAACAAAAAGCAAAATTCTTGAAACCCCTCTGTGAAGGCACGAAGCTGGGTGCATTTGCTTTGACGGAACCGAATGCAGGTACGGATGCTGCCGGCCAGCAGACCGTTGCCGTTAAAGAAGGCGACCACTATGTATTGAACGGCTCTAAGATTTTCATTACCAACGGCGGCGCAGCTGATATTTATATCGTTTTCGCTATGACTGACAAGTCCCAGGGCACGAAGGGCATCAGTGCATTCATTCTCGAAAAAGGCATGGACGGCTTTACATTTGGTAAAAAAGAAGATAAAATGGGTATACATACTTCCCAGACGATGGAATTAGTATTCCAGAACGTAAAAGTTCCGGCTGAAAACCTCCTCGGACAGGAAGGTAAAGGCTTCAAGATTGCAATGATGACTTTGGACGGCGGTCGTATCGGCGTTGCGGCACAGGCTTTGGGTATTGCCGAAGCAGCTTGGCTGATGCTATTGAATACTCCAAACAGCGTGTTCAATTCGGCAAACCGCTTTGCAAGTTCCAGGCTATTTCCTTCAAATTAGCTGAAATGGCTACGAAGATTGAAGCAGCTCGTCAATTGGTTTATAAGGCAGCTATGCGTAAAGAAGAAAAGAAACCTTATTCTGTCGATGCTGCTATGGCTAAAATGTATGCTTCCGATATTGCTATGGAAGTTACGACCGACGCTGTTCAAATCTTCGGCGGTTACGGCTACAGTGAAGAATATCCGGTTGCTCGTCATATGCGTGACGCTAAGATTACTCAGATTTACGAAGGGACGAACGAAGCTCAACGCTTAGTTATTTCCGGCAATATTTTGCGGTAAATTTGGGTTTATGATGCGGGTCCGGCCTTCAGGGGCCGGACCCGTGTGATATAAATATACTACTTTAGGAGGTAGACATAATATGGAAATATTAGTATGTGTCAAGCAGGTTCCGGACACGGCGGAAGTTAAAATCGATCCCGAAAAGCATACGGTCATTCGCGCCGGCGTTCCCAACATTTTTAATCCGTTTGACCAGAACGCACTTGAAGCGGCACTTCAGTTGAAAGACAGTCAAGGTGCTCGTGTTACCTTGCTTTCTATGGGCCCCCGCAAGCTGAAGAAGTACTGCGTGAAGGTTTGGCAATGGGTGCTGATGATGCATATCTCCTGACGGACAGAAAAGTCGGCGGTTCCGATACACTGGCTACGGGCTATTGCTTGGCACAGGCTGTCAGAAAGGTAGCCGAATTGCAGGGTATCGAACAATTCGACATCGTTCTTTGCGGTAAACAGGCTATTGACGGCGATACGGCTCAGGTAGGTCCGCAAATTGCTACGGAACTCGGTATTCCTCAGATTACGTATGCTGCGGAAATTAACGTGGACGGCACAACGGTTCGCGTAAAACAGCAGAATGAAGAAGGCTATATCGTAACGGAAGCTCAGTTCCCCGTATTGATTACGGCTGTTAAGGAATTGAACGAACCCAGATTCCCGACCATTCGCGGTACCATGAAAGCTAAAAAACGCGAAATTCCGCATTTGTCAGCAGATGACATTAAAGTTGACGAAACCAAGATCGGTTTGAAAGGCTCGCCGACGATGGTTCGTAAGATTTTCACTCCGCCTCAGAGAACACAGGGGCTTGTTATTAAAGAAGAAGATCCGAATGCAGCAGTTTCCGTTTTGATGGAAAAATTGACTGCACAAAAGATTATATAACAAGGAGGTACGTGAAATGGATTTAGCGGAATACAAAGGCGTGTATGTAATCGCTGAAGAATTTGAAGGCAAATTACGTAACGTAACGTTGGAACTGTTAGGCCAGGGCAAACAGTTGGCTGAAGGTATCGGTGATGAAGTCGGTGCCGTATTAATCGGACATAACGTAAAACCGTTGGCACAGGAATTAATTGCACACGGTGCACATAAAGTTTATGTATATGACGATCCTAAGTTTGAACACTACAATACGACGGCATTTACGCGTGCATTAGTTCATTTCTTCAACGAAGTGAAACCGAATGTTTACCTCGTAGGTGCTACGAATATCGGCCGTGATTTGGGGCCCCGTGTTGCCAATGCATTGCAAACCGGTTTGACGGCAGACTGCACAAACCTTTTTGTCGATGATGACGGCAAGACTATCGTTTGGACTCGTCCTGCATTGGGCGGCAATATTATGGCTGAAATCGTGTGCCGTAACAATCGTCCGCAAATGGGTACGGTTCGTCCGAACGTATTTAAGAAACCTGAAGCTGATCCGAATGCAACCGGTGAAGTTATCGATATGCATGTAGACTTGACGGAAGCCGATTTCCTGACGAAGTTTGTCGAACTCATTAAAGTGGGCGGCAACGGCATTAAGATTGAAGAAGCCGATATCATCGTTGCAGGCGGTCGCGGCATGAACGGAAGTGAAGCGTTCACCGGTATGCTGAAAGAATTGGCGGACGTTTTGGGCGGTGCCGTAGGTGCATCTCGTGCAGCTGTCGATGCGGGTTGGATTGACGCCTTGCATCAGGTAGGTCAGACAGGTAAAACGGTAGGACCGAAAATTTATATTGCCGCAGGTATTTCCGGTGCTATTCAGCATTTGGCAGGTATGAGCGGTTCCGATTGCGTCATTGCCATCAATAAAGATGAAGACGCACCGATTTTCAAGGTAGCCGACTACGGCATTGTAGGCGATGCTTTTGAAATCGTTCCGAAATTGACGGCAGCTATTAAAGCGGCTAAAGGTATGTAATATACTATAACCTAAATAAAATCCCCGACAGTTTATCTGTCGGGGATTTTTGTATGCCGACTTTTTCGGTCGGAAAGGGGCAAAGCCGTTGCATCGCTTTCTTATACAAATGTATCTTGTAAAAAGACAAAAAATAAATGATATAAGTTTAAAAGAATGTCATAAACATGATTAGATTCACGTCTGTAATAGCATTGATATCAATATGCTAAAAGTGAAAAATGTAACTTTTCCATTGACGACGTACAATAAAGCGTGTATATTTTATGACAAATAAAGATTCATAACATACTCGAATCGAATGAAAGGACGGGATCTATATGGGTACACCTTGTGTAACTCCCGAGATGGTAAGAGAAGCACAGGTACGGTTGAAAGGAATTGCTCAAAAAACCGGCTTGTCCTATTCCAACTCGGTCAGTCATGTAGCAGGCTGTCAAGTTTATTTAAAAATGGAAAATTTACAGCGAACGGGATCTTTTAAACTTAGGGGGGCGTACAATAAGGTTGCCGCATTGACTGACGAAGAAAGAGCTAAGGGGTTATTGCCGCATCGGCGGGAAATCATGCTCAAGGGGTGGCCTTGGCGGCTACCAGTTACGGCTGTAAATCTATTGTCTGTATGCCTAAACATGCGCCGTTAATGAAAATTGCAGCTACTAAGGGATATGGGGCGGAAGTGGTTTTGCACGGTGACTTTTTTGATGAAGCGGCGGCGAAAGCTCAAGAACTATCAGATAAATTCGGCTATACGTATGTACATCCTTTTAACGATCCCTATGTTATGGCCGGTCAGGGGACGATTGCTTTGGAAGTGTTGGAACAACTTCCCGACGTGGATGCTATTGTCGTTCCTATAGGCGGTGGCGGCTTAATTTCAGGTATTGCCGTAGCAGCTAAGAGCGTAAATCCGAAAATCAGGATTATAGGCGTACAATCGGCCAACATGCCGTCTATGCAAAAATCCGTATATGACGGGGCTATTTGTACTTATGACGGCATGGCTACATTGGCTGACGGAATTGCTGTAAAGCGTCCCGGTGATTTAACGTACGCCGTTTGCCGTGACTATGTGGATGATATCGTAACGGTTGATGAAGGAGAAATAGCGGCAGCCATTCTCTGGCTCATTGAACGAGTTAAAACAGTATCCGAAGGAGCCGGTGCAACTTCCGGTGGCCGCCTTAATGAATCATAAGATTTTAGGCCTGGACAAAAAGAAGGTAGTGGCTGTTATTAGCGGCGGGAATATCGATGTAAATAATATGACGCGCATTATTAACAGCGGCCTTACGGAAGCATGGCGTAAAGCTTGCTTTACGACGGTGATCCCTGACAGACCGGGTGAGCTGGTCCGGTTGTTGTCTATTATTGCCGAGTCGGGGGCCAATGTTTTGGCTGTCACACACGAGCGTAGTCAGCACGGTATGGGGGCTAAACATTCGGCGGTTACGCTGGAATTGGAAACGGCTAATGAAAAGCACGTAGATGATTTAAAACAACGATTAATAAATGAAAAATACGAAGTCATTTTTAAGTAAACAGGCGGTGTCACAAATGGAAAGAGAAGAGATGCAAAGGGGCTTAAAGCCTCGTCATGTCGAAATGATTGCCCTTGGCGGCACTATCGGCGTAGGCCTTTTTATGGATCGGCCAATACGATTATGATGGCCGGTCCGGCCGTATTATTGTGCTATGCATTGACCGGCGTGGTTATGTTCTTTATTATGCGCATTATGGGCGAAATGTTGTATCAGGAACCGGTAACCGGGTCCTTTGCCACATACGGGCATAAGTATATCAGCCCCTATGTGGGGTATCTCACAGCCTGGAGCTATTGGTTCATGTGGGTTGTCATCGGTCTGTCGGAAATTACGGCAGTAGGGATTTATGTACACTATTGGTTTCCCGATATACCGCAATGGATTTCAGCTTTTGTAGGTATGCTCATTGTTGCTATAGCCAATTTAGCGGCCGTTAAGTATTATGGTGAATTTGAATTTTGGTTCGCGTTTATTAAGGTTACGACCATCGTTGTCATGCTTTTCGTCGGTGCGGCCGTTATTATCTTCGGCTTCGGTAATGAAGGAGTGCCCGTAGGGATAGATAATCTTTGGGTTAACGGCGGTTTTATGCCTAACGGTTTTGGTGGCATGTTGGCAGCCATGTGCGTAGTAGCGGCGGCCTTTCAAGGTGTTGAACTTGTAGGGATTACGGCCGGAGAAGCACAGGAACCGAAGGAAACTTTACGTAAGGCGACGAAAAGTATTGTTTGGCGCATACTTATCTTTTATATCGGTTCCATTTTTATCATTCTCTGTATTTATCCTTGGAATCAGGTAAGTTTTATAGGAAGCCCCTTTGTTATGACTTTCGGTAAGGTGGGAATTACGGCTGCAGCCGGCCTGATCAACTTTGTAGTCCTTACGGCAGCTCTGTCAGGATGCAATTCCGGCTTGTACAGTTCCGGCCGTATGTTATATACGTTGGCAAAAAACGGACAGGCACCGAAAATTTTCATGCGTCTTTCCAAGTCCGGGGTGCCTCGCGTCGGTATCGGTGTTACTATAGGATTTTTGATTTTCGGCGTTATTTTAAACTACCTGATTCCCGATTCAAAGCTATTTCTGTACTTATACAGTGCTTCCGTATTTCCCGGTATGATAGCCTGGTTTGTTCTGGCTTATTCGCAGAAGAGATTTCGTGCTTACTGGGGTAGGAAGCAATGGATGCCCATAAGTTCAAGTCGCCTTTATACCCCTATGCGAACTGGTTCTGTATTGCCTTCCTTGTCCTTGTTACTATCGGCATGTGGTTTAATGAAGATACGCGTATGTCCCTTGTTTCTTCATGGGTTTATATGGCGAGTTATTACCGCTTTCTACTTTATTTGCGGCTTGAACAAGAAAAAGTATGATATACACGGCAACTTACAGGAAAAAGGAATTGATAACGGTAGCGAAGGTTAAATTCCTTTGATATAATAAATAAAAACATTAAAAGGAGAGTGTTTCACATGGCAGTAAACGTAATTAAAACCGATAAGGCTCCCGGTGCTGTAGGACCGTATTCGCAAGGCATTAAAGCCGGCAATATTTTATTTGCATCCGGCCAAATAGCTCTCAATCCGGAAACGGGGAAACTCGTCGGCGGTGGAGTTACGGCTGAAGCGACGCAGTGCATGAAAAACGTAGGAGCTTTATTGGAAGCTGCCGGCATGACATACGATAATGTCGTAAAAACAACCGTATATATTACGAATATGTCCTATTTCGGTGCTGTAAATGCCGTATACGGAGAATATTTTAAAAATAACCTACCGGCTCGTTCGTGTGTAGCCGTAGCGGAATTGCCCAAAGGTGCATCTGTTGAAGTGGAAGTAACGGCTTATGCCGAATAATTAAAAAGAAAGCGGATCGCAAGATCCGCTTTCTTTATTTTTTATCTTGACAGTAAAAAATGTTAGTTTTATAATGACGACATATCAAAGATATATTAAAGCCGTGATGAGGACACGACGGCATGTGAACCGCTTATGCAGAGAGGAATACAATCGGTGAGAGTATTCTATGAGCGTATGACCGTTACCGCCTCGGAGCCTACTGTTGAAACAGATACGGTTGCACCGTTACAGCAATAAAAGATACCGAGATTGTATTCGGTAATTAGGGTGGAACCGCGTGATCATGACCTCTACGTCCCTTGGGATGAGAGGTCATGTTTATTTTTAAAGGAGATGTGAAGAATGGCAGAAATTATTTTACAAGACGGAGCCAAAAGAGAATTCGCAGACGGCTGTTCTTTAGGGAGATGCCGTTGCACAATTGAGCAACAGCCTTGCAAAAAAGGTACTGGTAGCTAAGGTGGACGGAGAAGTTACGGATTTGCGCCGACCCGTTAAAGACGGTTCGACTGTAGAATTTCTTACGTTTGAATCTCAAGAAGGTAAGGACGCATTGCGTCATACGGCCTCACATATTATGGCACAGGCTGTGCGTCGTTTGTTTAAAGATGTAAAAGTAGCAATCGGCCCGGCTATTGAAAACGGCTTCTATTATGATTTCGATACGGAACATCGTTTTACGAAAGATGATTTTGCGGCTATTGAAGCGGAAATGCATAAAATTGTAAAAGAGAATCTCCCCGTTACTTATGAAGAAGTTTCCAGAGCTGAAGCTTTGGCCATGTTTGAAAAAGAAAATGAAATTTACAAGGTGGAACTGATTAAAGACTTGCCGGAAGACGCAGTTATTTCCGTATATCGCCAAGGGGATTTCTATGACCTTTGTGCCGGTCCTCATGTAATGACAACCGGTCAGGTTAAGGCTTTTAAACTTTTATCTGTTGCCGGTGCTTACTGGCGCGGTGATGAAAAAAATAAGATGTTGCAGCGTATTTACGGCACCGCTTTTGACAAGCAGTCATCTCTCGATGAATACTTGAAACTGCGTGAAGAAGCTGAACGTCGCGACCACCGCAAACTGGGTAAGGAAATGGATTTGTTCAGTTTCCATGAAGAAGGCCCCGGCTTCCCCCTTCTTCCACCCGAAGGGAATGCTCTTGCGTCAGACTTTGCTTAAATTCTGGAATGAACTTCATGACCGTTATGAATATGACCAAATCAGTACGCCGATTATTTTAAATCGTCAATTATGGGAACAGTCGGGGCATTGGGATCACTATCGGGAAAATATGTACTTTACAACTATTGATGATGAACCGTATGCTATTAAGCCTATGAACTGCCCGGGCGGTATCCTGGTTTATAAGAGCAACGTTCATTCCTATCGCGATTTTCCCATGCGTACTGCCGAATTAGGCTTGGTTCATCGTCATGAATTACACGGTGCATTGCACGGTCTTTTCCGTGTCCGCAGCTTTACTCAAGACGACGCTCATATCTTTATGTTGCCGTCACAGATGAAGAAGGAAATTACAGGCGTCCTTGATTTATTCGATGAAGCTTATAAGATGTTCGGTCTGCCGTACCATGTAGAGTTGTCTACTCGACCGGAAAATTCTATGGGTAGTGATGAAATCTGGGATTTAGCAACGCAAACTTTGAAGGAAGCCATTGAAGAAAAAGGCGTACCCTATCAGATTAACGAAGGCGACGGCGCATTCTACGGCCCGAAACTTGACTTCCATGTTAAGGATTCTATCGGCCGTACATGGCAATGCGGTACCATTCAGCTCGATATGCTCATGCCGGAACGCTTCGATATGACCTATGTAGGTGAAGACGGTCAGAAGCATCGTCCCGTCATGGTTCATCGTGCTTGCTTCGGGAGTATTGAACGCTTCATCGGCATCTTGATTGAACACTATGCAGGGGCATTCCCCGTGTGGTTGGCTCCGACACAGGTAAAGATTTTGCCTATCTCGGAAAAGCAAATGGACTATGCTGTAGAACTTCGCAAGAAGTTCAAAAAAGCAGGTATTCGAGTAGAACTTGATGAAAGTAATGAAAAAATCGGCTATAAAATCCGTAAGGCCCAAATGGAAAAAGTTCCGTATATGTGCGTTATCGGCGAAAAAGAAGTACAGGAACAGACCGTTTCCGTTCGTGATCGCTCGCAAGGTGATTTGGGCAGCCGTAATATTGATGAATTCATCGCACATATTCAGGATTTATCCGAAAGCCGTAAGGGTTAAAATACTACAAAAAAGAGAGCCGTCCGTCAGGTCGGTTCTCTTTTTGTATGCAGCCCGTAGCAGATGGCATCTTTACTTACGCGGGTCTTTTACCGTACAATAGGTGTACTTGTAGTGTAGAAGGGGGAAAAACCGTGATTATTAACTGGTATCCCGGTCATATGGCTAAGGCCAGACGACTGATAGAAGGAAATCTGAAATTATTGACGTGGCTATCGAGTTGGTTGATGCGCGTATACCCATGAGTAGTACCAACCCTATGATAGGACAACTTTTGGGACAGAAACCGTCGATTGTCGTCATGAATAAAGCCGACTTGGCAGACCCGGAAATTCTTAAGCTGTGGACAGCTTATTATAAAACTCAAGGACGCATGGTGATGACCTTGAACAGCAAGGACGGCAAGGGGATTAAGCAGTTGGTACAGGCAGTGCGAAAACTGGCGGAGCCGAAGCTTGTCAAGTGGCGTGCCAAGGGATTAAAAAGTCGCTCTGTCCGGACGATTATTCTAGGTATTCCCAATGTAGGAAAATCGACTTTGATAAATCGTCTGGCCGGTCGCAATGCTACTAAAACAGCTGATAAGCCGGGTGAAACTAAAGGCAAGCAATGGGTTCACTTGGCAGATAATTTGGACTTACTTGATACCCCGGGTGTCTTATGGCCTAAGTTGGAGGAACAAAAGTGTGCCAGACGTTTGGCCGCCACAGGAGCTATATCGGATACGGTATACGATATGGAAGAAGTTGTCGCCGATTTGATTACCACCTTATCGGTAAGATATAGTGAGGCATTGAAGAAACGTTTTAAACTGTCCGAAATAGATGAAGACCCGTATAAAACTATTGAGCGCATCGGGAGAAATCGCGGTGCTGTTTTGCCGGGCAATCGTATTGACATGGAAAAAACATATAAACTTATTATAAAAGATTTCAGAGAAGGTCATATAGGGCCTATTTCTCTGGATATGCCTGAAGAATTTGCGGAGAAACAGGATGGTTGATATACAAACCCTTTCTTTAGAAGAAATTCGCATGTTACTGGAAACGGAAGGCGAACATATACAGCCCTTATTACAGGCCATGGATGAGGATCATCGTAAAGGAGTTCAAACGGCTGCAGCTGCGTACAGAAAAAGACGGGAAAAAATAAGAAAAGAAAAAGCCCGATTAAAGGGAATGCTCCGCTATGAGGAAAAACTGTATGCAAAAGGATATCGTTATATTGCAGGAATTGATGAGGCGGGGCGCGGGCCCGTAGCCGGTCCCGTAACGATTGCTGCGGTTATTTTACCGATTCGGCCGCTTATTTACGGTCTTAATGACAGCAAAAAAGTATCACATAAAAGAAGAGAAGAGTTATTTTACACGATTATGAATGAAGCTATAGCTGTGTCATGCATAAATTTCTCGGAAGCAGATATTGATCGTTACGATATTTATCACGCTACGCAACGAGCGATGTATACAGCGGTTAAGACTTTGGATATTTCCCCTCAAGCCGTTTAATTGATGCTATGCCTTTACCGGATTTGGAAATCTACCATGAGTCTATTGTCGGTGGCGATGCACAAAGCCAATCTATTGCGGCAGCCTCGATTATAGCCAAAGTTACGAGAGATCGTATTATGGAAGAATATGATCGACAATATCCCCGGTACGGATTTGCCGAACATAAGGGATATTTGACGCAGGCTCATAAAGATGCTATTGCACAATACGGACCTTGTCCTATTCACCGAAAAAGTTTTGAGCCCGTTAAATCTATGGTAGGTTTTAGCCGGGATACTCTGTAGAAAAAAATATAGAAAAGAAGACCTCCTTACCGTCGGTAAGGAGGTCTTTGTGTTTCGCTCTAAAATAATTTTTTCATCCACAAGAGGGCTACGGCTACGGCGGAACAAATCATGGCAATCGTAATAACCAGGAAAAATCCCCATTCATTTTCTTGGAAAGGAAGGGGAACGTTGACGCCCCAGAGGCTGAAAATAGTTGTCGGTACAGATAAAATAATGGTAATGGAGGCCAAAAACTTCATTACTATGTTCAGATTGTTCGAAATAATGGAGGCGAAGGTATCGGACATATTCATGAGAATGTTGGAGTACATTTCCACCATTTCGATGGCCTGTTTATTTTCGATAATAACATCTTCCAGTAAATCTTCGTCTTCTTCATAAAGCTTTAAAAGATGGTGGAGCGATTGATTTCGTCTCAACCTCAAAAGCTTTTCCATGACAGCTCCGTTACCTCGCAGAGCGGATGCAAAGAAGGTCAAAGATTTCTGTAATTCAAGGAGCATGAAGAATTCACGGTTACGCATGGAATGACGCAAAATGGATTCAATGTCGTCCGTACGATGGTTAATTTGTTGTAAGTAACGCAAGAAAAGAGTGGCCGTGCGAAAGAGTATTTGAAAGAGGAAACGAGTCTTTTTAAAAGTATAAAATAAAGGATACTTGTTCTGTGTAAAGGCTTTCATAACATCCGTTTCCTGCAGGCAGACAGTTACGATAAAATCAGGTGTAATAAAGACCCCGAGAGGCAAAGTGTCATAACTGTCCGTTTCCAGAATAATAGGAATATTGATGACGACGAACACGTAGTCATCCTCGATTTCCACACGAGAACGTTCTTCCGTATCCAGGGCCATTTTCAGTACGTCTGTAGGAATTTCCGTGACCATAGAAACAATTTGCAGGTCGTCCGAGTCGGGGTTCACAACATTAATCCAAGAGCCTTTTTCGGCCGTAGCGATAGATAAATCATCTTCCAAGTGGCCGTTATTATGTTTGAATACTTCCAGCATGCCGTATACCTCCCCTCGTTGCGACTTCAGGTGCACATAAACTCAAACTAATATAATCACACGGGACGAGACAAGTCAAGAGGAAAGAACAAAGATTTACAAGCCGTTTCAAAGGATTTTTTAAAGACAGGGTGAGAGGTTTTGCTATATAATATAATAGGTTATATATATGTAGCATTCAATTTTTTTAAGGGATGCAATTGACTCAAGATAAGAAATGGGCGACTTATGCGTCCACTTTTGTTACATATACAATCTTTATGAGGTAGACGGAAAGGAATTGTAACGTGCAACTGACGAAGATGGAATTGCGGGGATTCAAGTCATTCGCAGATAAAACGACATTGACCTTTGATAAGGGTATTACCGCCATTGTCGGACCTAACGGCAGCGGGAAAAGTAATATTTCCGATGCCGTCCGTTGGGTCATGGGTGAACAGAATGTGCGTCAGTTACGCGGACAGCGAGCGGAAGACATCATTTTTTCCGGTACGGATACGCGACGACCTCAGGGGGTTGCAGAAGTATCCTTGTATTTCGATAATTCCGATAAGACGTTGGACACGGAATTTAGGGAAGTCGTTGTTACTCGCCGCTATTTTCGTTCCGGTGACAGTGAATTTTATATTAATAAAAGACATTGTCGCTTAAAGGATATTCATAATCTTTTTGCCGATACGGGTATAGGACAGGACTCTATGGCCGTTATCGGGCAAAATAGAGTTGATCGTATTCTAAATAGCCGGCCTGAAGACCGGCGGATTATTTTTGAAGAAGTTGCCGGAATCAGTCGGTTTAAGGGACGTAAAGAAGAAGGGTTGAAGAAAATTCGCGAGACTAAGGCCAATCTGGAGCGCATTCACGATATGACCGTTTTGCTGGAAGAACGGTTGGAACCCTTGACGAGACAAGTGGAAAAATTACGCTCTTTCCGTCTCTTAGATGAAGAACGACGGGCCTATGAGGGAACCTTGACCTTACAAGAGTTAAAAAACTTTGAAAGACTGTTGTCTAAGGCGGAAAATATTCGTCAGCAAGCTTTTTTTGCAGATCGTAATGTAGAAAAACAGATAGAAGCAAAAGAGCGGGAACGTCAACGCGTCATGGCTTCTATTGAGGCGGAAGGTGCTCGCATGCAGGCTTTAAATGAGGCCGTCGGAGCTGCTAAAAGTGAAGCGGACAGGTTGCGAGAAAGGTTGGAACGGTATGACCTTCAAGTCGAAGATAATCGACGTATTATAGAGACTGTAAAATCGGATCTTCAAGATATAAGTATTCGTAAAAAAAAGGTATCCGCACGAATTTCGGAATTGACTTCCCGATTGGAATCCGGCCGAGCAGAAGAAAAAGCGGCAGTGCAAAGTGTAACACTTACGGAAAAATTGATGCTTGAGGCGATGACGCAGGCTGAGGCGATTCAAGAATCTTTGCGGTCAGAGGAAAAAGCGGTACAATTACGCAAAGAAAAGCAGTATGCTTTACATCGAGATGTCGAGGATTTTAAACGTCGATTAGCGGAAAATATAGAACGGTCCGGAGAGTTAAAAGAAAGAATTGAACGAGTTGAGGAGCGTAAAAAAGAACTGGGAACGGCATCACCTCGACTTGGAAGCCGAGATAGGGCAAGTTCGAATAAATGAAAAGTCTCTTCAAGATAAGCTTCGGACGGCAAGTGAGGAGCTTGAGTCTTTAAAAAAATCGTTAGACGAAACGGCGAAACAAGAAGGGGCCTTAAAGAGCGAGTGTGATGCACTGCGTCAGAAATTGCACCTGTTGGAGGGCTTGGAACGTGATGGCGAAGGATTGGGACGTGCTGTCAAGGCAGTCCTTCAGTCCAAGGAGCCGTGGAGTTCATCTGTTTGCGGTATTGCCGGAAATCTTTGCCGAATTCCTGAAGAATATATGACGGCTATAGACACGGCTCTGGGCGGAGCGTCCAGACATATTGTCGTTACCTCGGAAAAAGCGGCAAAAGAGGCCGTGACCTTTTTAAAGCGGATTAAGGCGGGAAGGGCTACCTTTTTACCGGTTGATACGGTTCGTTCCAGACATTTAGGCAAGGATGAAGAGGCAGCCCTTGCTGAAGAAGGAATTATAGGAACGGCAAAGTCCCTTGTCTCGTATGATGCCGTCTATGAATCCGTTTTTTCTTCTTTGTTGGAAAAAACCTTGATTGCCGAGTCGGTTGACAGAGCGTCGGAAGTAGCAAGAAAATATAGAAATTGCATACGTATCGTTTGTTTAGACGGAACCGTCTTTAACGTAGGCGGCTCCCTTACCGGCGGCAGTTCTGCCCGAGCGATGTCTTCCGTAACGGGACGCAAGCAGGTTATTGAGAAAACGGCTTGCGACTTAAGAAAAAAAGAAGATGTATTGCAAAATATATCGGCGGAAGTAGCGACAGCCACGAGAATTTTTAATGAACGGAGTACGGCGGTAACCTTACTTACGAGAAAGTTTAATGAAACGACAGAGGTTTTGAGGCGCTGTGAATGGCAACTACAGAAAAGTGCAGCTGATTACGAGCAAATAAAGGATGAAATTCGTAATGAAGCGGCAGGGGAGCAACGCCTGAATGAGGTTCGTTCGGAAATACAGAACCTTCTGGTAAAGGCACAAGAGCGCTTGTCCGCTTATGAGGAAAAAGAAAACACCTCAATCATTGAAGATCTGAAACAGCAAGTGTTAAAAGCTCGGGAAAATACGGACTATATAGGCACCTCTTTGACAGAACGGCGTATAGAAGCGGCCAAGCTTACAGAACTAATTGCACATTTACAGGAAAGCAGGCAAGAACAGATTGGACGTCTGGAAGAGCTGGGGGCACAGGAAAAAGGGCTGAGCCGTAAGCTTGACGAAGTAAAAGAGCAGATTGAGTCATTAAGTCGGCAGCGGCGTGTTGATGAAACGTTACTGGTTGAAAAGGAAAAGGCCGTTATTGCCAAAGAGGCTGACAAGAATGCTTTTTATCAGGCCAGAGAAGCGAATTTCAGTAAGGGACAGGCGGCTGACGAGGAACTTAAGCTTTTACGAGAAGAAAAAGAACATTACCGGCAGCAAATAAGTCGTGCCGATATTCAAATTGAAAAATACGGTAGTGAGATTTCAAGATGTACTGAAAAATTAACCGACCAGGGATTGACACGTGAAGAAGCGGAAGCTCGTAAACAAGAAGGTTCTTTGCGAGAATTGCAAGAAACGGTCCGCTCTTTAAAAAGCCGTATAGCTGAACTCGGTACGGTCAATCCCAATGCGGATGAAGAGTATAGAGAAGTGGCTGCCAAAGCTGAACTTTATGAGCAACAGAGTCGTGACCTTGCTGAATCGCAAGGAAAATTGGAAGCGATAGTAGCAGAAATCGATAAGGCCATGTCTATGCAGTTTGAGCAAGCCTTCAATGAAATCGGAGGTTACTTTCAACAAATCTTTTCACGACTTTTCGGCGGCGGTACGGCTAAGATATTGTTGAACGACACTCACAACATATTGACCAGCGGCATCGACTTTTTAATTCAACCTCCCGGAAAAAAGGCCCAGTCTTTAACCTTATTGTCCGGCGGTGAACGGGCACTTACGGTTATTGCACTGTTATTAGCTTTCCTGGCTTATCGGCCGGCTCCGTTTTGTCTGGTCGATGAAGTTGATGCGGCTCTGGATGAGGCTAATGTAGATCGAATGGCCAGGTATTTGAAAAATTACAGCGGTGATACGCAGTTTATTGTTATCACACATCGACGTAAATCCATGGAAGCGGCTAATACCCTGCAAGGCGTAACAATGGAGGAAAAAGGGGTATCGAAGTTGATCACGGTCCCAAGTTGATGGATTCATAGAGAAAGGAACTTAAGGAATGGGCTTTTTTTCAAAATTAAAAGACAGTCTGGAAAAAACGAAGAAATCCTTATTTACAGGTATTGAAACGGTTGTTCTGGGGTATGCAAACATAGACGACGAAATGTACGATGACTTGGAAGCGGTTATGCTCACAGGCGACATAGGTATTGAAACGACCGATTATTTACTGGAACAGATTCGAGAGGGCGTAAAGTCAAAGGAGATTAAAGACGGAAGCGATGTTGTACCGTATTTGGAAAAGGTCGTTGTAAAATTATTGGAAGAAAACGATGAGCCGGAACAAGATACGGAAGGGACGAAGGTCATTTTTATAGTCGGTGTAAACGGTGTCGGTAAGACGACAACTATCGGTAAACTTGCAAAATACTATACGGAACACGGTAAGTCCGTCATGATTGCCGCCGGAGATACCTTCCGGGCCGCCGCATCCGATCAGCTGACTATTTGGGCGCAACGTGTAGGCGTGCCTATCATTAAGCACCGGGAAGGCGCCGATGCGGCGGCGGTGGTTTACGATGCTACGGCTTCCGCCAAAGCCCGTCATGCGGACATACTCCTGGTAGATACGGCGGGGCGGTTGCATACGAAAAATAATTTGATGGAAGAGTTGCGGAAGATGGCTCGTGTAGCTGCTAAAAATATTGAAGGAGCTCCGCACGAAACATTCTTGGTATTGGATGCAACGACGGGGCAAAATGCCGTCAGTCAAGCTAAGTTATTCGGTGAAGTAGTGCCTCTTACGGGCGTGGTTTTGACAAAATTGGACGGAACGGCCAAGGGCGGTATCGTATTGTCTATAAAACGGATACTCGGCGTACCTGTTCGCTGGGTCGGTGTCGGTGAAGGTGCGGACGACTTACAGCCCTTTTGATGCGGCTCAATTTGCCGATGCCTTGTTTGAACGAGCCGGTACGGAAGTGGAAGAAGATAGTGGAAAGGGATAAGTAAACAAGTAAAACGAGACGGAAGTACATATAAAATTAGGAGGAGATACTATGTTTCTCGGCAATCTGGATCAATGGGAGAAAGATGCACAATATGTACCCGCATATATAAGACCGTTTATCGAAATGTTGGCTCATGTGGATTTCGATACGCTGGAAACGGGCAGACATGACTTGGGTAACGGCAACTATATGAATGTTGATGAGAGTATGACGGCTCCGGCAGGTGAACGTAAGACGGAATGCCATAGTCGATATATAGACATTCAGGTACTCGTCGACGGAAGTGAATATATAGGATGGCAGCCTTTGTGCCGTCTGGGAGAGGTGACGGAAGATCGTTCGGCGCAAGATGCACGTTTTTTCAGTCCGTTTCTTGAAAATGATGTTTTTGTAGTGATGGAAAGACGCAAGACTTTTGCCGTTTTTTATCCCAATGACGGTCATCGGTGTTTATGTGCCCCTGACGGTAAGGGAGCGGTTGTCCGAAAAATAATTGTCAAAGTAAGAGTACAGGAAGAGGCCTGATATGGAGACCTTATTAAAGGAAATCGGACTGGCTCTGTGTGATATACGGCGACAGAAACCGCTGATTCATGAGATTACAAATTATGTTACGGCCACTGACTGTGCGAATATCACTTTGGCGTTAGGAGCCAAGCCTATTATGGCTACAAGACCGGTAGAAGCGAAAGACGTGATTACGCGGGCTAAAGGTGCCGTATTAAACTTAGGAACCCTTGACGATGAACGACTTAAAGTTATGGAAAAGGTGGCGGCCATAGGTACCGATCACGGAGTTCCCCTGGTACTTGATCCGGTCGGTGCGGGCAGTATGGAAAGCCGTGCCAATGCCGCCGGAAAATTGCTTGAAGCGGGACGAATGGCCGTAATTCGCGGTAATGGCGATGAAATAATGAGCTTGGCAACAGGGAAACTTACTCAAGGCGCGGGCGTGGATAATAGCGGCAAGGTACAACTTACCGGTGAAGAAGTAAGAGAATTCAGCCGGAAACTGGGGACTGTCGTTGCTGTTACGGGGCGCTGTGGATATCATCTCCGACGGAAAGCGGACCGTGTCTTGTCTATAACGGCAGTCCCGTTGCTACCTTTTGTTACCGGCACGGGGCTGTATGACGACGGCTCTCATTGCTGCTTTTGCTTCCGTAACGGATGCTTTTACAGCGGCTGTAGGGGGCATTCTCTCTTTAGGTCTGGCGAGTGAAATGGTTGTAAACAGAGATCCCTCGAACGGGACCGGGAACTTTAAGACAACGATTGTGTGATTGCGTTTTTGAGCTGCATAAAGATATTTATATTTTGGACGGAAGGGTAGTGAAAGACTATGAATAATAGAAGGCCCTTGACCCGCTTGGCCGTAGCCGCTTTGTTGGTTGCGCTGGGAGTCTTATTGTCCCCTTTATCGGTACCTGTCGGAGCGGCGAAAATATTTCCCGTACAACATGCATTAAATGTTATGGCCGCTGTTATTTTGGGATGTCGTTACGGAACGGCTGCGGCTTTTTGTATTTCAACATTGCGTAATATTTTGGGCATGGGAACGGTATTGGCCTATCCGGGCAGTATGTGCGGTGCCTTTTTGTCAGCCTTTATGTATAAACGTACGGGTAGTGTGTATGCGGCGGCTATAGGGGAAGTAGTAGGTACGGGTATTATCGGAGGTCTCATTTCCTGGCCGATAGGATCTTACATACTCGGGTCTGCCGGTGCGGCTTGGTTTTTCTTTATTGTTGCCTTTTTACCGAGTACCGTAACGGGGGCGGTCGTCGGTACCTTCGTTTGCAAGGTACTGCCGTTGGAAAGACTCAAAGAATACATATACAGATAAGCCTGTTTTAATATGGGGATTTCCGCTTCACGACTTGACTTATAAAGTATGTATGTATTAAACTGATAGATGGTACTGGGTTTTCAATACCGGTTTTATTTATAATTTTTAATTAACGAGGAGTTTATATGGAGAAAGATATTCGTACCCATGTTTTGCGTGTTGCTCTTGAAGAATTGAATCAACGCGGCCCCGCATTTCATATGGATGATTTGGCTCGTCGTCTGCATATCAGTAAGAGAACCTTATATGAGAATTTTTCATCCAAACAGGAAATTGTTAAAAATGCCATTCTTTCAGTTATGAATGATTTATATACACACCACGTAAAGCTAATTGAGGATGAAAGTAAGACGGTGGAGGAGAAATTGCTCACCTATTTTGACGCGCGATCCGAAATGGTCGAAATTCTTTCGCTCCGCCAATATGAAGCTATCTTGAGAAAAATGCCGGAAATCGCCGCCGAATTGGCAGAGGCAAGCAAAAGAGACTGGGATTTATTATTAAACTTTTTGCAAGACGTAGAACAGTCGGATGAGTATAAAGACTTTTATGTTCTTGCTTTGTTGCATATGCTCATGGGTGCGGCCACCAATATTTTGAATCATTTGGATGAACTTGAAGACGATAAATACTATTCCTATCCGAAGTATATGGAAGAATGTATGCGCATCGTGTTATACGGTATTAAGAAGTAAGAGGAGGAGTTACCTACTATGAGGTCAAAATGCAAAGGTTTGGCAGTAAGTTTATTAGCAATTGCTGTGGCGGCGGCTATTGCCGGTTGTGGCGGTAACACAGGCGGAGAGAAGCAGCCCGTAGCCGTTAATACATATAAAATTGTAGCGGAAGACACGATTGTTCCCGCTGAATACAGCGGTGTCGTAGCGGCGACGGATAAGGTACCCGTTATGCCGAAGGTGTCCGGTCGCGTTTTGGAAAAATACGTACAGGGCGGTCAAGCCGTTGCGGAAGGCCAACCGTTGTTTCGATTGGACAGTCGTTCCTATCAGGCGGCTTTAAATGCGGCAAAGGCCGGACAGGCACAGGCGGCGGCTAATCTTGCCAACCAAGAGCTTAACTTGCGTCGTTACCAGACTTTGGCTGATGAAGACGCTATTGCCATGCAGACCGTAACGGATCAGGAAGCGGCTACGGCTCAACAAAATGCCGTATTACAGGCTCAAGAAGCACAGGTAGCGGCGGCACAGGATAATATGGATGATACTATTGTGTATGCTCCTTTCAGCGGGACGCTGAATGTTGATGATGTACCGATCGGTACCTTTGCGACAGCCGGAGGTACGGCTTTAGTCACTATTTCGTCCAATAATCCCGTATTTGTCGACTTTTACAATCAGTGAAGCCGAGTACTTGGAAATGGTCAAATCCGGGGCCGGTAATCCTACATCTTGGGGCGATCATTTAAAACTGCGTCTCAGCGACGGATCCGTGTATGCTTATGAGGGGCATATTGCACAAGTAAATCACGGTATGAACGGTAACTCGGGCGCTATTGTTGTAAGAGCCGTCTTCGATAATCCGGAAAATGTTCTCTTGCCGGGTATGTATGCTACAGTCGTTTCCGATGCACAGGTTAAGAGAAAAGCGATTACCGTGCCGCAGCGTGCCGTACAGCAGACTTTAGGTAAATACTTCATTTCCGTTATTGATGAAAACGGAGAAGCTAAACAAAAAGAAGTAAAGGTAGGTCCGCAGATAGGCAAATTCTGGCTGATTACGGACGGTTTACAAGATAATGATATCATTATCGTTGACGGCTATCAGAAAGCTAACGGTGCAAAATTGAATCAGCATTTGTTGACGAAGGATGATATTCTCAACCCTTCAGCCGATGACGGACAGTCCAAATAGGGGGATCAAAAGTGATATCTAAGTTTTTTATAAACAGGCCGATTTTTGCTATCGTCATCTCTTTGGTCATTTCCATTGCCGGGATCTTGTCGATTATAACCTTGCCTGTTTCCAAATATCCTAAGGTTACACCGCCGCAAGTTCGTGTATCCGCCATGTATACGGGAGCTAATGCGGAAGTTGTCGGCACGACCATCGCCAGTGTTATTGAACGGCAAATGATGGGGGTCGACGATTTAGATTATATGGAAAGTACCAGTAGTGACAACGGTATGTATTCGCTGACCGTTCAGTATAAGAGCGGTAGTAACGAAGATATGGATACGGTTAATACTCAGAACCGCGTCAGTCAAAGTATCCGCTACTTTGCCTACGGAAGTCACGAGTACGGGCGTAACCGTACAAAAGTCGTCAAATTCCACGGCAATGGTATTTTCACTGGTATCGCCTAACGGGACTTATGACGGTACTTTTATGAAAAACTATGCAACTCAGTATTTCATGGATGCATTGAAGTCCGTAAACGGTGTCGGTACGGTTCAGGAATTCGGAGCCGATTACGCTATGCGTATTTGGCTCGATCCTTTAAAAATGAGTGTTTTACAAGTTACACCGACGGATG
>BNJU01000634.1_pt1 | contig 125362 bp, 121 predicted proteins | sample 8539281 | NCBI WGS metagenome assembly BNJU01 (sample SAMD00202456, study PRJDB9452) | human saliva metagenome | isolation source: human saliva | place: Japan | reverse complement strand
AAACACGACGAATATCCAGCATCGCATCTCTCGTTTCTCATGAAGCAGCAGGTACAAGCACTAACAAACTAGCATGACGTATACGAAGCAAGCATGACACGAGCATGCCTTGCGGACGTATGTATATCATAGCCGCTTCGTAAAAGTATTTATATAGCGAGAAAATCAAATGAGCCCCAGCTCAACCATGGGTGCTGGGGCTCAGATAAAAGCAAATATCGACGTGAATATCCACGTAAATATCAACGTTAAACGTTAGCGCTTGGGAAACCACGGAATACAACGATTAACTCGCTTGCAGTACTCTCTGTACTCATCGCCAAACTGCTCGAGAAGCCACTTCTCCTCCGTAGTCTGCATCATCACAGTTAAAAGCACCCAGAACACAAGAGGTAACGGCAGCAGATAAAGGTTGCTTGAAAGCAAAGCTGCGCCCGACATAACAAACGCAAATGCGGAGTAAATAGGGTTTCTGACCAGTGCATAAACACCGGTGGTAACCAGCTGATTTGCGATGATTTTCTCGCGAAGTTTTTCTTTGATGGCAGCGGAAACCCACAGCCAGATACCCACAATCAGAAAAGCTGTGCCCACGGTATGCATCACGCCAACTGTGGCTCGAATGCGCAGATAAGGAAGAATCCCCAACTTAGAAAGGGCAATACATGCGACCGTCAGTACCGTAATGGCAATCACATAAGCAGGGCCGACGCCAAGCACCGGAAGGTGGTCATTATTCTTGTTCTGAGCAGACATTCGATGAACTCCTTTCAGTTGGAGCTTTGTTAGCCAAAGTTAACTATGCCATAAAGTTTACACCTATATCTACACTTTGACGTGCGGATTTTTATATTGACCATGTTTGTTTGTTGTCCCCTTACCATACTGAATGGCAAACGTAGGGCAATGATGTAGGCAACGAAGGCACGCGGCGCACTGGTCCTTAACCCACACAGGTTTTTTATCCTTCATCTCAATAGCCTGAACAGGGCATTTTCGTGCACAAAGACTACATCCGATGCACTTTTCTGAAACCGAGAAGTGCCGTGTCTTCCTTTCATTGTTGTATATAGAATCCATAAAAAGTCTCACTGCATATGGAACAACGCCTTGCATATGATTACCAACAGATCGCTCTTTGATTCCGCTTAATACAGCGTCAATATAACTCTCGGCGTTGTCGTTAATTTGCTGGACCTTTGTCTTGTCGCTCAAATCAAAAATTGGAGTCCAGGTATCAGGCATTTTGACGCTAAAACCAGCGTTGAGCTCTAGTCCTATGCTAGCAAGAATCTTTTTTTGCGTCAACAAACGTACAACCAGCCGTTGTCCCGTACGTTGTCACAATAAACATGTACGGCGCAGAAGCACCCGTAACCTGGAGATTCTGCAGAAACTCACGAGTTGTAATAGGAAGTTCCCAGTTATAAACCGGAGTCACGATGCCAAGTTTCTCGTCTTCTGAGAGATTTACCTGGCCGCTGGATACCTCAATCGAGACCGCAGTGTCGTTAAGCTCCGTGGCAATTCGTTCGGCAACATATTTGCAATTGCCGGTTGCGGAAAAATACAAAATCATGTGTCCCTCTCCCGCGCGATAGTTGTCTACCCGCGCTTCCCTTGCATCAATAATAAGCTATTTCACCTGGTTAATATCAGTTACTACCCACTATATAAGTGTCCACCACACTGGACACTAAGAATCATTTTTAAGCCTATGATTATTCAACGATGAGAAATAAATTACCTGTTCAAACGGATGATTTTTTCTCTAACATCTCTGAAAGGAATGCACCATGGAACGAACAATTGACGTATCTACAAATATAAGCACGCAAGTTCCGCCTGACACCATAAACGTAGACATTACTATTCAAGGTGCTTCTAAGAACCGTGAAGAGTACACCGCCAAATATAACGAGCTACTTCGAACAATCAAAGATGCACTAGAGAAAAACGAGCTATCTGCTTCAATTCTGAAAAACAACAAATATTCAGTTTCTAGTTACCTGGTAAACCGATACAAAAAAGATGACGAGGGTAACTATTATGTCGCCGAGAAAAAAATTAAGGGATATCTTTTTCGCGCTGACTTATCCATCGAAGAGCGCCTTGAAAAAGATCTTGTCGAGAAAATCTGGAAAGCACTCAGTTCATGTGGAAATGAAGTGACCTTTCAGTCGAATTCTCGATAGCACATAACGACACTATTAAAGACAAACTATCTGTAGATGCCATTATTGCCTGTCATCAAAAAGCAAATCTTCTTGCTAAGGCTGCTGGAGCAAAGGTGGTTGGACTTAAGCATGCAGATTATGACTTCGAAAGAAGAGATTTAACATATACAGCCTGCGCTTGTACTGCTTTTGATAAATCTGATCGTAGAAACCCAGCTCCTGCATTTGATCCGTCAGATATTGACGTTAATTGTAACGTCAGCACCACATGGGAAATCGAACTACTCCCACCAGACGATCTGCTGTAGCTGCACAATCCTCCGCACCTCAAAGGGTTTCTCGCCTAGCGAGAAACCCTACCTATAGCACGTCATTTACTTTCAGCAAGCAGTCTAAGAGTAGCAAGCCAATTACCAACAGCAAGCGGTCTGTGACCGCAAGCCGTTTACGCGCGCACCCCGCTTACTGGTAGCGGAGCGATTCCACAGGATTGAGTTTTGAGGCTCGTCGAGCAGGCCAGTAGCCAAAGATCAAGCCGATGCCAATGCAGATTCCCGAGGTAATCATCACGATGTTCGGTGTGATGATAGGCGTAATGCCCGTATCAAGCGTAATCATGCTGCTAAACGAGCCAGCCAGCCCCCACGCTCCAGCGTAACCCAAGGCAATGCCAATCACGCCGCCCATAATGCAAATCAAGATGGACTCGCATAGGAACTGCTTGGTGATGTCGGACGCGCGAGCACCCAGAGCTTTACGCAGGCCAATCTCCCTAATGCGCTCCGTTACGTTGGTGAGCATCATGTTCATGATTCCAATGCCGCCAACCAGAAGCGAAATACTTGCCGTGGCGGTAACCAGAACCTGGAACGACATGAGCGTGGCATTCATCTGCTCAATGATGGACGAAAGTGTCATGACTGTCACGCGATCTTCTGCCTGCGCAGAAGGAATGTCAAACCAGTCCAGTAACCAGGACTTTGTTTCGTCTGCAAGCGCCTTCATGTCAACGTTTCGCGAGCGTAACCAAAGACCTGGCTGATAGTTTTGGTGCCCGTCAGGCGCGCTGAATACGTGGAGTACGGTATATAGGCCAGCAGTGTATCGCCTTGCCCGCCCCCATTTGGGCCACTGTCAACCACGCCCACAATGGTGTAGCTGTCGTTATTGATGCGAACAACCTGCCCAATGGACGCGTCTGCGCTGCCAAAGAGTTTCTCGGCAGACAACTTGTCGAGAAGAACGTTTCTAGAAGTGTCGTCTACGTCGGACTTTGTGAAGAGTGAGCCCGCGGATGCCTTGAGCCCATGACGGTGAAGTAGTCGGGCGTGCAGCCGATGATTCGCGCGTCAAACTGCTTCTCGGCGGAGTTGACGCGGGCCATGGTGGAGTCGATGCCGGTCACAAGCTCGTAGCCAGGTACGCTGAGCTGCAGCATGTCAAGATCTTGCTGCGTGACCTCGCGGTCTGGCCACGCGTATATCATGACCATACGCGACTGGTTAAGGCCCAGAGAACTGACCAGCGAATACTTGATGCCGTCGATAAGTGCCGTCATGGCAATAACTGCGCTGATGCCAATAACAATGCCCAGTACTGTCAACAAGCTGCGGCCACGGTTAGCATTGAGCGCAGACAGGGTTTCTCGCAACAGATCCATCAGCCTCATAGCGCAGCACCTCCCGTCGCGGGTCGCGAGGTGCTGCCCGCTGGCGCGGAATGTGCCCCCGGTGCAGCGTGTGCGCCTGGTGCGGCATGCGCGCCCGTTGCGGCATGCGCGCCTGTCGCGGCATGTGCGCCCGTTGCAGACTGTGCGGCGTGTTGCTTCACAAACTCCTTTTCCTGCTCGTCTGTGAGCAGGCGACCGTCACGAATATGTACCACGCGATCAGCCCAAAAAGCAGTCTCGGGGTCGTGCGTAATCAGCACGATTGTCTTGCCGCGCTCCTGCATGGACTTGAACGTGTTGAGTACCATCTCACTTGTTGCAGAGTCCAGGTTGCCTGTTGGCTCGTCGGCAAAAATGACCGCCGGGTCGTTTACCAGCGCACGAGCAATAGCTACACGCTGCACCTGACCTCCGGAAAGCTCGTTTGATTTGTGCTCGTAGTACTCCTCGGGCAGACCAACGGAACGCAGCGCCTTCCAAGCACGCAACTCTCGCTCTTTTGCGGGAATGTCCGAGTAGATAAGCGGCAACATAACGTTTCGCAGCACCGTAGTGCGCGGTAGCAGGTTAAACGACTGGAAGACAAAGCCCAGACGTGTAGCGCGAATCTCCGCCAGGTCATCGTCGGAAAGATCTGCAACCTCAAGTCCCTCGAGCTTGTACGAACCAGCAGTAGGCGTATCCAGGCAACCCAAAATGTTCATCAGGGTTGATTTGCCCGAGCCTGACGGACCCATGATGCAGAGAAATTCGCCCTTCTCCACAGTCAAGGAAACACCCCGTAGAGCGTGCGTCAAACCTGCAGCCGTCTCGTAAATGCGATGCAGCTTATGTACCTCAATTACCTTGGACATACGCGTCGCCTACTTGGAATCTTTGGAGCCTGTCGCACCGGACGTTGCGTCATTCGCCGAGCCGGACGTCGAGCCAGACGTTGCGCCTGCCGGAGCGTCCATAGCCGCGCCCTGAGATGGACCGCCGGCGCCACCGCCGATCATCACCTCAGTGCCGTCCTCAATACCGGCGCCCTCGATGACGGCCGTCGTAGAACTTTGTGCCTTTACGGTCACCGATACGCGCTTTACCTGAGGATAGCCTTTCTCGTCACGAGAAGTGACCACGTTGACGTAAGCACCATCGCCATCGTCCATGACGGCAACAAGAGGTACAGTCAGCACGTTGTCCATGTGCTGAATCATAATGTCCACATTAGCAGTCATGCCCGGCTTGATGGAGGCATCAGGGCTGCTGATGAGCAGGTCAACAGTGTAGGAAACAATGGATCTACCAGGACTATCGTAACTTGCACCTGCGTCGGCACCGTTGGAAGAAACAGCAGAAACGTGAGTGACCACTGCGTCACAATACAGGTCTCGCAGAGCTGTAAAGCTGACCTGCGCCTTCTGGTCAACGGCGATGCGAGAAATATCTACCTCGTTTATCTGGACGTTTACCTTCATCTGGGAAAGGTCCGCGATAGTAATCAGAGGACCAGCGTTGCTAGTACCCGGCGCGGACGAACCAACAGAAGCGCCGTTTACCGCATTCATCACAATAACCGTGCCGTCGCATGGAGCGGTGACTACACGCTTATCTGCCTGGGCAATTGCGTCGTTGTAGGCGGAGCGAGCCTCCTCAAGCGCAATCTGAGCGCTCTCCAGATTTGCCTCCGCCGCTTCCACAGCCGCAGCAATGGACGCAGCGTTTGCCTCCTGTCCGTCCTCGCCCGCCTCAAGGACACCGTTGCGTGCGGACGCCAGGGCCGAACGAGCCTTACTGACCTCGTTCTCGGCAGCTTTTACCTGCTGAGACGCCTTACGAACAGCCTTGTCTAGCTCATCATTCTTGATGGTAAAGAGCTTGTCACCTTTATGAACGTACGTGCCCTCGGAAACCTGAACATCCTGAATAATGCCATCTACCTCGGGAGTTACCACGGTTGACGACACAGGCTTGATGGATCCAGACGCGGAAACAGAATCGCTAAACTCGCCTCGCGTGACAAACGTGGTGCTTGGCATCACGGTGGTGTTCTGGTTCTGCCCACCCTGGCACATAGGCAAAATAAACAACGTGACGAGAAGAACAAAGACTCCAGCGGTTATTCCCGCCTTAATAAGCTTCTTTTTACGACGAGCTTTACGGTGACGCGCCAGACTTTCATATGCCTCACGAGCCTCAGCGTCTTCTTCACTCTCACCTGGTGAAATGACGCCTATCTGCGCGCCCAAGTTAGCCGTCTGATTAGTAACCGTTGGCAGCGTGGATGCGAATGCTGCCTGCTGATATCCCTCAGGTGGTGTGGGAATGTTGGGAGCCCCGGCGCCTGTAGTGCCCGCACCAGTAGCGCCCTCACCTGCGGCGCTCGCGCTTGCATTTCCCTCGTTAGTTTCTTGCTTTGAATCGTGATTAAAGTGAAGCATAGGTCCCTCCGAAATCCATGCTTAAACACACAAGCAATCCCAGAAGAAATCAATTTGACCTTTCAGTTTATATAAAATTTTTCATCAAAAGTTAGCTACTTTAAACAACTACGGTGAGCGGTATAAAAGCAGCGGTCTGTGTCGGCGAGCAACTCAAACACAAACGCGCAACCCTCGTAACTGTCCAACGTGTTTCTCGCCCCTATTGCACTACCAGCTTAAAGTTGTCATTTGATCGCTGAATGCTCCATTTGATTGATGTTGCGGAATCAATCAGCGAGAAATCATGTGAGACCAACAATAAAGCCCCTGGATATTCAGACAGTAAACGTTCAAGCGCTACTGTTGAACCAAGGTCTAAATAGTTAGTTGGCTCATCCATTACGATAAGCTCTGGTGATGTAGCTTTGAAAACGCATTAAAACAAGAGGCCCTGGTGGAACGAGAAACCCATCTATTGGTTCGTGTATCTGAGATTCTTGTCTCATGCAGACAGTCGCTGAGGGGTTGTCGGCCAAATTATTGCCGACACGGGCTTCCACTTTGCTCACAACGTCAACGCCACCATGGACTACGACCCGCTGCTCGAAAACGCAGTCTACACATATCTGAAGTCCAAGGACTACCGCATGAGCGTCGGGCAGATAGGCAAGTTAGAGGTCGATTTCATCGCGCGCAAAGCCAACGAAGGGTACGCCCACATACAGGTATCCCTGTCGGCTGCAGACAAGACCGTCGCGGATCTTAAATATTTCATTTTCGTGCACAAACCGCTAAATACTTTTTCAGTTTTCGTGTACTAATGGATATTAACATTTATCGATTTCGGCAAATGAGGGGCAATGTCTACCTTCTTCAAGCGCAAAGCGTACGACAGAATTGCAGAATATAAAAAGGTCTCCAATGGCAGAACAGCACTGCTGATTGAGGGCGCACGGCGCATCGGGAAGAGTACCGTTGCAGAGCGATTTGCGCAGGAGAACTATGCCAACTATCTGCTCATCGACTTCTCGCTCGACGGAATCAACGTGCGCGAGAACTTTGACAACATCGCTGATCTCGACACGTTCTTTCGAAACCTGTTTCTGTTGAAGGGGAAGAGTCTGCCCAAGGGCAACGCCGTCATCATATTCGACGAGATTCAGCTCTATCCGCCGGCCCGCCAGGCTATCAAGGCCCTCGTGAAGGACGAGCGCTACCATTACATCGAGACTGGTTCGCTCATCTCGATACGCAAGAACGTAAAGGACATCCTCATACCTTCGGAGGAAGAGCGAACGAAGATGTACCCCATGGATTTCGAGGAATTCCTCTGGGCTACAGGCGACAAAGTAACCGTGCCAGCAATCCGGGAGGCGTTCGAATCGCGCAAGGCCCTGCCCGACGCCATCCACCGCCGCATCATGCGTGACTTCCGCACCTACATGGCCGTCGGCGGCATGCCGCAGGCGGTAGAGCTTCTCGTCCAAGGCGATGACTTCGCCGGCATCGATAGGATTAAGCGGACGATCCTCGATCTCTACGAAGAGGATCTGGACAAACACGATGATGATGAGGGAGACCGCGTCGCGGAGGTCTTCAAGTCTATTCCCAGCCAGCTTTCTCACCATAACGCACGCTTCCAGTTCGCAACCGTCGATCAGACTGCACGGGCCAGAAGTTTGTCGAGGTAGGTCTCTTTTCTCCGTGAATCGATAATGGTCAACATCTGCTGTAACGTGACCGCCCCCGAGGTGGCACTCGGCCTGTATGAGGATCGAGACGACTTCAAGGTGTACCTCTGGGCGATACCGGACTGCTTGTGACCCAGATGATGCGGGGCGACCCCCAGACCGGCGACGAGTTGTACAAGGCTCTTGTCACGGATCGACTCGGTATCAACGAGGGCATGGTGGTCGAAAACGCCGTCGCGCAAGCGCTTACCGCGAACGGCCACGAGCTCTATTTCCACAGGTTCAGCTACCGCTCGGCGGGGTCGAAGAAGGAGAATGCTTACGAAGTCGACTTCCTGATCGTTCGCGGCAAGCGCCTTTGCTCCATTGAGGTGAAATCATCCGGATACAAGAGTCACAAATCATTCGACTACTTCACCGAGAAATACGATGTAAAGGTCAACGAGCGCTTCATCGTGTACACGAAGAACCTTGTCCGCAAGGGGAACCTGACGTATTTGCCGCTCTACATGGCCATGTGCTTATAGCCTACAGATTGTGATTATTGCTCTTGAGGGGCGGGTGCTCGGCGAGCAGGTCGAGAAGTCTCTCGATCTTGTCGAGCATGCGCGGCGGGAACTCCCTCCCGAGCGCGTTATCCACGATCTACTTTGGAAACAGAGCCTTATCCTTGCAAGAGCAACCGTAGCAGCAGACCTATCTATCTTCTCAATCTCATATTCTTCAATCGGATGGGGCGAGTAGAGCTCCCTCGCCTGACCTGCAAGCTTGTTCGTCACTGCCTCGGTAATCATGCGGCTAGCCGTCTCTCTTTAGCCGCCAGAGATGACGAGCTACGCACACTTGAAGATACTTAAGCTTTTGATTTTGAACATCGACTATAGACGCTAACTTCTGGATTTTTTTGAGTTTCTCGAGTCTTATTTTTCTTCTTGAAACATTCCTTGTAATTCAGCGGGTTGACTAACGATTGATCATTATTAGAAAAGGGTTTTTGTTTCGACTTCAAAAATGTCACTACTTTATAGAACCAATATCGAGACAGCTTGCCATTTTCCCTTCTAACCCAACAGCGTCCAGCGGCATCCTCGAAAATGAATACATCAACTTTCCATTTCTCATCGTTGATAATCGGCCGTACTTTACCAATCGTTTCTTTAATTACAGACAGTTCCTCAGGATACGTCCAAGGACGCTTACTGGTTTTGTTGTTATCAACAACAGCAAATGAAATGAACTCCCCGGGAACTAAGATGGGTTGAAGGAGGAGTGTCCTCACCTTCTTAGGCTGTATCAGCCCTTTTTTACATCTCTCGCCATTTTTCATTTTGTACGCTTTACCATAGACAGCTAGATTTCTAATGGGGGTCTGCGATTGGTTGAGCAATATTATTCCGGCATGGTACTGTGGTTTATCTTCACGCGGAGGCTGTCCGAACTTATTGCCACTATTTCGCGAATCGTTTTCTTCCTTCTCGTCACAACGGTCATCATCAACGCGCGCCCACCAAGCACTAATCTGCTCAGCCTGAGCTCTGCGCTTTTCTTTCTGACCTTGATAGATTTGAAAGAGTCCTATAGCTGAACCCATGACAGCCAATACTGGCATTGCAATATCCTTGATAAACAGCATCAAATCCATTAGACGCTCCAAAAAACATTATCGATTCGAATATCATTAGTACTGTCCCCCGTCGTTTGAAAAGGACTGCTTTCTCTATAGTAAAACATCATCATTCTCAATTACATTGAGCTTGCATATTGGAAGGTAATTAGCTCATCTTCGGAACACCCATATAGGCGTGAATCAACTCATAGAAAGTGCAGAACGGATCAAAGCGACACACGACTTATGTTAAATAAGGGAGAAAAAAGAGGCATAGTACAAATGCAATTTTTTCATCCCCGTTATAAATAAAGAGAGTCGGTTGAATAAGAGTAAGAGCTGCAGAAGACAAGCAAAGCCTCCTATACTGTTCCTTCTGCAGGAGGTACAGGTGAGGGCTATGCCTATGCAATTAAAAATCAAGAAGGTTGATGAAGCTGGACAGCCTCTTGCAGGTGCCGTTTTTGACGTCATTCGTAATCGATCTAGACTATCAGTTGGCCAAGTGACAACCGACGCCAATGGTAAGGCAGAACTCAAGCAGATGCTGAGTGATGACTATACGATAAAAGAGACCAAAGCCCCCAATGGATATGACACAGCTGATGATCAAGGAATAACTTCGACGGAATTCTCTCCGGCAAACCAGACGGTAACTAAAACATTTGTCGATAAAAAGACTCCCACGACTATCGATGTTACTGTTAAGAAGGTTTGGGATGATGTAGACAACCAGGATGGCTTAAGACCCACATCTATTACGGTACGTCTTCTTGCCGACGGTGTTGATACAGGCAAGACGTTAACTCTTGATAAAAATGGTTCTTGGCAGGGCTCCTTTACGGGTCTAAATGAGAAGAACGCTTCAGGTCAGACAATTACCTATACCGTAAAGGAAGATCCAACGATTGCCAGCTATATCCCAACGATTACCGGTAATGCGACAAGTGGATATACCATTACCAACTCGCATACACCTGAGGTCACGTCCATTTCTGTTACTAAAAAATGGGTTGGTCTTACAGGTTCTGCCGTTACCGTGAAGCTCCTTGCAAATGGTAGCGACAGTGGCAAAACATTGACGCTGGATGCAGCTGGTAACTGGACGGGTACTTTTAGCAATCTTCCAAAATATAAAGATGGCGTGCCTATTACGTATACGGTGACTGAGGCATCGGTTACCGGTGTTGACATGTCAAAATATACTGTTGCCATCACAGGCGATATCGCTTCAGGCTTCACCATCACCAATACAGAAGTTCCTCACGACACCCCTAAGCCAAAAGAAGACACACCTAAGAAATCCGGCAGAAAACCTGCTAAGAAATCCGGTGGAGTTGCTCCTTATACGGGAGATGCCAATGTTTTGAGTGCGGTAGTGACCTTGGGTACGGGGCCATCGTGCTTCTAGGTACGGGCGCCTATCTCAGAAAGGAGAACAAGTAAGCGAATATTTTGACACTTTCAGAGAGACAGACCAATAACAGGGTCGCATCGAAAGATGTGGCCCTGTTTGAGTCTTAAGTCATCTATAGTAGATGATATGAGTATAATGCAGCTCTTATGCTAACAGGTTTTCCAAAGTATCAAAACTTGGTCAGTTGCAGCTTTTGTGCTCCGGTACTAGATAGGCTGAGATTTACTGACATTACCGCGTTAAGTTGTAATGTAAGAAGACTTGTCTATTTTTGTCGAGTGAGTGTTTACTTTATAGAAGAGATTCCTCTTTCGTTAAGACAAGTTTTTATTCCAAATATAAAAAAACTTTAAGTATTAGGAGAATCTGTATAGTTGAATCTAGAATGAGACTAAGGAATTAATAAAGAGTTTAATGAGATTGTTATTTAATTTTGAAGAAGTTATATATGGTTAAATTATGAATTTAAAGAGATATTTTAGCTTCTCTAAAGGTTTTGGTAGCTGAAAGTAGCGGGGGGGGATATGCTTATCGCACTGTGTTTAGCTTTTTAATTCCTGATATGTAATTAGACGGAAAGGAAAGTGCGCTATGAAAAAGAGGTTTTGTAGCTTCTTGAGTTTGGTGCTTGCTTTGAGCCTTTTGATTCCGGGAGGTGCTCTTAATGCTTTTGCTGCTGATGCTGCGCCGTCAGCTTCTAAAGTAGCTACTGAGCAATCATCTCAAAGCGGCTCTGAAGCAAAAGAACAAAAAGAAGAATACTCTCAAGTCTCTACTGAGGATAATCAGAGCGTTTCTTCAGAGTCAGCTCAGGAAGAGGCTGGTAGTGAAGAGCAAGCTAATGCAACACGAGCTGGTCCTTTGTCTGAGATGGTTACTAGTATGGAGGAAGCCTCTACAGATTATTCCATTACTTCTAATCAGATTCTTTCCGTATCGCTCCTGCGAGCTCCTTCAACTCCTAAGCAACTTGATGCAACTCTTACGGATTTTAAGATTTTAGACGCTGACGGCAACCCTGTTACAGAGTTGTGTATAGGGACAAAATTCAAGTTGAAGATGAACTGGGAGCTCGAACCTAGCGAGATGGTTCATACGGGGGATTATTTTGATCTCACAATACCTAATACGATTAATTTAAGTACTGCTTCAACACCTAAGGCATTTGATATTACTGACAGCAATGGAAACGTTGTTGCAAAAGCAACAGTAACACCTGATACTGTCAATGGTGGCGGTAAGATACATATTGTCTTTAATGACAAAGCCAATAATCACACTAACTATAAAGGCTCAATTGAACTTGTAACCTATTTTAACCAGAAGGAGGTTACGGTTAATTCAGACAAACCAATTACGATAGATGTAAATGGAAAGACTATTACTACTAATATACATATTAAACCAAATGCGACAGTCAAAGAGATTGTTGCAAAGTGGGGAGAAAAGACTACAACTCCAGGAGTTGTAAAGTGGAATATACGAATTAACCAAGAGGGTCGAAATTTACAAAATGTAAAAATTACGGATACTCTTAAAACTAATAATGGAGAATATATCCCTTCCACTACAGGAACTCAGAAGTTTACGCTAGTAGAAGTTGAATACAATTCGGATGGAAGCTTAAAGAGATGGGGCGCTGAACAGGATCTTACTGGCAAGCTAACAGTGTCAGCTGATAAGAAGTCATTTGAGATAAATCTCGGTAACATTGGTACCAAACAGTACTTTCTTATGTATTACTCAACTATGACTTCTGGAACTGTACAGACGAATGCTGCTCGACTTACAGCCGATGGTATCGATAAGACAGTCAACATAAACTATCACGATTTAGCTGGTGCTGGTGGACATGCAGGAGGAGATCTTGCAAGCAAAATCAAGCTTATCAAAGTTGATGAAGACGGCACTACACCATTAAAAGATGCCGTATTTACCGTAACTAAACCTGACGGCTCCACCTTTGAACTTACTACCGGAGCAGATGGTAGTGTCGTTTCAAATGTTCTTCCCCAAAGGTAGCTATAAGGTTAAAGAAAAAGACAGCTCCCAAAGGTTATGAGCTTGGAACTGATGAGTACATACTTCAGGTTACTCCTACAGGTGGTGCTATCCAGACTATTACCAACAAGCCTATTAAGACTTCAGTTCCAGTAACCAAACTTTGGGTCGGACCTAAGGCAGGTCCTGTAACGGTACATCTTCTTGCAGATGGTGTTGATACCGGCAAGACACTCACCCTTGATGAGGCTGGCAACTGGAAGGGCAGCTTCGACGGTCTGCGTAAATACAAAGCCGACGGTACCGAGATCGTCTATACGGTCAAAGAAGATGATGTTGCCAACTATACTAACGCCATCACAGGCGATATCGCTTCTGGCTTTACCATCACCAACACCAATACCGAGAAGGTAAACGTTCCGGTTAAGAAAGAGTGGGTTGGACCTAAGGCAGGTTCTGTAACGGTACACCTTCTTGCTGACGGAGCAGATACCGGCAAGACACTTACCCTTGATGAGGCTGGCAACTGGACAGGTACGTTCTCAAGTCTCGATAAGTACAAAGCCGACGGCACAGCTATTGTTTACACCGTCAAAGAGGACGACATTACCAACTACACCAGCACGACCACAGGCGATGCTACAACAAAGCTTCACCATTACCAACACCAATACTGAGAAGGTAAATATCTCTGGTACCAAGACATGGGACGACAATAACAACCAAGATGGTAAACGTCCTGCCTCTATTACCGTTAACCTTCTGAAGAACGGTACCAGGTAGACTCCAAGACAGTTACCCCTGATGCGTCAGGGTGACTGGAAGTACAGCTTTGACGGTCTTGATAAGTACAACGCTGACGGTACAGAGATTACCTATACCGTTTCTGAGGACGCCGTTGATAGCTATACTGTAACGGTTACCGGTACTGATATTAAAAAAACTCCTACACACCTGAGATCACATCAGTTACCGTTACCAAGGCATGGGTTGGACCTAAAACGAACTCTGTCACCGTACACCTCTTGGCTGATGGCACAGACACCGGCAAGACCGTAACTTTGGATGAAGCCGGTAACTGGACAGGAACCTTTAGCAATCTTCCTAAGTACAAAGACGGTACAACTATTACCTACACCGTCAAAGAGGACGACGTTGCCAACTACACTAATGCCATTACCGGTGACGCTACCACAGGCTTTACCATCACCAACACCAATACCGAGAAGGTAGATGTTCCGGTTAAGAAAGAGTGGGTTGGACCTAAGACAAACTCTGTCACCGTACACCTTCTGGCTGATGGCACTGATACCGGCAAGACACTCACTCTTAATGAAACTGGAAACTGGACAGGAACCTTTGATGGTCTCCGTAAGTACAAGACAGATGGTACAGAGATCAAATACACCGTCAAAGAAGATGACATTACCAACTACACTAATGCCATTACCGGTGACGCTACCACAGGCTTTACCATCACCAACACCAATACCGAGAAGGTAGATGTTCCGGTTAAGAAAGAGTGGGTTGGACCTAAGGCAGGTCCTGTAACGGTACACCTTCTGGCTGACGGAGCAGATACCGGCAAGACCGTAACACTCTCAGACGCCAACAGCTGGGCAGATACCTTCTCCGGCTTGGACAAGTACAAAGCTGATGGTGCCGAGATTGTCTACAGTGTCAAAGAGGATGAGGTCTCAGGCTATACCTCAGAGGTAACGGGAGACGCCACAACAGGCTTCACCATCACCAATACAGAAGTTCCTCACGACACTCCAAAGCCAAAAGAAGATACACCTAAGAAATCCGGTGGGGTTACCCCTTATACGGGAGACTCAAACGCTACAGGTATTGCAATCGCACTTGCCTCTGCAGCAGTAGTCCTTTTTCGGCGGCGGAGTATATCTTCGTCGTAGGAGCCAGCTTGAATAACACCCCATTGGCTAAACCTCACAGGTAAGAACAAAACAGGGTCACATCGAAAGATGTGGCCCTGTTTGTATGATGCTTTGTATCAACTGAGACTAAGTTTGCATGACAATTACTGAACAGTTATCACATACATTACGACAAGTTCTTCTCGCTACTCTTTAATAGCAAGCTCTTGCTTTAGCTGGCGGATGCGCTTGCGATACGGTTTTGCAAAAACAAAGAATTCAATAGCCGCAGCAATTATGAATACAATGCTTGTCCCAATGAGAATACCAAAGGCGACAGGAGATACCTGTTGAGTGAGAATTCCATTTACACAAAATACCAGTACAAAGAAAAGCTGTGAAATTATAATGCGGGGCCAAAAATCGGCCTTTTGAGCTTGGACGAGGCGAGACTTCAGATCGCTGTGGAGAACAAAGGGGGCTCCGTCGTCCTTCTTGCGCAGGTAAGCTCAGCCGGCTGAGGTAGATACGATTTCAATACCCATATCTTCAAGGAAGCTGAGGTAATCGCGGCTTTCTTTTGAGGTTGTGCCTAAGATCTCAATGGCATATTGCCACGCATGAAGCTCGCTTGTAGTAAATGTGTATGTTCCGCCGCGATAGTTAACCAGTTCTTTACCCTGTGCGCTCATTTGATTGAGCCATGCTTCTTCTGCATCAAAGTCGGTAAAGAATTTTTTTATTGTTGTTGAGGTGCCATAATCAAGCCTCCTTTGTATTGGCTGTGTTGATGACGCTTTGTGCGTTAGCGAGAAGTGCCTGTAGTCGATTAACTTCCTGCAAAAAAGCTTGCTTGCCCTGCTGAGTGATTCGGTACTCTTTTTTACGATCGCTGGGTTGATTGTGCAGAGCCTCAATCCAACCTTTTTCAATGAGCGAATTAATGGCGCCGTAAAGTGTACCCGCTCCGATGGTAACTCGACCGTCAGTAATCTCTTGGACGTTTTGCATAATGGCATATCCGTGCATAGGTTGATAAAGAGAAAGAAGAATGTAAAACGTCGGTTCAGTGAGTGCACCGGAATCGATTGCCTTTGTCATAACCCCTCCTTTCGCTGTGTAACTATGACGAAAAACAGAACTACGACTCTCGATATATCGAGTAACGATATATCGAGAGTCGTAGTAGTTGTCAAGAAGATTTTAGAAAAATTTTGAGGTTTTGATCTGCCGTTTTTCAGGCTCGTCAGTGTCTTATTCGACCGTTACTGACTTTGCAAGGTTTCTTGGCTTATCAACGTCACAACCACGTGCAAGAGCCACGGAGCGAGCAAAAAGCTGAAGAGGTACCGAAGCAATGATTGGCGAGAAGGCATCTCTGACTTTAGGCACGTAGATGACATAGTCGGCATGCTTTTTGATTTCCTGATCGCCTTCGGTTGCCACAGCAATAATCATGGCGCCGCGTGCTCGAGATTCTTGGATATTGGAGATCATCTTGTCGTATACCGGGGAGTTAGTTGCCACGGCAATGACAGGATAGCCTTTAGACAGAAGCGCAATAGGACCATGCTTCATCTCTCCGGCCGCGTACGCCTCGGCATGGAGATAGCTAATTTCCTTGAGTTTGAGGGCACCTTCGTAGCAAATAGCGGCTCCCATGCCACGACCAATGAACAGGGCATCATTGGCATCTTTGCAGGCCTGCGCTGCGACATCAATGGCTTTTGTATCGCTGAGAACCTCCTCGACCTGCTCGGCGGTGTCGGCAAGTTCTTTAAAGAGCAAGCGTATCTGAGCAATTGAGAGCTTTCCTTTTGCCTGCGCAAGAACCATAGCAAGAAGCGTTAGGCTCACAATTTGGCCAAGGAAAGATTTGGTTGAGGCAACGGCAATCTCCTTGTTAGCCTTAGTGTAGATAACACCGTCAGACTCACGGGCCACGGGACTGCCAATGACATTGGTGATGCCAAAAACCTTGGCGCCTTTGATGCGAGCATCGCGGATGGCGGCCAAAGTGTCAGCAGTCTCGCCGGACTGAGAAACAGCAACTACCAGCGTTGACGGAGTAATAATGGGGTTGCGATAACGAAATTCACTTGCAGCTTCAACTTCGACAGGTATGCGTGCCCAGCCTTCAATAAGCTGACGGGCGATAAGACCAGCGTGGTAGCTAGTTCCGCAGGCAATGATATAAACGCGATCAATTAAACGGAGCTGTTCCAAGGACATGCCCAGTTCATCAATGGAAAGTACGCCGTTGGTCAGACGTCCTGCAAGGGTATCGCGGATAACACGTGGCTGCTCATGGATTTCTTTGAGCATGAAATCGGGGTAGCCGCCCTTCTCGACAACATCAACATCCCAATCAACATGCATAACTTTAGGTTGAATGGGATTTCCATCAGCATCGGTATAGCTAATACCGTCGGACTCCATAACAGCAAACTCGTTATCGCCAGGACGGTAACGTCTCGGGAGGCTTCAATGACTGCGATAATGTCAGATGCAACATAGCTGCCCTTCTCGCCATGTGCAAGGACAATGGGAGAATCTTTGCGAGTAACTACAATGCGACCGGGTTCCTGAGAGCATATAACAGCAAGACCATAGGTTCCTACTATCTGCGAGCATGCTTTAGCCACAGCGTCGCGAAGGTTGCCGCTGTAGGCTTCTTCAATAAGGTGAGCAACAACTTCAGTATCGGTATCGCTGCGGAATTTGTGCCCCCGAGCCTCAAGCTGCTCACGGAGTTCGGCAAAGTTCTCGATGATTCCGTTGTGTACGACAGCAATTTTATTGTCACAAGAGGTATGTGGGTGGGCGTTGCGCTCACTTGGAGCGCCGTGCGTTGCCCAGCGGGTATGTCCGATGCCACAGGGGCTTGCATTATTGAGGTACTCCACCGCTTCAGCTAATCCCGCAACTTTTCCTACGCGATGTACGACCGTAAGTTCTTCGTTGGTTGCGTTTTGCAAAGCAATACCGGCAGAGTCGTACCCGCGGTATTCGAGACGCCTAAGACCTTCAATAAGGATATCTTTTGCGCTTTGGTGTCCAGTAAAACCAACGATGCCGCACATATATAAACTCCAATCGTGTGCTTCTGGGAGTGTCACAGAAACGATTAGTTTTAATCAACCCACTCTATTTTAGCGAGTTATATAGGCGAACTTGTATGGTATTAAAAATGAAGACCGGAGTATACAAAATGATGTAAAAATGCTATTTGAATATTCACCGCGGCAGTTGGCTAATATTCGCCACGGCAGTTGGCTAATATTTACCACGGCAGTTGGCTAATTTTTACCACGGCAGTTGGCAAATACTTATCAGAAAGCGAATAGCAGCTATACGATACAAACGGGACATAATGATACAAATGGGCTATTGACTGAGTTTCCGTGTGTCTATCCTTTATAAGTTAGATAGAGCTAACCGAAAGGAGACGCATTATGTCTGAAACGCCCTCAGTCAAGAAAAAAGGGCTGCAACCGAAGGACCTTATAAACATCGGTATCTTCACCGCTCTCTACTTCATAATCATCATGGCTGTGGCAATGCTGGGCTACGTTCCTATATTCATTCCATTGCTCTCCGTCATATGCCCACTTATCGGTGGCATTCCGTACATGCTCTATATCACAAAAGTAAGGCATTTCGGAATGGTTTTCATCATGGGAACCATCCTCGGTCTCCTTATGGGTCTCGGCGGCATGGGCGTATATGCCTTTATTACGGGGCCAGTATGTGGTCTTCTCGCCGACCTTGTCCTCAGAAGCGGTAACTATAACAGCGCAGGGCGCGCCATAATTTCACACGGAGTCCTGAGCGTATGGTTGATAGGCAACTATATTCCCATCGTCGTGAATCGCGCGAACTATTTCGCAGGTATCGCCTCTGGCTACGGACAGGAATATGCCAACGCCCTCTCCAGCTACATTCCTGACTGGAGCCTTCTACCTCTTGCTCTTGCTGCATTTGTCGCAGGGTGTATCGGAGCCGTCATCGGCAAGAAACTCCTCCACAAGCATTTTGAGCGAGCCGGCATCGCATAATGAAAAAGGAGCTGTTCCTCTCAACTGCCAATAACCGAGGGCTCGTGCTTGATCCCAGTACTAAAGTGCTTGCCACACTCGTCGTCTCAACAATTATGCTTGGGTCATATAACGTGGGGCCTCTTCTTGTGGTTAAGCCGCTGCTTATCGCAACACCTTTCATCATGCTGGCCCTCTCTCACCATTTCCGCTCAGCAATCACCTACCTCACGTTATACGAGGCTGCAAGCGCTGTGGCAGCAATCGCGGAATCATGCCTCACTGGAGTTGCTCTCTTTGCCACGCTCGGCATCTCGGGGATCGTAAGGCAGTTCGCCCCTGGTATTGCCATGGGAACCTGGCTAGTCACAACCACGTCAGTGAGTGAGTTCATGGCAGCATGCGACCGTATGCACATGCCTCAGGCAGTAGAAATTCCCTTTGTCGTAATGCTTCGATACTTCCCAGCGATAGCCGACGACTACCGACAGATAGCTGCTGCTATACGCATGCGCAGCAGCAAGACGTTCAGAAACCCTATCTCCGCCATCGAGAATTACCTGGTACCGCTGCTTGTCTCGGCAGTGCGAGGCGGTGAAGACCTCTCTGCTTCGGCTCTTGTGCGAGGGCTCGGTGGACCAACAGCTCGCACAAACATAAACGAAGCGCGCATGCGTGTACGAGACTGGATAGTAATCGCCTTTCTCGCCATAGCCACTATCTGCGCGGTAATCACGCCATTGCTCTACTACTAGGATTGAAATGATCGAGATAAAAAATGCATGCTACTGCTATCAGGCAAGCGAGAAAAACAGCCTCTCCGAGGTCAACCTTAACGTAGCCCCTGGTGAAGTAGTCTGCCTGACGGGTGCCTCAGGATCTGGAAAGACAACCCTAGCAAGGCTCGTCAATGGCCTCATCCCCCATTACTATGAGGGGAAACTCTCGGGGAAGATTGAGGTCTGTGGTCTTACACCTTCCAACCACGAGCTTTGGGAACTAGCGCCAAAGGTCGGATCAGTCTTCCAGAACCCTAAGACTCAATTCTTCTGTTTGGATACAACCGGTGAACTCGCATTTGCCTGTGAGAACCAAGGAATAACACCTGACAAGATACGCGCACGCTTAAAGGTCGTCGCCAACGCGCTTGAGCTCACAGATCTTATCGACCGCAGCTGCCTCTCACTTTCTGGTGGAGAAAAACAACGCGTTGCCTGTGGCTCGGCCACTATGCTTGACCCAGATGTTCTCGTCCTTGACGAACCATCCTCCAACCTTGACTTCGCTTCCATAGGACTTCTCCGAAAGATTGTTGCAAAATGGAAAGCTGAGAGCCGCGCTGTGCTTATCTCCGAGCATCGACTCCATTGGTTGGAGGGCATCGCCGACCGCATTATTGTGATGCGCTCAGGCAGCGTGGAACGCGAGATTGACTCCGAGCAATTCTATGCATCCACTGCTGCCGAGGCGCGAGCACTTGGTCTGCGTGCGCCAACCTTTGCGGCCATTGCAGCTGAACAGTGCTGCGCACGGAGCGAGAAGAACGAGTTTGTAGAAATACGGAATATGGACTACCACTACCCGCAGTCGAGCCGCAGCATCAACGTTTCTCACATCGCTTTCAGGCGAGGAGGTGTCACTGCCATCATCGGAAGCAATGGTGCCGGAAAGTCTACCTTCGCACGCTGCATCTGCGGTCTTGTGAGCAGTTGCAAAGGGACCATAGATGTTGGAGAAGGTCCTGGTCCATTCTCAAGCAGATCAAAGGTACGGCTACTTGGTTATGCAGGACGTGAGCCATCAACTCTTCCAAGAGAGCGTATTTGATGAGGTAATCGACTCCACGAGTCGTGCTGACGAGCACCTTACCCGTACTATACTTGCATCGTTGGACTTATCCGACCTGGCGCAACGCCATCCGCTGTCGCTTTCAGGAGGCCAAATGCAACGCGTTGCCCTCGCTACAGCACTTGCATCAGGTCGCGACCTACTCGTGCTTGACGAACCTACCAGTGGACTTGACCTTGCCCATATGGAACAGGTTGCTGCAAGCGTTACCGCAGCAGCGGCGGAAGGACGAGCTGTCGTGGTTGTAACACACGATCCTGAGTTCATCAGGGCATGTTGCACCGACTTTGCCCGCATGGAAGACGGATCATTTGTAGACCAAGGCGCACTCGACGATGCGGGCTGGTCAAAGGTACTGTCATTTTTTGAGCACACTCTTCAGAGAAACGAAGGGGATTGGAGACACGATGGACATTGCTCACTATGCTGACATGGGTGGCAACGTCCGTCGCGTGACGCACGACGCGAGAAGTTCCGTCTGGCGGGCAGAGGGAACTGATGGTCAGGGCATCATGACAATGCACGACGTCATGCCTGGAATTACCCTCATGTTCAATGACTTCACAAGCGTATGGAACCTTGAGTCGGGCTTTAAGCTTACCCCAGGATCACGCATGCTCTGCCTGAACTATTGTCGAGAAGGAAGAATTGAGTGGGAGTCCGGGACTGACTCATGCCTGTACCTTGACGTAGTGATCTTGGCATTGACGATCACGCAAGACATGAAAGTCTCTTTCGGTTTCCGTTTGGACACTACCGTGGTGTCACCGTCTGTCTTGATCCCGACATAGCAGATAAATCGCTGCAATCAATGTTTCCCGAGGGCTTTCCTGTAAGTGTTAAGCAGCTCTACGAGAGGTTCTGTTCAGGCGATGAACCAAGCGTGCTCCGTAGCGGACCGTCGGTCGAGCATATTTTCTGCGAGATATACAACGCTCATGACCGCTTTAGAGATGCTTACCTAAAGCTTAAGATTATGGAGCTTCTCTTGTTTCTCGGCAGTAATATTCCTGAAGGCGGACGCATTGGACAGTACGGTCTCACGCGTGCACAGGTTGATAAGGTAAAGGAAATAGAGCGAGCTATAACCTCTGATCTTTCTTCCCATAAGACACTCAAAGAGCTCTCACAAGAGTTCGAGTTTCCCTATGCCAGCATGCAGCGGTGGTTCAAGGAGGTTTATGGCGCTAGTGTGCACGCATACCTCACACGCTATCGCATGGCACAAGCTGCAACCCTCCTCCGAACAACCTCCAAGCCAATCGGTGAGGTGGCATTTGAAGTCGGATATACCAATGCCTCAAAATTTGCTTCCACATTCCGTAATGTCGTTGGCATGGCACCTGGCGATTACCGTGAAAGCGCTGGACAAGAAAGATAATCCACCCGCATAGATACACTTGGAGCTAGCCGCGACAATCGGGCTTTTCTCATGCAACGAGCTATGAATACAATTTGCTCATACTCGTCGTTTGGGAGGACCCATGGACCCTAGCAAAAAGAAAAAGAGCAGTTGGATACGGCAGCTTGCTTCATTTACACGCGGACAGCGTCTAAAACTTGGAGCCTCGCTGTTATGTGCTGTGGTAGGTGTTGTTGGAGGCATTGTTCCCTTTTTTGCCGCCTACAAGTTGATTGCGCTCTCATTATCAGGCACCCTTGCCATCAGTGAAGTTGGACACTGGGCGCTCATTGCCCTTCTCGGAGTGGCAGTTCAGACAATAGGCTATCTAGCCTCAACATCGACATCACACAGCGTTGCCTACCATACGCTTGAAAACTTGCGAAACGCCGCATGCGAACATCTTGCTGCATGCTCCCTCGGCGATGTTCAATCAGCGCCCTCTGGAGCACTTAAGAAAATAATCATTGACGATATTGAGCAAATGGAGCTGCCCATTGCCCACGTTATCCCGGAATTTACCAGCAATGTGCTTCTTCTCATCTTGTGTTTTGCAATCGTGTGCTCAATTAATATCCGGCTCGCTCTCTCTATGCTCATCTCACCAGCCTTGTCAATTGTGCCCCTTTCGCTCCTTTTTAAAAACTTTGAACGAGACTATGCAGCGTACTGGACAGCAAGTGAGCGCGTTAACTCAACACTCGTCGAATACATCGATGGCATCGAAGTCATCAAGACTTTCAACCAAGCCGACTCCTCGTATGCTCGCTTTCGTAACGACATCTCTGAATTTGAGAAACTAACACTTGCCTGGTATAAGTCTGCTCGCATCCCCATGAACGCCATGTTTGCAATACTGCCAACGCTTCTTCTGGGTGTTGTACCAGTTGGATGCATTCTTGTAGCTTCGGGCAGTATCGACGTAGCTCAGATGGCTCTTGCATGTATGTTGTCAATCGGCGTCATTGGTCCTCTCACTAAAATTACGCAGTACACCAATATGTTTAAGGAAATCGAGAAGGTAATGGACAGCGTTAGTAAGCTGTTAGAGATGAAACCCTTGCCCGAAGTCTCCTCTCCCGCACTCATCACGTCCCACGATATCTCATTTAAGAACGTCCGATTCTCATATTCCAATGAAGAAGTGCTCCACGAAATCTCTCTTGAAGTGCCTGAAGGTACCTCATGTGCTCTGGTGGGACCAAGTGGTTCTGGAAAATCAACAATGGCCAAGCTCATTGCACGATTCTGGGACACGGGGTCAGGGGCAATCCGCATCGGGGAAACTGACGTGCGCGATATACCACTTGATCAGCTCGCTGGTCTTGTAAGCTTTGTGACTCAAGACAATTTCCTCTTTGATCGAACAATCTTTGAGAACGTAAGGCTCGGACGTGAGGGCGCAACTGACGCCGAGGTAGAGCGCGCGCTTGCCGCTGCGCACTGTGAAGAGTTGGCAGATAAGCTTGCAAATGGATTTGAGACCCTTTCCGGGGAAGCCGGAGGAGCTCTTTCGGGTGGAGAACGCCAGCGTATCTCTATCGCACGCGCCTATCTGAAAGATGCACCGATTCTTGTGCTCGATGAGGCAACTGCGTTCATAGACCCCGAGGTGAGGAGCTCATTCAACAGGCACTCTCAGAACTTGCACGTGGAAAGACGCTGATTGTAATCGCGCACAGAATCTCAACGGTGCGTAATTTTGACAAGATAGTAGTCATGGATTCCGGAAACATCGTCGCTGAGGGAACACATACAGATCTCCTTGGTTCAAGTGATCTCTATCGCCGCATGTGGGAAGCACACATTTCCAATGGAACCCATGAAGTGAGAAAGGAGCAGCGTAATGTTTAGTGCGCTTATGAAAGTGGTCCGTTGGACGGGCAACAAGAAAAACGCGAATTCTCTGTGGCTTTGCATACTCTTTTCTCATCTCACTTGTTTCTGCAGCACCCATCGCTATTGCCGCCTGGGCCATGTGCGGGTTTCTCGGCTTATCAAATGGCGAGAAACCCGATCTTAATGCACTTACGGCTGGGCTGGCCATTGTTGCTTCGATTGCGCTACGCGCAGCACTTATGTGGTTGAGAGCACGAGCCGAGGAAACCGTAGCCGCAGAACGTTCTAACGAGGTGCGCATACGTATCGGAGAAGCGCTGAAACGCGTCCCTCTTGGTTACTTTGACAATCATCCATCAGGAGAAATTCTCTCGGCACTCACAACCGAGCTGTCATTTGTGGAAATCCACGGTATGCGCATGGTAGACATGCTTGGCAACGGATACATAACCGCAGCTGCAATGGTGGCGTTTCTCGCCTTCATGGATCTGCGGGCCTGCATCCTTGCATTGGCTGCAATTGCGATAGCAACGGTGGTACTGGAGCTAATGTTCAAAAATTCCGCGCGTTTGTCGCCCGCGCAAAATGACGCACGTGAGGATATGGCTCAAGCAACGTTGGAATACATCCACGGTATGCCTGTTGTTAAGAGTTACCGGCAGGTAGATGCTGCTGTGTCTGCGGTGCGTTCCGCATACGCGCGTTCCAGGAATGTAAATCTCAAAACCGAGCTTGCTTTCCAACCCTTCAACGCCTTGCTTCTCTTTGTGACACGCAGTGCTTCGATTGGCGTCATTGTTATCGTATGTATCTCTTTCCTGAACGGCACGATATCTCTTCTTAACTTCTGCACGCTGGTGATGTTCTCCTTTATGCTGTTCCAATCAATCGAGGCTTGTGGCGATGCTGCCTACGTAATTGGACACATCGGAGAAGTTATCGACCGTCTTGACGCTATCGAATCCGCACCTGCAATCGATGACAATTGCAAAGCTGTAAAACTTGAGCATCACAACCTTGAGATGCATGACGTCTCATTTGCTTACGGAGATGGACCTCTTGTGCTCAACGGAATGTCTCTGACTATTCCCGAGGGAACAACTGCAGCTCTTGTTGGAGGAAGTGGTTCAGGTAAGACAACTGTTGCCAAGCTGTTTGCACGTTTCTACGATGCAACAGGCGGCTCCGTACGCATAGGAGGCCACGATGTACGTGAGCTTTCTTGCGACAGTATTCTTGAGGACTTCTCCATGGTTTTCCAAGACGTCTATCTTATGGATGACACGATTGAGCGTAATATTGCCTTAAGCAGGCCTGATGCACAATTTGAAGAGATTGTAGAAGCGGCAAAGGCCGCACGCTGCGATGAGTTCATAAAAGCTCTGCCCGAGGGCTATAAGACAAAAGTTGGAGAAGGTGGAGCACGACTATCTGGAGGCGAGAGACAGCGTATCTCAATTGCTCGTGCAATTCTGAAAGATGCGCCTCTTGTTGTTCTTGATGAGGCAACGGCAAGTGTTGACCCAGAAAACGAAGCAGAGATTCAAGCTGCCCTTGCCCAACTCTGTAAGGGAAAAACTGTGCTTGAAATTGCGCATCGTCTCTCAACAATTGAGGAAGCTGATCAGATCTTCTTCCTTAAAGATGGACGTGTTGCAGAACAGGGCACCCATGAGGAGCTTATCTCGCACAATGGTCCCTACCATGACTTTGTTGAAGCTCGCTCGCGTATTGAAGGCTGGCAGATTTCTAAGTAATGGCGAGATACATGCAAAGTATTGGGAAATAAGCACAGATGAATGAACAATCATAACCACCCGCACTTCAATTTAGGGTTCTTATTCTGTTGAAATTTTACCATGATTCAGGAAGCATTCACTCATTCAGGAAGCTATTCGCGAATTGCTTCCTGAATGTCTTCGTGAATTGCATTAAACAACAGCCCTAGGACTTCGAATCGTTCCATAAACGTCATTCGCCCTGTCGAGACGACTCGCTGAACAAAAGCCTATATTTCAAAGGGGTTGTTCCGTAAGCTCTTTTGAAAGCCTCGCTGAACTTTCCCGCGTTGGCGAATCCCACGGAGTGCGCAATTGCGGCAACCGAGTCGTCTCCTGTCTCGAGCAAGAGAGCAGCCGTCCGCATTCTCTTCTTGTGGAGGTATTCCGATATGGGGGCTCCGTAAACCCCCTTGAAGCATGTTTTCAACGCGGTCGGCTTGACCCCGAGCTCAGCGGCGATGGATTCGATGCTCTTCCTTTTGGACAGATCTCCCGCAAGAATGCGCTCCGCCTCCTTCGCCAAATCAACCTGGCGTTTCGTGAGGATGGTCGAATCGAAGTCCCTTGCCGGCGCGCCGTCTTCCGCAAGCTTCAGCAGAAGCTGCGCGATGCCTATGCGGGCAGAGGCGTCTTCCGCGAATCGGCGGGGCTCGAATATGGTTAAAAATGCTCGTTCCGTCGCGTCGTCGCTCCTTTTCGTCCAGCTTCGCATTTCCGGCGTGCTCAGCCGTGCGACGACGGCGGCAAGATCGATCCCCGCCTCCACGAAGAGCCGAGGAGGCGTGTTGAGACACGATGGATGGATGAAGATCTCGACCCCTTGGTAGAACCCGCAAGGGAATGAGAACTCCGATGCCGTCGACGTCTTCACGGAGAGCTCACCTGGCCCCAGATAGAAGCTCCTGCCGTCGTTCATGGAGACCTCTAATCGGCCTGCGATGCAGTAGTTGAGCTTCACACCCTCGCCGATGCCTTTGGTCGACATCTTGAACCCGGATGACTTCATACAGTGTTTCATCACCAGGATCCCCTCGATCGATTCCATCATTTCCGTGAATCCGCCTTCGGGATACGAAATCATCGCCCTTTCCCCTTTGAACACCACCTCGAAGGGGAGCGAAGGTGTGCGTTCCCAAGGTCTGCTCTATATGGTCAAGTATGCGCAAGACTGCTCCAAGCGTCCGAAATGCTCGTTCCGTCGTACAGTATATCGCAAACAGTTAGCCAAGGTTTACCTTTATACCAACGTTGCGTTAAGGAGGTCAGCCTCATGGCTCACAAAGAGAAGAAAGGTTTGGGCGGGGTTCTGTCCCGCTCGGGGGTCCCGCTTTCTGGCGTGGCGCCCGGCGTTGCACTCGCGGTGCTGGCGGCATTGCTGGAAACCGTCCCTGTTTTTGCGGTGTTCTTCGCGCTCTCGGCGTTCGCGGGCTTGCCGTTGCCGGCATGGTTCCCGGCATCTGCATCGGCGCTTGCCGTCTGCGCGGCCGCCGCCGCAGTCGGCGTGGCGGGGAAGCCTCCTTCTATCCTTCGCCTCGTCGATGCTGTGCCACAAATTCGCGTTTCCGCGCAATCTGCTCCGTTCGCATCGGCCTCGTCGAGCATATCAAGCGCCTGCCGATTTCGTACTTCAAGAAGAACGCGTCGGGCAAGCTCGTGCAGGTCGTCCAGACCGACGTGGACCAGCTGGAGGGCTTCATCGCCCACCAGCTCCCTGATTTCGCGAGCACCGTCGCGCTGCTCGCCCTTCTCGTCGCCAGCATGGTGTCCTTCGACGCCCTGCTCGCTCTCGCCGCCGTGGCGGTGCTGGCAGTGGGGTTCCTGGGGCAGTTTGTGCCCATGGTCAAACTACTAAAATCAGGCGCCATGAAGGAGAACTTCGACGCCCTTGAGCGCATCAGCTCCGCGGCGACGGAGTACGTCCACGGAATGCCCTCGATCAAGATGTTCGGCCAAACACCCAAATCCTTCGCCGGCTTCCAGGATGACATCGAGGCGTACCGGGACTTCACCTCGGGCATGAGCCGCCAGGTAGGAGTCGGTGTGACGTTCTTCCGGTCGGTCGTCATCTCGGTGGCGACGTTTCTGGCGCCTCTCGTCGTGGCGATTTTCTCCGCCGATCCGGCGAGCCCCGATCTAGCTGCAACGGCACTTTTCTTCCTGGTGTTCGCCCCGGCGGCCGCGATGCCTGTTTGCAAGCTGCGCTCGTTCTCCGAGGGCATGAATCTGCTCTCGGAGTCGGTCAGCCGCATCGCTGCGGCGTTCGAAGAGGAGCCGCATCGGGCAGCGGGCAGCCGCGAGCCGCAATGGTTCAGCGTCGAGTTCGACCACACTTCCTTCGCCTACAGCGACGCCCCCGTCCTCTCGGACGTGAGCTTTACGGCGCGCGAAGGGGAGCTCACCGCGATCGTGGGGCCCTCCGGATCCGGAAAGTCTACCGCAGCGCAGCTCGTGTGCGGGTTCTGGATCCCGACGGAAGGGCGGGTTCGCATCGGAGGAAAGCGTCACCTCGTTTTCCGAGGGCGAGCTTTCCAGCCTTGTCTCCTTCGTGTTTCAGGAAAGCCACGTGTTCTCCATGAGCGTAGCGGACAACATTCGGCTCGCCCGTCCCGAAGCGAGCGACGAAGAGGTGGCTCAAGCCGCCCGCGCCGCGCGTTGCACAAGCTTCATCAAGGCTTTGCCGGACGGCATGGACACGGTGATCGGCGATGGCGGCGTCGGACTTTCCGGCGGCGAGCGGCAGCGCATCGCGATAGCGCGCGCGTTCCTGAAAAACGCGCCCATCCTGGTTCTTGACGAGCCCACGTCGGCGATGGATGCCGACACCGAACGCGAGGTGCAGATGGCGCTTGCGAGCTTGGCTGAAGGGCGCACGGTGATCATGGTCGCGCATCGGCTTTCCACTGTTGTCGGGGCGGGCAACATCATCGTCCTAGACGGCGGCAAGGTGGTCCAGCAAGGCACGCACGAAGAGCTCCTGTCCGAGAACGGAATGTACCGGCGCCTGTGGGAGGCGTCCGTCGAATCGGCGTCGTGGGACGCCGGGAGGTGATGGGAAATGGGTATGATCGACAGCATTTCGTGCGGCCAGGCGCGCAGGCTCGCGAAGCCTATAGTCCTGACCACTGCGGCAAACATCGTCGAGCTGGCGCCGTTCGCATTTCTGACCCTCGTCGTCGCCCAGATCGTGTCGGGTGCTGCGGATATCGCGGCGATGTGGGCGGCGTGCGCGGCGATGGGGGTGCTCCTCGTCGCCACCTTCGTCGTGGAGCACTTCGCGATTAACGCCAGCTTCTCCGATGGCTACAAGGTTTCCGCGGAAAGCAGGACGCGGTTTGCCGAGCATATACGCAAGCTTCCGCTGGGGGTTCTCGACGAAGGAGGGCAGGCGCGCCTGACCAACACCCTCATGAGCGACATCGCCGTCACCGAGCGCGGGATGACGCACGTGCTTCCCCAGGTGGCAAGCGGAATCGCCATCGTCTTCATTGCCTGCGTGGTGCTCGCTTGCGTCGATTGGCGCCTCGCCGCCGCCTCGCTGCTCGGCCTGCCGCTCTCCATTGTCATTCTGGCGGCAGGGCGCAACCTTCGCGAACGCAGGACGAGCGGCTTTCGGCGGCTCGCGTGGAGGTGGCGTCGAGCTTGCAAGACTTCTTCTACGGCATAGAGCCCGTGAAGGCGTCGGGCGAAGCCGAGCCCGTCATGAACCGCGTGCGCTCCGCATGCGAGGCCTACCGCGATGCCTGCATCGACCAGGAGCGCGTGACCGGGGCGCTGAACCATCTATCCGGCATCGCGCTCAAAGCGGGGCTTCCGGCCACGCTCGCCGTTGCGGCCGCTCTTGTGGGAACCGAGATTGACCCGCTGGTGCTCGTCTTGTTCCTCATGGTGGGAACGCGTATGTACGATCCTCTGTCCGCCGCAATCATGAACTGGGCGGAGCTCGAGACGTCCGCCCGCGCAGGTCAGCGCGTTCTCGAGGTTTTGGAGCAAAAACCGCTTCCCGGAAGCAGGGGGTATTGAGGGCACGGAGCTTTCGATGGAAGGTGTCGGCTTTACGTACCCGGGATCCAGACTCGGCGGCGCTCGAGGGTGTGAGCATTCTTGCCCGCACAGGCTCGCGAATCGCCGTTGTGGGGCTGTCGGGCTCGGGCAAGTCCACTTTGCTCAAATTGGCGGCGCGCTTCTACGACCCGGCGAGCGGGGCAGTAAAAGCTCGGCAGGGGCCGACATCTCCCATGCCTCGCCCGAGTCGTACTACGAGAACGTGTCGATGGTGTTCCAGGACGTCTACCTGTTCAAGGACACCGTGGAGAACAACATCCGCTACGGGCGCGAGGACGCCACCCACGAAGAGGTTGTCGAGGCGGCCAAGGCGGCGCGCTGCCATGGGTTCATCGAAGCCCTGCCGCAGGGATACCAGACGCCTGTCGGCGAACGCGGGTCGACCCTTTCCGGCGGCGAGCGCCAGCGAATCGCGATAGCGCGGGCGATCCTGAAGAACGCGCCCGTGGTGCTTTTGGACGAGGCGACGAGCGCGCTCGACCCCATCAACGAGCGCGAGGTGCAAAAGGCGCTGGGCGCCCTGTTGCGGGGCAGGACCGTCGTCATGGTGGCTCACAGCCTTCGCAGCGTTCGCGGCGCCGACGAGATCGCCGTGCTCGAACGGGGGCGCATCGCCGAACGGGGAACGCACGATCGCCTCATGGAAGAGGGAGGGCTCTACGCGAGCTTCTACCGCCTCCAAGAGGATTCCGAAAACTGGAAGATTGTCTAGCACGCAAGAGAAAGGAATGCCCAATGGAAAAGAACGGCACCCAGGTTCGCGACACGAGAGGCGCGAAAGGAAGACGGAGCGCGTCGAAATCCCGACGGCTCGTGTCCGCGGGAGTGTGGATAGCGCTCTATTTCGTCGTCTTCGTCATCTTAGGTTCGGTCTGCATGCCCATACCGCCCCTCTACCTCGTGATGCCTGCGCTCATCGCCTTTGTCGCCGCGCCTGTGTTCAGTATGCTCGTGGCAAAGGCGCCCGTCCACGGTCCGGTTTTCATCGCCGCCGTCCTGCCGTGCGCGTTCCTCATGCTCCAGGGAAACATCTGGGTGGTGGGCCTCACTGGGGTCTTGGCGGGGGTCCTCGCCGAGTTGTGCCTAGGAGTCGGGAAGTTCGAAAACAGGAAGTGGAATCTGGCAGCATACGTGCTGTTCACCCAGAACCTGTTCGGAGGATTCCTGCCCATCTGGATCATGCGGGACCTGTATTTCGAGAAGACGGCGGCGATGGGAGCGGAGTTCTGCAACGCTTTGGCGGCCCTGACGCCCACGTGGGTGCTCTTCGCGCAGGTCGCCCTCGTCGCCGTCTGCGCGGTTGCGGGATTCTTCGCCAGTCGCGCCCTGTTCAAGAAGCATTTCGAGAAAGCCGGCGTGGTTTAAGATGCGCGGTTTCCCGGCGCCCCTTGTAAGAATAGACCTCCGGGCGAAAGCGGTGGCTCTCATCGCGATGAACGCGGTGCTGTACCTGTCCACATCGCTTGCGGTCGAGGTGTACCTCATGAGCTTCGCAATCGCGCTTTCCGTGTTGTGCGGCCGCATGGTATCGGCTGCGCGCTTTGCAGCGGCCTTCGCCATCCTCGTGGCCGTTGAGCTTGCCGTGGTACCAGTTTTTGGAGGGTTTCTCGGCGGGCTCGTCATGTTCGTGGCGGTCCTCATCCGCAAGATTCTCCCCGTCCTCTCCGTGGGGCTTCTCATCATCGCCACCACCGAGGTGAGCGAGTTTCTCGCGGTTGCCGCGAAGCTCCGGGTTCCCAGGGCCGTGACCGTGCCCCTCTCGGTTGTCTTCCGCTACTTCCCCACGTTGAGGCAAGAGTGCTCGGATGTACAGGACGCTATGAGGATGCGGGGGATCAACCTGTCGTTCGAGCACGTCGTCGTACCCGTCATGATGTCCGCCGTCAACGTGAGCGACGAGCTGTCCGCCGCCGCCCTGTGCCGCGGCATCAACCGGCCCGGGAAGCACACATGCCTTCGTGACGCCAGGATGTTGTTCGTCGATTGGGCTGTCGTAGTCATCGCCTTGTTATCGGTTGCGGTCATATGCGCGCTCAAGCTCCAGGGGGTTTTGTGATGATCGAGTTCAGCCATGCGACGTTTGCCTACGAAGGTTCCAGCACCCCGGCCTTGAGGGATTTCTCGCTTTGCGTTGGCGCCGGGGAGTGCGTGGTGCTTTGCGGGAAGAGCGGGTGCGGGAAGTCGACCGCCTTGCGCCTCGTGAACGGCATGATTCCAAATTTCTACGACGGTTCTCTCTCCGGATCCGTCTCGGTAGCCGAGAAAGACCCCTTCGAATGCGAGATATGGGAGCTGGCGGGCATCGTCGGGACCGTGTTCCAGAATCCCCGCACGCAGTTCTACACCACCGACACGACGTCCGAGGTGTCTTTCGGCTGCGAGAACATGGGGCTTGCGCGAGAAGAAATCGCCCGGCGGGTGGACGAGGCGTTCGCTCAGACGGGGATCGCGGAACTCAAAGGCCGCAGCATATTCGAGCTGTCCGGAGGAGAGAAGCAGGCAGTCGCGTTCGCCGGCGTCTCCGCGATGTCTCCGAGCGTGTACGTCCTCGACGAACCCTCTTCCAACCTCGACCTGAGGGCGATAGACGCCTTGGGAACGATCATCGCGAGTCTGAAGCGCCGCGGCTGACCATCCTCGTCGCCGAGCACCGGCTCGGATACCTCGACGGCGTGGCGGACAAGGCGGTTCTCGTCGAGGACGGGAGGCTCGTCTGCGAGATGTCGCTGGAGGACGTCGGGCGCATGAGCCGCGAGGACCGGGCGAGGACCGGCCTGCGCCCCCTGCGCTGCGAGCTTTCCCGCGGCTTCGAAGGCCGACCGGCGCCCCCGAGGAAAAGCGTTGGGCAAATAACCTGTGCCGACGTGGGCTTCTCCTATCGGGGCGCCTTCGTCCCCGCCCTCGACATCACCTGCATGGATGTGAGGATGGGAAGTGTGACGGCCGTCCTGGGAAGGAACGGCGCGGGAAAATCGACGTTCTCGCGCTGCCTCGCAGGGCTCGTCAAACCGAATATGGGGAGGTTTCTCAGGGAGGCCCGCCCACTCTCTGAGCGGGAGCGCCTCGCCATGAGCTACGTCGTGATGCAGGACGTGAACCACCAGCTCTTCTGCCCGACCGTGCGCGAGGAGGTTCTGCTCTCCGCCGGCAAGAGCGTCGTATCCGGCCTCGAGGAGATCTTCGGGAGCCTTGATCTCGAGGGTTTGGAGGACAGGCATCCCATGTCGCTTTCGGGAGGGCAGAAGCAGCGAGTGGCCATAGCCTCTGCGCTTGCCAGCCGCAAGAAGGTCCTCATCTTCGACGAGCCGACAAGCGGCTTGGACTACAGCCATATGCTCGAGGCCGCCAGCTTGTTCCGAGCCATCGCCAAAAGCGGGATGGCGGTGCTGGTGGTGACGCACGACATGGATCTCGTGGCGGAATGCTGCGATTTCGCGGTCGTGCTGGAAAAAGGGGCCGTTCTGCGGGAGGGCCCGGTCGACGCTGGTTTTATGAGATGGGCGGTCGAGTATTTGCGACGCGGCGTCGCGAACGAAGAAGCGAGAAAGGGAGCGTCATGACTTCCGGGCGCGAGTCCTCCGAGGACTATCTCGAGGCCATCCTGGTGATCCGGAGGGAGCGCGGATGGCGCCGCAACGTCGACATCGAGCGGCGTCGAAGGCAACGGACATCGCGCCATCGCCGCCGAATCCCGCAACTCTGAGATGCAGCGTCTGCCGCTCCGAAAGGAGCAGAGCATGACGGCCGAATCAGCGGGATGCCCGTACGTCAAGGTTCCCCTGCCGATCCAGGACACCTAGGTAAACGCCGTACGGAGACCGCAAAAATGCCCATTGAGTTCGATTTGAGTTTCTCAGGCCCCGAAACGGCCCAGTTTCGTCCTCGGGAACAAAAACAGCGCGTCTACTCACTTGGGATAAATCCTTACTCCCATTCCTCCGAATACCGCCCCGTACTTTGCCGTCTTGAAATGCGGGGAGTAAATAGCGAAATCGTAGGTGAAAGGGAGTAAAACGGCAAAGAAAAAGCCTCCGTCCCAATATGGAATGAACTGCCTCCCATTTCTTGGACATAAGAAATGGGAGGCAGTTCAGAACCGGGGGCGCTTCGCCATGACTGAGAAAAAGCGGTCGGGAATCAAGGTCCCGAACATCAAGGTCGAAGGCGAGGACGAGGGCAACACCCCGTTCGTGATGAGGCTCGTGCGGCAGCCCGTCCTGCCACAGGACGTCTATTCCGCGGCGGAGGTTGCGAGGTTGCTGGGGTCAAGCCGATCAAGATCTACCACTACGCAAAAGACGCGGTGAACCCCCTCCCCTGAGGAAGTGGCGCAACGGCTCACGAGGGTCTTTCGTTATCCAGAAGGAGCTCATCAGCTGCATGCGCAATATGATGATGCCTATTAATATAGTTCAGCAATACAGCGTTAAGGCGAGAAAAGAGCAGTTAAACTTACTTATCACCGTACGCGATTCGGAAGTAATCCAGCGTTGCTTTAAATCTATCCTGGGCTGTAAGGCACGTATCAAGAAGAGAGCCGTTCTCCTTGTCCCACTTAGAGAGTCCGCGATAGTAGCAAGACTTCATATCATCAGAAATGACAAACGGAACAACGTCATGAGCAAGGCATTCTTTGAGCATAATCAATCTGCCAACGCGTCCATTTCCGTCTTGGAATGGATGAATGCGCTCGAAGCGAACGTGATAATCAACAATGTCTTCAAAGGTATGAGAGCTGTTTGAGTTATAAGCCTTTAACAGTGACTTTATCTCTTTAGCAACATTTTCTGGAAGAGTGGTTTCTCGCCCACCGACCTCATTTGGAAAGCGTTTGTAATCTCCAACAGCAAACCAGTCCTGTACAGAATCTGTAGTTCCCGTTTTTAAAATACGGTGCAGCTCTTTAATGATGACCTCTGTAAGAGGGTCTTTTGCGTGGTCAATCACGTAATCGATAACGCGGAAGTGATTCTGAGTTTCTACGATGTCATCAATGTGAACAGGATTTTCTTCAACACCGATAGTTGCTGTTTCAAAAATCATGCGCGTCTGATCAAGGGAGAGCTTGCTTCCCTCAATATGATTAGAGTTGTAGGTAAGCTCAACCTGGAGCTTATGGTAAATGCCGCCCTTTATTTTTGAAGACTTTTCTTCAATCAAGCGCGTAAGCAGCGGACTTGTGGACGATGTTTTAGCGTTTTTTCGAGAAGGTTTTAGGGCATCGGCTGGAATGTTCCAAGTTTTTCCCACGAGAAAAGCGCCTGGTACGCGACCTGTTGCACAATAATTGCGAACACTTCTCTCAGATATACCCCAGAGCTCAGCAATTTCTGCTGCAGAAAGAAATCCCATCGAGCTTCACCTCCCTATCGGCAAAAACTGATGTGACTAGTATAACAAAGGAGGCTATTTATTGCCGATACCGGCAATAAACATAAGAACTTGCATGAGCTTTGAGTTATCTTGCAATTATTTTTCTACTATTTGTCATGAACATTATCTGTGAACATCAATCAATTCCAAAATAAGAGTTTCTGCAGTATTGCAGCGGTCTTGAAGATTGATTCCTTTTGCGTACGGATTCTTCCTCACGTTCGTCAACCCCCCCTTGTGCTTGCATAACCATGTCGCCCTCTTTTTGTCTATCTTGAGAGGTACTCGAATAACCTCTCAAGGAGGTAACTCTGCATGAGAGCTTGTGCGGGAATACTCGCCTCCTTAACCATCTTATTAATATATGCCTTGAGCTGCGTCTCATTCCTCATCCTCATAATAGTATATCCAGTTAATTGCTGATTTCTTCTCAACGCCGAACCTTCGTGCATACTCGACTAGCTTCACTTCATCTCTCTTTGAACCTTTAACATAGCTACTTTGTTTTTCGTCCTTCTGGAAACACGGCGGTTCACTATGACGTACAATTACAATGTATTGCACATTGCAAACATTAGGATGGACGATATGGGCTACGCCGATATGATCCGCAATGACGCGAATTCCACCGACATAAGGGAGTATCTGGTGAGTGGCAACCAGACCGCCATTACCATCAGGATTCCCGACACGCTGCGAGATGCTGCTAAAGAGGCAGCCGCGTTAAAGGGCACGAGCCTGAGCGCCTACGTCCGCGAAAGCCTCATCAAGGAGCTCACGAATGGCAGATAGCGAGCAGAAGTACAGCCTCTCTTTCACGAGCATCGGCGCTCGCAGGCCCGAGACCGTGGAGGTGGCCAGGGCCTACGTCGACTGCCTTGATTGGACCGAGGTCAGGCGGCGCATCATCGAGGACAACATCATCAGCCTCAACAAGGAGGGCACGCGCAAGCGCGTGGGCAGCGAGCTTGTCAAACGCCTCAGGATGCTCGACACTGACGAGATGGCATTCTTAGCCGACGCCATCGACGACGACCAGCTCGCCATGATTTGGGTCGTCATCTGCCGCACCTATCCCGTCCTGCGCGCGTTCTCGGCCAACGTCGTCGCCGCGCGCTTCTCCAAGATGGTGCCCGACGTGCCGCGAACGGCGTGGACGGCATTCGTCGACGAGGAGTCGATGGACCACCCCGAGCTTGCACGCCTTACCGACAAGTCGCGCAAGCAGCTCGAGATTAGGGCTTTTGGGATGCTCCGCGAATGCCGCCTCCTCGACGACGACTACAACATAACCCCACTCTATCCCTCGCCCCGCTTTGCGACGCTCGTTCGCGAGCGTGCACCGTGGGACATCGAGCTATTCCCGAAGGCAGGTGTCCTATTGTGACCCGGAAGTTCGAGCATATCGGAGCGCCCGAAGCGCGCTCCTTCATTGTGGAGCACCTCTCCGACGACGCCCTGCTCGGCCGCAAGGGCCTCACCATGCGGCAATCAACCTACGTCCTGCCGTATCCGCCGTCCCAAAGGTCCTATGCTCGGGACCTCGTGACGGCCGTCTGCGCCGACGACCTGCTCAACAGGGGCGTTCGCGCCACACAGGTGAACCTCTACGACATCGTCCTCGACTACCTGGATTCGCAGGGCATGTGGGAACCCCTTTGCGAGGCAGAGCAAGCCGCCACGCGGGATGAGCTGATCATGATGCTGCAGGACACCATCAGCGTCACAAGCGTCATCAAGCCCGCAGTCGAGAGGCTCATCGGCGAGGTGGAGTGCGACATCGCATTCATCACGGGCGTCGGGGAGACGTTCCCCTACGTACGCACCCACACGCTGCTGGGCGAGATTGATACTGATACACCGATCGTACTGGTGTTTCCCGGCGAATACCGTCAGAACGCCGACGGATCGACCTCACTTGACATATTGAACATCCCCCTCTGACGCGAACGGCGGCTACTACCGCGCCACGAACGTATTCGACCTTTAGGAGGCAATCCCATGAGATACGAGGACATGTACGAAAAGCCAATCGACAGGCCAATCGACGCGGTCGTGAAGGCCTCCAGCGTCGAGTACCTCGCCAACGAGCTTGACGAGTACGTCATCACCCCCGAACTCGCGGGCCATCTCGGCCGCTTCTTCGACGAGTACAACGACCCCGACGCCACTGGCAACGGAGCGTGGATTGCGGGCTTCTTCGGCAGCGGCAAGTCTCACTTGCTGAAGATCCTCGCCGTGATCCTGGAGGACCAGGAGGTCGCTGGCAAACGGGCCATCGACTACATCCTGCCCAAGCTTGAGGACAACCCCGCGCTGCGGGGCGCCATGGAAGAGGCCCGCACCCGCCATCCAAGCGAGTCGATCCTCTTCAACATCGACATCATCGCGCCCAACCAGGGCCGCACCGAGGCGGGAGGTCTCCTTGCCGCCTTCATCAAGGTATTCAACCGCCATTGCGGCTACTTTGACGGCGACCAGCAGCATATCGCCAAAATGGAATATGACCTCGATCGAGAGGGACTGCTGGACGCATTCAAGGCGAGGATTGAGGCGGCAACTGAAAAACCGTGGGAAGACGTCCGCAAGGCGGTGCTCCTTTACGGCACCAAGATCACCCGCGGCTTTCGACGAAGTGTGCGGAAACGAGCCCGGAACCAACGGCAACGTCGTAAGCTACTACCAGCAGACCTACAAGCCCGACATCCACGCCTTCGCACTGCGCGTAAAAGAATACATCGATGCGCACGGACCCGGGTTCCGCTTGAACTTCTTCGTCGACGAGGCCGGCCAGTACATCGCCAAGGATTCAAACCTGATGACTAATCTGCAATCCGTTGCAGAGGAACTCGCCACCGTGTGCGACGGCGCTTCATGGGTGGTTGTCACCAGCCAGGAGAACATGGAGGACACCATCGGCCAGATGACCGACAGGTCCGCCAACGACTTCTCCAAGATCCAGGCGCGGTTCAAGGTCAAGATGCAGCTCACGTCCAAGGACGCCAAGGAGGTCATCAAGCAGCGTCTTCTGGCCAAGAGCCGCGATGCCCTCCCCCGCCCTGGACGCAATGTACGACAGGTACAAGGACGACTTCCCGGTTCTCTTCGACTTCGCCGACGGCTCGAAGCGCTACGTGAACTACAGGGACGAGGACGATTTCGTGGACACGTACCCCTTCGTGCCCTACCAGTTCGAGCTCTTCATCTCCGCCATGCGCGGGCTTTCCGACTACAACGCCTTCACCGGCAGGCACCACTCGACGGGCGCGCGCTCGATGCTCGGAGTGTTCCAGGAGGTCGGCGTCGAGCTTAACCGCGGAGATGGCTCGACGGAGGGTCAGGACCTGGCGACGTTCGACTCGATGTTCGAGGGGCTTCGCAACTCGCTGAAGAGCGAGGTCTACGGCGCCATCAGCACCGCAGAGACGAACCTCGCGAACATGCCCATAGCCATCCGCGTCCTGAAGGCGCTCCTACTCGTGAAGTACTGCAAGGACTTCAGGGCGACCTCGGGCAACCTTCGCGTGCTGCTGTACGGGTCCTTCAAGCAGAACACGGCGACGCTCGAGCAGGAGATCAAGGACGCGCTAGCCGAACTCGAACGCCAGCTCTACATCCGGCGAAACCCCAACTCCAACGTCTACGAGTATCTCACCGACGACGAGAAGGACATAGAGAAGGAGATACGCAACACGGAGATACAGACCTCGGACGTGCGCGACAAGATCGGCGAGGCGTTCAAGGACATCGTAGGCGCTTCGCGCGCAGCATACGAGAACGGCGCTTTCTCCCATGCTTTTCCCTACAACCTCAAGGTGAACGGCGACGCCATCGGGCGCGGGGGCAGCGATCTGACCCTCGACATCGTGACCGACGCCCCCTCCGGCATCGCCGACATCCCCGCCTCAAGCCCCAAGACGCTCACCGTCGCGCTGCACGATCCCAACGCGTTCCTCAACGACGTCGCCATGTTCGTGAAGACCAACAAATACGTGAACCAGGCGAGCGGCACAGGCGAGGTACGCGGAACGATCATCTCCGATAAGAGGGCGATGCTCAACGGGCAGTCGCGCAAGCTCCGCTCCAACCTGGAAGGATTGATTGGGGAAGCCCGATTCTACGTCTCCGGGGTCGACGTCACTGAATCCGTGAGCGGCACGGGAAAGACCGCGGTCGAGTGCGCCATGGGCGAGCTCGTGCGGCGCAGCTACACGGGCTTGCAGCAGATCACGCAGAACTACAGCGACAGCGACGTCTACAACAGCTGTCTGCCCGCCCAGACAATCATCGATCTTCCCCTGCCCGAGTACGCCCAGACCGTTCTCAGCTGGATCGGCCTTATGGGCTCGGGCTGTTCCGTCACCGTCGGCGGCGAAGGCACGGCGAGCCTGACGGCGCATTTCACGAAGGACGAGTACGGGTGGCCCGACGTCGCGGTCCGCAATGCTGTGGCGACGCTCTACGCCGCCGGCCGCATCGAGATCCGCAAGGCCGGAGCGCTGCTTGAGGGCGTCTCCCTCGCGCAGGCGCTCAAAACCGGCCGCGACATGGAAAAGCTCGTCGTCTCCAAGGTCGAGGCCGTGCCACCCGAGCGGCTCGCAAAAATCAAGAGCGCATACAGAAATCTCGTGGGCACCAATCCCGTCGGCGGGGACGCCAAGACCATCGCCGGCGAGCTGGCATCCCACCTCGAGCAGGAGGTCCCGACGTTCCGCGACGCCCAGGGACGTGCCTCGGCCTATCCCTTCGCCGCGGAGTTCGCCGAAAAGGTCGGAAAGCTCGACCACGCGCGCGGCGCCGTGAGCGGCGACTGGAAATGGATCGTCGACCAGTTCCCCGAGAGCGCGGACAGCCTCACCGAGGCAAGGCAAACCTCTCAAGGATGAAGCAGTTCATCGAAGGCTCGCAGCTCGCTGCCAAGTGGAACGAGGTCAGGGAGTTCGGCGAGAGCAGCCTTTCCGAGATGCGCGACCTCGGCATCGACGTCCCCGCCGAACTCGAGGGTGCGCTTGCGGTCGCGGGCGACCCCGAATGCTACAAGTCCCGCGAGATCCCCCGCGCGGCAGGCGCCGTCAGGCGCGCAAAGGACGAGATCGACCGTGCAAGGGAGAGCCTGCGCGCCGGCGTCGCCGGCGAGCTCAACGAATACCGCGCCTCGTTCGAGAGCACATGCGACCTCAACGCTCTGCCAGAGGAGAGCCGACGCACGTTCGCCGAGCTCTTCGAGCGGGCTGCGGGCAAACTGTCGGTAGAACGGTCGCCGCTGCGCATCCGGACCTTCCTCGAATCGTTCAAGAGGGACAATGCCGCGAGGATAGTCGCACTCCTGAACCCGCCCGAGCCCGAGTCCTCATCCGAGCCGGATGCCGCGGAGACCGATGAGACGGGCGGCAGCCCACAGCCCGAGCCCGCGCGTCCACAGGCACCCAGGACCTGCGAGCTGAGCTCCCTCCGCGTGGGCGCCTACAGCAGGCCGACCATTAAGAGCAGGCAGGATGTCGACGACTACCTCGAGGCGCTGCGCGCCGAGCTCGAGGCTAAGGTCGACGACGGAATCATCGTTACGAGGTAGGACAGTGGACATCGACACACATGAAATAGAGGACAGGATCAAGGGACAGTTCGACCTCGGCCACGCAACGCTGTTCTGGGAGGACGAGCCCGGCGAGTACGCCGAGATTGTCGATGCCCTCGATCTGGGCAACGGCGCGATCGTTGACGTGACCGGTGCAGAGCTTTCTAGCAAACGGACGATCCTTCGCGAGCGGCCGGCCCGCAGCCTCGTAATCTATCGTTCCGGCCCCAAGCCCCGCCCGCAGGATGACTTCCTCTACGACGTGAAACTCGCCGCGACACCCTTCACTTGCAAGATGGAGGGAATCTGGGCGAGCGAGTGCGACGTCCCCATGCCTCTCGCTGCCGTGCTTAACGAGCACGGCAGCTTCTTCAACTCGAAGGAACGCCGCGGCGCCCTCGCCGCAACCTCGCTTCCCAAAGGCGACGAACGCGCCCTGCGGCTGGCGATGCTCGCGGCCTGCGCGGGGTCGAGGGCCGAAGTCCCACGCGACGCCGTGCGCGACGTGGTGAAGAGGCTCCTCGTGGATCTCGGCCGCGGGCAGGGCAAGACCCTGCGTATCATCTGCGAATGCGGGCTCGCAGCGACGCTCTGGTCCGAGGTTCTCGAGATCGTGGGTTACGCCGCGCCCGCCGGCGAGGACCCGACGCCCGAGGACCTAGCCCTCAGAATGCTCAAGGCCCGTTGCGCAAACCTCGCACACGACGGTGCGCTCCTCAAGGCGGACGCCTCGAGGATACTCGCCGACCTCGCCGCAAACAGCCGCACCCGCGATTCGTACGACGCGCTGGCACGCGAGTACTCCGATGCTGTCAGCTCGTCGGTGCCGGCCGACAAGCGCACCATGGAAGCCGTCGGCACCAACGACGCCATCCCCGTCTTCGATGACTGGATCGTCGCCGACATGCTCGGCCGCGCCCTCGACGGCACGTTGCGCGCAGCAGACGCCCGCGCAGAGCTGAACTTGCGCCTGCACACCCACTGGTTCGAGGACTATGTCAGCCAGTACGAAGCCTTGGCCGCCGGAGCGGCGGCGCTCGAGAGAATCGAAGCCTACAAGGGCACCTGCACCGCCATGACGACGGAGAGGGACATCTTCGAGGCGTACCGCGCCGACTGGCACCGCGTTGACGAGGAGTACCGCCGATTCGTCGGCGCCATGCGCAAGGCGCCCGCGGGCTTCAAGAGAAAGGCCGGCGAGCTCGTGTCGCAGGTTGATGACGCATATGTCAAGTTTCTCGTCGACCTCACCGACCGATGGCAGCTGCACCTCATGGACGCAGGCACCTACCCGCCCGCGGACATCCCCTCGCAGGCGGATTTCTTCTACGAGAAGGTGGAGAAGGAGTTCCCGAGCGCAGAGGACGGCAAGCGACTCGGAGTCATAGTCTCAGATGCGATGCGCTACGAGGTCGGCGCCGATCTGGCGGCGCGGGTCGCCAGCGGAGCCTTGTCCTTGGGCCGGGCCCACGTGGGCGCGGACTGCGAGGCCATGGCCTGCATGTTGCCTAGCTACACCCAGCTGGGCATGGCCGCGCTGCTCCCGCGGGGACCCATGACGGTCGACCCGGCGACTGAAAACGTGCTGAAGGGAGGCAACGCCACAGACGGGCTCGCCAACCGCCAGAAAGTGGTGGAGGCGGCGATGCCGGGGGCGGTGCTCCTCCAGGCATCGAAGGTGTTAGAGGACGGTCTTCCACCCGTCGAGGACGCTCCGCTCGTGATGATCTACCACAACGCGATCGACAAGCGCGGCGACTCCCGCGACACCGAGGGCGAGGTCTTCGCCGCCTGCGAGGACGCCATCTCCCAGGTGGCGAAGATAGCCGGCGAGCTCTTGCGCGCCGGGTGCGGCAAGGTAATCGTGACCGCCGACCACGGCTTCCTCTACCAGGACAGGGAGGTGGAGGAGTTCAACTACGCCGCAGACGACGGTCTCTCGGACCTCGCCCATGCCCCCGGTCAGGACGTCAGTCACAGCAGGAGGTACGCCATGGGCACGACCCTGCCGAAGAGCGACATCCTCATCGAGTACTCCTCGGCGGAGCTCTCGCTCAACGGTGCGGGCAGGTTCGCCTTTCCCCGCGGCATCACGCGCCTTCGCCTGCGCGGCAGCGGCGCCCGATACGTCCACGGGGGCGCCTCCCTGCAGGAGAATGTCGTCCCGGTGGTGACCATACAACGCGTCGACAGCCGCCGCGCCGCGGAACGCACCGGCGTACAGGGCTTCCTCACCGGCAGGCACTCCATCACGGGTTCGGCGGTGACGCTCGACGTGTACCAGACGGAGCCGTGCTCCGCGAAGGTGAGTCCACTGACCGTGCGCGTCGGCCTCTACGACCCCGACAACGTGAGCCACCTTCTTTGCGCCGAGGAAGCGGACGCTCGAGCTCGCGAGCACGGCGCAGGGCTCCGAGGAGCGGAAAACCCGCGTCACGCTCCATGTGACCGACGACGTGGACGATTGCGCCGTCGCGACATTGAGGATAAGCAGGCGCGTGGGAAACACCAACCAGTTTGACGCCGAGTGGGAGCAGCGGCTATCCGTGAACCGCGCGTTCGGCAACGACTTCGATTTCTAGGACGGCAGACATGGACTCCAACAAGATCAAGAACCTGGCCTTCGGCGCCCGCGACGCTCTGCGCGCCGAGGTCGCCGCTAGATCGACGCCGTGCTCGAGCCTAACAGCGCCGAGCGTCTCGACCAGCCCGATAAGACCCGTCAGCTCGAGGCCGCCATCAGCGACAAAGGTATGGACGCCGTGGTCGAGTCGACGGCATACACCTGGTTCAACCGTCTGTGCGCCCTTCGCTTCATGGACGCAAAGGGTTACACGCCCGTCCCCGTGGTGACGCCGCGCCCGGGAGCGACCCAGCCTGCGATTCTCGCCGACGCCGCCCAGGGCGTGTTCGACCCCGACTTCGGCTTCTCGCGCCTAGTACGCGACCGCGTGCAGAGCGTTCTCGCCGGCGGCAGCGGCTCCGGTACGAATTGTACCGAGGCGGCCTATGGCGAGCTGCTGGTTGCGGTGTGCGACCACTATGCCCAGGCGATGCCGTATCTGTTTGGCGAGGCGGCGGCGTCGAGCCTCGTCATGCCGCAGGGCCTCCTCGCCGAAGATTCGATTCTTGGCCGCATCGTCGAGGACATGGACGACGAGGAGTGCGAGACCGTCGAGTTGCTGGGCTGGCTCTACCAGTTCTATGTGGCGGAGCGCAAGGCGGAGTACAACGACAGCGGACGCAAGGCGACCGCGAACGACATCGCACCTGCCACGCAGCTGTTCACGCCCGACTGGATCGTTAAATACCTCGTGGAGAACTCCCTTGGGCGCCTCTGGATGCTCAACAACCCGGGTTCGTCGCTTGCGGACAGGATGGACTACTACATAGCACCTGAGGTCGAGACCGAGGACTTCATAAAGATCTACTCGCCCGAGGAGCTGACGCTCTGCGATCCTGCATGCGGTTCAGGGCATATCCTCGTGTACGCATTCGACCTGCTCTTCGAAATCTATCAGGAGGAGGGCTACTTCCCGGAGGACATCCCGGCGCTTATCCTGCAGAACAACCTCTTCGGCATGGAGATCGACGGCCGCGCGGCTGAGATCACCAAGTTCGCACTCGAGATGAAGGCGCGCGAGAAGGATCCCGAGTTCTTCGAAAAGTGCATCGACGCGAACGTGACGGTACTCGAGCCCGTCAAGTTCGAATCCGGCGTGCTTGCGGGCGCGGGCCCAATCGCGAACACGACCGAGCTCCTCGACGCCTTCGAGCACATGACCGAGGTGGGCAGCCTCTACGTGCCCGCACCCGGCGACATGGCCGCCGTAGACACCGCCATGGCGAGCTTCAGTGAGGATGATCTGCTCGGGATGAATATGCTCAGGAAGCTCCGCACGATGCAAGGCGTGCTCAAAGCCCTTTCGCGCAGGGTTGATTGCGTGGTTGCGAATCCGCCGTATTTGGGGAGTGGACACTTTAATGACTACATGAGTGCTTGGACTAGGGAAAAGTACCCAGACGAAAAAAGTGACTTATGCACTTGCTTCATAAAGCGCGGCTTTAGCCTTGCTAAGGGAAAAGGATATTCGAGTATGGTGACGATGCATGCGTGGATGTTCCTCGGCAGTTTTATTAAATTGCGCAGGGCCATACTTGCGACCAAGCACGTCATTAGCATGGCCCATCTCGGCCCAAGGGCTTTCGAACAAATTGGTGGCGAGGTCGTACAAGTCAGTGCAACTGTTTTCTTTAATGGATCCGCAGGCTGCAAAGGAATCTATATACGTCTTGTTGGTTTAACCAGCCCAGCAGAGAAAAAGAACGCACTGATAGCAGCTGCAGATGATAAAGAAGATCCCCTTCGTTACCAGGTTTACCAATCTGAATTTGAAATGATTCTTGATTATCCGATTGCTTATTGGGCAAGTGAAGCCGCACGTAAGGCATTCCAGATTGGTGTGTCTTTAAAGGACCTGGCCGCACCGAAACAAGGGCTGTCATCGGGCAACAACAAGTTGTTCCTTCGCTGTTGGTGGGAGCCGAGGTTCTGTACTGAGAATTTCCACGCACGGTCACGCGAAGATGCGCTGAATTCACACGCACGATGGTTCCCCTGCAATAAAGGAGGCTCTTTCCGGCGTTGGTATGGCAATGGCGAGTACGTTATTAATTGGGAGAACGATGGTTATGCGATACGCCACTCTTCGGGCTCCGCAATCCGTAATGATGGCTTCTATTTTAGAAAGGGCGTCACTTGGAGCAGCATTACAACCGACAGCTTGGCTATGAGAGTCTCTCCCGCTAACAGAATGTTTGTAGGCGGAGGGTCTACCTGTTTTGGTGATGAAGCGAATCTTGACTATATCCTTGCACTGGCAAATTCTACTGTAGCGTCGGAGCTGGTGCAGATTATTAATCCCACGCAGAATTTTAGCGAAGGTCCCATCGGAGCAGTTCCAGTCATTACGTCCCAAGATGATTCCAATAACATTCGTACGTGTAAAGACACATGCGTAATGCTTGCTCGTACCGACTGGGATTCTTTTGAAACCTCATGGGACTTCGAATGGCATCCACTTGCCCCGTCTGCACACGAACGCGCCGAGCGGCTCTCCTACGGCATGAGTTCCGATGCCCGTGCAGTCTCCGTTTCCCTTATCTCGGAGCGGTTTGTGCGTTGGAGCGTCGAGTGCGACAATCGATTCAACGAACTCAAGTCCAACGAGGAAGAGCTTAACCGCATATTCACACGCGTCTACGACATGGAGGGGGAGGTGCCCATCGAGGTGCCCGACGACAGGATCTCGGTACGCCGTGCCGATTTGGTCCGCGACGTGAAGTCGCTCGTCTCCTACGGCGTCGGTTGCATCATGGGTCGATACTCGACCTTCGCGCCTGGGCTGATTCTAGCTGACGCGCAGCAGACGGTGGATGACTTCAAGGCGAAGGTCCCGCGCGCCGAATTCCTGCCCGACGAGGATGCCATCCTTCCCATACTTGACGGCGAGTGGTTCGGCGATGACATTGTGGCGCAGTTCCGCAAGTGGCTCGAAGTGACCTATGGTGCCGGGACGCTCGATGAGAACGTGAAGTTCATCGAGGAAGCCTTGGGCAAGGACTTGCGCAAATACTTCGTGAAGGACTTCTACAAGGACCACTGCGCGACCTATCAGGTGACGGGCAGCGGAAAGCGCCCCATCTACTGGATGTTCGCAAGCCCCAAGGGAAGCTTCCAGGCGCTCGTCTACACGCACCGCTACACGCCGAGCACGGTCGGTCAAATTCTGACTAAGTACCTTCGTGAATACATCGAGAAGATCAACGCGAAGATCGGCCAGCTCGACCAGAGCGACCGCGCCGCTGACAACCGCCAGGCGGACAAGTACCGCGCGGTAGTGCGCGAGCTCACCGACTGGGAACGCGACGTCATCTACCCGCTCGCGAACGAGCGCGTAGACATCGACTTAGACGACGGTGTAAAGGTAAATTACAACAAGTTCCCGCATGCCCTTGTCAAGGTCACGGGCCTGAGCACTTGGAAGTAGGCCGCAAAGGAGGAGCTTTGATGAAAGATGCCGGACTGCTCGTTTCCGAGCTTGCGAAAACCACAACCGAGCTCGAGTGGGTGGAGTTCAAGACCAACAACAAAGACCCCAAGATGATCGGCCGCGACATCAGCGCGCTCGCGAACTCGGCCATGCACCAGGAGGCATCGTGTGCGTACATGATATGGGGTGTCGACGACGCAACACACGAGGTCGTGGGGACCGAGTTCGACCATCGCACGCTGAAGTGCGGCAACGAAGAGGTCGAGAACTGGCTTCACCACCAACTCTCGGACAACGCGTCGTTCGAATTCGTCGAAGGGGAATGCGACGGGCGCCGCGTGGTCGTGCTCTCGGTCCGGCCAGCCTTCTCCCACACGGTCGACTTCGAGAACGTCGCCTACATCAGGGTGGGCTCCTACACCAAGCCGCTGAAAAGCTACCCGGCAATAGAGGCCGAAGTATGGAACAAGATAACCAAGGCCGATTACGAGGCGTCCACGGCGCTTGAGGACGTGCCGCTACGCGGCGTGCTCGAGCTGCTCGACTGCGCGAAGTACTTCGAGCTGCTGAGACTTCCGCTGCCGCAGACCCAGGAGGAGATCGTACGCTACCTGGGCGAGGACTGCCTGGTGTTGAAGCAGGACGACGAGCGCTTCTCGGTAACGAATCTGGGAGCGCTCCTTCTTGCCCGCAACCTGTCCGACTTCGCCGGCCTTGAGCGAAAGGCCGTCAGGATCGTCAAATACGAAGGCACGGGACGGCGCGCAATTCTGAAGGATCGCGTTTCCCTCGTCGGCTATGCCAACGGCTTCGAGCAGACCATCGAGTACCTCCACGCCATCCTGCCGTCGAGCGAACCCATCGGCAACGCGTTGCGCACCCAGCAGGCCCCGTACCCTGCCGAGGCACTTCGCGAGCTCATTGCGAACATGCTCGTGCACCAGGACCTGACGACCTCGGGCAACGGCCCGCTCGTCGAAGTGTTCGACGACAGGGTCGAGTTCACCAACCCGGGCGCCTCGCTAGTGGAGCCCCTGCGGCTGCTCGACAACCCTCCCCAATCGAGGAACCAGCGCCTGGCCTCGCTCATGCGCCGCTTCGGCATCTGCGAGGAGCTAGGCACGGGCTGGGACAAGGTGGTCATGAGCTGCGAGGAGATGTTTCTGCCATCGCCGAAGGTGGACGACTACGAGAGCGGCGCGGGGAGCATGAAGGTCACGCTGCGCGCCCGGGTGCCCTTCTCGAGCATGCTGCCGAGCGACAGGGTCATGGCTGCATACTGGCACGCGTGCGTCTGCTACATGGAGGGCGCGCCCATGGGCAACGCGTCGCTTAGGGCCCGGTTCGGAGCGGACGAGCCGAGCGCCTCGACCATCTCTCGCCTGATCCGCGACACGGTGGACACAGGGCTCATCAAGCCCTACGACCCCAACGGCGGGAGAAAGTACATGACGTACGTCCCGAGCTGGGCGTGACGGCTTTATTTGCGCGCCATTTTCATACGGGACGACAATACGGTAGCGCTCTTGAAAAATGCCTGATGGGCGGCTTGCAGTTTCGATAGTTTTATTTGCGCGCCATTTTCATGGTGCGCAGGAAGGACCGTTTCGTGGACGATTTGGACAAGAAGCTCAACGACGTGTTTACGGGGTACGTTGTGCGCAAGGACCTGGTAAGCTCGTGAAGGGCAACGCGGCGGTTCCGAGCTACGTGCTGGAGTTCCTCTTGGGGCAGAACTGCGCCACCGACGACGAGGGACAGATCGAAGCAGGCGTGGAGCGCGTGCGCAGTATCCTGGCCAAACACTACGTGCAGCGCGCCGAGGCGGGTGCCATCCGCAGCGACATCAAGCAGTCGGAGTACAAGCGCATCATCGACAAGGTGTCCGTCACGCTCAACGAGAAGCGCGACGCCTACGAGGCCACGTTCGAGAACCTGGGCGTGAACAAGGTACTGGTGAGCTCGGACACGGTGAAGAAGAACAGGCGCCTGATGGTGTCGGGCGTGTGGTGCATCGCGGACTTGGCCTACGAGCCCAACGAGGCGCGCGACGAGTCGCCCTATATCCTGATGAACCTGAAGCCCATCCAGATGAGCCGGTTCGACTTCGAGGGCTACGTGGAACGGCGCTCGTGCTTCACTGAGGACGAGTGGATCGACGTGCTGATACGCTCCATAGGCCTGGACCCCGCGCAACTGGGACGGCGCGCCAAGCTGTTCCAGCTTACGCGACTGGTGGCCTACTGCGAGCGCAACTACAACCTGGTGGAACTGGGTCCCAAGGGTACGGGCAAGAGCCACGTGTTCAGCGAGTTCAGCCCGCACGGCATTCTCATATCGGGCGGCGAGGTGACGCCTGCGAAGCTGTTCGTGAACAACTCGACTGGCAAGATTGGTCTGGTGGGCTACTGGGACTGTGTGGCGTTCGACGAGTTCGCCGGCAAGAGCAAGAAACCCAAGGCCGACATCGTGGACATCATGAAGAACTACATGGCCAATAAGAGCTTCAGCCGCGGCATCGAGCAGGTGACCGCCGAGGCGTCCATGGTGTTCGTGGGCAACACGAGCCACGACGTGAGCTACATGATCAACCAGACCGACCTTCTGGACGACCTGCCCGCCATGTATCACGACCCGGCGTTCATCGACCGCCTGCACGCCTACATCCCCGGCTGGGAGATGGACATCATCCGCGGCGACATGTTCTGCAGCGACTTCGGCTTCATCGTGGACTACCTGGCCGAGGCGCTGCGTGCTATGCGGCCTATGGACTACTCAGGCGAGGTCAACCGGTTCTTCGAGCTTTCAAGCAACATATCGACGCGTGACCGCGACGGCGTGGTGAAGACCTGCGCTGGCCTGATGAAAATCCTGTTCCCCGGGCGCAACGAGACCGCCGAGGAGGCGGCCGAGATCATGGAGTTCGCGCTGGAGCTGCGCAAGCGTGTGAAGGACACGCTCATCCGTATCGACGAAACCTTCGAACGCGTGGATTTCGCGTACCGCCCCAAGGAGGGTGGCGAATGGAAGCGTGCGGCGACACTTGAGGAGCTGGACTACCCGGCGACATATCATTCGCTGGACAAGGTGCCGTGGGAGGCTCCCGATGGGGATGGCAGAGACGTTGCGTTGGGAGATTTCGGTGAAGAGTCTGTTGGGTCATCGGTAGCGAATGAGCCCGTGACGGATAACGAGATTCGGAGAGCCGAAGGGTCGCAACCCACCACCGCGCCCGATCCAGGAGCGCGCTCTGCCTCTTCCGAATCGGCCGCAAATACGAGACCCGTTCCGAAGCCTGGACACCTTGCGCTGCGCGAGAACCAGCGCGGAGTCTCCTACGAGAAGCTGTTCGGCGCGTATCTCGACGGGGCTCATGAAATAGAAATAATCGATCCTTACGTGAGGACGTTCCACCAGTGCCGCAATGTTATGGAATTGCTTGAAGTGGTCGTACGCCATTTCAAGTACGATGCGCCTTCAATCAAGGTACATCTGATTACGGTGCCCGACGAATACCCCGATTCGAAACAAGAGGACTATCTGGAGCGAATCAAGGAATCAATGATGCCCCTGGGGCTCGATTTCACATGGAAGATTGATGAAAGCGGAGCGTTGCACGCACGCCACCTCAAGATCGACAACGCGTGGGACATCTTGCTCGACCGGGGGCTGGATATCTGGCAGCGCTTCGACAGTAACGACGCCTTCAGCATAGAAGGCCGCATGCCCGAGATGCGCCGCGTGAAGGCCTTCGAAGTTACATATATGAAGGTTAGATAGATCAAATTGAACGAGAACTTCAATGTCAAAGATGCTTTAAAGGCGAAGTCTGATGAGCTGAAGACCGCGCTTGGCCTTCAGCTTGGACACCCTGTCTCGCAGGGTGATTTAGGCGAAGGAGAATGGCTTCGATTTTTAAACAGCTTTCTTTCGAAGCGCTACGCGGCAATGAACCGCCTCCCATTTCTTGGACATAAGAAATGGGAGGCGGTTCAGTGTCAGAGGGTTTTCTTAGTTACACATCAGTATCAAGCGCATAACTTATCAAGAAGCTTCAACGCACAAGAAAACTTAACAGGAAAAACCCATCATGAAGCTTTCAGCAGAAGTTAGCTTACTTGAACAACTACGGCGAGCGGTATGAAAGCAGCGGTCTGTGTCAGCGGGCTACTTGTATCGCAAAGATCTAACATGACGAGAAACCCGACATGCAGAAACTTTATCGGCAAAATTAAATACAGCTATCTCCAATCATACTTGCAATCATTGCAATGAAACTTGGGGTCATCTACACATACAATGCAGCCTCCTAAAATGACACGTCCTTCTTCAATATCACGCTCTAATTGATCGTCCAGCAGTCGTAAACCCCAAAGATATTTAGCGACATTCGTACTATTACATTTAGGACATACGGGACTATCTGAACTCTAATTTTCCATTAGTACTCTCATCTCACGGTGCCTACTAAAAGACCTCGTTTTATAGAAATACCAGTCTACGTAATGGCATAAAAAATACTGTCCACTGAAATGGACAGTATCTGAGGTTGTATATTTGTAGTCCCTAGCAAACAGGATTGCCGTACTCACGCAACATAGCGTCACGGTTAATAATCCACTGCTTACCATACTTGCGAGCATCCACGCCTGGAACTATCTTGCCGTACGCAACAGCCTTACGCAGAGTGGACTCGCTTAAACCCCAAAGCTCGCTAGCATCCGAAAACGATATGAGTCCATCAAAGGGCGTCACGACCTCTGCTCCGTTCTCCCACAACTCGTCACAAGAGAGATCAAGATCATCGTTCCAGATAATACCGTAACCGCCCTGATCAACCTCTACGTCTCTGAACAGCGATTCATCTTTCAGAAGCTTAAAAGCCGAAAAACGCCTCATGAGCGGTGCTACATCGTAAATTTTTGTGGTGCCGTTGGTAAACTGGACGCTCAACTTTAAGCCAGTCAGGGCAGAGACATCTTTTATCTTATGGAATTTCATAATCTGCCTCCTTTAGACAAGCGGATCGATTTTCTTAAATTTTTGCGCCTTCCCTATCTTTTCTCTTGTTTTTAGGATATCACGATATCGTGATATAGAACATACTTCTTTATTAAAAAACTCCTCGCATCGTGGGTGAGAAGTTAATAAATAATTTGACTGAATAATAAAGGTATGTTCTACCTGTCTCTATTCCTACTCTTTTACGTTCGTTTGCAGCTGTGCCATTCCAGTCAACTCCAGTTGGGTCGTCGGCTTTATCTTCGACTGCCGGAACGGCTTTCGCTTGCAATCTACCAAGGGCACACCCTTGGTAGATTGTCTGCTTGCTATCAGTCCTGTCACCGCCAAGGGACGCGCGTTGAATCGATGCAGTAGGCGCATTAAAGCAAATGAAGGCTAAAGCGCCCATTCAAGATCAGTCTCATACAGGCGAATATCAAAAGGAGGTATTGCCCTCCTAGAATGCCCTTCCTTCCTGCATAAATTCAGGGATGTTGGCATGAATGATGCCGTCCCTTTGCTGAATGGGATCGCTTCGTGTCAACAGGTACTTGGGGTAGTTGTCTTTAATCTGCTCGAACGGTCGATATTCGCGCTCCTCGGTGGACCGGTCGGCCATGATGGTCATTGCGACCTGAACGTATGCATAGCCCATCTCTGGGTTCCTCAGGATAAAATCGCACTCCAGCTTTCCGATGCGTCCGACACTGACCTTGCAACCCTGCGCGAGAGCGTAACGATAAACGATGTTCTCAAGGACGGGTCCGTAGTTGATGCGGTTATCGGTGTTGAGGGCAAAGTAGAAGCTCAGGTCCGCCAGGTAGTACTTTTGCTCGCCCCGCAGTGATTTTCGGGACTTCAGGTCGAAGCGGGTGCACTTGCTGATAATCTTCGCATCTTCAAGAATCTGGAGGTACCTCGCTAGCGTTTCGCGCTTGACCTTCACACCCTGTTTGCTCTCGAGGTCGGATTGGATGTTCGCAAGCGACGTGGTGGCGCCGAAGTTGTTGATAACGTAGTCGCGCACATGGTTGAACACGGAGACGTTCTTGATTTTCACACGCCTGCGGATGTCCTTCTCGAAGATTTCCTGGATTACCGCAGCAACGTAGGCGCGCTTGTCGGCGAGCCGAGGGTAATCCATCGCTTTCGGGAAGCCACCCTCGAGGATATACGCATCGAACTCCGCGACCAGATTCGGGTTCACGGGTAGTCCCAAGAAACGCTTCATCTGGCAATACTCGCCAAAGCCCAGCGTCTGCATCTCGAATTCGATGTAGCGCCCGGTTAGCTTCGTGGCCAGTTCTCCAGAAAGAAGATATGAGTTTGACCCGGTAATGAAGATGGAGAAGCCACCCTCAGTGCGAAACCCATTGAGCACGTCCTCGAAGCCCTCGACGTTCTGTACCTCGTCGATGAAAAGGTACTTTGTCCCCGAGATAGCGAGCAAGGGCTCGATGAGGGCCTCAAGCTGCTCTGGAGCTTTGACAGATCGGTACCCGTATCGGTCTAGGTCGAGAAGACGATGTGCCCGTCATCGACGCCTTCTGCCCTCAGCTCTTCGGCGATACACTGCATGAGGCAGGATTTGCCGCAGCGGCGGACGCCGGTAATGACCTTGATCATCCCTTCGTCATGGTAGAAGCCACGAATCTTTTTCAGGTAGTTTTCTCTAGGAAACAAATGCATACTGGCTCCAATCTTCATTGGAGCCAGTATATCAAATTATGGGTTTATTGGTGTATTTTTTATTTCAAAAACAATTTATACCCCCATAACTAAGGAATTTCCTTACTCCCACTCTTTCAAGCTCGTATGCCGTGGCGTCATTCCAGTTGATTCCAGTTGGTTCGTCGAATTTGACCGTCGTACCGCCGAATCCTACCGTGTGACTTCGCATAGGCGTTTGGGACAAATCCTGGGACAAATCCGCGAACTATTTTGAAACAGCGAGCCCGCAGTTTCATTTTTGTCCTGGGGACAAAAACGGGCTGGTTCTGTGGATTAAAATCGCCCGAAACGGATAACAATACAGCCGATTTTCCTCTTTGGCTCCTCTTTAGCGAAGTGAATCGTAGCCAGCGGCTATATTGTCTTGCGTTCCCGCAGGTCAGATAGAATGCGCGAGAGCGATGGCTGAAAGAATTGTCGTGGGCGGCTTTGTTTCGACCTTAAGTGCGACATTGAAGCGCTTAATTTAGCTCGCATGCCCCTGGCTGCAACCGCGGGAGCAGCGGCAAGTTCGCGCGGATCCCAGCAATGGACTCCCTCGCGCTCCTCAAGGCAGGTTTCCAGTCGATTCAATGGACGGCAGCGCATAAATGGAAAGCCACCACGGCGCTCACTGTCGCCGTGGCGTTGCTGGCGCTGGCGGCCCTCACCGTCCTGCCGCAGCCCGAGAGGAACCCATACGGGATGCACGAGGTCATCGCTGTGGAGGAGGACGCCAAGGACGAGCGAGAGGCAGAGGGGCAAGCGGTCCGACTTCGCCAACGCAGCGGAGCTCAGCGCCTACCTCGGGGAAAAATTGTCCCGGCGAGGTCGTCCTGATAGAGCCGACGGACGTCGAGCAGGACTGAGCCTTCGTGACCTGCAGCTACCAGACGAGCAATTCCCACACCGTGGTCTATGCGAAGGAGATAAAGGGATGGGATTCGCGCCCTTCGGAATAGGGCTCCGCATGGAGCTTCTTACGCTCACGGCCTACGCCTGCTACGCAGCCGGCGACGACCGGGATTGAGCACGGAGCAAACAACAAGCAGCAACCGAACACAGCGCTCAAAGCCCCTCACAACGAGGCAACATCCATGCTTGTTGGCGTCTATAAGACGCCAACACCCTCTATCTGGTATTCGTCCGTCGCATACGGTAGCATAATTACAAACGAGGCAGATGCCACGCGATGCGTTCCCAACACCCCATGCAATATCGGATAATGATGTGGAGAACCACGAGAATATCGGAAGGAAATACAGAAATCTACCACCCTCCGGCATCCGAAGCGAACGACCTTCTCGACAGTCTCATAGACGCGTCGCAGGTTGCCGATTACCTTATACCGCTACGCCTTTGGTCCACTCAACGAGCGAATCGTAGCTCATCACCCCATCTGCAACACCCAGTATGACCTCTAAATAAGCTGTATGGTCAGGCCTGAAATCGATGCCAGACATCCTGAGGTAAGTACCAAGCAAGGCAGCACCCGTCCTCTTGTTGCCATCAAGAAACGGGTGGTCGGATATGATGCCGAAAGCATACCTACACGCCTTCTCAATAGCGCTCGGATACAGGTCCGCGCCATCGAAGGTTTGGAACGGCTGCGCTAGTGCCGAGTCTAGAAGTCCTTCATCGCGTAAACCTCTAAGTCCACCAAACCGCATGATTACAGCTGCATGGATGGCGAGAACTTCTTCTTTAGAGAAACTTAGCATACTCATTTAGCAAGTTCTTCGAACACGTCAGCATACTCATCCATAAAGTCAACAGCCACATCTGTGGCATTACCGATTCCTTGAGCTGGCTGAATGACAACCCAAGGCTTGTTGTTTTTTAAGATGGTGACAGACCTGCCAGTCCTATTCACCTCTGCCGTCACACGAGAGAAATTATTCTTGGCCTCTGCAAGACCCATTGTTAATGTTGCCATCTCCGACCTCCTTATATATTAGCTAGAATTATAGTCAATATATAGGCTATATCAATCGAGGATATAAACAGTCGATACCTGTAAGCCCGATTTGCGACCGCGAATCGGGAGCACTATAAATCGAACGGTTATTTAAGAAAATCTTTTTTAGCAGATCGAAAAAATATCCCGTTAATAGAGAGTTTTAGCTTGAAAGCTCTACTCCCACTCAATCGTCGATACTCAAGCATCCGTGAATTCAACACGTGCTTTGATCTGTGTATATACTTACTCTTAATAGCGCAAAATCGTCCCAAAACTAGAACTCACCTAGAACTCAGCACTAAGCTCCATTTAGCACGCGAAAGTGCTAAATGGTAACAGGTCACTGAGGAGTTAACTCCTGAACAGTAAAAACGCAAAATAATCTATTCTTCTGCTTCCCAACGTTCTTATCGCTTATCGCCATAAAAGACTTGAGCGCAGGTATACACTTCCTGCTTAAAATTACAAAGCAATATTTCACCTTGGCAAAAATCATATTCCCCAAACGGGAACTGCCTGAACGGTTCGTGTGATGAAGTACGGCTCTGGAGTTTGACAAATAACATGACCAAAACTTACCTCATAACCAGGAAGGTTTTCAAGGCAGGCAAAATTCTTCACAGCATCCTTTCTCACCGTCGCTGATACCTTTATCTCAACAGGATGTAGAATATGACCATCTTGAATAACGAGGTCAATTTCTCTTTTCTTGGTATCGCGGTAGAACCAGACATCGTGCAAACTTTTTCCTGAGTTCATAAAACTCTTAAGAATCTCAGAGACGATAAACGTCTCAAAGATGTGCCCCGCTGCTGCGCCATTTCGCAACTGATCAGGTGTCGTCCACCTGGTTAGATGACATACGAGACCGGTATCCATGAAAAAAATCTTCGGGGTCTTCGTCAGGCGCTTATCGATATTTGGCCAAAATGGCTCGATAACACGCACGATATTTGAGGCCTGAAGAACTGAGAGCCAGGCTTTGACCGTCTTATGATCCACGTCAACGGTGTTTGCAATATCAGAGGCATTCAGAAGCTGACCGGTCCTTGCTGCACATGCAACCATAAAGCTGTAAAACTTTGCTTCGTTCTTTACGTTAACAAGTTCGCGAACATCTCGCTCAAGATAGGCAGCTACGTAGTTAGTGTAGAAGAGATCCCAATCAATGTTGGGGTCTTGCAGCTCTGGCATAGAACCCCGGTGAATTAAGTCCCAAACGTCCGTCAAGGGCGAATTCAAAGAATCGACTATCACTTCTGGAACGTAAGGATGGGGACTGGAAGAATTACCGGAGAGTTCCCTCAGACTCAAACCGGGCATCTCTAGAATCCGTACCCTTCCCGCTAGGGACTCGCTCACACCCTTCATAAGATGATATGTTTGCGAGCCGGTAAGCACAATGCGACCCTTTTCCTCCGATTGATCAACGACCCATTTTTATCGGCGAAAAGAGCTCTGGCACACGCTGTACTTCATCAATAATAAGCGGAAGAGTCTTTGATTCGAAAAAGAGACAGCGTCCTCTTTGGCAAGAAGATAGTCCCTGGGATTTTCCATCGAAACATAGTTAAAGTCATTACCGAGATGCTGTTTGAGTACGGTTGTCTTTCCAACCTGGCGAGCACCGGTCACAAGCACAACTTTTCCCTGCTTTAGCATTGCGTCAATCGTTGGTTCAATTTCACGTTTTATATACATACAAGGACCTCCCAGCAACAGGAGGTCATTTTCTCATTAGTATTCAATGTTGTCAAATTTGGGAATTATATTCCCAAATTTATCTTTCTCTTCTGGCTTTCACGGGTTTCTTTTCCGGAAGCTCAGCATACATACCATCAAGAAGTTCCAGAACAAGCGCCGTGTCTTCAAATCTATCAAATACATGCATTAGTGTCTTTGATCCTTCATACGGATAACGCAATTCTAAATCAGCAAGTAACCTATCCGATGTAGGCGTTCTCTTCAAAAACAGTTCATTATCACCAATATCGCCTATCAACTTACCATTAAGATACACAAGATATCCGCCCATCATGGATCTTATGGTAATATCGCCTGCTACAGAAAAGACTTCACGAACATATTCATTGAATTCATTCACCTTGAATGCGCTCCCATCAAATTTGAATTTGTACGACTCAGCCGAAGACGTCTTAGCAGGTTTTATTCACAAAGCTGGATATCAATGTCCTTGGCCTCTATAAAAATCTGGCCGTTGTTCATATAAATCCCGAGCTTTCCCGGTTCTGGTTCTATAACCTCATAGAGCACAGTCGGCAAAGCCACATCCAATGATAAAACAAAGTTACTCACCTCGTTTGCCCGGATGTGCGCCACTATAGGTACGCCGCTAAGATCGGTTGGCTTCCTAACTTCCGAATGATCCTCAATGATCAGATGGAAGGCCTTCTCCTCAAAACCGCAGAAGCCCACGTTCAAATCATGGAACGCATCCAGTTTGTCGAGAAGTTCCGCAAAGCTTTTCATCCGCTCCCTCATCCCGTTACTGCTTTGTTCACCTAAAAACTGGAGAGAATAAAGATGTAAAAATGTTAATAGCGGAGATTTTAAGTTGCAACTACTCCCACTCGATCATCGCGTAACCCGTTTTCATGTACTCAGCAGGGTAGATGAGCTGGGGAAATGATGCTTTCAGCTCATCGGGTGACTACATACCTATTGTTTATGATGAGGCTTCGTCATCGCGAGAAGATGAGTTTCAAATTTGCATACCTCGTCGCAACAAAACCTCACTAATCTCATGCGCTCCTCAGAGATTGACTCTTTCCCGATTATGCGAACAGCGTCCATGGCATCCACCACTGAGACCGCGGAGGCATATGGATTCAGACGCGTATATGCGCTCCATATGCGGGCAATTTCATCGGAGCCTTCAATCTCTCGACTAACAAGCTCATAGTCTTTCATCATGTCTGAAGAACCGCGATGCTCCGAGGTCCGCTGTACAGCCTCCCGCAGCGTCTCCCAGTCAATCGTCTGTTCGTATAGTCTTACGAGCATTGCGAGATCGTACAGATCTCGAGCACGCGTAGTAGCGACACCACGCTTCACTACCGCCTCGAACTTCTCTGCGATACACGTCTCTAACGGGTACGACATCAAATGAATCAACCTTTCCCCAAACAGGGTGGGGAACTGGTATTCAATCTCCCTCGGGGTGATGATGTCGCCCGTCGTGACATCAACCTTCAATGGCGTCCTCATACGCCCGAATGTCGCAGTTAGATGCGCACGCAATCCGCCGTAGTCGTCGTCCTTGCGGATAGGCTCTACTCGCTCGAACGCAAAGGTAATCCCATCTCCTAGGTTGATGGAACAAATATCTCGCATGGCAGCCGCAACTGTCTCTTCGCTCACCGTCAGAGCTCTAATAGTCGCGTCTAAATCCATGGTGGTGCGCTGGGCCACACCCATCATCGAGGAAAGAAGCAGCCCTCCCTTGATGATGAAGTGTTCACGGTACTGCGTCCTCTCTAGTCTCATAAGAAAATGCTCGAAGAAATAGCGTTGCATGATCTCCTGGGCCGAAAGGCCGTACTCCTTTGCCAGAGTCTTCGCTTTACCTCTCAGGCTTGCATCGCTGAGGATTGTCATGACAGCACCTCCAAGTACATCTGAATCTCTGCGGTTGCGTTCATGACCTTTGCATAGCGCATCAGCTGGGGCAAGTCCTTCTCGGGAGAGTCAAAGTACGCATTCATAGCCTGTCCGAAAAGTTGGGTGTCAGCCTCGCCGCGTCTGCGCGCCATCACGAGGTCACAGATGCTGCGTTCGCGGTCGTGAAGCAGCAGCGGTGTGCCCGCGGGAGACTCGCCTTGCACCACACCCAAACCATAGAGCCCCTTGCCCTCATACGAAACAAGGCAGTTGGGAAACTCCCCTACTATGACATCTTCCTTGTATCCCCGGGGGAGCGAGATCTCGTACACACCCGGCACGATATCAGTCATGCCGTGGAGGTAGAGCGAGCTACTGCAGCGAAAGACAACCTTCGACCAGCGAAGCGAGATGACAGCGAAGTCATCTAGCGGTGTATCCGCGAGTGCAAAGACCCCACGGCTCTCCTTGACCGCTACGCCTTGGGAGACGAGCAGCTGTAACATGCTCGATGAAAAGCCCGCCTTACGTGCTTGTTTGGTGGTAATGCGACCGGCGCTTTCATGCATGAACTCTATGAGGTCGTCCTTCTTCGTTTTTTCCTCCAATGGTAAGACATACGACAATCATACTTATAATATAGTATATATTGCCATAGTCTTAGATATGATTAGATAATTTAAGGCTTGCATAGAAGAGCGCAGAAAACATTTCAGGCGTGTTGGTGTGGGCACGCATAGCTACACGAGAATTATTTGATATAAGCAAGCAGATGTTTTCTGCGCACTTTTCACTGTGCTACCGTATCTCTAAATGATCTTAATAGAGTAAGTTCATAACAATTATCATCAAGCTCTGATTTTGCACACATACAAGCCGTGATCAAATAACAACCGCCACCAGATCTAGTTCCTGTCTTTTTCTGATACAACGGACGTTTATGATAGTCTTTTGAAAAATTTCTGATCCACAATATTTATGCATATCTTCACCTGGATACTTTTCAGGATTTAATGCTTTACATTTGTCACCGGACCAAGCGGATTCAATTAAAAATGGACAATTATTCATCTTGAATTCTCATTGCAAGTGCAACAACAAAAGACAAGGTAGTGACCCATGGGTCTACAATGGCGCTTACGACAACGTTCATTGAAAGGATTTCCATGGGTCACTATAGCCATCTTAGCATTGAAGAGCGCGAAGACATTATGGTCTGGTGGAAAAATCATGAAAGTATAAGCCAGATTGCTCGTAAGCTCGGACGAAACAAATCAAGTATTTCGCGAGAGATTAAAAGAAACGGTTGGACAATCATCGGAGTCGCGCATCTATGCTATAGAGCCTCAACTGCCCAGAGAAAAACCGATGTTCGACGCCAGGCTTGCAAGAAACGGACCCTACTCGATGATCCAAGCCTTCGTGCACGTATTGTCTTTCTTATCTGTAGTCGCCACTTCTCACCTGAGCAGATTGCAGGCAGACTACACTTAGAACTTTCATACGCTCCTGTCAGCTGTAGCACTATATATAGAGCCATACACTCAGGAAAACTAGACTGTGAACTTCCAGGTGTACAGTCTGTACGTAGAAGACTTAGACACCGAGGTAAACGACGGCATACAAAACACCTCATAGAGCGCAGAGGCAAAATACGGATAACATTAGACAAAAAATTATTCTATATTTATGAACTAACTTTAAGTGAAAAAATAATACGGCTATCGCTAAGTGATGAAGAATATATTACTAAGCTTTATTCCCACTCAATGATTGAGAAAGTCCGAGGTTTGGGTTTGCATATGCAAGGTGCGCCATTTTTCGAGTGCTGCCAAGTGCTGGAATCCCGTGACCTGGGCTTTTAAGCGCTTTTGGGGACAATCTCGGAACAAATATATAAACTCACGAGCAAACTCATGCCCTCTGAGTTTACGTTTTTTGTTCCTGAGGTCTCTCGTTTGCATTTTCGCAGCGGTTGGCTTTAGATAGTTCTTTCTCAGGTTCCTCGCGTTCAGGAAGAACTCCGTTTCCGAGTTGCTCAACCCCTCGTTCTCAAGCTTGGTTTCCAGAAGCGCGAGCGTACAGAACATGTCCGCGACCTGAAACAGACTGTAGTCCGATGGGGAGACCTTCCTGACGTCGGCCTCGAGGAACGCGTTGAAGAGTGTGTTGACCAGGTTGGTAATCTCCTTCTGGCCGTTGTCGTAGTAGACGATGATGCTGTCGAAGCCCTGGAGGAAAGGCAGGTTATCGCGCAGGAATATGCTCACCTCGCGCGATATCCTGGATACCATCTTGTCGTGGTCCGGGAACTCGGATTTCTTGAAGACGAACGACTTTTGCGAGATCTCGCACAATCGTATGAAGTTGAACAGCGACCTGAACAGCTTGCGCCGAGCGGTCAAGTCCATCCCGGAGTAGTCCTTCTCGCGCCTTATGAGCGGGGCGGAGTGTATAGCATGGTTCTCGGCAAAGCCCTGCTCGGCAAGGTGGCGCCTCAGGTGCCCAATCTGCTCGGAGATGTCGACGCCCTGGTCGTGGAAGAGCAGGGTGATGATGTAGTAGGGGGCATGGGGCTCGTAGGGCCCGAAATCGCCCGACTCGTCGATGAAGACGCTCAGCTCGGCCACCGTTCTCCTTTGGATACAAAAATGGCGGGGAAAACGTCCCCGCCCTTGGGTGGACCAGGGCCTTTCGGCCAGCCCAGAATTTGAATCTTTTATACCATCAGATCCAAGTCCGGTCAAGGCCGCTGTGCGAGGCGATGCGCCGGATGCCGCCAACGCTCAGGAGCCGCGGCTGGTCCCGGTTCGCGCCAGCTGCGGCTGCGGTCCGCTGGCCGTTCTACCCGCGAACCCGCGTTGGGCAGGGATTCTCATAGGCCAGATCGATGGAGACCAGATCATACATACTTTCGACATGTCTGGAACGTTCCCTACTGATGAAAGAGGCCTTATGACCAGTTATCTTAGTACCGGAGCCTATTTCGATATCAGGACTGGTAGGGATGGCCGTGAGGTGCCGTACGAACACGTTGTCGATGTGACAATCTGGGTGCACAACGTGTTCGATTACATCAACCTCTTTGAGAACGGGGTGGATCTGCGGAAGCTGTACGAGGAGGACAAGCTCTATGAAGAGAATTATCATCGCGATAGACGAAAGGACCGGATAGTTCTTCGTTCCCACGAAGGCACAGCTTGAAGACTACATCGAGCAGCAGTTTATCGTGTCTCGAAAAGAGTTTAAAACTATCGACCGCTTTATAGAATACGCCAAATCTGCAAGAGACGGCTTGGCGGCGGGGATCATACCCAAAAGGATCTATTGAGTCTTCTGTTGGCTGTAATTTGCTTAGCTTCAAGGTGATAGGTGCGTACATGATGGAGGGTTCGATAAAAAGCGCAGCAGGCAATAGGCGCCCTGCCCGAGCTCGAGGATCTCGAGCTCGGGCAGGGCGAGGTTTCCAATCGATGCGAGGGAGGTGCGCAAGCGGTGGAGGGCAAGCCAGTGCTGATCATCAACGGGAAGACCGAAGACGAGATCATCGCGCAAATCGCGAAGATTGCGGGTGACGACCTCCCCAAGCTAGGAGAGATCCTGGTCGCCTACGAGAATTCCTACGGGTTCGACAACCTGAAGGAAAACATGTCGCAATACTTTGAGGTGAGGTAGCCGGCCTCGACCGCTCAGGGTGGCGGGGCAGGGCCCGTAGATTGATCTCCCCCCCCGGCGGGCCGGAAGGTCCCTTGTCGCCCGCAAAGCGATGAGGGACCTTGGCGGGCAGCAAAGGCGGGCAAGCGGGCGAATCTGTGGATAAGGAAAACGCTTTAGGGGCAAGTTGGACTTCGCCGCATCCAAGAGCCTTGCCATACCCGCCAATAGCCGCTATATCTTTTACCAGAACATCAGGGGCGGCGGCTCCCTGCTGGTTGGCCTAACCGGTCTTGAGCATTGCCCCCGGCGAATTATTGGAGTCCTCGTTCGACTTCTATCAGACATGCTTGGAAGCAAGGGTGTACTTTGGTGAAAGCGTAAGCGGATGGCTCGCAAAAAGACCAATAAATAGCCGCAGCTGTATCGGCTGCTTAATTTCATCAATGCGAAATACTGACCTTTCAGCGATAACTGGGCAAGCGGAAACCTGTATTCGCCGTCCTGTCTAGTAACGCCAAGATTCTGCTTGACGAAGGGAGACGACGAATACGACTTGATGGCCATAATGGCCGTCAGCGACGACCTTTTCGAGTTAGTTCCTCTCGAGGTGTGCGACTGCATTACAGCGACTTTGCCTGCCCGCATCAACGAGGATCTTTCTTCCCCCCCTGATATCCGTTTTGCTCAGCATCATGAACGACGAGAAGGCCATTTCGATGATTGGGTCCAACGAGCGCTAGCATCTCGAAACCATAAAACCGAAGAGAGGCCTGCGACACTGCCTCTCTTCGGTTTCTTCTTTAGAGTGCTGAATCAATCGAAAACCGGGCCTCTGTTTCCCAGACAAATCATTTGCCCACTGTGCGCATTGAGCGGCAGTTCAAGCATGTTCGGCTCAAGGAAAAACTCACCCGGCAAGCGGCTGCCTACAAGGCTGGCTTGACCTTCTCAGCGATCATATACTGTAGGTTCTTGCCGTACTTTTCTTTCATCTTTGCATCCATCTTGTCTACCGCTTTCGCCGAGTAGCTGCTATCGGGTTTTTCCTCCCTGATTCTGTCTATCTCGCTAGCGGCAACCTCTTTGGCTTCCGTAACGATCTCTTCGTCGATACCCGCAGCTTCAGCCATCCAGAGCAGCAATTCCGGACACTTAAGCTTGCCTATATGAACGACAACATTTTCGCCCTCATCCTCGAACGTGCGTGAGATATACGACTCGAAAAGATGCCACTTTTGATTCGGCTCGCATTGCTCGGCGGATACTGTATGGCCCGTTTTGTGAGCAAATTTAATATACCCCCCACTCTTCTGCTGGTACTTCTTCATGAACTCGTCGCTAATCGGGTAATGTTCGTTCTTCTCGCAGTAGAACTTAATCAAGTCAATGAGGCTAATCGCCATGTCAATCCTCCTACCATTTCCACCAGCCGCAACAATAACGTTGGAACTATGGATATCATACTATGCCCGATCTGGACAGTATCTTAAATTGAGTATTTGCAGCTCTTAGCACACAGGATTACCGTACTCACGCAGCATAGCGTCACGGTTAACAATCCACTGCTTACCATACTTGCGGGCATCCACACCTGGAACTATCTTGCCGTATGCAACAGCTTTACGCAGAGTTGACTCGCTTAAGCCCCAGAGTTCACTGGCATCCGAGAACGATATGAGTCCGTCGAAGGGTGTCACAACTTCCATTCCGTTCTCCCACAACTCATCACAAGAGAGATCAAGGTCATCGTTCCAGATAATACCGTAGCCGCCTTGATCAACTTCTACCTCTCTGAACAGCGATTCGTTATCCTCCAGTGTTTTGAAGACAGGGAAACGATGCATAAGTGGAGTTACATCGTATATTTTTGTAGTGCCGTTGGTAAACTGAACGCTTAACTTTAAGCCAGTTAAAGAGGAGACATCTTTTACCTTATGGAATTTCATAATCTGTCTCCTTTAGACGAGCGGATCGATTTTCTTAAATTCTTGCGTCTCCCAAATATCAAGAAGCTCAGTTTGGTGAATCTCTATCCACTCGCGCACCATACCAGCAGCGCGAGTCGGCAGACTACCATCAATCTCCTCACCCGAATTGATGTCAAAAGCTGCAGTGTCCTCACCATAAATCGCATGGATGTGCGGTGGATTGTGCTCTGAGCCCAAGAAATACATACGTATTACTATCCCGTAAAGCCTTGTAAGTGTGGGTATCCGTATCTTTCCTTTTTGATAAGTATATCACGATATCGTGATATACTCCATAATTTATTATTAATAAAAAACTCCTCGCATCGTAAGCGAGGAGCTAATTTGAAACTATAACTAAATAATACCTACTGGATCTTATTCCCACTCAATGGTTAGAAACTATTTCCAGTTTGTTTCGGTTTGCCGAAGTTTGTTCCGGTTTTTCCTATTTACACCCAGTCTCAAAAATTATCGCGAATCCATGGGGTCAAATTTGGGTCACGGTTTTCGGGTCATTCGAGTTGTTTTTGTGAGTCACGGTGGGTCACAGCAAACTGCGAGAAGTAACTAATGATTGCATGGACATTATATTTTAAGGGAGGGAAGGATAGAGGAAACTCCGCAAAACCCTCCCCTAGCAAGCTAAAACAGAGACTTGAGAATTTCTTTCGCTCCTCCTAGAGAAAGCTTATGTTGTTCGGTTTGGGTGTGGTAGTTGCAAAGGAAGTCATAGCAATACGTGTCCCCATTGAACGTGCAGGATGAAACGATTCCGCTTTCGGTAAGCACCTCGGGTATCGCGAGCACGAGTAGCTCGACCTCGTCGAGCAGGGCTCTCACCATCGCCGCCCACGCTCATATAAAGCTTGGATATCGGCTGTCCTCGCATTCCCAGTGGCACTGCGTACCGCCGTGTTATAATGCTGAAAACGCATTTGTATTGCATTTCGAAGGATAGAGGTGCAAATGTCTGACGGCTACAAGGAGCTCATCAAGGGCAACCCCAACGAAACCGAGATCAGGAGCTTCCTGGTGAACGGGGATCAGGTCTCCGTGACCCTGCGCATCCCTGACACCCTGCGCGACGCTGCGAAGGAGGAGGCGGCCCTACGGGGCATGAGCTTCTCCGCCTTCGTGCGCACGTGCATAATCGAAGAGCTCGCGAAGAAGGGGGCATAGAGGCGTGAAATCGCTAAACAACGTCGGCGCCGAGCGCCTGGGAGACACCCTCGGCGAATTCATCGACGACGGCGCGAAGCTGTCGATAATCAGCTCGTATTTCACCGTGTTCGCCTACGGGGAGCTCAAGGAGGAGCTCTCCAAGGTCGACGAGGTGCGCTTCCTGTTCAGCGAGCCCACCTTCGTCAAGCGCATGGCCGACTCGAAGGAGCCGCGCGAGTTCGAGGTCGCCCGCCGTGCGCGCGAGGTCGGCGTCGGCGGCTCGGGGCTCGAGCTCACGCTGCGCAACAACCTCAACCAGCGCGCGCTCGCCCGCGAATGCGCCGAGTGGATCCGCGAGAAGGGTGTCTTCAAGTCCGCCAAGACGTCCGGCGCCATTCAGCCGGGCGGCACGTACGTAGTGGAGAACCCCTCCGGCGACGACCACGCCTTCATGGGCGCCGCCGCGAACTTCACGCAGGAGGGCCTCGGCTACGAGCGCCGCCCGGGAACCATCACCTGCGTGAGCCATTTCGAGAATGGCACCGAGGCCGTCGGCCTCAAGATGATGTTCGAGTCGGTCTGGAACAACCCCGCAATGGTCGAGGAGGTCACTGCACAGGTGGCCACGCAGGTTGAGACGCTCTACCACGAGAACCCGCCCGAGTTCATCTATTTCCTGACCCTGTACCACCTGTTCCGCGACTTCATGGAGGACGACGAGGACAACGGCATCCGCCCCGGCCTCAAGTTCGAGGAGTCCTTGATCTGGAACAAGCTCTACGACTTCCAGAAGGACGCCGTCGTGGGCGCTATCCGCAAGCTGGAGAAGTACAAGGGCTGCATCATCGCCGACTCGGTGGGCCTGGGCAAGACCTACGAGGCGCTCGCCGTCATGAAGTACTACCAGGAGCGCAACGACCGCATCCTCGTGCTGTGCCCGAAGCGCCTGCGGGACAACTGGACCCTGTGGACCCAGGACTATGACGACCGAAACCCGCTGGCCGGCGACCGCATCCGCTACACGGTGCTCAACCACACCGACCTGTCGCGCTACCACGGCATGAGCGGCGAGGTGGACCTCGAGCACCTGCGATGGGGCCACTTCGACCTCCTCGTCATCGACGAGAGCCACAACTTCAGGAACAAGAGCACCAACGCGGACAAGACCGACCGCTACACGCGCCTCATCGAGGACGTCATCAAGTCGGGCCAGCGCACGAAGGTGCTCATGCTCTCGGCCACCCCGGTGAACAACCACCTACTCGACCTGCGCAACCAGATCGAACTCATCACCGAGGGAGACGACGCGTACCTCGCCGAGACCGACGGCATCCCGTCTATCACCCACGTGACGCGCGTCGCCCAGCAGAGGTTCAACGAGTGGAGCAAGCTCTCCGACTCAGAGCACACGACCGAGAGTTTCGTGAACGCAGTGAACGCCGACTACTTCAAGCTGCTCGACGTGCTGACCATCGCGCGCAGCCGCAAGCACATCACGAAGTACTACGGCGCCGCGAGCGGGACATTCCCGGCACGCCGACCGCCCCTGTCGTTCCAGACACCCATCGACCTCGACGGCGAGCTGCCGCCGATAGCCGAGCTCAACGACATGATCGCCCAGCTCACGTTCGCCCAGTACCAGGTGCTCTCCTACGTGCGCGCCGACCAGCGCCGCAAGTACGAAGACCGCTACGGGGACACGTGGGGCAAGGACTTCGAGAGAGCCAGGTCCACCGCACGACGGCGGTGGCAAACCTCATGCGCATCAACGTCCTCAAGCGCATGGAGTCCTCCGTGAACAGCTTCCGCATCACGCTGCGCCGCATCCTCGACGGCTGCGTCGACCTGCGCGCGAGGCTCGACGCCGACGCGTCGGGGGTCGCCTACGGCACCGAGGGCCTCGAGGACGGATTCGACGACGACGATGTCGAGGAGTTCGAGGCCGGCGGCAAGGTGCACGTCGACCTGCGGGACGTCGACGCCCTGCGCCTGGGCCAGGACCTCGACTCCGACATCCAGGTGCTCCGGGCCCTCCTGGCCTACGCCGACGCGGTGACGCCCGAGCGCGACGCCAAGCTCGTGACGCTGCGCGACTTCATCGCCGGCAAGGTCAGGGATCCGTACAACCCCGGCAACCGCAAGGTGTTGGTGTTCAGCGCGTTCGCCGACACGACTGCGTACCTCTTCGAGCAGCTGGCCCCCCTGGCTGAAGCACGAGCTCGGCGTCGAGTGCGCCGAGGTGGCGGGCAGCTCCAACCGGACCTACTCGCTGAAGCTCCCTAGGACCACATTCGAAAACATCCTCGCGAGGTTCTCTCCAGTCTCCAAGGAGTTGCCGGAGAACCAGAGGGTCCTCGGCGAGATCGACGTCGTCTTCGCGACGGACTGCATCTCCGAGGGCCAGAACCTGCAGGATTGTGACTGCCTGGTGAACTACGACATCCACTGGAACCCGGTGCGCATCATCCAGCGCTTCGGCCGCATCGACCGTTTGGGCTCGAAGAACGCGCAGATCCAGCTGGTCAACTTCTGGCCGGACATCGCGCTCGATGAGTACATCCAGCTCGAGGGCCGCGTGAAGGGCCGCATGGCGCTGCTCGACGCGTCGGCCACCGGCGAGGAGAACGTGCTGGAGGCGAAGGGCAACGGCGAGATGAACGACCTCAAGTACCGCCGCCAGCAGCTCCAACAACTTAAAAGCGAGGTTCTCGACCTCGAGGACATCTCGGGAGGCATCTCCATCACGGATTTCGCCTTCGACGACTTCCGCGTGGAGCTCCAGCGCTATGCGAAGGAGCATCCCGACGCGCTGGAGAATTCGCCGGCGGGCCTCCCACGCCGTGGCCCCCATACCCGACGAGCTTCGCGGCGACGTGAAGCCGGGCGTGGTCTTCTGCCTCAGGCAGAACGACGAGGCCAACGACCCCAGGGATACGAACCCCGTCTTCCCGTACTACGTGGTGTACGTGTCGGGCGACGGCGAGGTCATGACGAAGCACACTCAGCCCAAGCCGGCGCTCGACATCATGCGCGCCGTTTGCTCGGGACGCCCCGAGCCCATCGCTGAGCTATGCCGCGAGTTCAACCGCGAGACCCGCGACGGGACGAGGATGGGTGCCTACACCGACCTTCTCGACGACGTGGTGGCAGCCATCACCGGGACTCAGCAGGACAAGGGCATCGAGAGCCTGTTCAGCCTAGGCGAGGTCGGCAGCGGCACCGTCATGGGCTTCAACGACTACTCGCTGGTATGTTTTGCGGTGCTGCGATGAGCGGCATCGACTGGAGCGGCATCCTGCGCCTGCCCGACGCGGCGCTCGCGGGAGGTCGCCGCATCCCCAAGGCAGTGCTCGTCAAACAGGTCATGCTAACCAAGACTGAGCAGAAAGGCTCGACAAGGTCGTGCGCCTCGAGCACTTCGCCACGGTCCAGAAGTCTACGACGCGCATCCCGCCGTACGAGGACGACGAGCGCAACGTGCAGAGCATAGTCTTTCTTCGCTGCGAGATGGCACCCGGAACCATGGCCGTGGCGGAGGTGGCGGAGCTCATGCACAAGTGCTTCCCGAATCCGACGGTGCTCCTGATTGAGGCGGGCGGCCGCGCGTGCGTGTCGGTCGCCCTCACGCGGAAGAGCCAGGCCGAGCAGGGCGCGACGGTCGTCGACCGAATCGAGGCTACGGGCGCGTTCGACCCGGGCCGTTCGGAGTATGCGGAATTCCTAGGAGCCCTGGCGTTCGTACGGCTCTCGCAGGGCGGCCTCTGGGAGTACCTGCTCGACATGGCGCGTGTCGTGGCGCTGTCCCGTGCGATCGGCGGCCTGGGGTTCTACCCCAGCTGCCCCGCTCAGGACCGGGAAAAGCTGATTGTCCTCACGGCGCGTTACGATGGGCTGGGAGCCTCCGTCAAGCGGCTGAGGGAACGGCAGCGGTCGAAGGACATAACGCTCAACGAGTCCGCGAAGCTGAGGATGGAAATGAAGGAAGAGGAGCGACGCCTGAGGGCGGTCGCCGATGAGATAAGGGAGATTTGTAATGGCTGACATCGAGAAGATTGACCTTGCATCGGAAAACCTGGTTGATGACCGCCTGGACAAACTCAAGGCATTGATGCCCGAGGTGTTCACCGAAAGCGGGATCGACTTTGATAAACTGAGGTTGGAACTTGGTGACGAGGTCGACGAGGGCCAGGAACGCTATGCGTTCACGTGGCCCGGCAAGACCGACGCCATCCGCCAGTCGCAGACTGTGAGCACTGCCACGCTGCGCCCTTGCGTGGAGAAAAGTCGAGGCCGCGATGGCGAGGACGGCTCCTTCGACTCGGACAACATCTACATCGAAGGCGACAACCTCGAGGTGCTGAAGCTCCTGCAACGTGGCTACCACGGCAAGGTCAAGATGATTTACATCGACCCGCCGTACAACACGGGTCACGACTTTGTTTACAAGGACAAGTTCGACGACACCATCGAGAACTACAAGGAACAGGCGGGACTCGCCGGCCAGTCCAACGCCGACACGAGCGGCCGCTACCACAGCGACTGGTGCTCCATGATGTACCCCAGGCTGCGCCTTGCCCGAGAACTGTTGAGTGACGACGGGGCAATCTTCGTTTCTATCGATGATAACGAAGTAAGTAATCTAACAAAAATGATGGATGAGATATTCGGTGAAAGATGCCGAGTGGCACTCATTTGCCATAAAGCTCGTGCCTCCGTTTCGAATGACAAAATAATTTCTCCAAATCACAATACGGTCGCTTTCTATGCAAAATCAATTGAGCGTCTTGAAGAGCTGAGAAAACAAATAGGCGACGATCTGTGTCTGGACGGTTTTAGTGAAAACGATAATGACGGACGCGGTTTTTATAGGCTTGTTCCCGTTGATGGCCCCGGTGGCGCGAAGAAGGGCAATCCATTCTACGAGTTCCTTGGAGTTGAGGGTTACTGGCGCTTTTCGAAAGACATGATGCAGGCGAAGTACGAGGACGGTCTCGTTGTGAAGCGAGGCAATAGCCTCTATCAGAAGTACTATCAAAGCAAAGCAGCAGAAACCCGAAGGACCCTAACGACTTGGTGGGACGATGCAGGACTAACGTCTTCTGCAACCTCAAAACTAAAGGAGCTAATGGGGACTCCCTCTTTTGATACCCCTAAGCCCGTTGAGCTTGTTCAACGCATGCTCAAGATGCTTACTTTTGCTGATAGCAATGCCGTTGTTCTCGATTTTTTTTCTGGCTCAGCTACAACCGCTCATGCCGTTATGGACATTAATCGTGAATACGGTGGTAGCAGACAGTATGTTCTCGTCCAATTGCCCGAAGCCACAGCTGAAAAATCGGCGGCTCGCGAGGCAGGGTTTTTAACTGTTACTCAGATTGGCGAAGAGCGCATCCGCCGTGCAGGCAACAGGATCAAGGCGGAAGTCACCCAGGCAAACACGCAGCCTAAACTTGGCGAGGATTCCGAGGAGCTACCTGATATCGGCTTCCGCGTCTTCACGCTCGATGAATCCGGCATCGAGCGTTCGAAGCCCGGTCAACTCGTGCTTGATGTGGTGAAGCCCGACCGCACCGAACTTGATATCGTCTTCGAGATGATGCTCAAGTGGGGTTTGGAGCTCACCTATCCCATCGAGAAGACTGAGATCGGCGGCTACCCCTGCTACTCCGTAGCGGGTGACGCGCTCATCTGCTGCATGTCTGACGGCCTGACTGTACCTGTCATCCAGGAGATCGCGGATATGGAGCCTGATCGCGTGCTCATGCTCGATTCTATCCTTGATGACACCCTGAAGCTCAACGCGCTACAGATATTTAAGCGCGCAGAAGAGAAGACCCAGAAAAAGATTGATTTGAGGACGGTGTAGACATGCCATCCTTGGAATTCAAATACTCATCCGACCAACAGCACCAGGTCGATGCCATTAACGCCACCTGCGACTTGTTTCGCGGGCAGGAATTCATGTCGTCCGAGTTCACTGCTGGTACCGTGGGCGGTTTGTTTGGCGATACCATCGTCGTTGGCCACGCTAACAATCTCCGAGTATCGGCTAGGCAACTGGAGGACAATCTTCATGCCGTGCAGGAGGAAAACAGCCTCCAGCGTACAAACGAGATGACGGATGGCCGCCTGCGTGACTTCACTATCGAGATGGAGACGGGTACCGGCAAGACCTACGTCTACATCCGCAGCATCTACGAGCTCAACAAACGCTATGGCCTGACGAAGTTCGTTATCGTGGTGCCTTCCATCGCCATTCGCGAAGGTGTGAAGAAATCCTTCGAGAGCACGAAGAAACACTTTGAGGGTCTCTACGACCACAGGCCGCTTGAGTTCTTCGTCTACGACTCGAAGGACATGGGCCCTGTTGGCAACTTTGCTACGTCCTCGGCTATTCAGGTGATGATCATCAACATCGGCGCCTTCAATAAGGAGATGGACTCCGACGAGAAGAAGGGCGTCACCAACATCTTCCATCGCCCGAGCGAGAGGCTCATCGGCGGACGCAGCCCGCAGGAGCTGGTAAGCTCGTGCAATCCCATCGTCATCATCGACGAGCCGCAGAGCGTTGACAACACCGCAAAGGCCAAGAAGGCCATCAAGAGCCTGAACCCGCTGTTCGTGCTGCGCTATTCCGCGACGCACAAGGAGCCATACAACATGCTCTACAGCCTGGGCCCTGTGGACGCGTTCCAACGCAACCTAGTCAAGGGCATCGTTGTCGACTCCGTCGTGAGCCAGGAGGACCTGAACGGCGCCTACGTGAAGCTCGAGTCAACAGAATACAAGGGCGGCTACAAAGCCAAGGTCACCATCGACGTGCGCCAGAAGGACGGCAGCCAGAAGCGCAAGGCCGTCACAGTGAAGACTGGCGATGACCTCTACATGAAGTCCGGCGAGAACACCGACTACGAGAGCGGCTGGGTGATCAGCAACATCGGCACCGAGGTCGGTAACCAGTTCATCGAGTTCACCAACGGTGAGTACCTGGAGCCCGACGACCCGGCCCTGGGCGACACTGCAGCGCTCGCAATCAAGGAGGCGCAGATTACCCGCACCATCGAGGATCATCTGGAGTGCCAGCTGAAGCTATACCCGCTCGGTATCAAGGTGCTGTCCCTGTTCTTCATCGACAAGGTGGAGAAGTACCGCCTCTACGCGCCGACCGTACACAACGGCGAGTACGCCGAGATCTTCGAGCGCAAGTACCGCGAGCTCGCCTCCAGCGCCAAGTGGCAGCGCCAGTACGAGAAGGCCGGTGTGCCGCTGGCGACCGACCCCTCCAGCCTTCATCAGGGTTACTTCGCCAAGGATGGCAAGGGCAAGTTCAAGGACACGAAGGAGAGCGCCAGCAACGCTGCCGACACCAGCGCCTTCGAAGCCATCATGAAGGCGAAGGAGCGCCTGATTTCCTTCCCTGACGGCGAGGACGACGTCAGGGACATCCAGTTCATCTTCAGTCACTCCGCCCTGAAGGAGGGCTGGGACAACCCCAACGTATTCCAGATCTGTACGCTGGTGGAGACCAACGACTCGCTGACCAAGCGCCAGAAGATCGGCCGAGGGCTGCGCCTGCCCGTCAACCAGGACGGCGAGCGCTGCTACGACCCTGGCATCAACGTGCTGACTGTCATCGCCAACGAGTCCTACAAGTCCTTTGCTGACGGTTTGCAGACCGAGTTCGAACGCGAGGGCTATCGCTTCGGCGTGCTCACCGCGGAGTCCTTCACCAAGCTCACTTTCAAGGCGGAGGACGGCTCCGAGGAGAGACTCGGCTTCGACCGCTCCAGGGAGGTCTACGACGCCTTGGCCGCAGATGGTCGAATTACTTCCAAGGGCGCCATCACGCCTGAGCTGAAGCTTGCGGCCGAGAAGGGCGAAGTTGAGATGCCCGAGGGCCTGGAGCAGGTTGCTCAGCAGGTCTGCGACGTCATCCTGCACAAGGCCCAAAAGCTGCAGATCAAGGACAAAGCGAAGCAGGTAGAGGTCGAGCTGCAGAAGGACGTTACGGCTGACCCTGCCTTCCAGCAGCTTTGGGAACGTATCCGCCAGACCACCCGTTTCGAGATGGACATCGACACCGACAAGCTTGTTGAGAAGGCTATTGAGGGCATCCAGTGCATGCCACGCATCAAGCCGCTCGAGGTCATGAGCACCCGCGCGGGCCTAAACATCGATGACACGGGCGTGGCCGCTAAGAAGAAAAAGAACCTGCTGGGTGAGGACACCGCCGATGATGACGTGGCGCACAGCGTGGTAACCACAGATGTCGCACGCGTATACGACCTGCCTGACCCAATAGCCGAGCTCCAAGACGCCGTGGGCCTGACCCGCAGGACCATCAAGCGCATCCTCGAGCAGTGCGGCCGCTTCAAGGAGTTCTCCATCGACCCGATGACGTTCCTCACGCAGGTAGCTGCCAAGATCGAGGCCGCGAAGAACGAGGTGGTCTCCCAGGGCATCAAGTACACGAAGCTCCCAGAGAGCGAGTGGTACACCATGGACATCCTGGCGGTTGAGGATCTTACTGCGTATCTCGACCAGAACGCCTGGGAGCCTTTGAGCGGTAAGAGCATCTATAACTACGTCGTGTACGATTCCTCAACCGTGGAGAAGCCGTACGCGTTGGCGCTTGACCAGTCCGAACAGGTGAAGGTGTTTGCAAAGCTCCCCGCTAGGTTCAAAATCGACACCCCGCTGGGCAGTTACAATCCTGACTGGGCGTACGTCGAAGAGGTGGACGGCAAGGAGCGCGTCTACTTCGTTATGGAGACCAAGGGCGGAGGTAACGGCACACCCAGCTTGCGTCCTGCCGAGAAAGCAAAAATCGACTGCGCTAGGAAGCATTTCGAGGCTTTGGTAATCGAGGATGTCATCTATGACGTTGAGACTACGTATCACTATGTAACCGCTTAGATGTCGGAGACTGAAAAAGGTTTGTTATGGCTGAACCATTATTTACAAGAGTTGACCGTCCGGTTGGGAAGTTGGTCAGTGATGTTATAGAGGGCAGGGTGGGTCTACCTGACCTCCAGCGTCCTTTTGTCTGGAAAGACAGCGATGTTAGGGATTTGCTTGATTCCATGCTTCGAGGCTATCCGATTGGATATTGCATTCTTTGGGAAGCTCCTGATGATCAGGAGGACAAGAAGTCCTCGATAGGTCTCAACGAGAAGAACTATGCGGCTCCAAAAGAGCTTGTAATCGACGGTCAGCAACGCCTTACTGCGCTTGTGTCTTCGCTTTACGGAGTTCCGGTCAAGGATCAGACGTTCTCTGACAGGACGATCAGAATCGCATACGATCCAATCACAAGGGAATTCCATACGTGGGACGCGGCGATTGCCAATGATGCTCGCTATATTTCAGACGTTAGCAAGGTTTTCGAGGCGAAAAGGAATAACGAAGCAACGAAGTTCAGGCGTGAGTTTATCAAGCGACTGAATGAGGCGAACGAAAAGCGTGAAGCCGAAGCGCTTGATGACAATGCAAAAACGGCTATCGAGGACGGAATTAACGAACTTCTCAATCTTGAGACCACGTATCTTATTCCCATCCTGTCGATTTCGAACAAAGCAGACGAAGAGCAGATGTCTCAAATCTTCATTCGAGTCAATTCAGGCGGCACGAAGCTTAACGAGGACGACTTCATCATGACTCTGCTTTCGGTGTATGAGCCAAAGACAAGGCAGCGTATTGAGGATTGGTGCGAGGCGAGCCATAAGCCCGGCATCGGGACTTCCTACAACGCCCTGTTGACGATTAAGCCTAGTCACGTCATTAGGGCAACTGTAGGACTCGGCTTTGGTCGCGGCCGGTTGCGCTATGCTCGACTGATTCTGAACGGTCGAGATCTTAAAACACGCGAAACAAGCGCCGCCAAGCGCGAGGAGAACTTCGAGAAGTTTGATGCTGCTTTGGACAAGGTCCTGAACCTTAACGTTTGGCACGCCTTCATCAATGCGCTAGGCGAGGCTGGCTATGTGAATAGCAGAATGATTAGCTCCGAGAACACGATACCGTTGACGTACACTATCGCACTTATCGCGAAGCATCGTTTCGGTATCAATGGCGTTGAGCTTCAGCAGGTATCAAAGCGCTGGTTCTCGATGGCGATCCTCACCCAGATGTACACCGGCAACTTCGAGTCGGTGTTCGAACAGCAAATGAATTCCATCGAGGAGCTTTCCGACGTTGATTCGTTTAGGGCTTGGGTAGACTCCGAGATTGCCTCACGACTTACCGATGACTACTTTGGTGTTACGCTTCCTAATGAGCTTGATAAGAATCGCGCAAGTGGCCCTGTATGGAATGGGTTCCTCGCGGCCCAAGTTGTCCTTGGTTCTCGCGTGTTGTTCAATACCGGCACTGTTGCGCAACTGCTGCTTCCTAGCAGTAGTGGTACCAAGAAGGCGTATGACAAGCACCATATTTTCCCTGCGAACTTCTTGAAAGGCGGCCCATACGAATATGCGAAAGATCGCAGAGCAAATTTCGTCTGCGTTGATTATCAGAACAATATCTACATCAGTGACGATGATCCGAAGCTATACGTTACGAAATACAGGGAAGCCTTGGGTGATGATGCTTACCGCGCAACTTGCTATGACAACGCTTTGCCGTATGACTTTGAGAATATGGAATACCCTGACTTCATGAGGGAGCGTTGTAAGCTCATGTCTGAAATGATCAAGAAGGCTTTCCTTAGGCTCTAGTCATTAGCGAAACGATTGACAAATGCGGGGGCCGCAATGGCCCCCGTATCTATTGAGTTCTAACGTTGACTGCGGTTTTGTCAGAAAGCCACCAAATTATGTCCCGTTGAGTTTCGTTTGAGTTTCGCATCCGTTTTAAGGGTTGTGGGACAAGTTACTGGGACAATTTACTCTTCGGTTTTTCCTTTACTCTCCGTTCGCTGGGTGTCGCCATGTCCGAGGCGTACGGCGATTTAGAGTAAAAACGATTAAAACACCAGTTCAAAAGGCATAAAGAAACCCCCTGAAATGCATGGATTTCAGGGGGTTCAAATCCTTTTACTCTACCTAAATCGCAGGCGGCTTTGCATTTTTCCTTACATGGCGTCATCAGACGGTACACCACGGACGGAAAACGCAGGTCAAAGCCCTATCGTCTTACTCCCACTCGGTGGTTATAGTTTTGCCGTCTCGTCACTCCAGTTGCACCCAGTTTTCGGCGGCATCTCGAAGTGAGTGCCGCTGAATGACGCGACGTCGCGTTTCATCGGCTTCGGGGACAAAAGCTGGGACAACTTCAAAAACCATTTTCAAACTCAGAGTATTGAGTTTTTATTTTTGTCCCAAGGGGCACGGAGAGCCGCCTTTGGAGGCTCGATATCGCCGAAAAACGCCCGTTTTGAAACTCAACCGCCTTTGAGCCTGCAAACCACCAGCTTCAACAGTAAGTGAGTCGACGCGGGTGGCTTACGAGCCGTTCACAAAACCGCAGGCCACAGGTCTTTGTCAACGATAAGCAAAGTGAATAGTCTCAGGTGGCTTGCCCATGAGTTGGCGTAAGCCTGTTTAGCAAAAGGCTAATCGGACACGACAGGCCGCCCGCATGGCGACGGCGTTTCCCGTGCGGGCACAAACAGCCCTGCGTGCCCTGTCGCGCGATATCCCAATGCGACGTTCAGAACCCTACCCGCCAAGCAGCCACCTCGCGAAATTCAGCACGAGCACGCCCTCCCGGGTATGGGGCTCATGCCTCGTGCGAGTGATGAGAATCTTCGGGAATGCATCCCCGATGGATAGAATCGGCGCAATCTCCCTCTCGAGCGTCGAATCGGCGCCGATATCGTCGCTCACATACACTTTCCTTCCCGGTTTCGAAACTTGGAAGGCAGTATGCGCAAGGATGCGTCGAGGTGCGATCCCAGTCGTACCATGCCAGCAGAGATGTCGAGGCACATTCGTTCATGCTGCAATGCGGGCATCGGAGATGAAAAACAGCCCGTCGGGTAGTCATGGGCGTGCGGGAGCCCGCATCAGTAACCTGCCTCCTCGGTTGTCCCTTCTTTGCATGGTCGTCTACATAAAGGAGGAACCAGCCATGCAGATCAGCATGCTTGCCCTTCTTGGGTCACGGACCGGGGAGGCGAGGGCCTCCGTCGGGACCGCCCCGAGCAACCGGCATATCCAAGGAATGACAAGGCTCGATCGCTGTGCTGGTCAGGATGCCGAAGCGGGCCGTCCGCCAATCGGAATGCGGGTCAGGATGCTGCAACGTGATTCCAGCTGCAGGATACGGCTCCTTTGCGGTTGCCGCAAAACCTGCTGGCAACATTCTTACTATCCGAATGATGTACGCATCCCTTGGGATCGTTTCGCCTGACCAGGGCCATCTTCAGCGCCTCATCGGCCAGCTCGGCAGGCGCCTCTTCCACGCGTAATAGCCCTGGCGGGTCACCTATGCAACCAAAGATACAAAAGGAATCGAATGGCCAGAGAGGATTGCCCTTTCCGATGGTCGATTCTTGACAGGCAAACTCAAGCCTCGTTAATATTACATGGTTTGCCAGACCGAATTAACAAAGGAGGGGTGTCGTGGTTGGTCTTTTCCGCACGTGGATGAGCGCCTAGAAAGCGGCGCTGTTGTGGCGTCGCGTTGTTTTTCTGCACGCCATTTCACGATTGGACATAACCATGATATTTGAAACCTCTCGGCGCAGGTCTGTTTCGCTGTGCCATTCATGGCAATTTAAGATTTGTTTCGTATGGGGCGGGGAGCTCGTGTCGACATTGACGAGCTTGATTCTCCAAATGGGTCTCATTTGGCATATCGCCCTCACGACAGAATCATCTTCCCTCCTCTCCCTGGCATCGTTAGCAGGCTTTCTGCCGATTGCTTTGTTCGGAGTCCTTGCGGGCGCCGTTGTCGACAGGCTGCCTTTGAAACGTGTTCTCATCGGCGCCGACCTCTTCGTTGCCGCGGTGGGCGCCGCCTTGGCGATTGCCTCGTTGGCCGGCAGCTTACCTGCGTGGTCAATACTCATCGCCCTGTTTCTCCGCGCAGCTGGCACTTCGTTCTACACGCCGGCCTCCCAATCCCTCACGCCCCATCTCGCCCCGCCAGAGCATCTCGTTCGCCTATCGGGAGTGATGCAGGCGATTCAGTCCGCCGGATACATTCTTGGCGCCGCGCTCGCGGCAGTGATTTATCCTGTGGCGGGCATTACCGCCATGATTGCCCTCGACGTGCTGGGGGCGCTTTTCGCTTCTCTAGCTGTCCTCGCCGCTCAGATAGACGCAGGAGGACTCGACGAAGCCGACCGCAGCTCGTCCTTTTCCAATAAAGTTCGAGAACTTTTCTCTGAGATTTCGGACGGCTACAAGCTGATCAGGGGATACAGGGGGCTGTTCGCCCTTCTTTGGTGCGGGTTCGTCTTCGCTTTCGCGTTCTCCCCACTCGCGGCATTGTTCCCAATAATGACCTTGGGACATTTTGGCGGTAGCACGGGGGATGCTGCTTTGGTGGAGGTCCTTTTCTCCGCAGGCATGCTGGCTGGGTCCGGCATTTTGGCGGCCACGGGAGGGTTCCGCAATAGGTCGCTCACCATGGTCGCCGCGATCGCCGGCTTCGGCGTCGTCGCAATCGCATCCGGATTGATCGGCCCGTCGCTGTTCGCCGTTTTCCTACCGGCGAGCTTTCTTATGGGCGCATGCTCCCCGTTGTACGCGGGAACCCAGACTGCCCTTATGCAGGAGCAGATACCTCCTGAGTACCTAGGCCGCGTTTTCGGCCTCTACGGAACCATCATGGCGTGGGCCATGCCCATGGGCCTCGCGGCCCCCTCCGTTTTTGCGGATCTGCTTGGAGCTCCGTTATGGTTCGTCGGCTCTGGAGCGACCATGGTACTGCTTGCGATGGCTATGCTGCTTGCTCCGAGCGTCCGAAACGTGGGGAAAAGAGATACCGGGCGGATTCAATAGCCCAAGTATTCGAAAAAAAGAGGCGGCAGCCATCGGTTCACGCGTCAGCCTTCAAGCCCTTGCGACGACGAGGTATTGCGCCGACATCCCACATCGCGCTCCTTATTCGTCGCCAACTATCATTTTCGGATTTGCCGGCTTGCGCAAGGTCAAAACGCTCGCGCCGGCAATTGGGCAAAGGCGAAAAATCGACGTGAGCAATCTTTTTTGGCATGGCTGCGCTTCCAGTAAAACGCTAATACACAAAAGGCGGTTCAACCTATGGAACTCATAGTCAAAGCTAAAGACATCTTTTTGGAATATGCCGGCCGCGATATCCTGGATATCGAAGAGTTGGAAATCTACTCCTACGATCGCATCGGCTTGGTGGGAGACAATGGCGCAGGCAAAACCAGCCTGCTTAAAATTCTGAGCGGCAATCTTACCATTGCGGACGCCGACGTCAGGCGCTTCGGCAGCATTGCCCTCATCGGCCAACTCGATGAACTCGACCTTGATGCGGCTCAGGACAGTGGTGAGATGCTCTCCCGTCTCAACGTCGCCGGAGTGGCGCAGGAGACGATGAGCGGCGGGGAGGAAACACGCGCCAAGATTGCCTCTGCACTCTCCCAGCATGCAAGCGCGATCTTCGCCGACGAGCCTACGAGCCACCTCGACCAAGACGGCATCCGCCTTCTCGTCGGACAACTCAAGGCATTTGATGGGGCTCTGCTCATCGTGAGCCATGACCGTCATTTTCTCGACCAGGTGGTAGACAAGATCTGGGAGCTCAAAGACGGCGGTATTTCCGAATTCTGGGGTGACTACTCCGACTATCTGCGACAGAAAGAAGAAGAGCGCAAAGCTCAGGCGACTCGATACGAAGAGGCGATGCGCGAGCGCGATCGCCTCGAAGCCGCCATCGAAAAACAACGGAAAAAAGCACGGCAGGTCGACGCCAAGCGGAAGGCTGCGAAAAAAAAGCAACGAGTATGCAGGTCGATTGGGGCATCAGAAAGCAACCGGCACCAAACAGAAGAGGATGTACCAGGCGGCTAAGGACATGGAGAAGCGCCTCGAAGCGCTCGAAGGGATTGAGGCCCCAGATAGCATTCGCGCCGTGCGGTTCCGCCAGAGCAAGGCCCTGGAACTGCATAGTAAATTTCCCATCTCGGCAGACGATTTCAGCTTGAGCTTCGGCAACTGCATGCTCTATGACCACGCGAAATTCGAGATACCGCTCGGTGCCAAAGTGGCCATCACCGGTGGCAACGGTACAGGAAAGACCAGCCTGCTGAAGGCAATCGCTCGACGCGCCGACGGTATCAACATCTCTCCCAAGGCAGAGATCGGTTACTTCGAGCAAACAGGCTACAAGTTCGACGCCCGTCAGTCTGCGATCTCGTTCATGCAGGATGGTTGCGAGTACAGCATGACCGAAATTCGAGGCATCCTCGCCTCTATGGGAATCGGACCGCGCGACCTGACAAAGGACGTTGGCGTTCTCTCGGGAGGCGAAGTCATCAAGCTGCTACTCGCGAAGATGCTGCTGGGCAGATACAACATCTTGCTCATGGACGAGCCTGGAAATTACCTGGACATCAAGAGCGCCGAAGCCCTCGAGCAGATGATGAGCGCCTATGCCGGAACGATAGTGTTCGTCTCCCACGATAAGAGGCTGGTCGAGAACGTCGCAGACATTGTCTACGAAATAAAGGACACCAAGCTAGTCAAAATCTTTCAGCGCGAATAGCCCTAAATGAGCAAGAAATAATCCCCGAACGGAGACAAGGGAGTAAAACGGCAAAGAAAGAGCCTCCGTCCCAACGCAGGGAACGGAGGCTCTTTAATCGCTTTTACTCATCTCCGTCGCTGGTGGCTTTGTCATGACTCTCGTACGAAACGAAACTCAGCGGCACAGTGCGGCACTCAAAATCGCAGGTCAGAACCCTATCGGCCTACTCCCACTCAATGGTCGCAGGTGGCTTTGGAGTGATGTCGTAGGCTACACGGTTAACGCCAGCAACTTCGCTAACGATGCGAGAAGAAATACGGGTCAGCAGCTCGTATGGGAGCTTTGCCCAGTCAGCGGTCATAGCGTCGCTGGACTCAACGGCACGCAGGATAACCGGACGGGCATACGTACGCTCGTCGCCCATAACACCAACGGACTTAATGTCGGGTAGAACGGCAAAGTACTGCCAAACACTGTGCTCGGAGTTACGGTCGCCTGTCTCGTCAAAGAGTTTGGCGTTGTAAGCATCAATCTCTTCACGGACAATAGCGTCTGCGTTGCGGAGAATCTCCAGCTTTTCTGGGGTAACGTCGCCAATGATGCGGATAGCAAGGCCAGGACCTGGGAATGGCTGCCTGTAGACAAGGTTCTCTGGCAGGCCAAGAGAAACGCCTAGTGCACGGACCTCGTCCTTGAAGAAGTGGTCCAGGGGCTCAATCAGGTCAAAGTGAACGCCTTCTGGGAATGGAATCAGGTTGTGGTGGCTCTTGATGGTTGCAGCTTTGCCGCCGGTCTTGCGAGCGCCAGACTCAATAATGTCAGGATAAATGGTACCCTGTGCCAGGAACTGAACGCCATCCAGCTTCTGAGCCTCGTCAAAGAAGACCTTCCAGAACTCAGTACCAATCAGGCGTCGCTTCATCTCTGGCTCGGTAACGCCAGCCAGAAGCTCTGCGTAACGCTCCTCTGCGTGAACGTGAATCAGAGGCACGTTGAACTGCTTGCGGAAGACCTGCTCAACCATCTCCGGCTCGCCCTTACGGAGCATACCGTGGTTCACAAACACGCAGGTAAGCTGATCGCCAATAGCACGGTGGACAAGGGCAGCAACAACAGAAGAGTCAACGCCCCCGGAAAGCGCCAAAATAACGCGGCCATCACCAACCTTCTGGCGAATCTCCTCTACCTTCTGCTCAATGATGTTGTCCATAGTCCACGTCTTCTCAAAACCACAGATATTGAACAGGAAGTTAGAAAGCATCTGAGAACCGCACTCGGTGTGGTTAACCTCTGGATGGAACTGCGTAGAATACAGGTTCTTAGCAGCGTTTTCCATAGCTGCAATAGGGCAAACGTCGGTAGAAGCGGTAACGGTAAAGCCCTCTGGAACCTCAGACACAGCGTCGCGGTGGCTCATCCAAACGGTCTGCTGCTCAGCGGTGCCGTCAAAAATGCGGCTCTCCCCCGCGCGGGTCAGATGAGCTGGGCCATACTCGCCCTTCTCGGTATGTCCAACGGTGCCACCTAGGGTAACCGCCATAATCTGCTGTCCATAGCAGAAACCAAAGACAGGAAGGCCAAGCTCCAGAATCTCGGGGTCAATCTTTGGCGCATCCTCCGCGTAAACAGAAGCAGGGCCGCCGGACAAAATGAGCGCAGATGGATTGAGCTCACGAAGCTCATCTGCGGAAATATCACAAGGAACAATCTCGGAGTAGACGTTAAGATCGCGCACGCGACGTGCAATTAACTGGCCGTACTGGGCACCAAAGTCTAGAACTGCAACAAACTGCTTGGGCCTGGACTCGCTCATGCATGACTCCGCTTCTCCGGTTTCCCGGTCACTCTTAGATTCTGCGCCAACGCAATACCGCACGTATGGGCACATATCTCTACCACGAATTTATTGCTATTAATAATACCTTCAACCAGCCATTAACACCACGAGAGATTGCGCGCGCCAAAAAGTCTTCTTATTCTGTGCAAACAAAAAGACACTCGTATTTCCTTTGGCGAGAAACCCGTCTAGTTTGCAAGGCTCCACAGAACTTCTCGCACACGTCCCCGTTTCACACGTTGAAGCGGGGATTTTTGTGGCAGGTTTGTTTCCTACAGCACGAAATCGCAAAATTGCGTATAGTAGATGTTTGACAAAACGCATTGGGCAAAACGCAGATTAAACACAAAGGAGCCCCAATGGCCAGAAGGTCACATTCATCTCAGAATCGCGGTCACAACAGCCGCGATAGACGAAGATGCCTCTGAGTACGATACAGAGGACTTCGCACAGGACGATTATGACGCTTATGATCAGGGCGCATATCAGCCTCGTACGCTGGGCAGCGTTCGAAGCGCAGGTGCAAGTTCTGCACGCAACAATCACGAATCTCACGGCTCCAGGTTTACGCGCGAGCCTTTGATTGGCCAGACCAACGTCGGCGACGAGTGGCCCGAAGAAGCCCCAGCTCAGCAGCAAAAACACACCCACTTTGCTGCACATCGAGCGGGTGCCGTGAGCCATGCGCCTTCTCGAGCCGAAGGCGTGAGCGCATATTCCAAGAAGCGCCAAGGTTCTTCTCGCGGTCGTGGTCTTAAGATCTTTGCCGGCATTCTGGGCACGTTGCTGCTGGTAGCAGGCGTGACGTTTGCCTGGTGGATGCTGGATACCAACTCAAAACTTCGCCAGGGCTTGGACGCAAACCTGCAGGCAACACTGGTTCAGGTTGCTCCTTCCGACCCGTTCTACATGCTGCTTCTGGGCGTGGATAAGGACGAAGGGCGCGCGGAGAACTGGGGCGATTCCGACGCAAACTTCCGCGCCGACACTATTATTCTGGCTCGCGTAGACCCTAAGAACAAGAAGATCACCCTGATTTCCATCCCCCGAGATACTATGGTTGACCTGGGAGAACACGGAAAGCAGAAGATTAACTCCGCATACAGCTACGGCGGCGCGTCTGGAATGGTTGAGGCCGTTTCCAAGCTGGCAAACGTCAATATCTCGCACTATGCCGAGGTAGACTTTGAGTCGTTCACCAAGATTGTGGACTCCATCGGCGGCATTACGGTCAACTTGCCTGTTGCCGTTTCCGACATGCAATACTCGGGCATCGACCTGCCCGCTGGCGAGCAGCAGCTCAACGGCCAGCAAGCGCTTGGCCTTTCTCGCAGTCGTCACGCGTACGACAACTACGGCGCCGGTGACTTCTACCGTGCCGCTAACCAGCGCATGATTTTGACGGCCATTGCCAAGAAGGTCCTGCAGCTGGATCCTGTTTCTATGTCGGGCGCCGTGTCTACCATGGCCGAGAGCGTAACCACCGACTTAAATGTTACTGATATCGTGGGCCTGGCCATGTCGTTTAGGGGCATGGATACCTCCAAGGATATGTATTCCGCGCGTACGCCAACAACGTCCGAGCTCATCGACGATGTTTGGTACGAGATTGTTGATAAGAGCGCGTGGAAGACCATGATGGACCGCGTGAACCAGGCGCTGCCTCCTCTGGAGGATGCAAGCACCGATGAAACCACAGGTATCGTTGGTACGGTTGCGGGCGACACTTCCGCGGCCGACAGCATCAAGCCGGACTACACCGGTGAGGTTGCCGTACTCAACGGCACCGATGTTCAAGGACTTGCAGCTCAGAAGGCTGGCATCCTGAAGACTAAGGGCTACACCGCTTACGCCGACAGCTCTCTGGAGCATCCAACCGACTCGATTATCATCTACGACGGCACGCGCACGGGCCTGGCAAAGGCTGTTGGCGTTGCAAAAGCGCTGGATATCCCTACCGCTAACATCAAGGCAAACGACGGTTCCTACCCCACTGACGTGGACATCACCGTAGTCCTGGGCACCGATCAGGCTCCTAAGCGCTAGCGGCTTGCGACCTGCAGCGGCGACTTGACGACGCGCAGCGTGTGACCCGCGACCCGCTACGGCGTGCGACGTGTGCCCCGCGTCGCCACCCCACTCCACAAAAACGGGCGAGAAGACCGATCTTCTCGCCCGTTTTCATCGTTTACCGTAAGCGGTTTTGTGGCTTAGACGTTAAAGCGGAAGTGCATGACGTCGCCGTCCTCGACCACGTACTCCTTGCCCTCGATGCGTAGCTTGCCCGCAGTCTTGCAGCCGGCCTCGCCGCCCAGCTCAACGTAATCGTTGTAGCTGGCAACCTCAGCCTTGATGAAGCCGCGCTCAAAAGTCAGAGTGGATGACGCCGGCGGCCTCGGGAGCCTTAGCGCCAATGCGGACGGTCCACGCCCTGACCTCCATAGGGCCAGCGGTGAAGTAGCTCTGCAGGCCAAGCAGCTTGTATGCTGCCTGAGCAAGCGTCTCCAGGCCGGAGTGCTCAAGTCCCAGGGACTCCAGATACTCTGCAGCCTCCTCTGGATCAAGGTCAGCCAGCTCAGCCTCGACACCTGCGCAAACAGGGATGGACTGAACGCCGTTAATAACAGGAGCCGGCTCGGTAAGCATGTCCTCGTCGACGTTTGCGACGTACAGGATTGGCTTCATGGTAAGCAGGAAGAGATCGCGGGCAGCCAGACGCTCCTCGTCGGTCATCTCCATGTCAGCGGCGCGATTGCCCTCATTCAACCACTCCTGAAGACGCTTTGCCACGTTGAACTTGGGCTGGAGGTCCTTATCGCGCTTGGCCTCTTTCTCCAGCTTAGGCAGGGCGCGCTCAATGGTGCCCAGGTCAGCGAGGATGAGCTCCGTCTGGATGATGTCCACGTCCTCGTCAGGGTTGACGCGGCCCTCAACGTGAATGACGTCGGGGTCCTTAAAGTAGCGAACAACCTCGCAGATAGCGTCGGTGTTGCGGATGTTTGCCAGGAACTGGTTGCCCAGGCCCTCGCCCTCGTTTGCGCCCTTGACCAGGCCAGCGATGTCGACAAACTCAACGGTTGCTGGCATGATACGGCTAGGATTGACAATCTCAGCCAGCTTCTGAAGCCTTGCGTCAGGCACGTCAACGATGCCCACATTAGGATCGATGGTGGCAAACGGATAGTTTGCAGCTAGGCCGCCCTTGCGGGTCAGCGCGGTGAACAGCGTGGATTTACCAACGTTTGGCAGGCCAACGATACCAATTGAAAGCGACATGTGAGTCCTCTTGTTGTCGGTGGACGGTTACGGTTAATTATCCTCTTTTGGAGACTCTTTTGGAGACTCTTTTGCAGGGGCATCCCCATCCGAGTCCTCGGCGAGCGAATCGGCCAGGTGCTTGAGCTGCTCCTTGCCGGTGTCAAAAATGAAGCGAGCTTTACGGCGAGCCAAAGCCTCAAGACGCTCGGCCTCCTCGGCCTTGCGGTCACGAACGACCAGCTCAGAAGTGTTCATCGGCGCCATCGTAAGCGCACCGGGCTCTGGGCAGACAATTTCGCAGGCACCACAATTGACGCAGAACGGCATCTTGATGGTCAGCTTGCCGCGCTCGTCGATGTCAATTGCATGCGTTGTGCAGGTATTTGCAGTCGCCGCAGACCGTGCACTTGCTGGAATCCCAAATAGGAGCCTCAAGCTTCACGTAAGGAGCCAGGTCTGGATCGTGCTGGAGCGCGCCCATGACCAGTCGGCGATCCTGCGTAAGCATGGACTGCCTCATGTCGGTGGTACGCAGGCCCATCACGTCATCAAGCTGCGTCTGGAGTTTGTCCAGAGAGCGAGCGTGCGAGTTAATGCGGTCGGCAATTGCCTTTGCGCCCGCAAGGACAGGTGTCGATGCAGATACCAGGCGCTCTGCACCGTTCATCGCGTTAGAGATGAACTGCGAACGGATGTAGGCGCGCGTGAAGTTGTGGTTGAGGTTGTTGCCGTCTACCTCGAGGCCAACCGTGGCGCCCGTCCACTCCTCAGCGGTAGCAATGGCCTGGGTATATGCCTCCTCGCCGGTGGTGGTACGACAACGGTCGCAAACGCCCAGCGGCAGGTAAACACTCACGTTGTCAAAGTCCGTAAGGATCGAGAACCAAATGTCGGCTGAGAGCATGCCCACGCAGGGCAGGCAGATCTCGTTGCCCTCAGGTTTTCTCGCCAGCGCGCGTGTGCAGGTAATGTAGCACTGCTCGTACGCGGAGGCCGCGCGAGCTACCTGGTCATACAGCATGCGGGACGTGTGGCGGCGCGTGTTGAACGTCTCGGTTGGGCACGCAGCAACACAGAGGCCGCACTGGAGACAAGCCTCGTCGTCGATGCGCACGGACTGGTTGTGGATATCAATGCAATTAGCTGGGCAAACGTCAAGACAGCGAGAACATGCCTCGGCTTTTCCCGAGGCGCACCTCAGGCAGCGATTAGCGTTTGACCAGGGGATTTCCTTGTAGTCCATTGGCTCGAACGGCTTGTCCGTGTTTGGGTCAATAGACAGGCTTCCCATCAGCGCGTCGAGCGGGTTAGAGAGCACCTGGAGGGAGTCCTGGATATCAATGAGGTCGTCGAGAAATCTCGCTCCTCGTTACGATTCTGGTTCTGAGCCATGGTGCCTCCTCTCCTTTGGCGCGTGGCGAATTAACAATGCGGTCGCAGCGGCGGTATGGCCGCGAGTGCAGTTGCGGCGTAGTCACAGTCGCAGCGGCGTGCTAGCCGCAGGTGCAGTCACAGTCGCAGCGGCGTGCTGGCCGCGGTCGCAAATAAACATTTTAACCTGTAGCGACCAATAATTCTGCTCAAATGACATCACATTCATACGATTTCGATTAATGGACGATGAGCGGGAAACGTCACAATTGCGACAAGACGGGTTTCTCGCCCACAACAAGACGGGTTTCTCGCCCACGACAAGACGGGATTCTCGCCCACAACAAGACGGGTTTCTCGCCAAGCTGTTGCGACGGTAGCGGCAAAAAAAATCGGGCCCAGCGAGAAGCTGGACCCGATTGAAGTGACGCGAAGGCGCGAATTAGTACATGCCACCCTGGCCGCCCTGAGCAGCTGCGCGAGAAATGGACTCCTCGATGGTGGTGTCCTTTGGCATCTCGGAAACAGTTGCCTCGGTGATGAGGATGAGGGATGCAACGGAAGCTGCATTCTGGAGTGTGGTGCGGGTGACCTTAACTGGGTCAAGAACGCCCATCTCAATCATGTCGCCATACTGGCCGGAAGCGGAGTCAAGACCCTGACCGGTTGGGAGTGCCTCGATCTTCTCGACAACTACGCTGCCCTCGAAGCCAGCGTTGTTAGCGATGGTGCGGACTGGGAGCCCTCAAGTGCCTTGCGGATGATCTCAACGCCGATCTTCTCGTCTGCATCAGAGGTCTGAACGCTGTCGAGGACAGAGGAAGCAGCCAGGAAGGAAACGCCGCCACCTGCGACGATGCCCTCCTCGACAGCTGCGCGAGTTGCCTGAAGTGCGTCCTCGATGCGGTGCTTGATCTCCTTGAGCTCAACCTCGGTAGCTGCGCCAACCTTGATGACTGCAACGCCGCCAGCGAGCTTAGCAAGACGCTCCTGGAGCTTCTCGCGGTCAAAGTCAGAGGTGGTGTTCTCAATCTCAGCCTTGATCTGGGTGATACGGTCATCGATTGCATCCTTGGAACCAGCGCCACCAACGATGGTTGTAGTCTCCTTGGTAACCTTGACGGACTTAGCACGACCGAGCATCTCTGCGCTGATCTCGTTGAGGTTGACGCCAAGCTCCTTGATGACTGCCTGGCCGCCGGTGAGAACAGCGATGTCCTCGAGCATGCGCTTACGACGGTCGCCGTATGCAGGAGCCTTGATTGCGCAGACGTTCAGAACGCCGCGGAGCTTGTTGAGGATGAGGGTGGTCAGAGCCTCGCCGTCGACGTCCTCAGCCATGATGAGCAGAGGTGCGCCCTGCTTCTGGACTGCCTCAAGGATAGGCAAGATGTCCTGGATGGAGGAAATCTTGTTGTCTGTCATGAGGATGTAAGGATTGTCCAGCTCAGCGGTGAGAGTCTCGTTGTTGGTTGCGAAGTAAGGGGAAACGTAGCCCTTGTCAAACTGCATACCCTCAACGGTGTCGATGTCGATGCCGAAGGTCTGGGACTCCTCAACGGTAATAACGCCGTCCTTGCCGACAACGTCCATGGCGTCAGAAATCTTGCCGCCGATGACTGGGTCACCTGCGGAAATAGTACCAACGGAAGCAATCTGCTGCTTGGTTGAGACCTCTTTTGCGATGCCCCTCATCTGAGCGACAACAGCCTCAACAGCCTTGTCGATACCGCGGCGGATTGCGATTGGGTTTGCGCCAGCTGCAACGTTGCGGAGGCCCTCGTTAACGATGACCTGTGCAAGCAGGGTTGCGGTGGTGGTGCCGTCACCGACGGTGTCGTTAGTCTTGGTTGCTACCTCTTTGACCAGCTGAGCGCCCATGTTCTCTACTGGGTCCTTGAGCTCAATCTCGCGAGCAACGGAGACGCCGTCGTTGGTAATAGTTGGTGCGCCATAAGAACGCTGCAGTGCAACGTAGCGACCCTTAGGTCCAAGGGTGGTGGTTACAGCATCTGCCAGGGTGTTTACACCCTTAGCAAGCTTGGCACGAGCGTCGGTGCCAAAATCGATATCTTTAGCCATGGTATTCCTCCAAAATAGCTGAACTTATACGTAAAAAGCGACGAACAAGCTGCAAGCGACTAAGCTGCGAGCGAACGGGCCGCGAGCAAACGAGCTACGAGCAAACGAGCTACGAGCGATTAGTCCTCGAGGACTGCAAGGATGTCGTCAGCACGAAGAAGCAGGAGCTCCTCGCCATCTACCTTGACCTCGGTGCCGCCGAACTTGCCATAAAATACCTGGTCGCCGACTTTAACATCAAGAGCAATGCGATTGCCATTCTGGTCAAGCTTGCCAGTTCCAACTGCGAGGACCTCACCGCGCTGAGGGAGCTCCTGAGCTGCGGATGCAATGTAGAGACCAGAGGATGTCTTCTCCTCTTTTGGAGCAGGCTTTACCAGAACACGATCTCCAAGTGGCTTCAAATTCATAATGAAAACCTCCCTTTCGGGCCAAGCCCGATATTGGCGCTAAGCGCTCTTTTCCAACGCTATTAGTTATTCCACACGGGAAAACAATTTATACGAAATATCGCGAAAATCTTACAAACCGACTTAGATTTTCTGTAGGCGTGCAGTATAAGCCGTCAACGGTTATGCGCGGACTGGTAGGTGAAGCTGGAGTGCTGGCGGTATGCGAGCGGAACGTGGGCGGGACGCAAGCGGTGAGCAGGCGCGCAGCGTCGCTGAGCTGCTGGTAAGCGCAGCTTGCGGTCGGCAGATGCGAACGCCAAGCGGTGTCCACCTGCGATTTTTTGCCATTAGCATAATTTTCGGCGCAAATTTTTGCTGCATGCATAATGTACGGGCAATATTCGTGATTTTGCATAGAAAAAATGAGCACCTCTTTGGCAGGGGTCAATTTGGGTAAAAAATCCGTTTAGTTGGGGATGAAATGGAGTATTCAGAAAAACTGCACCTACGTTTTACCAGGTGGCAAATTCTATCCATATTTCTGATTATTTGTCCGAAGCAAAACACCAGGTAGACTCGATGCATAGAATCACACTATTTCTGTAATCCCCAACTAAACGCATTTTTTACCACTTGAGGGCCATTTTTGGGGCAAAAACACCTCTTCCCTACTCGTAGCAAAAATCAACCTGCATAAAAGTACCCGGCTATTCATATACATGAATAGCCGGGTACCGAGTGTCATCATTTTCTGCAAAAGAGCGTTTGCACCAACGTCATCAAGTCGGCTTGTGCTGGCAAAACGCGCGTTTACGCGTCCAAGCTCTCCAACTCAGAGAGCCAAAGCGAACTAGAAGCGTCAGATGGCATGCGCAGGTCGCCGCGCGGAGACAGCGAAACCGAGCCAACCTTTGGTCCGTCAGGCATCGCCGAGCGCTTGAACTGCTGCGAGAAGAAGCGGCGATAGAACACCTTCAGCCAGCGAACGATAGTCTCGTGGTCGTAAACCTCCTGGTCAGTGCCCGTACCAAACGCACGCTCGGCAAGACGCAGAAACCTTGAGCGGACCACTTCCGTGACGAAGCACGTGGAACAGGAAGAAATCGTGCAGCTCGTAAGGGCCAACCAGGTCCTCCGTCTTCTGCTCAATAGAACCGTCAGCTGCAGTTGGCAGCAGTTCAGGCGAAACCGGCGTGTCCAAAACGTCGCGCAAAACGTGAGCAATCTCGTCCTCGCCCTGCTCCTCGTACGTGTCGGCACAGTAATCAACAAGGTACCTGACCAGCGTCTTTGGCACCGAAGCATTCACGCCGTACATGGACATCTGGTCGCCGTTGTATGTTGCCCAGCCAAGCGCCAGCTCAGAGAGGTCGCCCGTACCAATGACCATGCCGCCCACCTGGTTAGCAACGTCCATCAGGATCTGCGTGCGTTCACGAGCCTGAGCGTTCTCGTACACAACATCGTGAACGTCCTGGTCGTGACCGATGTCGGCAAAAGTGCTGCAGCACGGAATCCACAATGGAAATCTCGCGCAGGTCGGCGCCAAGCGACTGCACCAGCTCAATAGCGTTGGTGTACGTGCGGTCCGTGGTGCCAAATCCCGGCATCGTCACAGCTACAATGCCCGAGCGGTCATATCCCAGCTGGTCAAAGGCTCGCACCGTGACGAGAAGAGCCAGCGTAGAGTCAAGTCCACCCGAAATGCCAATAACTGCGTGGTCAGAGCCAGTGTGTGCCAGCCTTGAAGCCAAAACCGTGAGCCTGAATCGACAGAATCTCCTCGCAGCGCGCCGCGCGAGCGTCATCCATCGCGGGCACAAACGGATGCGGGTCAACGTACCTGGTCAGCGGCGTGCGGATCGCAAGTTCAACACCCTCGCTGCCCTCGCCGCCCGCCACGTCGCCCTCACCGTCAAACTCCAGCGAGAAATACGTGGTCAGGTGCTTGTAATCCTCTGGCGTCGGAGCGACCTCAAACGTCGACGTGCGCCTACGGTCAGCCGCCAGCGACAGCACGTCAATCTCGGACACGGCAATACCCTCGCCAAACACGCCAGAGTCGGCGAGCACACGGCCATTCTCGACAACAAGATCATGGCCCGAGAAAACCAAATCAGTCGTAGACTCGCCCTCACCAGCACTGGCGTAAACGTAGCCGCAGATCAGACGCGCGCTCTGCTGCGCAACCAGCTGACGACGGTACGCGGACTTGCCGGCCAACGCGGGCGACGCGGACAAGTTGCAGATCAGCGTGGCGCCGGCGACGGCGTGCGCGTTTGACGGCGGCATGGGCACCCAGAGGTCCTCGCAGATCTCCGTACCCACGACCAGCTCAGGGATGGTATCGCACGCAAACAGCTGGTTGGTACCAAACGGAACCTCGCCTAGCAGGCCAAAGTCCACGCTGGTGACCGTCTTGGGGCCAGAAACAAAGTGTCGGCCCTCGTAAAACTCGTTGTACATGGGCACGTAACGCTTGGGGACCAGGCCCAACAACTCTCCCCTAAAGAGAACGGCGGCGCAGTTGTAGAGCTTGCTAGCCACGCGAACAGGTAGTCCTAGCAGCAGCAACGCATCGACGTCAGCCGTGCGAGCGGCAATAGAAACCAAGCCGCGCTCGGCAGCATCCAGGAGGGCGTCCTGCCAGAACAGGTCTTCGCAGGTGTAGCCCGTAATGCAGAGCTCGGGCAGCACGACCACCTTGGCGCCGCAATTACCTGCGGCTTCTTCGATGGCAGCCAGGCAGCTCTCCACGTTAAACGCCACGTCGGCCACGCGGACGCGCGGCGTGATACTTGCAACTTTGATGAATCCGTCTTGCACAATGGCCTCCTTACATGCCGCTTGGGACAACGGGTGCCGCATCCGACGACCACGATCCCAGCTGCGCGTTGGGGTTTGCGTCCAAGGTCAATGGCGAGAAACCCTGCGTACGGTAGCTACGAAGTGCGCCGACGGCAATCATTGCGGCGTTGTCGCCGCAAACCGACATCGGAGGCACCGTCACTCGAACGCCCATACGACCAAAGGTTTCCTTATATGCAGCTCTGAGCGCGGGGTTGGCAGCGACGCCGCCGCCCACGCAGAAATCGGAGACACCCGTCTCCTCAACAGCAGTTTTAGCCTTTGCAACCTGCACGTCAATAACCGCCTGCTCAAACGAAGCGGCCAGGTCGGGCAGATTAATGGCTCTACCTGCACGGTTCTCGCCCTCAATGTAGGTGATAACGGCAGTCTTCAGACCGGAAAGACTGAAGGAATAGTCGCCGCTGTGCATCATCGCGCGCGGGAAGTGAATGGCCTTAGGGTTGCCCTGAGCTGCAAGTTTACTGATTACGGGGCCGCCTGGATAGCCCAGGCCCAGCGCCTTAGCAACCTTGTCAAAGGCCTCGCCCACGGCGTCATCAATGGTGGAGCCCAGGACCACGTAATCTCCCCAGGCACGCACGTGTACCAGCATGGTATTGCCGCCCGAGACCAGGCTGGCCACAAACGGAGGCTCCAGGTCAGGCGTCTCAAACAGATTGGCCAACAGGTGGCCCTCTAGGTGATGAACGGGAATAAGCGGCAGGTCAGCGGCCACGCAGAAGCCCTTGGCAAACGCCACGCCTACAACAAGCGCGCCGACAAGGCCAGGACCTGCGGTAACACCAACGGCGGCCAGGTCAGACGGCACCAGCGTGTCGCATCCAAAGTGCGCACCCGCGCGGGCCATGGTCTCCTCAAAAAGACCCACAATGGCCTCGGTATGCTTGCGAGAAGCAATCTCAGGCACGACGCCGCCAAAGCGGGCATGGAAGTCAATTTGCGTTGCAACGACGTTTGCACAGACCACACCGTGTGAATCCATAATGCACATGGCAGTCTCGTCGCACGAGGACTCCAGGCTGAGAATCAAATCCCCTGCCTCACGCAGTGCCGTAAGCGTCTCTTCAGAGCGCTCACCTGCAACAATAGGCCATTGACGCACTGATGCGTGAGGTTCAGGGTTTCTCGCCTCAAAGCCAGCGCCAACCGCCAAAGGCAACTGCGCTGTCATCAAAAGCGCCGCGCAATCTGGACCGTAATATCCCGGGCGACGACCAACCTCGGCAAATCCCAGCTTGCTATAGGTGCCCTGAGCTGGAGCGTTATCCTCCTCCACCTCAAGGGTAATCGCAGACGCGCCCAGCATCTGAGCATCGTATGCCACGCGTTCTACCAGCTTGGATGCAATTCCCTGGCGGCGACGCTCGGGCGCGACCACCACTTCTTCCACCTCAAACTGAGCTCCTGCCAGGCGACCGCCCGCAAAACCGATGACCGTTCCGCGATCGTGAGCTAGCCACCAGCTACGACCAACGCCTGAGAGCTCATCGTAGAACGTCTGCTTTGACCAGGCAGAATGCGCAGCGTCAGCATATGTTGCCGCCTCAAGCTCCGCCACCTGATCCAGATCGTTTACCGTCATCGAACGAAGCTGCAGGTGAATATCGGCCAGCGCATCATCCACGCCGGTTAAAGCCACCGTTGCCGGCTCCTTGAGGCCCAAACGCTTGCGCTCCGACTCCTCCGCATCAGAAAGACGCGTGTAAATGGGCAGCACCAGCGCCGGATCGCCCGCACCCGCCTGCTGATACTCGGGCATGCACACCGCGCGTACCAGGCCTTCTCCTGTTGGGAACCACGTTGCTTCATCGGTATATGTCGAGAAACCCGCGCATTCAAAACGCTCACGGTACTTCAATAAGCCATTGCCTGTAAGCGTGAGCTGAGCCTTATCAGTCCTGCTCGACCACTCCTCTACACAAGCATCTGCCTTGAGGACGGTCTCTACCGGGAAAGTTCTATGTGCTCCAGCGCTGTCCAGCAGGTAAATACCCGGATAGACCTCGCCGCGCATGGCGTCTGCAACAACGCCAACGGTGCCGCGAACGCCCGCCTTCCACGCGCTGAACGCCATGGCATCAAGCGCACTTGCGCCGTAAAGTGGCAGACCAGAACCACATGCAATACCCTTTGCGGTAGCCACGCCAATGCGAACGCCCGTAAACGAACCAGGTCCTCTACCTGCGATAACAGCGTCAACGTCGGCCATAGTTAGATCAGCAGCTTTAAGCGCCTCCTGGACCGAACCCACAAGCTCCACGTTTGCCTGGCGACGGCACAGATGATCCGTTGACGCCAATACCTCGACGTCAAACGCACCGTCCGCCGCGCCCGCGCTCGCCACGCCGGCGCCGTCCGCGACCGCATCGCGCCTTGTCAGACGCGCGACCGTGCATGCCAGCATGTCCGTTGACGTATCAACCGCAAGCACCACATTTGTTTCATTTTTTATAGCAAGCATAAACACTCTTCTCGGCGTTAAAACGCCTTGTATCACGCCAATATTTCTTCTTGTAACTCTATAACTATACGCCAAGCCACGCCCACAAACGGCGCGAGTCCTAACCCCGCAAAACTTTTACGCAACGGCTGTTTAAGCAGCGTATCCCACAACCAAAAGAGCCAGCGTATGAACTGCCTCCCATTTCTTATGTCCAAGAAATGGGAGGCAGTTCATGTGCGGGTAATTATGATTCTGCAGCGTGCTAGCGTCGGCTTTTAGGCCTGGCCCACAAAATAGCGCAGCTTTGGTAGGTTCTGCCGAAGAATCGACATGTTCCTAATCAAGATAGCTAGGCAGCTAGGCGGTCGTACTACCTGATATGCATCTCTATGCATAAACTTCATCTAATATGCTTAAACATGAATAGACTAATATAAGAAATTTAACTATCGATAAATTCTGTATCTACGGAACACACCTAAGTCAGATATTCTGCTCAGATGCGGGCATTTTACACTTCTAAGTCAGATATTCTGCACGTTTGAGGTATTTTCAGCGTAATGTATACGTCTTTTTGACAGATTATCTGACTTAAGTGTGTTTTGAACTGCCTTTTTGTGACTGTGCGTCAAATACACTTTATATAAATCTGACAAGGATTCCATTCATCCCATAAGGTTGGGAAACATTCCAACTCTTTATAACCCAAAGAAATATAAAACTGATTGGTTACGTCATACTCCTTATAATGTCCCATCGCCACTGTTTTTACCTGGGAGAATGTATATCCAAGCCGTTTTGCCAGAGCCTCATAAGCAGTATTTAACTGTGTTCCAATACCTCTATGGTGATATTTTTTCTTAACTCCCATTACAAAAATATCCGCACAGTCTTTACTCGTAGCATTCAAAACAATAAAACCAACTGCTTCACCTTGAATAAAACATGCTAGGAACGGTTTATCTTGTGAATCCTCCACGTATTTCTTGGTGCTTTCTGGCATCCCGAACCATTCTGGTAAATCATTCAGGACATCTTGAGCTATTGTTGCCTTCTCTTTTTTATCAGCAATTTCTTTAATCGCAAGCTCCATATGCATCCATTCATTTACTGCTTGAGGATTTCACCCTAAAGATAGTGAAACATCTAGCTCTATCCTTAAACAAACATCCTGTCCTAGCAAGCACCTCCGCCTAAACCGCGACCTCCGGCTCGGCACCCTCTTCTTCCTTGAGAAACTGCGTGTCCAGAGTCTTAATAAACGGCAGGTAAATTACCATGTCCAGAGCAATCAGTACCAGCTGAAGCAAAGCGCCTTGCCATCCACACAGAAGAAATCCCGAGATCAGAGGCGGAGTACTTCCGGGCAGCATGATGCCGTTGCACAGAGGCACCAGCCCCGTACTCATGGCAAACCACGCAATCACAATATTGATCGCTGGAGTAAAAATCAGAGGAATGGCCATAATGGGGTTCAGCACTATAGGCAGTCCGTACATGACCGGCTCGTTAATGCCAAAAACACCAGGCACAATGGAGATTTTTGCAATATCTTTAGCACGGCGAGAATTGCAGAACAAAAATATCGCAATCAGAAGCGAGAGCGTTGATCCTCCGCCACCAAATAGCGCAAAGAACGCATCAAACTCTCGGTTGATAATGTTGGGAAGCGCAGTTCCAGCAGCAAAAGCGGCCTGGTTTTCCAGCGTAAGCGCCGTCAAAATCGGCGTAAAAATGGGGCTCGTAATGTTTGAGCCGTTGATACCAAAGAACCAGAAAATTCCCTGGATAACGTAGGCAATCGCCAGAGCCCAAACGGTTCCTCCAAGCATGGTCAGCGGCGTCTGCAACATCGAATAAATGCAGGTGAACGCGTCTTTCCCAAGGGGTAAGCGCAAACAAAACGCCAACCGCCCATATCGCAAGAAATGTAAGCGACATTGGAATCAGTGCGCTAAATGCAAGAGAAACCGACGTAGGAACGCCCTCTGGCATCCTGATGACCCAGTTCTTCTTGATAACAAAGCCAAAAATATGCACTGACAAAAAACCCACGATAATCGCTACAAACACGCCCTTTGCGCCGGTCCACGCAAGAGGAATGCTCTCCACCAAAAACGGCTGAGTAGCCCCCTGAGGCAAAAACTCGGTTACCTGGGGCATCAAAATAAACCAGCTGATAAGCGAGACCATTCCGGCAGAAACTCGGTCCTCAAGGCCAAGTTGGTCAGCAAAGTTGTAGCCAATTTCAAACGACAAAAATATCGTCATGAGAGAAACAGTGCAGGCAGATGGAATGGCCAATAGCGAGAAAAGCGACTTGCCCTGAATCGTTGTAGCCTTCAAAAAATCAACCCACGCAGGGATTGGCAGATTACCTACCAGCGTAAACATTGATCCGATGATAAGGATTGGCATGAGCATGGCAAACGAGTCACGCATAGTAAGAAGATATTTATTCTTACTCACCGACTCTGCCATGGGCATAAGCTTCTTCTCAAGGCCTTCCGCTACATTCATACAGTCCCCAAAACAGCACGTAATCCCTACAAAATTCAAAAGTGAGAATCTTATAACAAATGCAATAATAGCCGTCTATCGCAAAGTCATTTACATAAAATTCACCTGCGGACAGCACAATGCCCTACTTCAAAACCCCACTCAAAAACCCTGGCGAGAAGATTATTTCTCTCGCCAGGCAACTAACCTGTCAGTTTTGCCGCGGCCCGGACCACCGCCGGTGCGCAGCGCGGCCCGCACCCGCAGCCCGCGACCGCCTGCGACCACGACCCACTACTTGTTCGTTAACCGCTCTATGAGCTTGTTGATCTCCCACTCGGTCATGCCTGCGTCAGTCAGATACTTACGAGCTCCATCTGCATAATCCGCGCCGTCGAGCGAACCGTACGTAGGCACCCCAGCAATGCAGCGAGCGATGTCGTTGAACTTCACGTCAACAACGGCGTCGTAACGAGCCTTATCGTCCTTCTCGTTAATGCCGTAATAGTTGTCGTAGGTAATCATGTAGTCGTCGCGCATCTCGTCGTAGGATGCGCCGCAAAGTGCCTCGAGAAGAGCGCAGACAAAGCCCGTACGATCCTTACCCTCGGTGCAGTGAATAAGGTAGGGACCCTTATGCAGAATGATCTCGCGCAGGCCTGCTGCCAGGCGATGGGCATATTGGCCGCCACGGTAATTGGCGTTGAGGTTAAGGGCCGCAACATTTCCTGCGTCGTACAAGCTCTGATGCCACGTAATGTCGTAGTCCGCATTCTGGTAATAACCCTGAATCTCTTCATTGGTGTCCGCGAGGTCCAAGATAAACTGCACGCCACACCTCTGGGCAAGATCTGCCGCGTAAGGTGCGCGATTGTTCTGGTTATCAATAGACGACGCCGAGCGATACATCACGCCTTCGGCAAGATTTCCGCCCTTCATAGGACGGAAGTTGGCAAAGACCTCGTCACTTGCGTAGTCGGAGCGATTATTGGTGTACGTTGCATCCAAGGCCTTCTGAACCGTTGCGTACTTCTGCTTCTCGTGGAGCGTCACCGTAACCATGTCTCCATGCTTAAGACCAGCGATTTCCCACAGAGGCTCGCCATTATTTACGCACACATAAACGTAAGGGTAGCCTGGATATGCAACAACCAGGGGCTCATTGGTTTTGGTGTAATAGCCGTTGTAGTACGGAATGTCGGAGAGCTTGTATCCATTGCTAAACGTAACGTCCACGCTGTCGCCGTACTCAAACCCCAGGTTATTAAACTCTTCGATAGTGATATCCAGATAGCTGCCGCCAAACTTGGGCTCGTGTATTGCCTCGATTTCCCCTGTTGTGATTGACGACTGTGATGTCTGCTGGTCAGAATTGTTCTGCAGGAACGGAAACACATTGCACCCTACCAGCGCAAACGAGAGCACCAACGTCATGAACACACTCAAAACCCTCGTAAAACGTTTCTGTAACTTTTGCATTTCTCGCCCCGATTCTGCCGATACTGCGTGTTCAAATCACACCACTTTGACTATACGTCTGACGAGAAACCCCACCTGTCCAAACAGATGGGGTTCACATAAACGGTGTCGTTTTATCGGTGGGTGGAGAAGAATCATATCCCAAAAAGTAGTGTAAGAGAAACACTCCAGTGATGTAAAAGAAGTGCGGTTATTTCCTAGAATATAGTCACCACAACCAATTCAGAAAGGAAACAACCGCAATGCAAACTTTACACGACTCTGAATTTTTATACACCCAAGATCACGAATTAGATCTCAATAGTATTGCACAAGTACTGCTTGAAGATGTAGTAAATATCGTAATGGTTGACGTGATATATAAAGCAATACGGGGATTGTATAAACAATCTCCGTATTTTCTAGCTAGCTAAATGCTTTTAATTAGTTGTCTGAAACCCAAACCTGTTCAGTCCAATACTCTGTATGGCCCTTAGTTTGAGTCTCACCGACATTAAAACCGCGGCCAGTATTGCCAGCAATAACACGCTTGCGACCAGTACGTTGAGTGAGAGCTTGGTGCTGCGCGTTTAGGTACGCTTCTGCCTCTGCCTGAGTACTAAACTGTGCGTCTGAAGAAGTACCAAAAGATGTAGTAAAGGTAATAGGATCACCATCATCATCAGTCAGGGTAACTACAGTATAAGTGCCATCCTCAACATACTTACTCTTCTGAACGGACTCGTAATGTCCTGCAGGTGCAGAGGACTTAGTGTCCTCGGTTTTTGTCTCCTCTGCAGGCTTAGCATCCTCGGTTTTTGTCTCCTCTGCAGGCTTAGCATCCTCGGTTTTTGTCTCCTCTGCAGGCTTAGTATCCTCGGTTTTTGTCTCCTCGGTCTTTGTTGGCTGTGTAATAGCAGGCTTCTGCTCTGGAGTAGGCGCCTGTTTAGGAATATTGAGGACAATACCAGTTGCACCGCCAGCAACAAGACCAGTTGTTGCAATTCCCATGGCAACCTTCTGCGCAACAGTGCCAGTCTTTGCTACAGTCGCGACTGCCTTTGGTGCATTCGCAACTGCCTTAGAAAACTGCTTTGCAACTCTAACAACCTTGCCAGTAATGTTGTCAATCATTCGTACTCTCATTGTTTCTCCCTTTTGTTAAGCCCGTCTAGGCTTTGATTTATTACGTCCCTAAAAGTGGTGTAGGGATTGTGTTACATCTACTCCATTTGCTTACGATTTCGTCAGAAAAGTAGATTCCTTCACGGAGCTTAGGTATTTTTAAAGTAAGAGTACCGACTGCAGTTACAAACTTCACTCACGGCGTCCATTACAAACGCGTCCAAACTCTTCTACTTGCTTGACCATTACGGTATTTACTAAGTCTTTAAGCGGTACTCGTGCAGTACTATTGAAATCTAATTTGTGATCTTGGAGTGTATAAAAGCTCAGATTCATGTAAAGCTCGCATTGCGGTTATTTCCTTTCTGAATCTGTTATGGTGACTATATTCTAGGAAATAACCGCATTTCTTTTACATTACTGGAGTGCTTCTCTTACATCACTTTTTGTGATGCGACCTGGAGAAGACGAGAAGGTCATCCAACGTTAGACCACATGCACTCTTCTTAATTCTTAGTAAGCGTCAATCCACTCGAAGTATCCATCATGGTACTTCCATCCTCAGAAAGCTGGAAAGTCATACTTTGACCGTTTTCATCCTTAATGATGCAATTATTATCCTTAAGCTCCCAAGTAAGCTTTCCAGATTGGTTGGAATTAATGCCGAGAGCGCCACCTGTAGAGGTATATGTACCTGTTCCATCAGATTTTAAATCAAGTGTCACAGAAGCCTGTACTACTCCGCTAGAAAATGAACCACTCCATGCACCAACGACCTTTGACTTTGCAGAACTACAGCCAGTAATCATCACCATTGCAATGAATAGAGCTGCAATACCAGCGATAAATGCTTCCCTGCTAATCATCATCTTTTTATTGAGTGTAATTGATGTATTCATATTCCTCCTTTGTTTAGAAACATCAATTTCTTTGACTATGCAAAGATTAGTGCATAAGAAATATTTAGTATGTACGTAAAAACGTACATACATATCTTCATACCAAATTCATAACGATTGGCACCATATCAATCCGCCAGCCATTAACAGACAAATCACCTACCTTACTTAAATCCAAGGGTAAGCTTTTTGTTTCTTTTAACCTCTTGCTGAATAGAAATACATGCCTCTTCAAAGTCTTCTTTCGTAAAGAATTTAAGACTCTCATCACTAATTACATCTTCACCTTCTGAGTCACAAAGACGAACTGTTCTTGCTCCTTCACTAAGCATCATCTCTTCAACAAGATTTCTTACAAAACGAGCATTGCCAAAATATCTATCTTTATCCTGAATAGATATAAATTGTTTTACCAGCTTTGGCATTTCTGAATCGTATTGATACTCACGTTGCAAACACATGAGCTCAAAAATTTGAACAAGCTCGTCATCAGAGTAGTCTGGAAAATAAATCTGGCTACGAATCCTTGACATCAGTCCTGGATTAGAGTAGAACAGTTCATTCATTTCCTCTGAATAACCAGCCATGATGACAACTACTTCATTTTTATAGCGGTCCATTGACTCAACCATGCTCGAAATAGCTTCTGAAGAAGAAAGCAGTGTGTAAGCTTCATCGATAAAAATAATGGAACCTCGAGCGTTTTCAAATAAAGAAGGAATTACAGGAGGCACTGAGACGAGCGAAACAGCTGGTACCTGGATTACCTTTCCAACAGAAAGCAAATTCTTCTCAACCAAAATACGTGCAAGTAAATTAGCTACCTCGGTTTTACCTGTGCCAGGGTTTCCCAAAAATGCCATATGAGCAGGAACAAAAGAGGTTGATTTTCCTCGGTCACGCTGAATTTTTTGTGCCCTCATAAAGTCAATTCGCTTTAGAATTACCTTCTTTACATCGGAAAGACCAATCAATTCCATCAGCTGCTCAGCTGATGATTTTTGATAATACGCACTGTCTTTAGTCCCCTGAGCCAATGGAGCCAAAGGGGCAACGTCATTAAATCAGAGGCATCAATTTTTATAAGTTCCTCATCAGGAATTGCACTTACATCATCAACAGAATTAAACAGTCGAATCTTTTGATTACTCTCAACCTTCTCAAAAATTTGTCGAACATAGCGAGCATTTCCTTGATCGCCAGCTTTTCCGATTCGTGCAAAAATATCTCGAGCACAAGAAAGAGCTTCGTCATCAATAGTCATTCCTCTATGAACAACCATATATTTAAAAAAATCTCTAACAGCTCCTCCTCAGAATAGTCAGGAAAATAAATCTCTTCTCCGATTCTTGACTTAAAACCTGGGTTAGAACCGAGCAATGCCTGCATATGCCTAGAGTATCCAGCAAGAATAACAATAAGCTCATCACGATGATTTTCCATTTGTGCAATAAGCTCTGCAACAGCATCAGGACCCAAAGTATATGCCTCATCGATAAATAAAACAGAACCATAGGCCGACTCAATGATATTGGAAAAATTAGTCATTGACTTAATGGAGCTTGCAGAAATAGAAATAACTCTACCTTCCTTAAGAATTCCACTATCTTTCATAATCTGACCAAAAAAAGCTTTTGCAACAACTGTCTTTCCAGTACCAGGAGAGCCAGAAAAGACCATATGCATGGAGTAGTTCTGATGGGAAATACCTCTACGCTCAAGCTCTTTCTCCATCTTTGCTCTATCAATTACTCGATGAATGCTTTGCTTAACACTCGACAGCCCAATTAAGCTATCAAGCTCTCCCAATGCATCGCTCTGACCAATCGAATTTCTCTTTGACTCCAAAGTTTCTAAAAAAGGCTGATACTGTGGATACTTGGTTTTGATTAATTTCTTGAAACTCCACTTGCTATAAATATCTTTAATATCAGAAAAAACACCCGCCTCTAAGCACTCATCAAGAAATGCTTCAAACGAATCGTCCAGCGTTTCGCCGTTTTCCGTAGCAAGACACTCAGCCTGTTCAATCAACATACTACGAGCTTCAAGAGATACCTTTGTTTCCTTATTCTTCTTAATAAGTACCAGTGGAACCTCAAACAGATTTTGCAAAAGACGCCTAATCTCTGAGGACCCCTCAGGGAGTACAAAAATAAGCTGAGTATTATTTAAGTACGGTTTTAAGTAGTGTGACGAAATTTGTTAGCGCCTCATACAAATTGCGATTATATTTTTCATTACGGTCAAACCTACCGTAATTTATAACAATTACATGACCGGAAATGGCCTCAACTATTTCATTATTAATAGCGCCATATTCTACAAGTGCATGATTATAAAAAAATAGAATTATTAATCTTATCTATATCATACGTAAAAATTAGACGGCTTTTAACACGGCCCTTTTCATAAAGACAGTCAATCAAATCTTTTTTTACTGAGTTCAACTGTTTTGAAGAATTTCCCTCAAGAACATAATGTACTGGAAGTTTAAGGCTTTGTAGTGCCTCACTATGTTTTTTACCAGCGCAAACTCTTTTTAGCTCCTCTAGAAGAGAATCACTGTACTCACGTGAAGCGTTGTATTTAATATCACTAAGGATATCTTTTGTCTTTTTAGGATTACCCAGTATGCTTTCATAAAAGGCATCTTCAGCCTTAAGAACTTCAAACAAGCTAACCAGATGAAGTCTTGCGGCCCAATTTTCACGGTTGTCGCTGAGATGAGAAAAAAACGTATTTTTGTCACCAACCTCAATGGCGGTACATTCATCAACCTGAATGCCGCGTACAACACCAAAAACCCCAAGTCTCAACAGCTTTTTCTAATCTCTAGAGTTAGTTCATCTTTTTGTGATGTTTTTCATCAATAATGACTGCGATAACTTCAAAATACCGATTTGTATCCAAGTTATCTCCAAACGTATATCTCTCCTTTCTATCCTCAGGATTGGTACAAAATAATTCCAAAGCCCGGTCGCTCTTTTCTTTGAGTGATGTGGGATACAAACAAATCTTTTGTCCAAGCTCCTCGTAAAGTGGTCTTGGGTTAGCTGGAGCAAAACTCCCTACATTCAATTCCGATTTAATGTAAGCCTTGTAAAATAACAATTCATTCTCCTTCGTTTGGCTCGCTAGTGACTCAAACAGCTCAAAACTACACGTAGATCAAATCTGTTTTCATCTATCAGAAATCGTCTGACTTTAAATAACGAATCCTGCTCAAGCGAGTACCAAGATGGTATAAAAAAGAGATTTCAATTCATGTACAAAAATTGGTACATGAATATTCTGAAATGATTATGAAAAATGATTTCAAACATAACAATATTGGAAAAACTCTATATAAAAATAAAAATAACCATTCAGCTGAGGGGAATAGATATGGCAGATGATTCATTTTTAGCTAGCACAGAGATTGCTCTTCTCGTCCAAAAAATTCTTTTAAGAGAAAGTTCTGAGGAGCATCCGCTAACTATCTCTGATATTTTGGAAAAGCTTTATCAGCACAACATCTTTCCTACTCGCAGACGAGTTAAAGAAATTCTTGAGCTTTTTTATAGCTATTCTCAAAATTATCCTGAAAGCCTTTTTACTGTTGAAAAAATAGAGAAATCAGATTTACCTAATGCGGGATATAACTGGTATGTAGTCCCTCCGCTGGACCCAGAACTTGTTGAGTATATTGCCCTAGGTATCACACCAGATAGTAGGCTGTCTTCCGAGCAACTTAAAAATCTTTTTGGTACGGTAAGCCTACTTGGTGGTTATGATGCGCTCAACCTTCTATCTAACATAACTATTGAAGACGATAAGCATGAACGTCTTACCAACAATCAGCTCTATTCAAATATCAAAAAACTTACTTCAGCTATTCAAGAAAAGCTTCAAGTCACTTTTGAACTCGGAGGATACAACACAGAGCTAAAGCTCATTTCCACACCTTCGGGATTAGATCATAAGAGAAATAAATACAAAGTCTATCCAGTTAAAATTGTGGCCCGAAGAGGACAGTACTATTTATTAGCCCGCTTTGCTGACAGCGGCAAGTTGTATCATTTCTCTCTCGAATACATGCTCAACATCAACATTGTCTATCGTGATAAGAAAGATGGCGAGAAAATCCAGCCAGCTGAACAAATACCGGAAACGTATCCTCTTGATTATCTTTATATGTATTCAGATCCACTAGAAACATTTACAATCCACGTGAAAAATGAGCGAAGCGCAAGAAATTCATTCTTCAACGATTTTGGACATGTAAAAGAAATCTACAACAAAACACATGAAACTTTTGATGCAAAGGTTGAAGCTAACGAAATTGCAATGACTCAGTGGGCTCTTCATAACTACGATATTGCAACGGTAGAGGGACCTCTGTTATTTCAATTAAATTTGAAAAAGGCGCTTAAAGTACTTCACGAGAAATACGAATAGTTGCCGTTTCTACTAAATGCCTCTTCGTTGTCCACTTTACATAGAAAGCAAATAAAATGAATGAGAAAACCCTCAAAGAAACCTCAGGTATCGATAAAGTTTTTAATAATTTCATAAAAGATTTTCTATCTGAGATGTCACATCATGACATCATGGACAACGACCAAATTATTCTTGTACCCACTCAACAAACCGCTGCATACCTCAGGCTAAAGATTGCTGAACAAGGAATCTATGCAGGTACCCGTATAATAGCAGCACAAGATCTTATCTCTGAAATTCGTTGTAATTCCATTAAAGAAAACAACCTAGACGCTCTTCTATACGGTGATCCCTGGTCAAAAGAAAACCTAACATGGAGAATCCTTCAAGTTTTTAATAACTATGCCGATGAATTCCCGGACAACTTTAAATACTGGATTGGAGCAGACAAAACTTCCCAAGAATCCACAGATGAAGAGACTTCCATAGACATTGATCAAGACACTTATAGACTCATTGTTTCCGATGTCGCAGCGGACCTTTTTGACTGGATATTTGATGAAGTTCCCTCAAGGTAAAAGATTTATTCAAATTTCCATTTCCAACAAAAAAATCCTAAGTATAAAATTATTGAACGTAATCTGAGTGATTTAGAAACATCGTTTACAGAAATAATTACTAATTCTATATGCAATAATTTTTCCAAAGACTATAACTGTTCAAAATATCAACTCTGCTCTCAAACAAAAATAAAAAAATCTATTGTTCGACTGCATTCAACAGTATCAAATCACTGGACTTGAACCTACTGGCAGAGATCTAACAACTATCGAAAACTATAAAGAAAAAATAAAAAAATGGGAAGAAAAAGGTGGTAAAACTAAAAAACAGGAAGCACCTGTTGCATTTCTATGTGCAATTAAAAACGAAGAGCTTAGCCAGCAATTCCAGGCTGAGCTTACAGAGGCATTTAATACAGCCTTCAATAAAATTGATACCCCTGAAGCAACAGACTTTTTAACTAAGACAATATCTTCTGCATACGCACGCTTTGCTACTGAAGGACTTTCAACATCTACGATTGACTATCGAAAAAGAAAAGCTCGTAGGTTAACTCTTGCGCAAACAACAGCTGAAAATTATCTAAGATATCTTGATCAAATGCCTGAACTTCTGTTAGAACTTCCTAACAATCAAATCTCCCAATGGCAAATTACTCTTTGGAAAAAACTCCTTCAGCTGAACCCTGAATATGGTGATCCAGCTCAATTTATCACGTCTTTTGGTGTCACAAATAATATAAATGTTCCAATCAAACGCTTACCAAAGTCAATCTTTGTTTATGGTTTTCTCTTCTATTCTCAATCTGAACTTAACCTAATTTCAGGCCTAAAGAACTCAAATATTAAAGTCAATGAATACCAGCTTTCCGATTCTGGCAACCTTGGTCCAAAATTAGAAAATTGGATGCCCTCAGAAAACAAGATAAAGAAAAATGAAAGCTATTCTTTACCACAAACCACACTTCATAAATGTATTGGAATCAACAGACAGGTTCAGGTCATTCAAGATCTTGTAGTTAAGCTAGTTAATTCACAAGAAGAAAATATCAATCCAGAAGAAATTCTTATTCTAACCCCTGAATTGGATACGCTTTTCCCACTGCTTTCTTTTGCCTTCAAACACGATAATCAACGGAAATACAGTCCAGATACCGATCATCCCTCTAAACGTATTAAACTTTGGTTCTCTCATGAAGCTCGTAATGACCAATCTTCAGAAACAAATCAGTACCTTTTAACGTTATTTTCTCTTTTAGATGGTCCTGTTAATTTCCAAGATATTGCAAAGCTCTTTTCTCTACAAGGAGTATTAAACGCAGCGGGTCTATCTTATGAGGATGGACAGAATCTCATTGTGTTAATGCAAGATGCACAAGCTGCCTGGGGATGGGACTACAATTCACAGCTACGTAGCGAGATATTACCTAACCGAACAGGCACAATTGAATACGTCCTCCGTTGCATCGCTTCCGCTATCTCAGTTGATACTAAAGAAGCTATTTGTTGGGATTCAAATGATTCTGATACCTCGGTTTACACCCCAAAAATCAATAGCTCAATAACTGTCTCAGTTGCCGCAAAGGCAATTCAATATCTTGAACAACTTAGAAACCTTATTTGTTCTATAAATCCAAAAGAAAGCTATAAGGCAATTGACCTCACAATTGATAACTGGTCAGCGTTTCTTCAAGAATCATTGGATGACGTCTTCTTCAAGCCGGCAATTGTTGACGAGAAAAAAGCTCGTGCGATAGCGCGTAAATGGTTAGATAAAACTGGACAAATTCTTTCTCTTAACCCTGAAGAAAACCAAATTACACTTACCTTAGATGAAGTAAAAAAACTTGCTGAAAGTCGTATTTCTAAACAGCGAATTCCAGAAAATATGCTTCCAGGTGCTCCTGTTGTTTGTGCTACAAATGAATTGCACTGTACGCCTTATAAACACGTTATTCTCGCAGGCTTTACCGATAAAAACTTCCCCTCTTGCAAATAAAGTATATGGAGATGATGCGCTGTTAAATATTGGGAGCGAGAAAATCAACAAACTAAGAAACGAAACAAGAGAATCATTCAAGCAACTCTATGCACTACTCACAAGTGCTGAACAAGTTGATATTGTCTATAGCAGTCGAAGTGAATATACCGGCAAAGTTTTAGATACTCCAACTGTAATTGCAGATATTGAACAAGAACTTGAACAAGAACTTTCTCCTGTTCACTCAATAACATACGGTTTGCAGCCTTTTTCCAAACCAGACACAAATCTTACAGATGTTCATTCTTACAAAGACCGTTCTAAAATGTGTGCCGCCTATATCGATTATCGAAACAAATCAACTGATCGTTACTCTAAAAAACTTTCTCAGTGGTCATTCTCAAAAGATCAATTTGATTCACAAAAAGAAATTGATCTCTCTGATTTACTTAACTTCTATAAAGATCCGACCGATTATTTTGTCAAGAAAAAACTTGGCATATTCATTTCCGACGATGAGACAAAACCTTACGGACTATTCGATGAAACTGAACCAAGCAATCTTTTCACCGCACAAGCAAAAGCAAGTGCTTTAACAAAACTTGAAGCACCAAACGGTTTCCGATATAAGCCGGACAATTATGAGAAGGATCTATATAGCCCTGTAATTAGTGCTGTCTTTAAGCAACTTGACTCAAGCACCAGAAACTATGCAGGGGTAGAGGCTCTATCCAAAACTATCAAAAAACCTAATCCTAATATCGAGGAGCAGGTTATGAAGACTTTTGCAAAATTACAGTACTTATTTATGGATGACGCTAACGAAGAAACTTCCAAAAGAAGATTTTCCTCTGATTGCACTTTTGTTTCAACAATTCCCGTACAAGCCGAAGTAGATGAATATAAAATTTCTGGCACAATCAAGAACTGTCTTGTAAGTGAATCATGCATTATTGAAATTGAGAGCAATACTCTTACAAATAGGGATAAGAAGTTGAATAAAGATAGAGATTCCTTAGCGATAACCATTAAGGCAGTAATTTTACTTCTATCCCAACATAAAAATAAAATTGAATTTGGAAAGCTTAGATATTCAAAAACGACAACATTAATGAGTGACATCCTAAATAGCGTTACCGTGGAAAATAATCAGATACTTTCTAACTGGCTTTCTAGGCTTATTAAAATTTATCTCATTGGTCAGCAACTCCCACTTCCACTAGACATCAACACCATTAAGCCCTATAAAGAATCTGAAACAGATACAGTACCTAGCGATACCCCCGCTGATAAAAAAACTCCATATAAATTTGATACAGAGAATCGCGAACATCATGAGGAATATGACCGAGTACTTTGGGGCGAGAATGCAAATTGGCAGGAACTAATTAATATTCCAATAGACCAGCTAGAAAATTATGAGACCGCGCTTAAGCTCATTTGTAGTCACTCAAATGATGATACGGTTACAAACGAACAAGAATCTAACGCATCAATCTTTAAAGTTCTTGCAGATCAAATCGATTGGTCAAAAATACCACGCAGCCCATCAGATTCAAAAAAAGGAAAATAACATGAATAATTTAAATGAATTTAAAGCAGAATCTGAACTTGGCTCTCCTCTCACATTCCTTGACGCGAGTGCTGGAACTGGTAAAACGTATTCAATTTGTAAGAAACTTTGCTATCTGTTTGTTGATTCAAACGAAGAGAATCGTATAAAACCAGAAGAAGTTGCAGTCATCACATTTACCAATAATGCTGCAAGAGAACTCAAAACTCGTATTCAAACCTTTTTAACCAACGAGAAAGAAGTAGCTGACCTTAAAAAAATCTTTTTCGGAAAAATCTCTTAACAAGGAACAATTTGAGAAAAAAACTGCGCATACGCTGTTGCACACCTCAACGAAGCTTCCATAGGAACAATCCATCACTTCTGCACTGAAATTTTAGGAATTGTTGGCACTTTGGCTGACTTTGATGCAGGACGTACTTTATCACAAGACACGAGCGATCTACATGAATTAACCAATAACGCAAATCTAACAAAGTACTCTCAGTCAAAATCTTTTGCTCACGTTTTTAACAGCGAGTACTATCAGAAAACACTTAAAGAAGTTCAGAGTTCTTTTTAATAGAGATGTATTTTTTGCTGATCTAAAAGGTTTACTTGAACCTAAACCAAATATAGAATCTGATCCTACAGAGGATGAGGCTAAATGTTCTTCTACTCAGACTAACAACGAACTTCTCATATGGCAAAGATGGGCAAAAGACCTCAGCGAACTTTATGGACTTTTTGAGCGGACACACTCCGTAATGTCAAACGAAAGTCTTTTAGCTCTAACCAACGAAGCGGTTAACTCCGAAGCGGTTGTAAAGTTACTTCAAAAGCGTTGGAAATTAGTAATGGTTGATGAGTTCCAAGATACTGATATCAATCAGTGGAATATCATCAGAAAAGCTTTTCTGAACACTTCCGATGAAGGTTCACCAGTCAAAGTAATTACTGTTGGTGATGATAAACAATCTATCTACTCTTTCCGTGGGGCAGATGTCGAGAATTTCCGTAAGGCTCGCGAGTTAGCCCAAAAAGATAACAATAAGATGTATGTCTTAAATACCAACTATAGAAGTGACAGTTGTGTGGTAGATTCCGTAAATGCAATAACAAAAGAGCTTTTTAAGTCACCAGACAATGATTCTTTTGATTCTGAGTCGGTAATGGATGTGTGCGCATATATCAATGACAGAAGGCTTCTTGATAGCAATCTTAATCCAGTAAACAAAGGGTTGTTTATTCGCACGGCAGAAACACAATTTAATACAGGTGATATTCCAGGTGATGTGGTACCTGTAATCAATTATCTGTTAAAGACCTACTGCATTAAAAAGGGTCAAAATAAGCCTAGGCCTATAATGCCAAGTGACATAGCCGTTTTAGTAAACACAACAAAAGAGGCTAAAGAAATTTTAAGTACTCTCAAAGATTCACGTATTCCAGCTGTATTCACTAATACGACAAGTGTCTTTGATGAACAGGCTGCAAAGGACTGGTTGGACTTACTTGAATCTTTAGTAAGTCTCTCTGACCACAATCTCCTCAAGAGAGTTGCCATTGGACCTTTTGGCATCTTTGAAGTTAATGATTTAATGAATGATTCTGCACTTGATGAAATTATTACACGGTGGCAAGAGTACAAAAATCACACCCAAAAAGGTGGGTTTAATCTTTTATGGGAAAACATAGAGGCTAAATCTAATTTCAGTCAACGAGTTTTTACTAATTGGTACGGTGAAGATTATTACATTAATGCACTTCAAATAAAGAATTGGCTACAAAAACTATGGCATGAAAATCCTAGTTTGAACTATCTTATAGAAAAGCTAAGTCTGAAAATCAAAGCTGCAGCCAAAAATCCAAAAACTGCAGAAGATGAAGAAAAACTTAATATACCTACCGATGAGCCGTCTGTACAAATATACACATATCATGGTTCTAAAGGACTTCAATTTCCAATAGTTCTCTTACCTTATTTAGCCACGCAAGAACGAAATGGCTTTATTAATAAAGATCCTAGGAAACAAAATAAGCCTTGCTACCTCTACGCTTTTTCTTCATTTCCAGATTTCCAAAGCTGTTCCGTAGAAGAGCTTAAACAAAAAAAGATTAAAAAGGAATCGGAAGAAAATGCACGTATAGCCTATGTAGCCTTCACTCGAGCAGAGTTGCTGAACGTTGTCTGGACCGATCCCCTTCCAGAAGATAATTCAAGTGAAGACGACAAATCCTTCTTCCTTTAAAGCACGCATTATCTCATGCAAATTCCAAACTAAGTAACAATACTTTCGAGCTTACTGATGATGTACTAAATGACGAAGAAGATAGCTCCAATGACTGGGCTCATTCGAGCATACATGAACTATATGCCTATAAGCAGATTGATACTGCCGATTTACCAGAGCTGAAATATAGAACATCTTACTCCAGTATCTCCGCTAACCTGAAATCAGACGTTACGACCAGCGGAGGCGGAAATGATGATGATGAAATTGAAGAAATTTCGGACTCTTCAAACGTTAAAAATGATGAGAACCTCATAAATGAAATCAAAAAGACATCTTCAAATGAAGAATGGTTCAACAAAGAGCTTTCTGCTGACACTCACCCACTGGTAGATTTAGAAGCGGGAACAGATTTTGGTACTCAAATTCATGCGGCATTTGAAAACCTCATTAATGTTCGCAGATCAAGTTCATCGCTAAGCTTTGATGAAGCTTGTTCATACGCAGCAAAACAAACACTTATAGAAAAGAACTTAAACTCCAAAGATCACGAGCCTCTATCGTTTGAAGAATCCCATGAAAGACTGACGCAAGCACTAAAGCAGGTCTTTAGTATTAGCCTAAATGGGCCATTTGAGGGCAAATCTTTTGTAGATATTAATCCTCAAATTATTCGCGCAGAACTGGAGTTTGATTTCAATTTAGCCCCAAAGAGTAAATCTATGCTTTCCGAAATTGCAGACTGTTGGAAAGAACACGTCCGTTCTGATGAGCTATCAGACTTTGCTGAGCGACTGGGCAATGCAATATCAATGAAAGGCATTCTTACAGGAAGCATTGACGTTCTTCTGCGTGATGATCAGGGAAATTACTTTATTGCTGACTGGAAAACAAACAACCTTACAAGGCTTTTTGGAAAAACTGAAAAAATTGAAGATCCAAATGATACGGACTCAACAATAACCGTCCTCACGCCACGCCGTAATGACTATAGGCATGAATTTGTCGTAAAAGAAATGAAGGATGCAACTTACCTTCTACAAGCACTTATCTATGCAGTTGCCGTATATAGAATTACAGGAAAGGCCCCTAAAGGCGTTGCATATCTCTTTGTCAGAGGCATGGGCGATCAACCACTAAACAATACAGAAGAGGCTCCTGGAGTATTCACCTGGGCAATCCCTGAAGATCTAGTAATTGAAACAAATGCAATTCTTGAAGGAGATTCATCTCATGAATAGTTTTACCTATACAAAACCTAAAAGCTTTGAGATTGAAGACCCCGAAGAGAGAAAAATGGAATCATTCCGGATACTTGCTCGCCGTCTTCTTCGTCCATCTAACCAAGATATAAAAGAATTTAGCATCTTACATCCTGGACAAGGTGATGCTTTCTTAGTAGAAGAAGCAGCCGCCTACTGTTTCAAGGCAATTGATGAAGGCGCAACCTGTCTTAATCTTAATGAGGTTACATGGCCTGATTCCTTTTCAACAAAAAACGTCGTTGAAGCATTGATTAAGAGCCCATATTGCAATGTATCCAAAAATCAACAAACCACAACAGAAGACCAACAAAACATTCTTCCTCTTCAACTTGAAATTTCAAGTAGTGAAACACCATGGCTCTATCTAAACAAATATTGGTATGCAGAAAAAGTTATTTCTGAACAGATTATCTTGCGACAAACAAGAAACCTTACTGGTGAAACTCCTTCCGTTGAGCAAATTAGCAATGCCATTCAATCCCACAATTTACTCAAAATTGGCGAGAAGGGTTGTTTAAGCCCTATGCAGGTCAGAGCACTCGGAGCAATAACTCAAAAGAACTTTGTTGTGCTAACTGGTGGACCTGGTACGGGAAAACAACAACAGTTGCACGAATGGTTGAAATCCTTCGCCAAATCAACCCTGAAAAAGAACTTGATATCAAACTTGCTGCACCAACAGGAAAAGCAGCTAATCGCCTTAAAGAATCAATCCAAAACGAAGCTCCATCTTCTGAGAGTGATTTCTACGGCAAACTTGAAGCGGTTACACTTCACAAACTCCTTGGAGCTAAGCCCACCGTTATTGAAAACTTCACATATGACGCAAAGAACAAACTGTCAGGAGATGTATTTATCATTGACGAGGCGTCAATGGTTCCCCTTCTCATGTTTAAAAAATTCCTAGAAGCAATTCCTCAAGACGCAAAGGTCATTGTAATCGGTGACCCAGATCAACTTGCGTCTGTAGAAGTTGGAACTGTACTGGCAGATATCGTAAAGGGCATGCAAAACCAGGCACGCCGCGACACCTCAATAGATTTATCCGCAAGTATCAAACTTGACAACACGCTGAAAAAAATTATGGGAGAAGACAGCTACATCCACAGAAGAACAGTGGCCAAAACGATCACTCTGAAACCTCATTTATTCAATTGCATAACGGACTTGTAGCGCTTACTCAAGGTCATCGCAATACAGGTGGAGTTAGCACCTTTAATAAAAGCTAATCAAAAGATCAGGGATACACAAAAAGGCCATTAATCTACTTAAATCTGGCGAGAAGAACGTCACTCTGATTGATTCACGTAATTTTTAGGAAAAAAATTCTTCTTATAAAGAGGAGCTCATACAACACTATAGGGACTTGAGTCAAAAAAAGTTGGTGAGCTTTTACAAACAAGAAAAAAAGACGATCAAATTTCCCAAGAAGAACTTGATCAACAATACGCAACATTACTTGATGAAATGAATAATCTACGATTACTCTGCGCCAAAAAACGAGGAACAAAAGCAGGTACTAACAGCGTACAAGAATGGAATGCTCTTATTTCTAAAGAAATTGAAAAAGATTTTGGTTCAACAAAAAGTGATATCGATGCGTATGGAGAGCGCATTGGTTCAGTGTTGGTAGTTAGAAAAAATCAAAGTACTTTAAAAATCCAAAATGGTGACACAGGTCTTTTAGTTAAACGAGTTACTCAAGAGGGAAGAAATTCTTTTAAATTAGTTATCCCAGGAAACGAAAGGGGAACTGTCCGCTATGTTTCTCGTCCACAGATTGAAGCTGCAGAACTTGGTTATGCCATTACCATACATAAAAGCCAGGGATCTGAATATAAACATGCGTTGGTAATGCTTACCAACGAAGCTGACTCTCCTTTGAATCTGCGAGAGTTGATTTATACGGGAGTATCAAGAGCAAAACAAAAAGTTACCGTAATTGGTTCTGAAGAAGTATTAGAACAAGGACTTAATCGACAAGTTGAACGCGCATCAAGATTAGATGAGCTTCTTAATCAACAATAGATTAAATACAAATTTGATAAAGATATGCTCTGAGGCAGATGATTCCTCTCTCAGAGCATATTTTTAATCGATAATCAATTTGCCAACTCCCTATCATATTTAACAACAATTGTAAAGACAATATAGAGTAGATATAAAGTTTATCCCTTATGAAATACTTATCAAGCTCTAAAAAGAAGTTTGGAATTTATGCCTGGATAGTTAGCGCTTAAATCCCAAAATTTCTTTTATCGAAATTTAATAAGTGGATGTGTTCACATTCTCTATGAATTGAAAGCGTTCATTTATTGGATTTATAAACGAAAGGATGTTGTATGAAGGTATTTTGCGTAAACAAGACTACAGAAGCTGTAAAGCAGGTTACCTGTAAAGCCGGTACAGATTGATAGAGTACTGTAAAGTTCTATAACGCATGGGTAGGCTAGTCTTGGTATCACCAAGACCAAAATCTCTATCTATGACAGCGCTTACGGCAACTAATGTAATAGAACTTTGAATACATACGATTTCATCTATATAAAATTCATATTGAAAGGAAAAAAATGGAACTATCAAAAGAAGATGCAAGGGCTATTTGGCTGCAAAAATATTACTTCAGAGACAGATTCGAATTTAATTATTATGTACTTGAGTACCCCCTTCCTAAAAAAATTGTCGAATATAAAGAATCGGTTATTATTCTAGATGGTGGTATTTATTCTCCTTGGATTGGCTTTCAATCAAAAGAGGAATATGACTATCTTGCTGATTTATCAGGTATTGACTGGCATCTTTTCTTCAAAAAATATTGGTCACTGAGATTTGGAAATAAAATCTCTAAAGAGGTTATTGATTTTTTTGATGAAAAAAATTTCAACGATTCATATTTTTTATACAAAGAAGATAATTTATTAGACCTTTTTGTTACAAAGGCAGCAGAATGTGGGTGCGGTAAAATTGGTAAGGATGCGGAGCCTCATGAAGACTCTGACGGTGGTGTGTATAAGTGGTATGAGTGGTATAACAACGTATCGCCCGATGATAATCTATTCTTCTTTAATTCTAAAGAACAAATTGATGAATATATAAGAAAAAAATCAACGAGATGATTAATATCATAGTTGAAAAAAATCTGATTCACCTTTGCTCCTTCTTAAGTAGTTGTTCTATTTTTTTTCTATCTCTATTACATATTTAAGTAATGAGAGATAGATACTATTTCTATGGGCAAGCTTAATAAGTTAGATCTGAAGAATGAATAGAAATTAGAGATTTTATGTAAAGCTATTCTTCAAAAAATGGATTTGAAATGAATGTTTTAAGATATTAACTGGACTTAATTATTAACAACAAAACAAACACAAAGAGGAAGCCGTTATGAGAATTTATAGGATTAACAAGTTTACGGGAGCAATTCGCCAGGTTTTCGGTAAGCCCAAGGAACTTACTGGAAAGGCACTTGAAGCCGAAAATGCTTTCGCCGAGCGTATGGGCGTTGCTAAGGTTTCTAAGGCTGCCACTAAGGTCGCTGCCGCAATTAAGGCTGCACCTGTCGTACAGAAGGTTGGTATGGCAGTTGCAACCGTCGCAGTTGCAGGTGGTACAGCAGCAGGTATCGTAGCAACGCACCAACCAGCTCCAGCTCCTACTCAGCCATCTACCCCAGCAATTACCCAGCCAAAGGCTGAGGAAACCAAGCCAGAGGAGAAGGCTGAGGAGACCAAACCAGCCGAAGAAAGCAAAGAAGAGACCAATCCAGAAGAATCCAAAAGTAATGTAGAGGCTCCAGCTCAATCTGCTCCATCCCCTACAGCACCTGCGGCACCACAGGAGCCAGCCGCTGAACAACCTAAAGCGCCTGCTGAGCCTGTTAAACTCGGCGAACAGCATGTCTTTTACGGCACCTCTGCAGTTGATAATGTGGAATATACTTCGAGCTATGGATATAACGGTGAATTTAGCAGTTATGATGAGGCACTTGCGGCTGTTAAAGACCGCCTAGCAAGGGCCGGAAAAGCCACTCCTGGTGGACTCTTTGAAAAGACGATTGTGTTCTATAGTGACGGTACCTCTGAAGTTATTGAGAGCCACAGAGTTATTTAAGGCTTGAATTCTCATTGCAAGTGCAACAACAAAAGAGAAGGTAGTGACCCATGGGTCTACAATGGCGCTTACGACGACGTTCATTGAAAGGAATCCCATGGGTCACTATAGCCATCTTAGCATTGAAGAGCGCGAAGGCATTATGGTCTGCTGGAAAAATCATGAAAGCATAAGTCACAGACCTCTCATCGATTAGTGATAGAGAGATTGAGGCAGTATATAATGAACTCAATTTAAGGCCACGTAAGCGTCTGGGTTGGAAGTGCCCTTGGGAAGTCTACCATCACCAAACGTTGCACTTGCTTTGACAATTCAAGGGTCGATAATTCTTAGCCTCTGAACACCATTCCATAACTGGCGAGTATTACAACTACTCGCCAGTTTTTTGTTGAAGTGATTCTATTTAAACCATTCCTGTACCCACAACTACATCTCTCGGCTGCCACTCCGCACCATGACGGTCATCATCACATTACCACGCACACGTACAGAGTCTCGAGACTCTGTTTATGTAAAAACTATTTGTAATACCTTACAATCAAAACATAGAAGTTCATCTCGCCTCTTTATTTAGCTTTTGATAGATTTTTCTGCATGTACAATTTTACGTACATGTCTTATTCAAAAATAGATAAATAATTACAAGTAAAGATGTTAAGAAGATAGTTCTAGCAGGTATTCACACGCAAAATGGGCTATGTTCTCAACGTCCAACGCCATAGGTTGAAATCTTCATATCTAAAATACGAAAGGAGAACATTATGAAGAGACCAGAAGTCGGAGACCGAATTATTCTTACCGAGGATGTTAGCTGGACCAAAAAGGGTTCAACTGGAGTCATTACAAAAATCAATTCATGGCTTAACACCTTTACTGCAAATATCAATGGTAAAGAGATTGAGCTCAAAGAGGGTAAGTTCGAGATTCTTTAATTCAGCTGAATGACTTAAAACTGGCAAGTATCCAATGTGCTTGCCAGTTTTTAATTCTGGTTCACAAACACAAATACTCGTAAGACACTTTTTCAGACCCTAACGTAAAGGACAACAAGTGAAACTTCTTCATACGTCAGATTTACACCTAGGAAAGAAAATAAAAAATATCTCTCTTTTGGAAGATCAAGAGGAAGCACTCTCAAGCATTCTATCTATTGCAAAGACTAATAACATAGACGCAATGATTCTTGCTGGAGATATCTTTTGATAAAGGAGTTCCATCGGTAAATGCCTTAAATCTATTTCAAACTTTCCTAGAAAACTGCAAGAAATCGGACATACCTGTATACATCATCGCCGGAAACCATGATGATGCGTCTCGCATATCATGCTATACACAATTTTTTACAAACAGCCCCATCAAATTTGCAAAACCGTTTTCTTCCACGCCGCAATATGACGACTTAAAAAGTTGGAAAAGAGACCGTTCGAATCCACTTTCTACCTTATATAACCCCTGCGATTGTCAGACAAGAATATCCAGAACATTCTGAAGAAATCTCATCCTATTCTGATGCAGTAAAATTTGCCTTAAGCCAACAACCTCTTCTTCAGAATGCTCCCAATATTCTTATCGCACATCAATTTGTAATCGACGGACAACAGCTGCCCGAGCAAAGCGATTCAGAAAATATCACCGTTGGTGGAGTTGATAATGTAGATTATTCTCTTTTCGAAGACTTTTCTTACGTAGCTTTAGGTCATCTTCATATACGTCAAACAATTGGAAGAAATACCGTCTGTTATAGCGGAAGTATTCTCCCCTATTCTGATAGTGAAATTAAAAAGAAAGATCAAGTCTTAAGCTCTATTACAACCGATATCACAGCCTACTATGCCGAGAAAACAGTGGAATTGGTTGACATTACTAGCGGAAATATTCAAACACAATCAATACCAATTCATACCTCTAAAACATTTAGAAAAATTACATGCACAAAAAACTCTATCGATAAAATAGTCAATGAGAACAATATCCGTAATGATTACGTATACGTTACCCTCACCGATGAATCTTTTGTTAATGCAATTTATTATGTGAAAGAGCAACTTCCCAACTTATTAAAACTTACCTTTGAATCCCCAAGTGGAAAATCAAAAAAGGTAACCACCACGTATGAACATCCCTCTGCTCACAATAATCCGCTGGAAGTTATTACAAACTTCGTCGAAACACAACAAGGCTCAGAGCTAAATGAAGACCAGTGCAACATACTACTTTCAATTATTACTGAGCTCAACAATTCAAACGAGGAGGACAGCTAATGCGACCACTAAAACTAAGCTTTGAGTCGTTCAATTCATATGCAAATAAAACTTCAATTGATTTTGAAGATTTTAACTCTAACGGAATCTTTCTTATTACAGGTCCAACTGGCTCAGGAAAAACAACAATCTTCGATGCCATTAAATATGCCTTGTACGGAGAGGCAAGCGGAGAAGATCGCAAGAACATTTCTAATTTTAATTTCAGTGACTTTGCTAATCCAGGAGCTCAATCTTCTGTAACCTTCGAATTTCTACACCGCGGAATTAAATATCGAATCGAAAGAATTGCTTCCTACCAAGTTTCTAAAAAAAGAATAAAACCCCTGAATCTGATAAAAAAGACGCCTAATAAAAAGACAACAGTAAACTTCTACCAATTGATTGATGGAGAAGAAAAACTACTCGCAAGTAATGCTACAAAAAGTTAATGAAGAAGTACAAAATTTACTAGGTATTGATAAGAACCAATTCTCTCAAATTGTTATGATTGCGCAAGGAGATTTTTCTAAAATTCTCACTGCTAAGGGTAGTGATCGTGAAATATTACTGCGAAATATCTTTAACACAGAAGTTTATCAACAATTACAAGAAAGGCTTAAAGCAGATACTTCGCAGCTTGAAAAAAAGCACGAGAATAATCTTGCTACTGCTAAAAATGCGCTGCAAGATATAAATCTTAATGATCAAGAGCAATCTGACAAAGTCCTTGAATATCTCAATAATGAGAAAACGATTTTATCCCACCTTGATGAAATACGCACTTTTATCGAAGAACAGAACAGCGCTCTCAATAAAGAAGCTCACTCTCTAGACTCAAAGACTATCAAGTTAAGCAATAGAAAGGACGCTTTAACAGGATATCTTGCTCAGTTGGAATCAAACCAAAAAATAAAAGATCAAATTAGCACCTGCAATGAATATCTAGATTTACATAAGCCTATTCTTGATCAAAAGAAGAGCGCTTATGATCAAGCTAAGAAAAATGAGAGTGAGATTGAAAGACTTCGTTCTGATATTCCAAAACTCGAAGAAAAGATGCATAGATATGATTCAGCGTCAAAGCAAGTAGAAAGTATTGAATTAGAAATAAGCAAGTTGAATTCTCAACTGTTAGAGCACAAGCAGCAGATTGAACTATTAGATAAAAAGTCTACTGAAACTCAATCGCTACAAAATGTGCTTAAAGAAAAGAAACAGCGTCTAGAAGCAAACTCAAACAAATTAACTGAAATAGATAGATTGATCTCCGAAATAGAGCAAACTGTTAAACGGAAAAAGAACGCAGACGCTTACTTAAAAGAACTAAAGAAGAACAGGTTGCTCTAGAGGAGTTGTCTGTCAAATACAATCATTCCAAAGAGGAGTATCTATCTGCAGAGCAAAAATTTAGTGCTGCACAGGCGGGAATTCTTGCTTCTAAACTTATTGAAGGTAGTCCATGTCCAGTCTGTGGATCAATACATCATCCACAGGTAGCATCTTTGTCCAACGACGTTCCATCTGAAACGAAAATTAAGAAGCTAAAAGACACGATGGAATCTATTCATCAAAAAGAGCAAAAACAATCAGAAGCAGTTACAGCCTCTCAAACGAAGTTTGATTTTGAAAATAATGAGTTCAACCAATCATTCACTCAGGTACTATCCGCAGTACATCTGATAGATGAATTTAAAAATGTTGGCTCGTTCGAGGAGCTTGTGCATGCCAATGAGATTCTCATTCAACAGAAATCTGCTATTGAATCTCAAAATAAAGAGAAAGAAATTCTTGAATCAAGAATTAATAAAACCGATGTAGATTTAAAAAAACATTGAGGAAAAATAAAGCAGAGGTAAACAATTACATTCAAGAATTAACTAATCATCTTAATCTGCGTAATGGTGAACTGTCATCAATTAAAAACTCAGGTGATTTGATTGACATCGATGAAATCAAAATCAGCCTCGAAAATTCTGTGACTAGATTGGAAATCTTGTCAAATCAACTCCAACAATCAAAAGAGGAGTTTGACAAAGAGTCTTTTGAATTTAAAAACCAAAAAAGTATATGCCAGAAACTGGAAAGTCAATTTGATAACACTCTTTGTATTGATCCCAACAATCTTAAAGATCAAATCCAAGAAATAGTCATCGAGCAACAAGAAATTAGAAACAAGATTACTGAGATTAATCGTATGATTAACATCAATGAATCTCCTTTAAACACAATAAAGCGTATCTATCTCGATGCAATTGCTACTGAGAAAAAATACAACACTACTAAGACACTCCATGACTTTGTTAGTGGCGCATCTAGTAATAGCGAGTATGGACGTATTTCACTTGAGAACTACGTCCAAAGAACCTATCTGCAAAGAGTCGTTAAGGCCGCCAATGACCGCCTTGCAATAATGACCGATTCGCAGTTTGTACTTAAAACCAAGGGTGATCGAAAATATAAAAAGAGCGACTACCTTGAACTAGAGGTTACCGATTTATATACCGGTAAAGATCGAGATGTTAAATCACTATCTGGTGGCGAGAAATTCATGACGTCGTTGGCACTAGCACTTGGTTTCAGATGTAATTCAGCAAGATGCCGGAGGAATTCAATTAGATTCAATGTTTATTGACGAAGGATTTGGAACTTTGGATTCAGAAACCCTTGAGCAGGCATTGCGCCTCCTTGACCAGCTTTCCACAAACAGTAACACTCTTGTTGGAATAATTTCTCACGTTGAGGAATTAAAGAACCGAATCCCTCAACAGATTGTAGTGTCTAAAGATTTAAACGGAAGCTCACTAGAGGTTGTTATAAAGTAAAGACATTTCACTTATCTGACAGTTCATGCAAAACAAACAGACCGATTCTAAATTCTTTTGGAATCGGTCTGTTCTGTAAATCATTGCCAAAGTTCAAAACATTGCTATTACAAGAGCGCCGTCACAGCTGTATCTATAGTTACAATACTTCCTGATGTGGAGCGCATTTAAACTGCTTGACACAGGTCATATTATTTTGAATTTGAACGTGACATTTCGTCAAATTGCTTACGCACTCGATCAATCCTTCTAAAATAGCGCTGAATTTCTACAATTGATGAAAAGTACTCATCGTTGTCATCCTCAGGAGTTCTGAAATAATAATCTTTATAGATATTATCTCCGAAATCGTCGGCTGCTGAATAAGTGCCAGTTAAGACAAAATCATAGATCCAATCATCATTCTCCATCATTTCCTCAAAACGATTAGGAAATGGAATGTATGACTCATTGTTAATAGTATAGAGACTCTCCCCCACATAGCTTGATGGATCACATCCCGCAATTTCTACAAGACGATCATATTCCTCTGTAAACATAAATCCTGCAGGATCATAAGGCGTGATAAAAGAGCGATCATGCTTTTCAAGCAGATCGCCAGTCTTCTTCCTCTGATGGCGAGTAGTTTCTTCCACGTATTGCACGTGATAGTACTTCTGCAGGAAGATTGCAAAAGCTTCCTCTGGTGTAAGAGTTTCAAATACGGATGAAAGCATCATTTGTCCTTTCGACTACAACTTAACTTCTTTCTACTTTGGCCAAACATGGAGCTTACTCTCTTATGCTTGTCTTACTTCCTGTTGTTTTACAAGGCATAAATAAGAGCTAATGTCTGACAATAAAATGCTATCAGCACAAGAAGAATTATCATGTACATAAATTTGCACACTATTGACTATTCATATAATGCGCGCGGAAGAGCTACTGCGGTAAGAATTTCATTCTTTGACCTGTTTTTCTATATTTAATAATAAGGTGTGAACAAATAAGGACATCTAGATAATAGATGTCCTTATCAAAAAGACTTCTGTCTGCTCTTTCAGAGCAAGTCCAATTTATTAATTGATGGTTTAATTCTAAGCAGTATGCTCACTAACATGGAAGAACATAAATATTTTTGTCATCAATTGCCAGATGAGATGGTTGGTTGTAAAGCACATTGATATTTTCCACGTTTTCTTTAAATGGAAGTACATCCAAACTTTTAGCACTAAGCAATTTCTCAGTCAGACTATTTGAATACTTATCGTTAAATCCCTCAATACCCTTTCCAGCACCTTCCAATGCCTCATCGATAAGTGTATGATCTCCGACCTTTGTTGACGCTATAGCCTTCCCAGCCTTTTGTCCAGCGAGTGCAAGCCCACCAAAAACGATTGTATCAATTGATTTGTGAGTACTAGTCTCAAGGACTTCATAGCACTCAGAATATAACTCTAAGTATCGAATAGATTCTTCCTCGATTCGTTTAGTAATAGCGTTCAACTTACCGCTCTCAAAATTTTCAGAGAGCATTGGCTCGAGAAATAGTGCAAAGCAATAAATATATGCCGAAAGCTGATAGTCCTTAAGATAATCTAGGACTGTATCTAGGCGTTTAGAAACACTTTCACGAATCTCAATAAAACTTTTCTTATGTAGTTTTTCCTGCACTTGAAATCGGAATAATTCCATATCTTGCTCAGACTTTTGTTTGATGTCTAAAACTTTCATGTGAGCATTAGACATATATACTGCATTACCATAATTAAACCCATACTCATTAAGAATATCAGCAAGTGTTTTTAGATTTCCTTGCATGTCAGCCTTATCACGCTGACGCATATATTTAAATATTTGGTCAACAGAAGACTGAATTGAATCCAACTTCTTATTAATTTGAGCAAGTGCAATAGCCATAGCTAAAAATGCTGGATTATAGGGCATTGTTGTGACATTTGTAAGAGACATCCCTTGCTGAACATGAAACCTGGCTTGACCAAATCCTGTCGCAGCATCTCTAAATGAGCCAAGCAGGCCTGATCCATCTTTAAAAGTTTGTAATACGTTTGGGTCCAAAGGATTTCCAAGTTTGTCTGTTACGGTCAGTAAAGTGGGTATATTTATTGTCGTTGTGATCGAACGAAACATAGTAGGAATGGAACCAAAGCTACTCCTAGGGATGGAAGATAATCCAAAGGAATCTTAATTGCATTCGTAACGTCTACAGACTGTTCGGTCGAAGAAAGATGGAACTGTGTTGATGAAAGTTGCTCTCTTACGGCCTTTTTGCGATCATCGTCATTAACCTGAAGATTTAGATCCATCATTCCTCATTCCTTTAATATTTATAGAAATAAGAACTCTATTTTCTGTAGTTTAGTAACTCATATAAAACTA
>BNJU01004672.1_pt1 | contig 125369 bp, 120 predicted proteins | sample 8539281 | NCBI WGS metagenome assembly BNJU01 (sample SAMD00202456, study PRJDB9452) | human saliva metagenome | isolation source: human saliva | place: Japan | reverse complement strand
GTAGCCCGGTCTCGGGAGCCGCCCTCTACCCCCGAGCTGGCGGGGAACGGTCCTCCCTGCCACGAGGCCCTGGCCCCGTCTCCGGTGACGCCCCTCACCCAGGTGCGCATCGCCCTGGCCCTGCCTCGAGCGCGGCGAGAGCTGAGTACGCAGCCGCTCTACCCGCGTCACGCCGACGTGCAGATGTGCCGGCCGCGCAAGCGCGTGCGCTGATCCGGGTGATCGAAGGTCACTGGGATGCCTGAGGTGACGGGACTCGGGCTGGGCTCCCTGGTGTGCGGAGAGGGCGGAGGACCTAGAGGCCGTCGCCCGCCTCGAGGGTGAGCTGTTCGGGGCCGAGGCCTGAGCCGTGACCCGCTGGCTGCCGAGCTGAAAGGCGCTCCCCACGGGCCCCGGCGGACCGCCGTCGTCGTCGTCGAGTCCGATGCTGCCGATCACGCCGCCGATCACGCTGCGGATCGCGACGGCGGGTCGGACTGGACGCTGCGCCCCTGGGCTACGCCGGTCTCTACCACTGCCGGCGGCTCTGTCCGGCGTGGACCCGCTGACCATCGCCACCATCCCGTCCGCGCGCGAGCGAGGATCGCCTCTGTCACGTCTCGTCGAGCTCGTCTCCACCGCCCGGAGGTGGGCTGTCCCGATGTCCTGCCGGAGGTGCGTCGTCCAACGGAGCAGCCCAGCGGCTCTACGCCAGGCACGGGTTCGTCCCCATCGGCCGGCGCCGTCGCTCTGCAGGCGCCGCCTGAGGACGCCGTGGTCATGTGGTTGACACTGCGCCCGCGCCCAGGACCGGTGCCGAGGCCGATGAGTCAGCGATCTGGAGCCCGAGGATGAGCCTGATGAGCAGCTCTCCAGGGACTAGGCCGTTGTGTCCGACTGGCTGGATTGCGCTGGGACCGAAGAAGCAGATGGGTGCCGTAGTAATCGGAAATAAACACACGGTCCTCGAGAGGGTGGCGGCGTCGGCGACTTACAGATTGTCTGACGCCCCTGTGACGAAAAAGGTGGTTTCAGGTGGCGGTCTCAGCATATTTCGCGGTGTTGAATGATGAACCGAGATTCGATGAGATTCCCGTGATTCTGCGGATCGCAGCGCTAACTGTGCTGGTAGGGGCCCGGATGGGACCAACGGGACCGCGATGCCCGGCAACCTTCTGCCGTGCCAAAACATCTGCTCTTCCCGAAGGGCGGACCGCCTTCTCACGACCGTCTTCATGAAGCGCATGATGGCGATCTCGGGACTCGTGTTCCTGCTCTTCGTGATCTTCCACGCTCACGGCAACCTCCACTACTTCGAGGTGAGGTTGCCTACGACCACTACGCCGTAGTTCCCGCGCCAGCTGCTCGTGCCGATCATGCCCCTACGGCGGGTGTCCTGTGATCCTCCGCCTGCACTCATAGCCTGCCTGCTGGTCACGCCGGCAGCGCCCTCCATCTGTGGGCGCGCAACAAGCGGGCCCGCGGCAACGACAGGTACGCCGTCAAGAAGCCCGGTGCCGAGTACTTCGCCTCCGCTACGCCATGCGCACCAGTGCGTGGGGCGGTGTCATCCTGCTGCTGTTCATTCGTATCAGCATCCCGCAGTTCACGCTGCTGACGGTTCACCCCGAGGGCAGTACGGGCACGGTCGCCTACTCAACATGTACTACGGCTTCCAGCTGTGGTGGGTGTGGCTCATCTACGCGGTCGCGCTGGCCGCCCTGTGCCTGCACGTGTGGCACGGCGTGTGGTCCGCCCCGCAGACACTGGGTGCGTCCGAGGAAGCACCATCCCTTCATCCGACTGATCGCCTTCCGTCGCTCGCCTTCGCTCTGTTCGCCCGCGTTCATGTGCGTGCCCGACGGCGATCCTCTTCCAGCTGGTCGATGCGCCCATGGCCACCGCCGACTACTACCCGCAGTTCGTGACGCAATCGGTCTCCGCCGCACGCGCCAGCGTGCTGCGGCGACCCACTGAGTGAACCACTCATGACTGAACTCATCGACGGCCTGTACCACGAGGGCGAGAAGATCGCCGACAGCAAGGCCCCCACTCCGTCCCGATCGACAGGCGCTGGGAGCAGCGCAAGTTCAGAGCAGCTGGTCAACCCCGCCAACCGCCGCAAGCTGGACATCATTGTCGTCGGCTCCGGCCTCGCGGGCGGCGCCGCGGCCGCCTCCCTGGGGAAGCAGGGGCTACAACGTCAAGGTGTTCTTCTACCAGGACTCGGCTCGCCGGGCGCACTCCATCGCCGCCCAGGGCGGATCAACGCCGCGAAGAACTACCGCAACGACGGCGACTCCATCTACCGGCTCTTCTACGACACGGTCAGGGGCGGCGACTACCGCGCCCGTGAGGACAACGTCTACCGCCTGGCGGAGGTCTCGCCGCCATCATCGACCAGTGCGTGGCCCAGGGGCGTCCCTTCGCCCGTGAGTACGGCGGCCTGCTGGACGAGCCGCTCCTTCGGTGGCGCGGGTCTCCCGCACCTGCTACCGCCCGCGACAGACCGCAGCAGCTCCTCATCGGCGCCTACCAGGCCTGGAGCGTCAGGTGGCACGCCGGCACGGTCAGGAGTTCCGCCGCCACGAGATGGTCAGAGCTCATCATCGTCGACGGCCCGTGCCCGTGGCATCGTCACCCGGGACGCATGGTCTCCGGGAAGATCGAGACCCACCTGGCCGACGCCGTCGTGCTGGCCAGCGGCGGCTACGGCAACGTGTTCTTCCTGTCCACCAACGCGATGGGATGCAACGCCACCGCCGTGTGGCGCGCACCGCAAGGGCGTCCTTCGCCAACCCTGCTACACGCAGATCCACCCACCTGCCATCCCCCAGTCCGGTGACTTCCAGTCCAAGCTCACCCTCATGAGTGAGTCGCTGCGCAACGACAGGCGCATCTGGGTGCCCAAGAAGCCGAGGACTGCGACAAGGACCCCGTGACATCCCCGAGGAGGCGCGACTACTACCTCGAGCGCATCTACCGGCGTTTTCGGCAACCTCGTGCCCGCGTGACATCGCCTCCCGTCAGGCCAAGAACATATGCGACGAGGGGCGCGGCGTGGGACCGGCCATCAGGAGCGCGACGCAACGGCAACGAGCGCATGATGCGTCGCGGCGTCTACCTGGACTTCTCGAGGCTATCGCACCGCCTGGGCGAGACGCCGTCTCCGCCCGCTACGGCAACCTGTTCGAGATGTACCAGCGCATCACCGGGGACGACCTCACGAGGTCCCGCATGCGCATCTACCCGCCGTGCACTACAGATGGGCGGCCTGTGGTGGACTACGACCTGGAGTCCAACGTCCCGGGCCTCTACATCGCCGGAGAGGCCAACTTCTCCGACCACGGCGCCAACCGCCTGGGGCGCCTCGGCCCTCATGCAGAGGCGCTGGCCGACGGCTACTTCGTCCCGCCTGACACCGCGAGACGACTACCTGGCGGACATGCTGCGCCTGGGCAGGTCGACCCCAACGCCCCGGAGATCGCCGAGGCCAGGCGCCCGTCGAGGAGCGCGTCGCCCGCCTCATGGCTCCCTGCGCGGCACCCGCGCAGCGTGGACGACTTCCACATGGCCCTGGGGCCGCATCATGTGGGAGTACTGCGGAATGGAACGCGCGGATGCCGGACTGCGCGACGCCATCGAGGCAGATCCGGGACCTCGAGAGAGGTTCTGGCGCGACGCCCGCATCACGGGCCAGGCCGACGAGCTCAACCAGGCCTGGAGAGGCCGGGCCGACTGCTGGACTTCTTCGAGCTGGGCCGAGCTCATGTGCATCGACGCCCTGCACCGGCGTGAGGTCCTGCGGCTGGCCACTTCCGGGCTGGGAGTCTCAGACCCCGAGGGCGAGGCCCTGCGGCGACGATGACGAGTTCCCCACGTCGCCGCCTGGGAGTACAGCGGGGAGAACCAGCCGCCGATCCTCCACAAGGAGGACCTGGTCTCAAGGACATCGAGCTCAAGCAGCGGAGTTACAAGTGAACATCAAGCTCAGGATCTGGCGCCAGAGAAGCAAGCACTCGAAGCGCCACTTCGAGGTACGCCATGAGCGGGATCGAGGAAACATGAGCTTCTCGAGGTCCTCGACCTGCTCAACGAGCAGCTCTTCGCCGAGGGCAAGGGCCGGTGGCCTTCGACTCCGACTGCCGCGAGGCATCTGCGGTCACCGTGCGGTGTGGTCATCAACGGCAGGCCCACGGGCCCATCCGCTCGACCACCTGCCAGCTGACATGCGCCACTCTGGCGGAGGACCCTCCTTCAGGATCGGGGCTCCACCATCACGATCGAGCCCATGGCGCTCCACCGGCTTCCCGGTGCTGCGTGACCTGATCGTGGACCGCCCGCCCTGGACCGCATCGTCCAGGCCGAGGCTATCTCGGTCAGCACCGGTGGGGCTCCGAGGCCCACTCGGTGCCGCGTCAGAAGGAGAAGGCCGACGCCGCCTTCGAGGCGGCCGCCTGCATCGGCTGCGCGCGCCTGCGTGGCGGCCTGCCCCAACGCCTCGGCCATGCTGTTCACCGGCGCGAAGATCTCGCACCTGGGGCTGCTGCTGCCGCAGCCGAGCGCCTCGCTCGCGTGGTCAGCATGCTCGAACCAGCACGACGCCGAGGGCTTCGGCGGCTGCCGATATCGGCGAGTGCGCGGCCGTCGCCCCAGAGTCGGTGCCGCTCGAGGTCATCTCACGCCCTCAACCGGGACCTCGGTCATGCCCCGTGGAAGGCCAGCACGCCACCGACCTCTGACCTGCCTCGCCATCGAGCTGGTGATTCTTCGCGTACCCCAACAGAAATCCCGTAGGGCTCGCGAAGAATGCTCGGATCGACGATGGGCGCGAGCCGTCGATGGTGACACTGACCCCGGTGAAGTCGGGGATCCGGGGGTAGTGCTCGGATCGGCCTCGGGGACGCCGTCGCCCACGAGGAGGATCTGGGCGCCGGCGCGCTGGGCGGCGATATAACCGGAGGCGGCATCCTCCAGCACCAGGCAGGAGGCGATCGGCATCCCCAGGAGCTCGGCGGCCATGAGGTAGGCGTCGGGGTCCGGCTTTACCGCGCTCGACGTCGTCAGCGGAGACGACGACGGAGGGAATGGGGACCCCTGGCCTCCTCCATGCGCACCCGCATGAGCTCAATCGAGCAGAGGTCACCAGGGCCAGAGGAACACCGACCTCGATGAGTGCGGTCACCAGAGCCGCAGCGCGGGGATCTCCGCCATCCTCCCCGCCGTGCGCACGATCTCCTCCCGGGCGAAGCGCTCGTGGATGGCGTCGCGCTCCTCCGCCGCCAGGGTCCGGCAGGAACCGGCGGATCGTGTCGATGCCGGCTCGGCCGAGTAGGCCGCGATCTCGTCGAAGCGCTCACTCATGCCGTAATCGCGGGCGAAGGAGTTCCACATCGACTCCACGACCGCCGAGGAGTCCACCAGCGTGCCGTCCATGTCGCACAGGACCGCCTCGGCCCGGGCCAGAGGCACCGGCTCCTCGGTGGAGCCGTCCCGACAGACGACAGCAGCTGAACGGTCACGGTGCCTCCTGAGATGAGACCGACGGAAGGGTGAGGAAACGCGGATGCGAGTGTCGATCCAGGAGTATCAACGAAGGAGGCGGCTAGGCTGGGCTATGCCCACACCCCGAGGTGCCGCGACGGTGGGAGCCGACCAGGTGGGTGTCGACGATCCCGATCGCCTCCATGAGGGCGTGCATCGTCGTCGGACCGACGAAGCGGAAACCTCGGCGCTTGAGCTCGCGGGACAGGGCCGCTGACTGCGCGACTGGGTGGGGATAGTCCGCGAGCCGGTGCGGGCTGCGGGTCGTCTCCGGCTGTACGACCACACGAGGCCCGCCAGACCGCCGTCGACGTCACTCGCCCGTCTCAGGCGCAAGGCTCGCGCGGGCGTTGGTGATGGTGGCCAGGATCTTGGCCCGGTTGCGCACGATCCGCGCGTCGCCAGCATCGGTCCACGTCCTCCTCCCCGAAGCCGGCCACCGCCTCGGGGATCGAATCCGCGAAGGCCTCACGAAAGGCCGGTCGCTTGCGCAGGATCGTCGCCCAGGACAGGCCCTGACTGGAAGGCCTCCAGGCTCAGCCGCTCGAACACGCCCCGCTCATCGCGCACCGGCATGCCCCACTCGGTATCGTAGTACTCGCGCAGCAACGGGTCGGCGGTCGCCCAGGCCGGCTGGCCAGGCCGTCGTCGCCCACCACCAGGTCAGCTCGGGCTCCGTCATGCAGTGCCTCCTCGGTGATGCGTGAGCCCAGCGCCGGTACCAGCATCCCGGTCGAGCTCGTCCCAACGATAGCGGTGACGGCGGCCTCGTGGTCCGTGCCCGCTCGCCGGCCTTGTCCGTCGCCTGCGTCGGCAAGCGATAGGCTGTGGACCCTGTGAGCGACCCCTCATCCTCGGCATCGAGTCCACCTGCGACGAGACCGGCGTGGCCCTCGTGCGCGGCCGCGAGCTCTCGCCGACGTCACCGCCACCTCCATGGACCAGTACGCGCGCTTCGGCGGGATCATCCCCGAGATCGCCTCGCGGGCCCACCTGGGTCCTTCCTGCCGACCCTCGACGCCGCGCTGGAGAGGCCGGCGTCGACCTCAGCGAGGTGGACGCCGTCGCCGTGCGCCGGTCCCGGGACTCATCGGCTCCCTGACCGTCGGCATCTCCGCCGCCAGGCGCTGGCCGCGAGCCTGAACTGACCGGTCGCGGCGTCAACCACGTCATCGGGCCACCTGGCAGGTCGACGAGCTGGTTGACGGTCCCCCTGCCGGAGCGCTTCGTCGGACTCATCGTCTCCGGCGGGCCACTCCATCTCCCTGAGCATCCGACATCGCCACCGACGTCGTCGAGCTCGGTGGCACTCTCGACGACGCCGCCGGCGAGGCCTTCGACAAGGTCGGCCGGCTCCTGGGCCTGCCTCTACCCGGTGGCCCGCACGTGGACCGGCTCTCCCAGGAGGGCGACCGCACTGCCATCCGCTTCCCCGAGGGTCTGGCCGCCGCAGGACAAGGAGCGCCACCGCTACGACTTCTCCTTCTCCGGGCCTCCAAGACCGCCGTGGCCCGCTACGTCGAGTCCCTGGAGGACGCCGGCCGGGAGGTCCCCGGTGCCGACGTCTGCGCAGCCTTCTCGGAGGCCGTCAACGACTCCCTGACGGCCAAGGCGGTCCAGGCCTGCCTGGACACCGGCTGCGACACGCTCGTCGTCGGAGGCGGCTACTCGGCCAACTCCCGCCTGCGGTCCCTGGCCGCCGAGCGCTGCGAGGCCGCCGGAATCGCCTGCGCCTGCCGCCGCTGCGCTTCTGCACCGACAACGGCGCTCAGATCGCCGCCCTGGGGTCAGCGGCCGTGCGCGCCGGCGTCGCCCCAGTCCCCATGGACTTCGCCCAGACTCAGGGATGCCGCTGGATCGTCAGTATCGCCCACTGAGCCGGCGTCTCCAGCCGTCCTGCTGCGTTCAGGGCTCGAGGCCAGCGGCCACGCCCCGGATGATGATCTCGATCTTGCGGTCCAGGCCCTACCCGGTCCAGCCAGGTCTCGTTCGAGTCAGTGCCTCCGGGCAGACCTGGCGCCTGTGTGGTAGCCGCAAGCCGGCTCGCCTCCTCCAGTCCCGTGGAGTCGTCCCGGCCGGGAGAAGGCGTCGGTGCCGGTTCCTGCCCTCGACGTCGGTGCGGGACATCCGAGCGTCCGACGGGGAGCGCATGATCTCGATCTGTGCGTGCGTGGAGATGACGGTGTCGCCCACGAAAGTCCAGAACTCACTCCGGCCTCCTCGGTGCTCAGTCCTCCGTCGACCAGGACCTGACACGCCTGGACACAGGTCCCGGCGAAGAGCTGATGCGCCCAGGGCACCCCTCATGATGACGCCGGCCAGGCCGGGTGGTCGCTCCAGCATCGCCCAGATGGACTCAGCATGTAGCTCGCACCGCGTCAGGGCCAGCTGCCCTCGGAACGGGGATCGTCGACCTGCGCGGCGATCCGCTCCAGGCAGGCGGCCAGGAGGTCCTCGCGAGGAGATCGTCCGGTACAGCCCGGAGACCGCCACGCCCATGCGCTTGGCCACGGCGGTGAGCGTGAACTCCGCGATGCCGAGCCCGAGCGCAGCCTCGACCACGTCGTCGCGCGTGAACCCGGGCCCGTGGGCCCGTGGGCTTGCCCAGTCGTGTCATGGTCCAACCGTAGTGCGTTCGCAGAATGACGTTGCCCGTGGTTCAGCAGAGAGGTAAGGTGCACCTTAACGACTGAAGGACTTTCAGTATTAGATCTGGCACTCGGGATGGAGGCTCTGATGAGCAAGCAGATACAACGCCGTCGGCCCGTCATCGACATCTCAGCCCGTAACGTCCCAGTCGCTGCTCGCCGAGCCGGCTATCGGTCGAGCGCGCCGCCGAATCTCACCCTGCCGAGCTCCGGCGGTCCGGAAGCTTGAGCGCACGAGACGGGAACGGGGAGGCAATGCCCAGCGCTCCCGTGAGGACAGACCGCCATCGCCCGCCTGGCGCCCCCATCCGTATCCCGCTGCGGATCGGGCGGTTCTCGTCCTTCTCTCCGCGGTCTCGCAGTTGCGCCCTATATCGCGCTGGTCCAGCTCGGTGACATCTCTCTGGACGCCTACCGGGCGGGCGTGAGGCTGACTCGCAGCGCGTGCACAGTGCCGTCATGGTAGCCATGAGCGCCTACTCGCACGACTGCTCCCTGTACTTCATGGCGCTGCTCATCACCCACCTGGCCCGACCTCCCTGCGGACCGGCTGCGCCGTGACATCGTCGAGCGACTCCCACGCCTCGCCGCCTGGTTCACCGACTCCACCCTCCGACGCATCCTGCAAGGCCGTCAGGATGCTTTACGATCACCGTGCACGGTCATCGCCCACGGCCCCGTCGAGCGTCTCAACGCCATCGTCACTCCCTGGCGCTCTCATCGCGCCTTCTGGATCGACGGCGCCTGGCTCTGCTGGGCCCTTGTCCACGCTCATCCTCTACGTGCTGACCTACTCCCTGGATCTGCAGGGGCATGAATGAAAGACCGTCGAGATGGATCGCAAGCTGGCCGCGGTCTCCTCCAGCATGGTCGAGTTCGTCTCCCGGTATCGGCGTGGTCAAGGCCTTCGGCCGGGTCGGCGCGCCACTCGGCCTACCTCACTGCGGCCGACGAGTTCTCCTCCTTCTACCGGGCCTGGGCGATGCCCTGGTGACCGTCGCCTGCCTGTCCTTCACCTGGGTGTCGATCCCGGTGCTGCTCTGGTCAATCTCGGTGGAGGGGCGCTGCTCATGCATGCCGAGGACGGTCACCCTCCAGGTCCTGACCACCACCCTCATCGCCCTGGTCTCCCGGCGCTCTCACCACCGTCGCGTCGATCTCCTGGTCCTACCAGCTGGCCGGAGCAGCGGCGCTGCGCCTGTGCGAGGTCCTCGACACGTGCTGCCTATATCGGACTCCTCCCGGAGCGGCCCGGTCGGCGAGGTGAGATCGAGCACGTCTCCTTCTCCTACGGGGCACACCCTCGCCGTCGACGACGCCTCCCTCACCCTGGAGCCGGGAACCGTCACGGCCTGCTTGGCCCCTCCGGCTCCGGGCAAGTCGACGCTGGCCACCCTCATCGCCCGCTTCGCCGACCCCGACGCGGGGAGCCGTGCGCATCGGCGGGGTGGACCTGCGCGTTTACGGGATGAGACACCCTGTCCACCGTCTCCTTACGATCCTCCAGGACGCCGAGCTGCTCGGCACCACAGTGCGGGAGAACATCTCGCTCGGGCGCCCCGACGCTCGACCTGGAGCAGGTGCGCGCCGCCGCGAGGTCGCCCGCGTCGACGAGGAGATCGTAGGCCCTGCCGGACGGCTACGACACCGTTCTGGGACAGGACACGGGTCTGTCTGGCGGGCAGGAGCAGCGCATCGCCATCGCCCGCGCCATCCTGCTGAACACCCCCGTCATCCTGCTCGACGAGGCCACCGCCATGGCCGACCCCGAGTCCGAGGCTGAGATCCAGGAGGCTCTGAGCGCCCTGGTGGAGGATCGCACCGTCCTGGTCATCGCCCAGCCGTCCGGCCGCAGTGCGCGGTGCCCACCGCATCGCCGTCATGGACCGTGGCCGCATACGTGGCCTGCGGCAGCCACGACGACCTGCTGGATGAGCCCCACTACCGTGCTCTTCTGCGGCAGACCGGTGAGCTCGACGACGTCGAGACCCCGGTCACGGAGAAGACCGCCAAGAGCTCTACGAGCTCGCCGAGCTCTCAGCTGCCGACTCGGTTCGTGCCGAGGACGAGGGCGGATGACGTCACCGCGACGCGGCCGGTACGGGTTCCCCGCGCAGCACGCGCTCGCTCGCTGGCCCGCTTCCACCGGCTCATGTGGTCGAGTCCTCCTGGCGGCAGACGCGCAGCTGCCTCATCCTGGCGGCGCGCCAACTGGGATCACGGTGGGGCTGGCGCTTCTGGTACTCCTGCCCGCAACGGTGTCTCTGGGTCCGGTGCGCCCGCTGAGGAGCCTGTCCTTCGGGAGCTGGCTCCTCATTCGATGTCCTCGGCATCGGGGCGGCCGCGCTGGAGTTCAAGGACAGCGCGAAAAGGCATGTCCGGGGCGCTCGGCTTCATGCACGGCGTCCACCACGCGGTCGGTGACCAGATCGCTCGCCTCCCGTTGCGCTGGTTCACCTCCGACTCCGCTGGAACCCTGTCCCGGGCCGTCAGTCGGAGATGGTGTCGCTGGGAGAGTCCGCCGCCACTTCATGTACCGGCTCACCTCCACGACCGCGGCCTGCGCCGTCGTCTGGGCAGGTTCGTGGGCATGGGACCGCGCCCTGGGCCTCCTGCTGACGGTCGCCGCGCCAGCTAGCTCGCCGGGTTCGTCCGCACCGCACGCCGCCTGCTACGGACCACGGAAGAGTCGATCTCAGAGCCCGCCGAGCGCGAGCTCGCCACCGCAGGTGGTCGAGATCGCCCGACTGTCAGGCGCCTCTGCGCTCCTGCCGGGCCGCCACCGGCTGCAGCCGCCTGACCGCGGCCTTCGGACGACGGTGCCCGGGCCTCGGGCGCGCCCGTGGTGGGAGACCGCGGGGCAACATCGTCAATGAGTGCCCTCCAGTCGAGTCATCATCGTCGCCCTGATCGCCCTGACGGCCTCGCGCGCCGTCGGCGGCACCATGGAACACGCTCGTGGCCGTGGCCATTATCGGCATGCGCCTGCGCTTCACCACCATGATTGATGAGGTCGGCTGCAACGTCATGGGCATGGAGGAACGTCGCCAGATGATGAACCACCTCGATGCCGTCATGGATGCCGAGCTCGTGGCCGAGCCTTGAGGGTCGCGCCGACCTGCGCGAACCCGGCGCCGTCGGACTCGACGGCGTCGTCTTCGGCTACCGGGCCGACGATGCCCGTGCTGGACGGGGTGTCGCTGGACGTCCCAGCGCGCAGCATGTGCGCGATCGTGGGAGCCCTCGGCGGCGGCAAGACGACCATCGCGCGGCTCCTGGCCCGCTTCTGGGACGTCGACTCGGGAACGGTGCGGGTGGGCGGCACTGACGTGCGCGATGCCGACCGCCCAGCTCATGGAGCAGCTCTCCATGGTGTTCCAGGACGTCTACCTCTTCGACGACACCCTGGCCGCCAATATCCGCATCGGCAGCCCGGCGGCCGACGACGAGCAGGTTCGCTGGGCCGCGGACCTGGCCGGCGTCACTGAGATCGTCGAGCGGCTGCCACACGGCTGGGACACCCGTGTGGGGAGAGGGCAGGGCGCGCCCTGTCCGGCGAGCCAGCGCGTCTCCATCGCCCGGGCACTGCTCAGGCGCACGCCGATCGTTCTGCTCGACAGGCCACCAGCGCCCTGGACGCGGAGAACGAGGCCAACATCGTGGCCGCCGGGAGGACGCAGACGCACCTCGACACTGTCGTCATCGCCCACAAGCTCGAGACGATCGCCGCCGCCGACCAGGATCGTTCTCGACGACGCCGGCACGTCGCCCTGGCACGGACGGCACGAGGACCTTGTGGAGGTGGAGGCCCCTACCGGAACTACTGGAGCAGCGCACCCGCGCCCGCGGCTGGGCGCTCGTCTGGGAAAGCGAGGCGCTGCTCGAGGACTCGTCAGGACCTGGCCGCCAGCGACAGCACCTCGGTGGGACGCGAGGCCTGCCGGCGCGGGCCTCGGCCAGCAACAGCCTGACGGCCGCCTCCTCTGCCCGTCGTAGGCTCTGACGGCGATCTCATAGGCTAGGAGGCCTCTGTCTCCAGGGTGCGGCGCGCACGGAGTCCAGCTCGGCGGCGCAGCCCAGGTTCCTCGGCGACTGGCGTGAGCTCGGTGAGCATCCGCTCCACGTGTCGCCCATCAAGCTCCTCCTCGCCGGCTGAGTTGATCGATGAGGGATGCGTCCATGCCGTAGCGCGGGCCGAGCGCCACTTGTTCCTCGGCGACGCTACCGGTCGCATCGCGTCGAGATCCCCGCCCCGGTCAGGGTGCGGGAGAAGGACTCCACGAGGCACTGGGTCAGCGCCGCGATTCCGGCCAGCTCGGTGAGGTTCGTGGCGGCGTCGCACCCTACCTCGATGGTCCTGTCGTGGCGAGGGACACGTCCCAGCGATCTCGGTGAAGTCCTCGATGACGCCAGTGTGACCAGGTCCCCGGTGTAGCTCTCCATCGCCGTTCCCAGGTGCTGAACTGCTCGGAGCGCCGGCGGTGGGCAGCCGCTGGACATCATGGCCCGGTTGTCCGCGTATCTGTGTCCGCACCCGCCCAGAACGGTGAGGATGCGCTCAGGCACTGCAGGTGGGCGGTGCGGGTGAGCAGCGCCCAGAGGATCAGCAGGACCTCAGCCCGGTCCTCGACCCCGACGTCACGTGGTGCCCGAAGATGAGCATCTGATGACCCCACAGCCGGGTGCGGTCCACCAGACGGGCGTGAGCGCTCGGCATTGGTCACCTTCTGCACCAATGGGTCCGCGAGGGTGGGTACCGGCTGAGGCCAGGTCCACGCGCAGCAGGTCGGTGACCGGGAAGGACGGCCGAAGGCGAGTGCGATGTCCTCTAGCGCACTCCGACTACGGTCCGGCGCGCTCCGGAGACCAGTCTCGATGGTGTTGAGCATCATCGCCGTGCACGTGCGGGTCCGGTCCCACTCTGGAGGATCTCCTCAGCGCACTGCGCAGGTCGAGGCTGTCTCGTCGATGAGGCCAGCTCCCACCCACGCCCAGCGTGGACCGGGCTGAGCTGGCGGGCGGCAGGGACTGGGGCCGCGGCCGGCGCAGCTGCGAGTCTCGCCAGGGCGCGGTGCTCTGGTCTGGCTGTCCTGCATGTCCTGGTCGTCTCCGGGTTCCGTCGGTCACCTGACGGGTCGGGCAGGTGGTCTCGGTACTAGTCGCTGGAAGGCACGGCAGCCGGGCCAGTCGGGGATGACGAGTCGTCGATGGCTGTCGATGGACTCGACGACGAGGACGACGCCCATGGCCTTGTCTCCCACGCGGGTCAGGATCCAGGTCCGCCTCCTGGCCGCTGAGCCTCAGTGAGGCGCAGCGCATCGGGTGAGACATCGACCCCGCTTGAGGATCTCCAGATTCCCGACCCCTGGCTCGCGGGCTCTGCCCGCAGGGTCTCGAGCCGCGGCAGAGCGGGCCTCAGTGAGCCGGAAGGAACGAACGAAGGGCGTGGGTCGCCGTGTCGGGCAGTGTTCTCCGACGTCAGATAGCCGATCCGTGGTCCCACCGGCCGGGCGGACAGCGTCTCGCAGAGGGCGGGCGACGAGCCCGGCCCATGATGGCGGCGCCGTCGGGCACGTGGATGATGCCGCCGGGTCGTCCGGAGAGGTGATCGATCGACCTGAACCGGCGGTTCGGAAGGATCGGTGACGTCGTCGGCTCAGCGTGTGGGCGGTGATGCCATCGCCCTGAGTGCAGGACCAGCGCGGAGCGCCCGGACCTCTCGGTGCCAGCGGATGCACCAGATGGCGGCCTCCACGACGTCGCCGTCCACGCTCACCCATTGCGTGCGGGAGTCCGACGGCAGCGCGGTGGTTGATGCCGGGGGCGACCTTGACGCCGAGAGCGGGCACGGTCTCCGCAGCGCGAGCACCTGAGACAGGGCCGGTGACCACTGCTCGATCAGCGATGCGCCGTCCCTCGGCGCGGCGGGCGGGGTCGGCGAAGACGGCATCCACCCCGCTCGGCCAGGTCGATCTCCAGGCGTCGGCGTACTCGACGCTCGCGTGGAGGAAGGGCATGAGGTTGATGGTGGCCAGGGCGGCCGTCGCCTCGTCGCGGTCTGACGGCGGCACCGGTCGAGGCCCGGCCAGCGCGACGGCGTCGCCGCCGATCCCGCGCCCAGGTCCGCCACCTTCGTCACGCCGCGGCGGCCGCGTAGCGGGCGGCGTGATGGGCCGAGACCGCCAACCGTGGCCTGCTCCAGACCGTCGGCGGCGAGAAGAGCATCTGCTGGGCGAAGGGGCCTGAACTTGGCGGCTGCCTGGCGCGCGAGCGCTGCTGGTCAGGAGCGGCCGCCACCAGGGCGCGGGGAGTGGCCTCTCGCGCAGGGGCGTCCAGTGACAGGGCCTCGGCGCAGGCAGCAGGGAGGACAGGAGCTCCCAGCCCTCGGGCGTCAGGAAAGGACGCGACGTGGTTCTCAGCCATCACCCCAGATCATTCCATGGCGGACCGCCAATGCGCGTGATGTTCGCTGGGTGGGCGCGTGGAGGAGGCCCCTACTGTTGGTAGGCGGCTGCCGGGGCAGCCCGTGTGGTGGTGTGCTGAGCCAATGAATGCCCCTAGCACCCCCGGCGGTGGCGGACGCGGGACGCGATGACCTGAGACTGATGGTCCGACGAGGAAAGCACATGCATCAGTGCTATCGTAGGGCCGACGCCGTTGCAGGCAGTGAGACGACGACGGAGCCATCTCCCCAGCCGGCCTCGCGCCATAGCCGTCGCAAGGCTCTTCTGCGCCGTCTGGTGCGGGTCTCGCTGCGTCGTCGTCGGAGTCCTGGGACTCATCACGGTCAGGGGCCGGCATCTGGGCCTGGACCGTCAGTGCCGGCTCATATCAGGCATCGCCGGTGAGCGGCGGGAACAGTGGATAAGCAGCAGGCGCCCCTGGTGGCGATCGTGCTGGGGCCGCCGTTCACGCCGACGGGCAGCCTCAGCCTCGCTTTCTCTACCGTCTTGACACCGCCGCCGACCTACACCAGCGGCCGTGTCGAGGCGATCCTGGTCTCGGGGACAACCGGCGCGTCGGATGACGAAGCCCACCGTCATGCGCGACTACCCCACCTCCAGAGGGATCCCAGTCAGGGCGATCGTCCCTGGACTACGCGATTCGACACCTACGACACCTGCGTGCGGGCCCGCAGGATCTTCGATCGAGCGCGCCCTGCTCGTAACCCGGACTTCCATGCAGCCTCGGGCGGTCGCCATCTGCCGCTCTGTCGGCGTCGACGTCGATGGCGTCGGTGACCCGCGTGCCGCCGCGACCGCATCAGCTGGGCTGTCAGCTGGACGCACGGAGCGCCTGTCATCACGATCAAGGCCGCTGCCGACGTCGTCTCCAGACGCGACCTGACCCTGGGGATCGTCGAGACGAGCGTGGGCGAGGCGATCGTCTGACTGCGGAGCACCGGCGCTGACGAGGGCTGACGCCCACGGCGAAACCACTGCCACGCTTTGGCACTCGCGTTGACTGAGTGCTAACGCCGTGCGTAGATTCTCCGTCAGGCAGCGGAGTGCTCGCCCTGGTCCTGGGACGCGAGCGGGCGCCTTCGCGACTCGCACTCCTGCTTCGTGCCGGACCGGCCCCGCGACGGCGGTCGGGTCGCATGCCTCGGGGAGGGCGACTCAAGCCGTTCTACTGCACGTTGAAGAGAAGGAGGAGGTCTCGTGTCGATCTCCATCATGCCGCTCGAGGACCGCATTGTCGTCCAGACCGTTGAGGCCGAGCAGACCACCGCATCCGGCCTGGTCATTCCCGACACCGCCAAGGAGGCCCAGGAGGCAGGGCGTCGTGGCCGTGGCCCCGGCGCGTCGATGACTCCGGCAATCGCGTTCCGGTCGACGTCGCCGAGGGCGATGTCGTCATCTACCTCAAGTACGGGGCACTCGGGAGGTCAGCTACGCGGTGAGGACTCACTCATCCTGTCGGCCCGCGACGTCCTGGCGGTCGTCACCAAGTGATCTCGTTGATACCGCGCGTGCGCCCCAGGTGCCGCGGCGTGTTGAAGGGAGGCACTCGGTGCCTCCCTCGCAACGTATGACGCAATATGCCTGCATGTCAGCGCCGTGTCCGGACAATTGTCCGGACGTTGAGTTGGGGACGTCTGTGCTGTCGATTCTGAAACGGGGCGGAGCGTCAGGCCCGGTCTCGTTGGCGAAACGGCATTGCTTGCTGTCAGTAAGCGCGCCGCTCCTCCTCGCTCATGCCTCCCCAGACGCCGTAGGGCTCGCGAGTGCTGAGGCGTGGTCCGGCACTCCCTCCAGGACGGGGCAGTCCTGACAAATGGCCTTGCTCGTTCGTCCCGTCGTCGACGGAACCGCCTCTCTCCTTTCGGGATGGAAGAAAACCGAGGATCCATGCGAGGCAGGCCTCGGTACTGCCACTCCCCAGAGGGTGGAGATCGGGCCGGAGCAGCGGCTGATGAGTCGTGCATTGCCTCCCTCCTTTGGATATGGCGGTCGGGCGCACCGAACTGATGCGCCGCGTAATGATAAGATCGCACGGTGCGTTTAATCAAGAAGAATCATTCTATCTCGACGAAAAGTGTCTCCAGATTTTGCTGGACGTCTGCGTTCCGGCTATCTGAAAACGCGTCATGATCTGTAGGCGCTCGAATAGCAGAAAACGTTTTGTGAATGATGCGTGTATGTGGAACACTTTTTCTGCAAAACGTTCCACGCATTCGTGTTTGCTTTATTTTTGGGGTGAAAGTCACGTTGTCGTTCCGGCACTGGAGGGTTCTCGCGGGTCATCTCTCCGTGGTCCGGACGTGGCTTGCACTCCTCTTCGCGCACGTCAGGCGGGTGTCCTGCGGATATGCACGACGCTCTGGGTCGTCCTAGATGACCCTGTGAGCGACTCGATCACCAGCCCTGACGTCTTTTGCCACCACTGGCTCACCTACGACGACGTGCTCCTGCTGCCCCGGAGCTGACCGACGTCATCCCCTCCGAGGTCGATACGACCTCCAGACTGACTCCGAGGATCAGACTGGCCACCCCCCTTCTCCGGCCGCCATGGACACCGTCACCGGAGCCGGAGATGGCATTGCCATGGCCCGGCAGGGGTGGGATCAGGATTCTCCGCAACGTGTCCATCGAGGCAGGCTCAGCAGGTGCGGCGCGTCAAGCGCTCGGAGTCCGGCATGGTACCGACCCGGTGACTGTCGGACCGGACGCCACTCATCGCCCAGACTCGACGAGCTCTGCGGTCACTACAAAGGTCTCGCCTGCCGGTCGTCGACGAGGGCGGCAACCTCGAGGATCATCACCAACCGCGATCTGCGCTTCGTCCCCACGGAGCGCTGGGCGAGCCTGACCGTGCGCGTAGCGCTGACGCCGCGGGACCGCCTGTGCATCGGCGCGACCCGGATCTCCCGGGAGGTACGCCAAGGCCCTCTGGCCGAGCACCGCATCGAGAAGCTGCCTCGTGCGTTGCCGAGGGCGCCCGACAGACCTCATCACCGTCAAGGACTTTGTCAAGACCGAGCAGTACTCAACGCCACCAGGGGACGCTGAGGGAGCGTCTCGTGGTGGGGCCGCCGTCAGCTGCTGGGGGACACTGGGGAGCGTGCCGGTGCCCTGACCGAGGCCGGCGTGGACGTCCTCATCGTCTGACACACCGCCAGCGCTGCCTGGCGCTGGAGATGATCTCCGCCTCAAGTCCGACTCCGCCTTCAGTGGCGTCGAGGTCATCGGCGGCAACGTCGCGCACCCGTGAGGCGCTCAGGCGCTCATCGACGCCGGGGCCGACGCCGTCAAGGTCGGAGTGGGGCCGGCTCCATCTGCACCACTCGCGTCGTGGCCGGCGTGGGTGTGCCGCAGGTGACAGACCATCTACGAAGGCCGCCCGCGCCTGCAAAGCCGCTGGGGTCCCGCTCATCGCCGACGGAGGCCTGCAGTACTCCGGCGACATCGCTGAGCCCTCGTGGCCGGGGCGGAGACGGTCATGCTCGGCTCCCTCCTGGCTGGGTGCACAGGTCGCCCGGCGACCTCACGTCTTCGTCAACGGCAAAGCGGTGGAAGCGCTACCGCGGCATGGGGTCACTGGGCGCTATGAGCTCGCGCGGCCGCTGCCTCCTACTCCAGGATCGCTACTGCCAGGCCGATGTCTACTCCGACTCAAGATCGTCCCCGAGGGCATCGAGGGGCGGGTCCCCTTCTCCGGTGCGCTGGGCGACGTCGTTTTGCAGCTCATGGGCGGGCTGCACCAGTCCATGTTCGTGGGTGCCCGCACGATCCCCGAGCTCCAAGGAGCACGGGCAGTTCGTGCGGATCACGAGCGCCGGTCTCCAGAGTCCCACCCCCACGACGTCAAGATGACCGTCGAGGCCCTAACTACACCGGGCGCGACGGCGTCTGAGGCGCCAGCAGACACTGTCGCGCAGGAAAGCCGACCAGGTGATCCGGTCGGCTTCAGCGAGAGTCCCTGCCGGTTGTGCCGCGGGTGAGTTCGCAGGGGCCCGGGCGAGGAAGAGTCCGGTAGAGGCCAGGCGGTCTGGGCCGGACTGCGAGGTTCTGCGCGTCAGCCACTCGTTGAAGGACTCGCCCAGGTGCGGTGGGCCTGGGGCCTGGAAGGCCACGAGCTCGTCTGGGCCGAGCTCCGAGATCTGGGTGGGCGGTGGCCGGGGCCTCTCGAGGATGTCGAGGGTGGCGGCTACGTCCACCTCCGCGGTGTGGAGGTCCTCATCGAGCGTGCACGCCGTAGACCTCGCAGAGGTCGCCCAGGCGACGCTTCCCCTGCGGTAGCGGTCCGGCCCGGTCCAGGACCAGGGGTCGGCAATAGGTCCCAGCTCGCGTCCCAGGCGCGAGCGCATCGTGGGCAGGCCGTGGCGAGCGAGCTCGGCTCATCCGAGGGTCAGGTCATGGAGGCGTTGAAGACGATCACCGGGGGTCCCGGCCGTCATCGCCGCCGCAGTGAGTCACCTACCCTCGCAGCACCTCCGCCACCAGCCGGCCTTCGGATCCGGGACCGCTCGGTGGTCACGCCGTGCACCGCGGAGGCGGCCTCCGGGGATCTCACGCCGGGATCGGCGAGCCAGGTGGTCACCGACTGCTGCCGGACTCCATCGGCTCGACGCGCTCCGCCTCCAGACGAGCGCGGCCGTGACGGAGCGGTCGCGGCCGGGATCCACGCCAGTGGTCTCCCGGTGTCGAAATCGAGCAGCGGGCCGAAGGGACAGGCGAGGATCGGGTGGTAGAGTCGGACGCGGGTGAGGAGGGCGGGTGCGCTCGCGAAACCCAGCATGCCACCAGGGGTACTGACATCAACTGGCGGTTGCTCCGCTGCCCTCGCCCAGTACATGTGCGCCGTCATGCACGCCGGTCTGCTCCGGTAGATATCGGCTGGTCCACTAGGATCGGACCACGAGCACAGGGGTCGAGATCGGACGCTCCACAGCGCGCCCTGCGCGCCTACTCCCTTCGACGACATCGCCCTGCGTGCCCGGCTCGCCGCACCCGCGGCACCTCCCGAAGGGTGCGCGTGGGCTGTGAATCGACGCCTACCACGTGGACCTTCCGGTCATGGCTCGCCCATGGACTCGGTCTGAGCCCTGAGACCCGCCATCGCGGGTGGGGCGCCTGGGCGGTATCGGCGTCCTGGACCTGGAGGGCCTGTGGACCCGCCATGAGGACCCCTCCCAGGCCCTGGAGCGCATCCGTCAGGCGGACTCGTCCCAGGCCACCAGCGTCCTGCAGGAGGTCTACCGCGCCCCGGTAGGCCCGAGCTCATCGCCAGCGCAGCTCACGCAGATACGCGACTCGGGCGTCGTCGTCGCCGGGCGTCTCAGCCCGCCCAGACCCAGAGGCACTGGCGCACGGTGGTCGAGGCGGGTGTGGACCTCATCGGTCATTCGCGAGCTCTTTCGTATCGGCCGAGCACGTTTCCGGCGCGGTCGAGCCCTCAACCTCAGCGCTTCATCTACGAGCTCGACGTGCCCGTCGTCGTGGCGGGGGTGACCACCTACACGCTGCCTTCATCTCATGCGCGCCAGTGCAGCCGTGGTCCTCGTGAGGGCGAGGGTGGCGGCGCTCCTCCTCGGTGCGTCAGGTTCTGGGGTCTGCACATGCCCTGGCCACGGCGGCTGTGGCCGACGTCAGCCGGGACCCGGCGCGACTACCTCGACGGGTCCGGTGGCCCGCTACGTCCCGTCATCGCAGACGGCTCGGTCGGCAACTCAGGCGACGTCGTCAAGGCCATCGCCTGCGGCGCCGACGCCGTCATGCTCGGTGCCGCCCTCGCCCGCGCGAGAGGCCCCCGGGCGGCGGCTACCACTGGGGAGCCGAGGGCCACGCACGAACGCCTGCCGCAGGGCTTCCCCGCAGCCACGTGGGCATGGTCGGCACCATAGCCGAGATCCTCAACGGGTCCCTCCGACCGCGCCGACGGCACTCTCAACATCATGGGCGCCCTGCGCCGCACTCCTGGCCACCACCGGCTACGCCGATGTCAAGGAGCTCCAGCGGGTCGAGGGTCGTTCTGTCCCGCATGCCGGCTCTGCCGGTTTCCTGATGGGCCCCACCACGCCAGCCCGTGTTTTTGAGAGGGTCGGAACGGTGCAGCAGAGCCGTGATCTCAGGTAGTCTCCACTGGGACGGCATGCAAAGCTGCTGAAACCGGTGCGGGGCATGATCCAGTTCCTGCACGCTAGCCCCACATGTCACAAGGAGCTTTCACATGGCGGGTCACCCGCCACCATCGCTTCAAGGGTCGGTCTGCACGCCGTCCACCGCCACCTTCGTCAAGGCCGTCGCCGAGAGGGCGTCCAGTCACCATCGCCAGGAGGTGGCGCTGCGGTGACCTCCTCCATCCTCGGCGTCATGACCTGGGCGCCGGCTTTCGGCGACGTCGTCACCCTGGCCTCCGACGCCGACGGCGCCGATGCCGCTCTCGAGGAGCTCAGAGACTCTCCTGAGACCGGCCTGGACGCCTGAGAACAGGTCCGACCGAACGGGGCGCGCCCACCCGTGGAGTGCGCCCGTCCGCGATGAGGTACTCGGAAGCGCCCGTTGCGGATCGCCACGGCGGTCGATCGCGGCCCCAGGCCGCGACGACGCCGTTGATCAACGATCGACTATGAACCGGGTGGGGCCGTCTCGTGTGGACTCAGCGCTGGCCCCGCGATCTCAGTCCTGCTCGCTGAGAGGGGTCGGCGATCCACCACCACAGGCCTATACCGCGGCGGCGATGGCGAGCAGGCCCAGGCCCGCCCACAGGTTGGCGTTGATGCCTCCGGTCTTGCTCATCTCGTCGGCGCTGTTGAACAGGACCGAGACACCACCAGGTAGAGGCCGCCGATGAGACCCAGTGCGCGGTGATGACCGCCGGATGTCCGTGGTGAACGGTGCTCATGGGTGTTCTCCTTCGTGTGTCCGCGGATCTAGTGGCAAAGATGCTGTTGGGCATGACCATGAGGCCGGCGATGTCCCAGCGGGATCGGACGGCGGTACCAGGGCAGCTCGTGCGGGTACGAGGTCGGTGCGCTCGCTCTTGAGGTCAGGGCGTGGGCGAAGCTGGAGCTCCGGAGTCGGGCTTGGGGCGGGTGACCATGGAGACCAGCGCCGTGATGACGACGCCGACCGTGAAGGCCGCCCGCCGCGGAGCGCCGCCTCGCCCGGCATGACCAGGCGCTCAGTCCAGATGAGGATGTTGACCCCAGCGCCCAGGGTGCCACCGACGAGCCCGGTCCAAGCCGGCCTGGGACGTGCCGCTTCAGAACATTCCGATGATGAAGGTCGTGAACAGCGGCGTTGATCTATGAGACAGCGTCTGAAGGTAGTCCATGGGGTTGGAGTAGTTCGACGCGATGATCGCTGAGGATCGCGATACGGAGGCCGTCAGGGTCGAGCTTTGACCGACCATGAGGAGTGGGGCATCGTCGGCGTCCTTCTTGAGATAGTGCTGGTAGATGTCCACGCTAACACGGTGTTGAAGGCGGAGATGTTCGCGGCCATCCCGCCATGAAGGAGGCCAGCAGCCCTGTGATCGCCAGGCCCAGCAGCCCGTTGCGCAGGTCGCGCATGAGGTGAGAACCGCGTCGTTGTACTGGTAGCTCGTGTCGGCTCCCGGACTTGAGCCGCTGGATCTCCGTGACCAGGACGCCGGCGACCATGCCTGGATGATGACGAGGAAGGGAACGAACATCTTGACGAAGGTGCCGATGATCGGCGTCGACTGGGCCGAGGAGATCGAGGTCCGAGGCCGCGGCCCGCTGCACCTCGACGAAGCTCGTCGTCCAGTACCGAAGCGACAGCACGGAAGCGGACAGAGACCAGGCCGACGCGACGGGACCGGCAGGGCGTTGGAGTCGAAGCCGGAGATCGAGTTGCCCGGCCAGGAGTGCAGCTGCTGGGACAGGTCGGTCCCAGCGAGCCTGGCTGCTTCGGGTGATCTTGCCGGTCAGGCTCACCCAGCCGCCCACGCGGTGAGGCCGATGAGTGTCAGAGCGGGGCCGCCACGATGACGAAGAACTGGAGAACCTCGTTTGCCAGATCGCCGCGGAGAGCCACCCATGGTGATGTGAGGAGAAGACGATCGCGGCCCGATGAGCCCCGACCACAGGCCAACCCAGCAGCCAGTTCATGATCTTCCCAGCAGGTGCAGGTTGATACCGGCGATGAGCAGCTGAGTGATGCGAAGCTGAGCGTTGACCAGGTGGGCCGCCGTCCCACGCGCCTGAGCATGAACTCCGGGCACCGGAGCACCTTGGAGCCGTATGAAGGCATCATGACCAGGCCCAGGAAGATCATGGCCGGAACCGCGCCGATCCAGAAGTAGTGGAAGGTCGGCATGCCGTACTGGGCGCCGTTGGCGGACATTCCCATGATCTCGACCGCGCCGAGGTTCGCCGAGACGAAGGCGATACCGGTCACCCAGGCGGGCGAGGAACGGCCCGGTGAAAAGCGTCGGCGTGGCCGCCGCGACCGGGCGATGAGCCGACGCCGATGACGAAGGCGAAGTAGATCGCGATGGGGATGTAGTCGTACCCAGCGTGCGGCGATGAGCGTGCCGGACGAGGCCACGAAGCTGACAGAACATGCAGCGTGGAGATATCGGTGTACCTCTCAGGGGATAAGTGTCAAATGGGCAGGGTCATTCATGCCCGCGCGGCAGGCTAGCATAATCGGTCCTGAACAGGGATTTTGCGGGACGCTGTCCGCCAGGGAAGATCTTACGAGCTCGCTGAGTGGTACGTGTGCCACGGTAGCCGTCTGTGGCGTGAGAAGACGGACGAGATGGGTGGTCGGTCGGTGCGCTCGTGACTGGGTAGAGTGCCCTCCATGACGTTGATTGCAGCGCAGACGGATCCTCCTGGGCAACCCAGGACCGGCCGCTGGGCCTGGTACGTGGACATGACTGCTGGGCCGCCGGAGGGTGGGAGAGCTCGACCAACAACCGCGGCGAGCTCACCGCCGTCCTCGAGCTTCTGCGGGCCACGGAGCCGCCGGTCGCCGGCGACGAGCTCCTCATCCAGTGTGACTCCAGTACGTCATCAACTCTCTGACCAAGTGGCGCCACGGCTGGAAGAGCGTGGTTGGCGCAAGGCCGGCAACAGCCGTTCTCAACGCCAAACCTCGTCAAGGACCTCGACGCCGCGCTCACGGGCCGCACGGTGCGTTTTCGAGTGCGTGCGCGGGCGTCAGCCACCCCATGAACGAGGGCCGCCGACTCCCGGGCCCGCGCGCACCACTGCCCACCAGCAGGGGCTGCCCGTGCCCCTCGGTCCGGGCTGGACCCGGGGCGGCCGCGCACAGGAAGCGGTGCCGACTGGCCTCTGACGCAGCGCCGTCGAGCGGGCCGACCATCGTGCCGCGCAGACCGACCACGCCCTGTTCTGAGGGTGGGTGGATCCGGGCGGCACTGTCCTCACGATCCGTCATCGTCACAGGAACGGCACAGGCGCATCAAACACGTGGCATAAGGCCTCAGATGAGGCTTGCAGCCATGACGACGACGAGCGCCACTCGCACACCCCTCTCGCCTCCCGTCCCACCTCCTGGAGCCAGCTGGCTCTCTGCGCCGCCACTTTCGACGGTCGCCCTCTTGCGCCGTCTCCTTCTCAGCTGGACCATCACTACGCCCTGGTCCTCATCTCAACTCGCACTGACCGGCTCGGTCCTCTCCCGTCACAGGGGCCCGGATCGTCTCCTGCGCCTGGGCTTCCTGCTCAACCGGCGTCTGTTCCGGGCGGCTCCGGAGACCCTCTGGCGCTCGACCGGGGCTACGCGGCGGTCAGGGCAGGATCGCGGCGACCTCGTACGCCGGCATCGCGGTCCTCACCGCCGGAGCGCCTCTGTGGCTGGCCAAGGTGCTCGTGGACTCCACGTCTTCATCACGTCACTACCTGGCCCAGTCCCGTCTCGTCACCGGGCCCCCGGCGGGCAGCCCGTCCCGGCGCTGTGTGACGCGTGCCTGAGGACCCGGCTGCGGTTCAGGACTGGGCATCGCGCATGAGGATGACGAGCTGCACACGGTCACGCAGGTCCAGCAGGTCAGGATCCGCGTGACGTTCTTCTTTCAACCGGTCCGGCCAGACGAGTTGCGCGATCTCGCATTCGTCAGCCCTCGGCCCGCAGCTCGGCCACCTCGCGCTCACGCGGGCTGAGGGCGGCCGAGCGCCGTCTGCCGATGCGCTGCTGGTGGGAGCGATAGGGCTGAGTATGTGCCGCTGAGCAGCTCTCGGGTGATGTGAGGTCAGAATGGCGTCCTCGGGCTGACCGCCCGCAGCGCCTGGTGGAGCTGGACGTGCGGGTGTCCTTGAGCAGGAAGCGAGGCACCCGCGGACAGGGCCCTGAGGCAACTCGTCCTGGTGTAGGTGAGCACCAGCGTCCGGATCGAGGGCTGACAGGTGATGCGCTGGCGCATCGATTCCGTTGAACCGGCATGCGTCCAGCGAGGGATGACGTCGGGGAGCGCCCGGCGCTCTGAATCCGTTCGGCGAGCCGGTCAAGAGCGTCTCCGTCCGTGGGCGGCCTCGGCCACGACCTTCAGATCGTCGGCCCGGTTGATGATGAGGACAACATGCGGGTGGCCCTCTGGTCATCGACGATCATGACCGTGATCGGGGCCCGGCACTCCGGAGGCAGCCGGGCGAGGAGAGGGCACGAAAGGTCATGCTTTCTCCAGATCGGGTATGTGACCGGAACGACGGCGCGCAGCACCCAGCCTCCGGCCTGGGGCGATGGGGCCGACGTCAGACTCGCACCGCCGCGCTCGCGGATCACCGGGAGGCCGGGTTGGTCGGTCCGTGACCGGTCGACGCTCGTGCGGGAGTCCTGAGAGTCGGCCTGTGCCCAGCTGCCCGTCGTCGGACACGGTGATCCGAGTGGCTGAGCCGGTGTGGTCCAGGGCGATGACGAGCGTGGCACCCCTCGGCATGCCGCATGACGTTGATGAGGCCTCCCGGACAACGATGTAGACGAGGCTCCCGAGTGCCGTCCCATGGCGGTGTCACGGGACGCCAGCGGTCTCAGTGAGGAGCCGTACTGATGCCGGTCGCCCGTACGGTGGTCAGCAGGTCCTCCAGCCGATCCAGCCGTGTGCGCCGAGGGCGATCATCGGGCGCGAATCGGCCAAAGGTGCCAGAACCGACATCGTCAAGAATGGCGGGGTGGGGACTGCAGCGAGGCGACTGCGTCCGCGTGTCGGCCAGTCCGTCGCGGGCCAGGAGTTGACCAGGTCGATGGCCTCGTCGAAGTCGTCCAGGTTGCCGCTGACACCGTGAGGCCTCGGACAGGGCGATGATCGCGGTGAGGTGGCCCGCAGGTCGTGGAGCTCGGCAGCCACCGGCCTGGTAGCGCGGCGGCACGCGTTTGCACCACGAGCTGCTGCTCGGCCGCCTGCGGAGGCGAGCTGGGCATCCCCTGCTCAGCGGGCCTCTCGACGCGACCGAGCGATCGATGCCACGTGACCACGGCGACGAGAGCGCGCCTCTGCACGCGAAGTCCGACAACGGTACTTTCTCCCGCATGAGGCCCGTGATCGGACCGTTGATCGACGCGAGATAGGGGATGAACATGCAGATCAGGGTGGTGGCGTGCCCAGGATGAGTCTCGGACGCTGGCGACGGCGATCAGAGCGTAGGCCGCCACCAGTAACGGGATGAGAACTCTGCGGGTCAGCTGCTTGATCGTCTGATCGCCCAGGGCACGTTGTTGATGACGATCAACGGTGGCCAGCGTCGTCTCCAGATCAAGGACAAGCCGGTTGCGACGGCGAGCACGTACTGAGTACGAGGACGTGGAGCTCGGAGAGAAAGGGCGAGCACGGTAAAGATGATCTGGACGGGTTGGCGATGATGACGACACACACAGCCCCCACAGGGCTGGCGCAGTACCACTCGGCGTGCGGTCAGGCGTGTGCGCGGAACCCTGGGCAGCCTCAGAGACCCGTTCGATGGACGTGCACTCATGACTGGTGTCTCACTGTCGGTGCGGTAGTGAGTCCCACTGTCATCTCACCGCCGTCTGACCGTCTGGAGCAGAGCAGGGCGAGGCAGCCGCACACATCGAGCAGACGGAGCCCATCGATGGCGGCGGTCCCGGCGAGGTCATGGCTCCAGGATCCAGGGGCGCGGTCGCTCAGCAGTGCGGTCATGGGAATGAGGACGTCAGTGGTGGCCAGAAGCATCGCCGTTCCTGCGATCGTCCCAGAACAGCAGTGATAATGCGTGGTGAAGGACCTCATGGGACTCCAGCCAGGTGATGAAGGTCAGGATATTCACATCCCCGCACGGTGGTGCCAGATCGAGGCAGGTAGGCGGCCAGGCCCAGCAGGCTGAAGCCGGCGAGGAGGCCTGTGATGCCCGTGGTCAGAACGAGGATCGCAGTGGTGGCGACCGCCACCTGCAGCCCGTGGAAGCTGCCCACGATCGCGATCGTCTCCGGCGGCTGGTCTCATCCGCCGCCCAGCCGTCCCCCTATGCCCGCTAGCAAGCGTCTGCGCCGCGAAGACGCTCAGGACAAGCTGGCGGGGCCACACGTGAGGCGGAGGGTGGAGTGGGGCCGAGAGGTCCCAGGTGACGCCCAGAGGCTGGTCGTCTGAGCAGGTCCCGGTACTCAGGTGGCCGGACAGTGACGACAGTGTGCGCAAGGCCGTGAGCGCCCCGCACACCGCGTTGGGGCCTTGCAGTTCTCCAGTACCAGGCGGCGTACCAGGCCCGAGACGTGCAGCAGCGGCGTCCAGGCCGCTGCGGTCGGCTGGGCGCGTCGACGTCGGAAGGTTGGTGAGAGGTGATCGAAGACATGGCGCACTGGGCTGGAGGTGTGGATGTAGCGACGGTGCTCATCATCGTCACTATGGATACTATGCCGGGTGACGAGGTCAGGCCTCGGGACCGCCGCGCCAACGTAGCCGTCTCTACCGGGCGGGAATCAGGCGGCGGCGTGCTGGCAGCTGTGAACGGCGGGGGAGTGGCCGGGGTGATCAGCTCCAGGAAGGCCTGCCCGGGTCCTGCGCACAGTCTGGACCCCGTAGACAGTCGTGCCGGTGACGATGCCGGTGACGGGTCGCCGACGTCGTTGTCGGGCAGCATGGCGGTGCGCACCACGTTCTCGCGCACCTCGCATGCATTCCGAGCGAGGTCAGGAGGGTGGAGACAGCCGTGGGTGCAGACTCACCATCTCAGAAACGCCGTCGCTGTCCAGCGGACAGAGACCTGTAGCGCAGAGCTCCGGCGCAGAGGATGCCAACAGTGCCTGGCCATCTGCCTGATCTCTGACAGGGCGTGGGAGGAGACGACAGCCGTCATGCCCTCTGCCTGGCCAGGCTGACGATGAGCTGACGGATCTCAGCAGTGTCAGGGTCGAGCCCGTTGGTGGGCCTCGTCCAGCAGCATGAGAGGCCGGGTCAGCAGCCAGCGGCCAGTCCAAAACCGCCTTCATCCCCATCGAGCAGCGGCGGACCTGCATGTCTCTGGCCGGCACGCGAACGGCATCGGGCGCCTGCGGCCGCGCCCAGGAGCAGGCCAGGTAGAGGCCATCGTGGCGAGGTTCTCCTGCCGGACAGTCTCGGGTAGTAAGGCATCCTCGGTGAGAGCCGATGGATCCCGAGAGGAGGCGGCAGTGGGACAGCTGACGGGTGCTGAACGCTCATGTGGCCTGACGTCAGGCGGATCAGTCCAGCAGGAGCCTCATCGTCGGTGATACCATCGCCGTTGGGGCCGAGGCCATGGCGCCTCGGTGGGCACCCGTAGGTCAATCGACGACGTTGATGCCCTCGTAGGAGCGGGTCAGACCGTCGGTGGTCACGCAAGCTCTCCGACCGGGTGGGTGAGGGCTCAGGGGCGGTGGGGCCACGAGACGTAGAGCTGAGAGAGGTGATGAAGGGTGACCGGAGGTTGCAGGAGGGGAGATCGGACGGTGTCCGATGGCGGACTGCGTCGCCACCTCCTGCTCAGGGAAGGAGATGGTGAGGCGCGGGTGCAGTGGCCGTCGACGGGGAGCTCGAGTGTCACAACCGGTGCGATGCTCAGCAGACCCATGTAACCGGTTGGAACCCTGAGCGCACCACTCTATCCTATTTGTCCCCTCGGAGGACGCGCATGATGCCGCTTCCAGCTCGCTCGGAGGGGTGGATGCAGCACCGCGATCATGTCGGGTCGGGCGGGTCCGACGTCAGCCCCGGAGTCAGAGGCCCCTCAGATGAGGGTGAGCGACTGGCGGGCGATGGCCAGCTCCTCGTTGGTGGGGACCACGAGCACCGTGACCTTCGAGTCCGGGGTGGAGATGACGCGGGCGTCGTCCGGAGCGGGCGCGTTGAGCTCGGGGTCGATCTCCACGCCCACTGAAGCTCAGGCGCTCGCCAGAGACTCGCGGCGCAGGTTCGCGTCGTTCTCGCCGATACCTGCGGTGAAGGTCAGTGCGTCCAGGCCTCTACGGCGACGGCGGTGTAGGCGCCCACGTACTTCACGAGGCGGTGCAGGTAGATGTCCAGCGGGCTCCACGGCTCCTGCTCGCCGGCACCGATGCGCTTCCACACCTCGCGCATAGTCGTTGTCTGCGCCAGGCCCTTCATGCCGGGCCGCGGTTGAACAGGGTGATCGATTCGTCGATCGACAGCCCGCCACGACGCGCCGGGTGGAAGACGGCGGCCGGGTCGATGTCGCCGGTGCGCCGCCCATGACCAGCCCCTCCAGCGGCGTCAGCTCCCGGAGGTGTCCACGGCGTGCCCGGCCGCGACCGCCGAGGCCGAGGCGCCGTTGCCCAGGTGCAGGACGACCTGCTTGAGGGTCGTCGCGGCCCAGAAGCTCGAGACGGCCCGGAGACGAACTGGTGGCTGGTGCCGTAGCTCGTAGCGGCGGATGGAGTAGGTGTCGGCGACCGCGGTCCAGCGCGTAGCAGGCGGCCTCGCAGGCAGGTCCCTGGAAGAAGGCGGTGTCGAAGACGGCCACGTGCACGTCGGACAGGGAGCCGGCGGCCCACCTCGATGCCCTTGAGGTGGGCGGGGTTGTGCGCGGCCCAGCGGCACGAGCTGCTTTGATACGGGCCACGACGTCGTCGTCGATGAGGGCCGGACCGGAAGTAGCGCCCGCCCTGGACGACGCGGTGGCCCACGGCCACGATGTGGGCGTCGACCAGCGATGGGCCCTGCTCCTCGAACAGGCGCAGCACCTCGGACAGGCCGAAGCCGTGGTCGGGGACCGGCTCGGTGATCTCGTCGACTGCCTCGCCGTGCTAGTGGAGTGGCACCGGTCTCCTCTCCGATGCGCTCCACCAGGCCGGAGGCGAGCGAGGCCCTGAGTCAGGGTCAACCAGCTGGTACTTGATGGAGGAGGACCGGAGTTGATAACGAGGACGGTGCGCTGAGTCACGGGTGCCTTTTCAAGAACGATATGGGATGAACGTGGGGATGACTGGATGACTGACGGGTATCTGGCTGAGATCTGGTGCCGTGCCGGGGCCCACCCAGAGGCTGGACAGCCCGGCCCCACGCCGCTCAGAGGTCTCAGCCCTGGGCCTGGACGGCGGTGATGGCGACGGTGTTGATGATGTCCTCCACCAGGGCGCCGCGCGAGAGGTCGTTGACCGGCTGGCTGAGGCCCTGGAGGACCGGGCGATGGCGATGGCGCCTGAGGAGCGCTGGACCGCCTTGTAGCCGATGCTGCCGCTGGACAGGTCCGGGAAGATGAAGACGTTGGCCCGCCCGCCACGAGAGCGAGTCGGGGGCCTCTTTGGCGGCCACAGCCGGGTCGATGGCGGCGTCGTACTGGATGGGGCCCTCGACGGCGAGTTCAGGGCTCCTTGGTCCGCACCAGCTCGGTGGCCTCACGGACCTTGTCCACGTCCGCGCCCCTTGCCGGAGGTCCCGGTGGAGAAGGACAGCATCGCCACGCGCGGCTCGACGCCGAACTGACGGGCCGTGGCGGCTGAGGAGATGGCGATGTCGGCCAGCTCTGCGGCGTTAGGGCTCAGGACGGCGCAGTCGCCGTAGACGAGTACCCGGTCCTGCAGGAGCATGAGGGAAGACCGAGGAGACGATCGAGGTCCCCGGCTTAGTCTTGATGATCTGGAAGGACGGGACGATCGTGTGGGCAGTGGTGTGGCGGCGCCCGAGACCATCGCCGTCAGCATCGCCCATGTGGACCATCATCGTGCCGAAGTAGGACACGTCCCTGGACCTTCTCTCGGGCCTGCTCCAGGGTGACGCCCTTCTGGCACGCAGGCGGGCGAACTCTCAGCGTACTTCCAGCAGCCTCGGGGTCGTTGGTGGCAGTGACCCGGGCGGCGGCGATGTCCAGGCCCAGCTCGGTGGCGCGGGCACGCACAGTTGTCTCGTCCCCAGCAGCACCAGGTCGGCGATGCCCTCGGCGCAGGATGGCGTCGGCGGCTCGCAGGACCCGGTCGTCATCGGGCTCGGGCAGGGACGATCGTCCTGCGGTCGGTGGAGCGCTCCACCAGCTCGGCCTGGAAACATGATGGGGGTGACCACTCGGGAGGGCTCGACCTCCAGTGCGGACAGGAGGGCGTCGACGTCGGCCTCCTGCTCGAAGGCGGTCACGGCGACGTCGATCTTGCGCTCGGAGCCGGGGGCGAGCAGGCCCTGGAGCGATCCTGCGCTCGAGGCGGCGGTGAAAGGTGTCCAGCGGAGAGGTGATGACCGGGATGTTGATGTCCAGGCCTTCAGGAGGCGCAGCGCGGTGCCACGTCAGCCGCCGTTGAGGATGAGGCCGGACAGGATCGGGAAGCTGGAGGAGGCCTGGGCCGCCATGAGCGAGATGAGCATGGCGGAGCGGTCTGCCGGCACGATGGCGAGCTGCCCTGCGGTCAGGCGCTCCAGGACGTGGAGACGTCCATGGCGCACACGAGGACGGACTCGGCCTCGCGGTCCAGCAGGGTCTCGTCGCCGGCGATAAGCGTGCCCTCGACGGCGCTCAGTACCTGCGGACCGCCGGGGCGGCCAGGAGGGGCACCCGGGCGCGTGGTGGAGGTGATGCCCTCGATCGCAGCCAGGCCTCGGTGACGCTTTGACGGGTCTCAGGGCACGTTTATTGAGCCACGACCGCGACGGTGCGGGCGTGGTTGTCGGCGATCTCAGCCATGGAGACCTCGACGGGACCCGACGACGTCCTCCACGTCGCTGGCCGGAGACCACCAGCAGGACCGGCACGCCGATGTTGGCAGCCACCTGGGCGTTGAGGGCCAGCTCGGGATTGCCGCGACGTCGGTGAAGTCCGAGCCGTCGATGATGACGACGTCATGCTCGCGCGCCAGGGGCCCGGTAGGCGTCGACGATGCGGGGCCAGTGCGCCTCGGGGTCGGCGTGGAACCTGTCCCAGGTCGCCGCTGACGCACTGCTCGGCGGGCGTGGTGGAGCCGGCACGGTTCAGCAGGAGGCTGAGAAAGGCATCACCCTTGCGGTCCTCCACAAAGGGGCGGAAGACGCCGACCTTGGCGACCACCTGGTCAGACAGGAGACCAGCCCGAGGGCCACTGCTGACTTCCTGTTCCGGGCGTTGGGTGAGGCGATGCAGATGCTGCGCGCCACGTTGGTCCTTCTCGCGTTGTCTTGAGTCACGGCGCGGCTCATTCCGGTGCCGTACGAGGTCCGATTGTGCCTCCCTGCGGGTTGTCTGCGATCAAAGCTCGGTCCCGATCCGTCTGTATGGGAACGGTGATAAGGGACTTGGGCTGAGCGTCAGGAGGCCGAAGGTGCCGATCGGTCAGAGTGCCCGGTCCCGGAGGCAGGTGCGGTCTCGGTCCTCCCTGGCGCCATCGACATGCACTGCGACGTGCCCTGTGCCTGGCCGAGGGGCGCTGGATGTTCCTGGGAGAGCCAGACCGTGTGGGTCGACGACGGATCGTCCGGCTCGGGAGGGCAGGGCGACGGGCCAGCCCCTCTGCCTCCTGCGCCGCTGCGACGGCGCGCACGTGACCGATGTCCTGGCGTCATGAGCGCTGCCGCGTTTCAGCCACGTCTCAGTCCGTGCCGCGTGAGGCGGGGAGTCAGGTCAGTGTAGGATGGATGCTGAAGGCGCTTGCGTAGTAGCCCCACAGGAACAGCAGGGGAGCAGGACCAGTCCGGCTGCCTTGAGCAGGTCGGTGTCCTTGAAGGGCGCTTGAGGCGCCAGCAGGCGGGACAGGGCGGTGCGTCGGTAGCGCTGCAGAGGCCACCACACCCCTGGGTCCGCTGATAGTGAGAGCCAGCAACACATGCCAGAGGTGGCCAGCAGGCCGCCAGCCAGACCTGAGTGCCTCGCCCCACCAGTGGGTGGGGGGATCTCCTGGGACATCCAGTCCACATGGCCGGGGCCCTGGCAGGACAGGAGGCAGCGGTGCAGGTTGTCCAGGGCGGCCACGCCAGGACGGGGTGGTGGAGACCCGTCTGATCTCGTCTGCTGTTGGAGGGGCGGACCGTGTGGGTGGCCTGCACAGGTCTGAACTCGATGACATCGCCGACCCGGATGGCGGACGGGACGGACTCGTCGGGACGAGTGCTCTCCACCGCTGATGCGCCTACAGGGTAGCGAGGGCCTGGTCGGGGCCGGCATCGCAGGGCGTAGGCGGCGGGTTCAGTGAGCGCACGATCTCGCTCTGATGCGGCGGGATCGCGCCGCTGAGAGTGATGACCAGCAGAACCAGCTCCGGCGACGCCGACAGCCACGATGCGCGAGGCTGGCTGCCTGAGAGACTCAGGAGGTGGGAGGGAAGGGGAGGCTGTGCGTGGCAGGACTACGCAGAGAGGGCTGAGAGCCCGGCGGGAGCCAGCAGCGCGGTCAGGGGGCACAGGCAGGTGAGAGCTGCAGTGAGGGACGTAGGCGCGGCGCTCACGGTCGCGCACCCACAGTGAGTGGCGCTGCTGAGGCACACGGCGGTGCCAGCGACCTGGATGACTCAGGGCTGCGCCGACGGCCAGTGGGCCGACGGTAGGCAAGAGTGAGCAAGGGCGTAGACGATGACGCACCTGAGGGCCTGAGGCCCACAGTCCCAGCATGACGGCGTGGATGTCGGCACTGACTAAGACGGGTGCCTCCGCGGACCTGGGGCATCAGTGGTGTTAACAGGTGAGGTCCTCGGAAGGGTCGGTGTCGGCGGTATTGAGACACCGGAGGCGGATGGGGGACGGGGAGTGCGGGACGACGTCGTCGTCGGCACCTCTGCCGGACGACACGATCAACATAATCAATAACAGCTGTACTTCTTCATACTGATGAATACGGTAACGGTCAGGATAAATCGCGTCAACGTTCCATCGAGAGATGGGCAGCTGATGTCAGACAGGCTGTCTTGAGGAAATAACCGCTGGTAGGAGCCCTGTTTTGTAGGCCGGAGAAATAAGGGTGATGCTCGGTTCGCGCAGTCGGTCTGGCGCAGCAGGGGGATCGCGGACGATCGTCAGTGCGACGATGATCGGCTCGAAGACCCTCTGGTCCATGCGCTCAGCGAGCCGGCGCACCGGTCAGGGCTGAGACGATGACGACCGGCGCGGCCATGACTGTGAGCGACAGCGTTGTGTTGACCAGGCCGGCCGAGACGGAGAATGGAAGCTTGACGAGGTGACCAGGAAGAAGAACCAGGTGGTGCTCCCAGGAAGGCCTTGACCGGGTAGCGGCATGCCAGGAAGTACATGGAGGTCACGGGGCCGCCGGCGTTGGCAACCATCGTCGTGAAGCCGGCCAGACTGCCGTGATCCCGGCGGGCGAGGCGATTGCTGGCCAGGGGTTGGCAGTGCTGTCTCAGATCCGTCGTCGGGTCCGTTCCTGCTCGCCGAGCGTCAGCGTGAAGCAGAGTGACGCCGACCAGGATCAGCAGGATGACGCCGATGAGGCGACAGGTGGAGTCGTTGGAGGCCAGGTGCAGAAACAGGGCGCCGGCGCCGACTCCGCCAGAACCGCTGGAACGAGCCTGCGCAGCAGTGCGGAAGTCGGCGTCGCGGGTAGCTCCACACGGCAAGCAGGCTCGCGGTCATGAGCATGAGCAGGATGGCCCAGTGGACTCCTTGGCCGGCAGTGCCTGCTGGTGGACAGGGCCACGGCGATCGTGGCCGCTCGGCAGCGTGGTCTTGGCGATACTGCACAGGGCCGCCACGACGCAGAGCAGGATCCAGGAGGTCGCGGTCAGGTGGGGAGCACAGGGCCTCTCAACGGTGAGAGAAGGGTCAGGAGCGTGATAGGAGTTTGTCCAGACTGACGCACAGGGCACCGACGGCGAGACCAGTGGGGAAGGCCTCGCCGTCGGCGCAGTGGGGTGGTGGGAACTCGGTTCAGAGTCGGCGGCGGCCTCGAGGAGGTTGCGCGCTGAGATCTGAAGTCCTTCGACGATTGCCGTACTCGGCGTCCTCGTGCTCGATGTTGACGTCCATCTCCGTCGATCTCGGCGATGGCGGTCGGAACGTGGGCTCAGTAGTCGGTGTCGTGCCCCAGGCCGAGGCACGAATCGCCAGGCCGGGTCCTCGGGGCCAGGCGTTGCACCAGTAGCCGTATGCCACCGGACCTCGCTCCTGGCCTCGGCCGGAACATGCGCCGAGTCGGTGTCCAGGACCCCGCGGTGCGGCGCCGGGGAGGATCCTGGTGTCCTTGGCGTGGACGTGTCCCACGAGGGAGCCCAGGCGCTTGGTGGCCGTGATCGGGTCCATCTGCTGCCAGAACAGGTGGGAGGGTCCATAGTGACCTTTGATGTTGGTCGCCTCGGTCTCCCTCGATCGAGTCGCTCGAAGGAGGGGACGTTGAAGACCAGGTTGCGCGGGTGCAGCTCCGCAGACCTGGACGTCGTTGTCCCGGGCCAGGGCATCGATCTCCTTGAAGAAGGGGACGACGACGCTCCACTGGTAGTCCAGGATCTCCATGTCGATCCCGTTCCAGGATTGACCACCCAGGTGGGGTACCTCGCGCTCGGGTCGGTGCCCGGGGGTACCGGACATGGTGACGATCTCGCCCACGCCCCAGCAGGCTCGCCAGGCGGATGGCCGCCCGGATGTCCTCGGCGTGCTGGAGACCCTGCTGGGCAGGGGTGGGGTTTCCTGAGGTGTTGAGGCCCTGAGAGCGCATTCCCCTCTGTCCTGGAAGAGGCCCAGGTACTCCTCGCGGGCGGTGGAGAGGCCAGGAGCGCGTCGACAGGACAGTGCGGGGAGGGGATGAATCCTCCGACGTTGACCTCCGCCCCGGTGAGCCCTGCGTCCTTGAGGACGTCGAGGGCCTCAGGCAGGGAGCGGTCCTGGAGGCAGGCGGTGTAGGCGCCGTAGGTCAGTGGCATGAGTGGTCTCCTTGTGCGTCTTTGTGTTGGGCTGTGTGCTCTGAACGTGTCGCGGGTGGGCTGGGCAGGGTGTGCCTCACAGGCTCCGAGCTCGGGCAGGTCCGAGACGTCGACGGCGGTGCCCCCGGCCGCGGCTGAGCGGGCCACGGCGTCGGCCAGGAGCATCTCGCGGTAGCCGTCGGCGAAGCTGGCGCAGGGTGGCAGGCGCCCTGCTCGGGCGTCACGCCCGCGACCTGCTGGAGGAAGGCGTGGGCCTGGTAGGTGAACTGCTCGATCTGGGTCAGTCCGACCCCGCCGAAGGCCATGGAGGAGCCGCGTGGGCGAAGTAGGGGAAGTCAGGGGTTCACCAGGACACGGCGGGCCCCGCCCAGGCCGGCCGGCGAGCTGACGTCGTCGATCTTGATCTCACCGCAGCGGGCCAGGGTCCCAGGAGGCGCTGGCCCTTGGTGCCCAGCACGTCGACCATGAGGGAGTTGGGCAGTCCCCAGGCCACGCGCGAGCAGGAGAAGGTGCCCACGGCGCCGCTGGCGAAGTGCGCGGTGAAGGTGGCGACGTCGTCGTTCTCCACCGGTTCGTAGGTGACGTTGTCGGAGTCGCCGGTGTCGAGGGCGGTGCCGCGGGTGACGTGCCGGTGGCCACGGGGCGCTCCTTGATGGAGGTCATCATGGCGGCGCCCGAGACCGAGACGATGGGGCCGCAGATGACTCGGCGGTGTCGATGAGGTGGCTGCCGACGTCGCCCAGGGCCCTGAGCCCATGGGGGGCCCTGTAGCGCCAGGCCATGCGGCGTGGCAGACGCCGTAGTCGCACCAGTAGCGGCCGTCGAAGTGGTTGACTCGCCCAGGGTGTCCCTCGGCGACGAGCTTGGCGAGCTCGGCCACGGCGGCGTTGCGGCGGTAGGTGAAGCCCACGCCGGTGACGACGCCGGCCTCCTTCTCCGCCCTGGGCCATGGCGCGGGCGCTGGCGAGCGTGTCCGCCAGGGGCTCTCGCACAGGACGTGCTTGCCGGCCCTGATGAGGGCCTCGGCGATCTCGCGGTGCAGGGCGTTGCCCACCACGATGGAGACGATATCGATGTCCGGGTCCTCGGCCACGACGCGCCAGTCGTCCACGGCTCGCTGTAGCCGTAGCGCTGGGCGGCGTCCTCCGGCGAAGGGGAGGTAGGCGTCGGCGATGGTGTGCAGACGGACCTGCGGGCAGGCCCAGGTCGAAGACGGTGCCGACCTGGCGCCAGGCGTTGGCGTGGGTGGTGCTGACCATTCCGGCGCCGATGACGGCGACTGACGGGGAGTGATGCTCATGGTTGCCTCTGCTGTCCCTCATTGACGGGTGGGTGACTCAGTGAAGCCTGCGCTGACTATGAGTTCACGCGCGTGAACTCGTGACTCAGTCTGACGTTCCGGTGGTGGTGATGTCAACCGTCGATGATCGGACAAAGACGTTTCAGTCCTGGACAAAGGTGGGCTGTCTGAGGGGTCGGGGGACAGAGCTGGGTGACCGTGGTCCCTGACGTCGGATGGCGTCATGGGCTCCCGCGCTGGTCCGATGGTCGTCACGCGGGAGCCGTCCGCGGTGCGTGGTCGTCACGATGCGTGTGCCGGCTGCGCTGCGGTCGTCAGCGTCCCAAGGAGGAGGCTCGGGTGACCAGCTCGGGCTCCAGGACCACACTGCGGGCACTCGGTTCCGGTGTCCGGCGTCCGTCGTCGGGCACGAGCCCGGCGCGCCGGCACACCAGGTCCACTGCGCGCTCGCCCAGGAGGATCCTCGGGCTGATCGACGCTGGTCGAGAACTCTCGCGCAGGGACAGGTAGGTGTTGTCGTAGGAGACCAGGGCGACGTCGGTCCCCCGGCGCGCGGCGGCTCTCGCGCAGGACGGGGACGGCGTCGATGGCAGGGACATCGTTGTGAATGACCAGGCCCGAGCGGTTCGGGGTGGTCCCAGCAGCGCCCGGGCGGCAGGGCCGGCGTCCTCGCCGCAGCTGCGCACCTCGAAGCCATCCCAGCCGCCTCAGCGCCCGGGCCAGCAGCCTCCGGTCGTGACGGGAGGCCGCGTCAGTCAGGCGCGGGCCGATGTAGCAGATGGTGCGCATGCCTCAGGTCGCCAGGTGATCGACGACGAGTGCGCGCAGCCTCTCGTCGACCCGCACGGAGTCGACCCGCTTCCGCCAGGGCTGCGCCGCCCGACGACGCACACGGGCACCCTCCTCGCCGATGGCCAGCGGGTCCTCGCCGGGCAGCCAGGGGCGAGACGAGGATGATGCCCGCGACCCGCACCCCCAGCAGGCTCTCGACGGCCTGGTGCAGGATCTCCGGCTGGTCGGAGCCGACCGTGACGAACAGGGTGAGGCCGCGCCGTGCGGCCGCCCGTCCCAGGCAGGCCGCGACCTGCCTGCGAAGAAGGCGTTGCGCAGGTTGGGCGGGACCAGGCCGATGATGCTCGAGCGCTTGCGGGCCAGTGAGGACGCTGAGACGTTGACCCGGTAGCCGAGGGACGCGGCCACCTCCTCGATGCGCTCGCGGGTGTCGGCGGCGACCTTGGGGGAGCCGCTCAGGGCCAGTGAGACCAGGCTGCGCGAGACCCCGGCGGCGCGGGCGACGTCGCTCTGGGTGGCGGCGCGGCTGTTGGTCGCTCGATCTCCTCACTGTGTCTCCTGCCCGCGCGGGCCGCTAGACCTCAGGCACGCTGTGGGTGGCGACTCCACGGGTTCGGATGAGTACTGGCTGGGGACGTCCGTACGCGAGACTGGATTCCGTGAGTGCATCCCCAGACCCGGGCCAGTGTGCTCCTGCACGCAGCTCAGTGCGACGACGCCCCCGATCTGCGGCGGTCGGGGGCGTCGTCGTGAGTGCCTACCGACGTGGGCGATCCGCAGAGCGGGTCCCTGGTCCCAGTCGAAGCGTCTCCAGGCCTTGAGAGCGTGTCCTCGGTAGGCGCGCGCCTTGCGGGCGTACTCCAGGGGTGGCGATGGCTGGTCTCCCGGCTCCACCAGGATCCACTCGCAGGTAGCCGTGGTCCACGAGGAACTTGTAGGGGACGGTGAAGTCGATCGTGCCGTCGCCAGGGGACGGTGAACATGCCGGCCAGGAAGGAGTCGAGGAAGGAGCGCTCGGCAGCCTTGGACTCCTCCATCTTCTCGGGACGCACGTCCTTGAAGTGGACGTGCTTGACGCGGTCGATGGTGGCCTCCAGCAGGCCCATGACGTCGCCGTCACCCACGTAGGCGTGGCCGGTGTCGAACAGGAGAGAGACCTTAGCCGGGTCGGTCAGCTCCATGAGGCGGATGGTCTCCTCCTTGGTCTGGATGACCGTGCCCAGGTGGTGGTGGTGAGACGAGCTCGAGGCCGTGGGCGTGGGCGACGTCGCTCAGGCGGTTCAGGCCCTCGGCCAGCACCGGCCACTGCTCCTCGGTGAGCACCGGCTTGTTGGTGAAGATGCAGACGTCGCGGATGCCCTGGACCGAGCCGGTCTGCTCGGAGACGACGACGCGGGTGGCGCCCAGGTACTCCAGGTAGGCGCAGGTGGCCTCGAAGTCGGGGATGACGGCCTCGACGCCGTCGCGCAGGATGAAGGAGGAGAACCACTGGGCGACGATCTTGATGCCGCGGGCCTCGGCGGCGGCCTTGACCTCCTCCTTGGGCGGGAAGAAGCCGGCGCACTCGGTGCCCGCGTAGCCGGTGTCGGCCAGGTCCAGGAGCATGTCCTCCAGGGTGTTGAAGGCGCCGACCTCGGGGATGTCGTCATTGCGCCAGGTGATCGGGTGCATGCCCCAGGAGATGCCGTGGGGGTCGGAGATGGCGGTTGCGGGGTCGAGGGTGAAGGACATCGTTGCTCCGTGTTCTCGCTCGGGTGGTGATGGCGGTGGTTAATCGGTGGGTGGCGGTGAGGCGCGGGCGGCTGCTGTGCCGTCGGCTGGGGTCCGCTAGTGGTGCGCTCCCGGGAGGAGGGTGCCGGCGTCGGTGCCGGGCGGTGGGCCCGTGCCTCGAACCTAGCAACAGGACTTTGTCCTGACAAGCCCTTTTTCGTCCTCCCGGGGAGCGCGTGTGCTGGGAGTGGGGTCAGGAGTAGAGCTTCTCCATCTCGACCTCGATCTCCTCCAGGGACTTGTCCTTGGTCTCCGGCATGATCTTGAACAGGACGATGGCGACGACCAGGTTGAGCACGCCGTAGATGGTGTAGGTGATGCCGCCGCCCAGGGTCTCCATCATGGGCGGGAAGGTCCAGGTGATGATGGCGTTGGCGGTCCACATGCAGAAGATCGCCGTGCCGTTCATGATGCCGCGGACATTGGCCGGGAAGATCTCACCCATCATCGTCCACACGATCGTGCCGTTGGAGGACTGCACGATGAGCATGAAGACGGACATGAGCCCCAGGATGAGGTAGGCGGCCCAGGCGGGCGGAGTGGTGTGGTTGGCCATGTGCGGGGCGATGAAGAACTGGAAGGTCGCCGCGATACCCAGCAGGGTGATACCCACGCCGATGACGTCGCCGATGAGGACCTGGCGGCGCCGGAACTTCAGGATGAGCCAGATGCCGATGGCGGAGCCGATGACCGACATGACGCCGTTGGCCACCTGCGCGGTGATGGATGCCGAGGTGGACATGCCGGCGTACTCCAGCACCTTGGGGGCGTAGTACATGACGGTGTTGACGCCGGTGGTCTGGCTGACCACGGCCAGGAAGATGCCGACCAGCAGCAGCTTTGCGCAGCCAGGGGTGTGGCCATGACGTGGCTGAAGCCCTTTGCGCTGGGATCTCCTCGTCCTTCTCGTGCTGGCGGGCCTCGACCATCTCCATGATCTCGTCCTCGATGGAGCCGTCCTTCTCCGGGACGCGCACGCGCTTGAGGGGCGCCGATGGCGTCGTAGAGGCGCTCCTTGGCCAGGTACCAGCGCGAGGACTCGGGCATGAGGCGGATGCCGATCCACAGGGCCACGGCCGGGATGGAGCACAGGACCAGCATGTAGCGCTAGGCCTCGCCGTTACCGGCGCTGATGCTGAGCTGGTCGAGGAAGGCGTGGTACTGCTCCGCGCTCATCGGGCCGCCCCTTGGAGGACTGGAGCTGGCTGATCTCGTCGAAGACGTAGCTGCCCGGGGCGAAGTGCCCGCTGGGGTCCCTCGGCGATGGTGATCTTCGGGCCGCCCTGGAGGGAGTTGATGATGGCGTTCATCGAGAAGGCGAGCAGCTGGCCGGTGACGATCATGAGCTCGGTCGATGGCTACGATGGAGCCGCGGATGCGTTTGGGCGCCGTCTCCGCCAGGTAGACGGGGACCGTCGCGGAGGCGGCGCCGACGGCGAAGCCCAGGACGACGCGGAAGGGGTACATGACCCAGACGTTGGGGGCGATGGTGGTGCCGATCGCACCGGCGAAGAACAGGAAGGCCAGGAAGGTGATGTTGTGGCGCCGGCCCCAGCGGTCCGACATGAGGCCGCCCAGCAGCGCGCCCAGCGCCGCGCCGACCAGCAGGGTGCCGCCGATGGCGCCCTCCTCGAAGGAGGTCAGCTGGAGGCCCTTGGCGCCAAGGGGCATGTACATGTACGGCAGGGCGCCGGAGATGACACCGGTGTCGTAGCCGAAGAGCAGTGAGCCCAGCGTGGCCACGGCGGCGATGGCGATGACGCCGCGGTGCTTGCCCGAAGGCGGCGTCTCGGCCACCGCCTTGTTGAGTTCTTCCCTGGTGAGTCCACGCAGGGACGTTGTGACTCCCTGAGACATAGGGGGTCTCTCTCAGTCCTGCGGCGACGATGCCGCAGGGGTTGTTGTGATGGGTGGGTGGTGGTGGATTGAAGAGAAAGGTGCGGTGGGGGGCGGCTCAGGCGTCGAAGGTGGTGCGTCCCTCGACGCGAGGGACCTCGTGCCACTGGCCGTCGGCTGCTGAGGCGACGACGGCCTCGTCGACCTCCGCGGCGCACCAGGCGTCGGCGGCCGAGGGGGCCACCTGTTTGCCGGTGAGGATCGACTCGATGAACTGCGCGGCCTCGATGGCCTTCATGTCGTCGAAGCCCATGGAGGTGCCGATGGCGGGCTGGAAGCGCTGCCACTGGCCCCACTGGGGGCCGGCCATGGCGCGGGTGTAGCCGTGGGAGGCGCCGCCGTCGAGCACGGGGCAGATCTCCAGCTCGTTGAGGCGCTCGAAGTTCCAGCGGGCCGAGCCCTTCGTGCCGTAGACCTCGATGACGTACTCGGCGCGCGGTCCCACGCTGACGCGGGAGGACTCCATGGTGCCCACGGTGCCGTTCTCGAAGCGCACGAGCATGGAGACGTAGTCCTCGTTCTCCACCGGGCCCACCTCGTCGCCGATCTCGAAGCCCGAGTGGCCGATGCCCATCTTGGTGGGGATGGGGCGCTCGGTGATGAAGGTGTCGGTGACCGCGGTGACCGAGGCGATGCGCCCCACGATGTACTGGGCCAGGTCCGCCCCGTGGCTCATGAGGTCGGGCACGACGCCGGCCCCGGCCTTCTCCTTCGAGGCCCGCCAGGTCAACGGTCCCAGGGGGGAGGAGTTGTAGTCGGCGATGAACCACACGCGCACATTCGTGATCCGGCCGAGCTCGCCGCCGCGTACCAGGGAGCGCAGGTACTCGATGGCCGGGGTGTGGCGGTAGTTGAAGCCGACGGCGGTCATCAGCCCCGCCTTCTCTGCGGCCTGGGCGATCTGCCGGGACTGCTCGGCGCTGACCCCCATGGGCTTCTCGATCCAGAAGGGCTTGCCGGCCTCGATGGCGGCCAGGGCCATCTCGTGGTGAAGGAAGTTGGGGGCGCAGATGGAGACGGCCTCCACCTCGGGATCTGCCAGCAGATCGCGATAGTCGGCGTAGGCGCGCTCGAAGCCCAGGTTGTCCACCGCCTCCTTGCGCACCTCGTCCACCGGTTCCGCGGCGGCGACCAGCCGTGGGGTCACCCCCAGCTCGGGGAAGCGCTCGGCGATGGCGCGGTAGCTGCGGGAGTGAAGCCGTCCCATCCAGCCCAGGGAGATGACTCCGATGCCCAGTATTGACTTATTGGCCATAACGGTCCTTCCCGACAACATTGTCGGCTGCTGCGTGTGTGGAGGTGTCTCCGGAAGCCCCAGGAAACACCCGTCGTTAATGACGTCACAGGAAGATATCAGAGCACCTTTGTCCTGACAAGAGGGAAGTATGAGGTCTGATGACCTCTCTGAGCAGGGCCTCGTGCTCACCGGTGTTGTCGGATAGGATGTGCTCAACCGGTGTCCAAGGATGGACTCCGGATCCCGCGGATCGTGCCGATCCGTGAGGCACAACGGCGTGGAAGGGGAGACGTCTGCCGTGGAAGGACCTCGAGGACGAGGCGGGCGGGTCACGATCAGGACCGTCGCCGAACGTGCCGGTCGCTCCATCTCCACCGTCTCGGCGGCTCTCAACGGCTCCGACGGCGTCGCCGAGAAGACCCGTGGCGAGATCCTGCGCATCGCCTCCGAGCTCGGCTACCAGGCCGACCCGCGCGCCCAGTTCCTGCGCCGTAGCCACACCGGGCTCATCGGTGCCAGCTTCGCCATTGGGCAGGCCTACCAGGGCCTCATTGTGGACGGGCTCTTCCAGGCGGCCTCCGCCCTGGAGCACGCGCTGGTGCTGGCCACCTCCACCCCGCACCGTGATGTGGCCGACGGGCTGCGCTCACTGCTGCTCCAGCGCTGCGAGGGCCTCATCCTGGTCGACCCCGACCTCTCCGTGGACGCCCTGGCCGGCATCGGGGACCGTCCGCCGGCGGTCCTCATCGGGACCAGTGTCGAGATGGAGGACGTCGATGAGGTCCACTCACGTGACGACGTCGGCATCCAGATGCTCGTCGATCACCTGGTCGACACCGGGAGGCGCTGCATCACCCACGTGGACGGCGGGAAGGAGACCGCCGCGGGGCGACGCATCCAGAGGTCTCGGCCAGGCCATGGAGAGCCGGGGGCCTGGGGCGAGCGCGCGGGTGGTGCCTGGGGAGGCGATGAGGACAGCGGCGCCAGGGCGGTCCACCACCTCATCGAGGCCGGCGAGCTGCCCGAGGCGCTCCTGTGCTTCAACGACCACTGCGCCGTCGGGGCTCTCATGGAGCTGCGCCGTCAAGGGGTGAGGGTGCCGCAGGACCTGGCCGTCACTGGTTACGACGGCATCCCGGTCACGGCGGCCTCGGCCTTCTCCCTGACCACGGTGCGTCAGGACGCCCGCCTCATCGCCGAGGTGGCGGTACGGGCGCTGCTGGCCCGGATGCACCCGGGCCAGGACGGCCAGATTCCGGCGGAGGTGGCCGGTGAGGACCGGCCTCTGGGGGGCCGCCTCTACCGGGTGGTCCCCGAGCTCGTTGTCCGCGACACGACGGCCCCGCCGTGCGAGCGTCGGGCTGAGGCCTGTGCCTGATGCGGCACGCGGCCTACGGTAAACCTCACCGAGGAACGAGGAAGCCACAACCGAGGGGCGCACGCCCCGCACACTGGGACAGGAACCATGATTAACGGAGAACTCATCGACCTGGTCGCCGGCGACTACGAGGCGCGTATTGCCTCATCGGGTGCCATGCTCGTCCACCTGCGCCGCCAGGGGCGCGACCTCATCATGCCCTTCGACGCCGAGGCCACGCTGCCCGCCGGCTGGCAGGGCAAGACCCTGTTGCCGTGGGCCAACCGCATCGCCGGATCCCGCTACGACTACGCGGGCACCGAGTTCCTCGTGGGCTGCAACGAGCCGGCCAGTGGCTCGGCCCTCCACGGCCTGGCCGGCTGGATGGACTGGCAGGTCGCCGACGACGACCCCTCCGGCGCCCGACGACGGCGCCCCCCGCAGCCGCGTCGTCCTGGAGCTGAGCCTGCTGGCCTCCTACGGCTACCCCTGGAGCCTGGAGGCCAGCGCCTGCTTCGAGCTCGACGCCGAGCGCGGACTGAGCGTGACCGTGACCGCCACCAACGTCGGCGCGGCCCGCCCCGCCCCGCCGGTCCCCGGCGCGCCGGAGGTCGAGGGTGAGCCCGCTCCCGCTCCCTACGGCGTGTCCTGTCACCCCTACCTGACGCGCTCGGTACCCCTGGACGACTGCGTCCTGACGATCCCGGCGGCCGAGGTCCTCGACGTCGATGAGCACATGGCGCCCACGAGCCTGCGCAGCGTGGAGGGCACCGACTGGGACTGGCGGGGCGGCCGGCTCGTCGGGGCCACCCAGACGGACAACGCCTACACCGCCCTGCCCGAGGGCACCTGGGAGGTGAGCCTGCGCGGCGGGCAGGGGAACCGCGCCGTCGTCATGAGCTCGGACGTCCCCTGGGTGCAGGCCTACACCGCCGACGAGCTCTCCCGGCCCGGCGTGGCCATCGAGCCCATGACCTGCCCGCCCAACGCCTTCAACAGCGGGGAGGACCTCATCGCCCTCAAGGTGGGGCAGACCCACTCCTTCACCTACCGTCTCCACGAGGAGGACTGAGCGCACGCGGCCTTGCTGAGGCCGTAACGGCCCTGCAGGCGCTGAGAACACGCGGTGGGCCTCGTCGAGACGGAATGCTCGACGACGCCCACCCGCGCGTCAGAGGGGCGGTGCTCAGCTCAGTCGCACCGGCTGCCCGGAGTGGGCCGACTCCGTGGCGGCCTCGGCCAGGCGCAGGGCGGCGATGGCGTCCTCGATGCCGGTGGGAGGCGTGGTGCCGGCCTCGATGGCCTCGATGAAGGCGCTCAGCTCGATGCGGTAGGCGTCGGCGTAGCGCTCCAGGAAGAAATCGAGGTAGGGCTCCTGGGCGTCGGTGACCTCGCCGTTGGACAGGCGCACCGTGGTGGCGCGGATGTTCTCGGCGAACAGGGCGCCCTCGCGGCCCGAGGCCTCGAGGCGCTGGTCGTAGCCGGAGGAGCAGTGGCGGTTGTTGATGATCGTGGCCACGGCGCCCGAGGCGGCCTTGAGGGTGACGACGGCGGCGTCGAAGTCGCCGGTGTCCTTCAGGGCCGGGTCGAGGTTCTGTCCGGCGGCGTAGACCTCCTCGATCTCACCCAGGAAGAAGCGGGCGGTGTCGAAGTCGTGGATGGTCATGTCGCGGAAGATGCCGCCGGAGACCTTGATGTACTCCGCCGGCGGGGCGGCCGGGTCGCGGCTGATGATGGTCAGCTGCTCGATATCGCCGATCTTGCCGGCCTCGACCGCGGAGCGCGGCGGCGAAGCTGGGGTCGAAGCGGCGGTTGAAGCCGAACATGACGGGGACCGTGACGGCATCGAGCTCGGCCTGGGCGGCCTCGACGTCCTTCATGTCCAGAGCGATCGGCTTCGCACAGCACTCGCCTTGCCCTGCCCTTGGCGGCGGCCAGCAGGTGGGGGATGTGCAGCGGCGTGGGGGAGCCGACGATGACGGCGTCGATCTCGGGGTCGGCGAAGACCTCCTCGGCGTCCTTGCAGGACCGCGCCCCGTAGGTGGCGGCGAGCTTCTCGGCCGCGTCCTCGAAGGGGTCGCAGACCAGGGCGAGCTCGGCCTGGGGGTGGGCGGCGATGGTCTTGGCGTGGACGTGGCCGATGCGGCCGGCACCGATGACGGCGATGGAGAGCATCCTTGCTCCTTCTGCGTGTGAGTGGGTGTGTGGGGTGGTGTCTGAACTGTGGAAAGTGGTGGGGTGGGCGGTTCGACGGCGCGGAACGTGTGGATATGACCGAACACGCCGTGGACCCGCCCGGTGCGGCGGGTGCCGCTGCGGTCGTCCGGGCCCCCACCGGGACACGGAGGATCCCGACTGGAGTCGATCAGGGCTGGGGCATGATGACGTCGCGCACCAGGGCGTCCAGGTCGGCGTCGGCCTGGAGGAAGCCGCGCAGGGTGCGGCGGGTCGCGCCGAAGGCGTCGAACTCCCTCGGGCGTCATGCCGTCGGGCTCGTAGGCGCGCACGAACTCGGGGATCGACAGGAGCGTCTCCATGATCTCGGGGGCCACGGGCTCGTTGATGCGCTCGACGACCTTGTAGTCGGAGTCGTTGATGAGCTTCTGCCAGGCGAAGGGCGGGGAGACAACCAGGTCGCCGCCGACCAGCTCGGACCACTGCAGCACGTTGCGGAAGGCGGCCGACAGCACGCGGGCGCGCAGGCCCCGGGCCTGGAACTCCTGGTAGGCGCGCTTGAGGGCGGCCACGCCGCCCCACTCCAGGTGACCGGGGTCGATGAAGAGCTTGTCCCGCTTGGCCACGATCTTGAGCCAGTCGTCCAGGCGGCCGCCCATGAGGGTAACGACCGGACCCATGGTGGAGACGTCCTTGCCCTCGGCCTCGCGGCGCTTGAGGCCGCGCTCGATGGCCTCACCGGTGGCCACGGCCTGGGGCACGGAGAAGGAGACGGTGACGTTGACCGACACACCCCGGTAGGTGGCGTCCTCAATGGCCTTGACGCCCACGGAGGTGGCGGGGATCTTGACGATGATGTTCTTGGCCAGGTTGGAGAACTCTCCTCGGCCTGGTCGGCCAGGGCCTTGGCGCTGCGGGCCAGGCGCGGGTCGGTCTGCATCGACAGGCGGCCGTTGCGGCCCTTGTGCTCCTCGAAGATGGGCTCGAGCAGCGTGGCGGCCTCGATGCTCATCTCGCGCACGATCTGCCAGCCGATCTCGGACTCGGTGGCCTCGGGCATCTCCTCGGCCAGCTCGGCGATGCGGGGGAGCCACACGTCCTTGCGCTGGTTGATGCAAGTGTAGGCGATGGTGGGGTTGCAGGTGGCGCCGACGCCGCCGAAGGAGATGGACTGGCGCAGCTCGTCGGGGTCGGCCGAGTCGTTCCACAGGGCGGTGGGCGTGTTGCGGGCGGCGTCGAGAAGGGGTCCGGGGGTGTAGTCGATGCTCATCGGTTCTGTGCTCTCTTTCGGGTTCATCCGCGCAGGCGTCCTTGCAGCCGCGGTCCGGTAGCCCCTATTGAAGTGTGCTCGACGGCATCTGTCAATAAAATGTCAGGACAAAGATTCCTGGGAGTGGTGGTGACTCCTGTGTTGGGGTGAGAGCTAGCTGGAGAACAGCGAGGTCTCGAAGGTGTAGCGCGAGGCCCGGTAGATGTGCTGCCCGTACTCGATGATGCGGCCCGACTGGTCGTAGGTGATGCGGGTGGCGGTCATGAGGGCGGCGCGGCGCCGCTCGTGGAGGAGGTCGGCCTCGCGGGCGGTGGCATTGCGGGCCCCGATGATCTGCTTGGCCGTGGTGGGGATGACGTCCTGGGCGCGCAGCAGGTCGTAGAGGCCTCCGGCCTCCAGCTCCTCACGGGTGGGGGCGATGGCTGCCGGCATGAGATTGGACAGCACTGCGATCGGCTCGCCGTCGGCGCAGCGGATGCGGGTGCAGGTCACGACGGCGGTGCCCTCCTCGACCTCGAGGTGCTCGGCGGCCTCGGCGTCGGCCTCGTGCTCGACGTAGTCCAGCACGCTCGTGGAGGTCGTGTGGCCGGCCGCGGACAGGTCTGACAGCAGGCTCGTCAGCTGCATCGGGCGGTGGACGTGCATGGGGGGAGACGATCGTGCCCACGCCCCGACGGCGCTTGACCAGGCCGCGGTCCACCAGGTGCTGAAGGGCCTGGCGCGCCGTGGGGCGGGAGACCTTCAGTCGCTTGGCCATCGAGAGCTCGTCCTCCAGGCGGCTACCGGCGGGCAGTGTGCCTTCAAGGATGAGTGTGGCCAGCGGCTCGGAAATTTGCGTGTGCAGCGGCGTCTTGGACTCGCGGTCGATCGTGATGTCGAGGGCGAAAGGGGATGTTGAATCGGGCATGAGATGAGCCTGTGTCAGACGTGATAATGCCTCGAGCATACGGATGCTGTGTGCTGATGTCACGCACTGTCGCCATCCTGTGGCTGCTGTGCGGGAAGACGGGTCCTAAATGTTCTGACAAATGCTTGACCTGGGGCGGTCCAGTGGGGCAGGCTTCGCAGTGACGCCCGACGCAGACCTCCGTTCCGCAGGCCTGCAGCCCCCAAGGATGTGGAGACGCGATCACCGTGACGACAGCAACGACGGCAACGACCCAGGGGACCGAGGCGGTCGCGCCCGAGAGCTCGCCCGCAGCCGCCGGAGCCGCCGACCGGCTCGACGTGCTCACCATCGGGCGCTGCGGCATCGACATCTACCCCCTCCAGGTCGGCGTCGGGCTGGAGGACGTGGAGAGCTTCGGCAAGTTCCTGGGCGGGAGCCCCACCAACGTGGCGGTGGCCGCCGCCCGCTACGGGCACCGCTCCGCCGTTGTCACTGGCGTGGGAAACGACCCCTTCGGGCGCTTCGTGCGCACCGAGATGCGCCGCCTGGGGGTCGACGACCGCCACGTCGTCACCAAGGCCGCCTACAACACCCCGGTCACCTTCTGCGAGATCTTCCCGCCGGATGACTTCCCCCCTCTACTTCTACCGTGAGCCCTCGGCCCCCGACCTGGAGCTGACCTGGGAGGACTTGCCGCTGGAGGCCATCCGCGACGCCTCGATCTTCTGGATCTCGGTGACCGGCCTGAGCAAGGAGCCCTCGCGCTCGGCCCACCACGCGGCCCTGGGCACCCGCGACCGGCGGCGCTTCACGATCGCCGACCTCGACTACCGCCCCATGTTCTGGAAGGACAAGGAGACGGCCCACCGGGAGGTCTCTCGGATCCTTCCCAAGGTCACCGTCGCCATCGGCAACCGGGAGGAGTGCGAGGTCGCCGTCGGCGAGCGCGACCCCGAGCGGGCGGCCGACGCCCTCCTGGAGGCCGGCGTCGAGCTGGCCATCGTCAAGCAGGGCCTGGAGGGGACGTTGGCCAAGACCCGCACCGAGCGGGTGGAGATGCCCGTGACCTCGGTGGAGACGAAGAACGGTCTGGGAGCCGGGGACGCCTTCGGTGGGGCCATCTGCCACGGCCTGCTGTCGGGCTGGTCGCTGGAGAAGACCATCTTCGCCGCCTCCACCGCAGGAGCGATCGTCTCCTCGCGACTGGAGTGCTCCACCGCCATGCCCACCGAGCCCGAGCTGCTCGAGCTCATGCGCGCCCGCCGCGACGAGGTCGCCCCGGGGCTGACGGACCTGTGAGGAGTCCCCGATGAACGCATCATCCACCCCTGCCGCCTCCGCCTCGGGGCCGCGGCCGCTGACCGACGCCGTCACCGAGATCCGGGCGACCGACCCCGATCGCATCGGCCGGGCCCTGGCCCAGCGCCCCCGCGCCGACCTGTCCGGGGCCGGGCGCCTCATGGTCATTGCCTGCGACCACCCGGCCCGCGGGGCCCTGGGGGCCGGCGAGAGACCCCTGGCGATGGCCGACCGCGAGGACCTCCTGCGGCGCTGCATGACGGCCCTGTCCCGCCCCGGCGTCAACGGGTTCCTGGGAACGGCCGAGATCATCGAGGACCTGACCCTCCTGGGCGCCCTGGACGGCAAGCTCGTGTGGGGCTCGATGAACCGGATCGGCCTCCAGGGGGCCTCCTTCGAGATGGACGACCGCTTCGGCGCCTACGACGCTGACGGCATCGAGGTCTCCCACCTCGACGGCGGCAAGATGCTCACCCGCATCAACTACGCCGACCCCGCCAGCGCCGCCACCCTCGAGGCCAGCGCCAAGGCCATCGACTCCCTGTCCGAGCGTGGCCTGAATGCCATGATCGAGCCCTTCATCTCCCGCTGGGAGGACGACGGCCGGATCGTCAACGACCTCAGCGAGGAGGCCGTCATCCGCTCGATCAGCATCGCCCAGGCGCTGGGGCGCAGCTCGGCGCACACCTGGCTCAAGCTGCCCTGCGTCAGCGATCCCGTCTCGATGCGGCGCGTCATGGCCTCCACCTCCCTGCCCAGCCTCATCCTGGGCGGCGAGGTCTCCACCGACCCCGAGGCCACCCGCGCCTCCTGGGCGGCGGCCCTGGAGCTTCCCAATGTCAGGGGACTGGTCGTGGGCCGCTCCCTGCTCTACCCGGGCAATGACGACGTCGAGGCTGCCGTCGACGCCGCCGTCGCCCTGCTGTGAGGACCTGACGCGTCCCGCCAACGGATCCACCGCCCCGGTCCGTACCGCAACCGCTGCAACCACCGTCAAACGGCCCCGGCCGGGCCACCCCATACGAGACAATCCCCACGAGTACCCCCAGGAGCTGAAGGAGCACCACCATGGGCCACACCGACCGCACCGCTCAGTCCGAGACCTCGGACCAGTCCCGCTACGTCATCCGCGCCGGAGAGCTCGCCCACGACAGCTACGAGCTGGACCTCACCCCGGAGCGGGCCGGCTGGGAGTGGTCCTCCCTGCGCGTGGTGGCGCTCGCCCCCGGAAAAGCCCCTGACCGTGCCCGCCGGTGAGCACGAGTACCTCGTCCTGCCCCTGTCGGGAGGCTGCACCGTCCAGGCCGGCGGTGAGCGCCTCGAGGTGGCCGGGCGCGAGTCGGTCTTCACCGACATCACCGACTACGTCTCACGTCCCCCGCCGCACCGAGGTGACCCTCACCAGCGCCGACGGCGCCCGCATCGCCCTTCCCGGCTCCAAGGCCACCACCGACAAGCCGCTGCGCTACTGCCCGCGCTCCGAGGTCGGCACCGGCCTGCGGGGGCCGGCCCCTCCTCGCGCCAGGTCAACAACTACGCCCTGGGCAACGACGTCGAGACCTCCCACCTGCTGGCCTGCGAGGTCCTGACCCCCGGAGGCAACTGGTCCTCCCTACCCGCCCCACAAGCACGACGAGCACACCGAGGTCGAGCGGGTCCTGGAGGAGATCTACTACTACCAGGTCCGCGCCGGCGAGGGACGACGCCGAGGGCTTCGCGCTCCAGCGCATCTACCCCTCGCCCGGCCACGACATCGACGTGTGCACCGAGGTGCGCGGCGGCGACGTCGTCGTCATGCCCTACGGCTACCACGGCCCCTCCGTGGCCGCCCCCGGCTACGACCTCTACTACCTCAACGTCATGGCCGGCCCCGCCGAGGACTCCGTGTGGCTCATGACCGACGACCCCCACCACACCTGGGTGCGCCAGACCTGGGAGGGACCAGGAGGTCGACCCGCGCCTGCCCATGACCCCCATGAACGACTAGCCGATCCGCCTTTCGACCGCCCCACCACCTGAGAAGAGCAGAGAAGAACCACGATGAGCAACGAAGCCTACGCCGGCACGATCCGCCTGACGGTCGCCCAGGCCACCATCCGTTTCCTGTCCAACCAGTACTCCGAGCGCGACGGCGTCGAGCAGCGCCTCATCGCCGGGGCCTTCGGCATCTTCGGTCACGGCAACGTGGCCGGCATCGGCCAGGCCCTCCTGCAGAATGAGATCGCCCGCGCCGACGGCGAGCAGGAGATGCCCTACATCATGCCCCGCAACGAGCAGGGGCAGGTGCACGCGGCAGCCGCCTTCGCCAAGACCACCAACCGCCTCCAGACCTACATGTGCACGGCCTCCATCGGCCCGGGCTCCCTCAACATGGTCACCGGGGCCGCCCTGGCCACCACCAACCGCCTGCCGGTGCTGCTCTTCCCCTCCGACCAGTTCGCCACCCGCGTCCCCGACCCCGTGCTCCAGCAGCTGGAGGACCCCACCAGCCTGGACGTCAGCGTCAATGACGCCTTCCGCCCCGTCTCGCGCTTCTTCGACCGCATCAACCGGCCCGAGCAGCTCATCCCCTCACTGCTGAGCGCCATGCGCGTGCTCACCGACCCCGCCGAGACCGGCGCGGTCACCATCGCCATGCCCCAGGACGTCCAGGCCGAGGTCTTCGACTGGCCCGTGGAGCTGTTCCGCAAGCGCGTGTGGCACGTGCGCCGCCCGGTGCCCGAGCCCGCCGCCCTGGAGCGCGCCGTCGCCCTCATCAAGGCCGCCAAGCGCCCCCTCATCATCGCCGGCGGCGGCACCATCTACGCCGGAGCCAGCGAGGAGCTGCGCGCCCTGGCCACCGCCACCGGCATCCCGGTCGGCGACACCCAGGCCGGCAAGGGCGCCATCAACTTCGACCACCCCAGCGCCGTGGGCGGCGTGGGCTCCACCGGCTGCGACTCCGGCAACCACATCGCCGACAAGGCCGACCTCATCATCGGCGTGGGCACCCGCTACTCCGACTTCACCACGGCCTCCAAGACCCAGTTCAAGAACCCCGACGTGAAGTTCGTGAACATCAACGTCACCCCCTTCGACGCCGCCAAGGAGAGCGCCGAGATGGTGGTGGCCGACGCCCGCGAGGCCCTGGCGGCCCTGACAGAGGCGCTCGCGGACTACCGCGTCGAGGCGGCCTACTCCGAGGAGATCACCGCGGAGAAGGAGGCCTGGCTCAAGGCCACCGAGCGCTGCTACCACCTGGACCACGGGCCCCTGCCCGCCCAGACCGAGGTCTTCGGCGCCCTCAACGAGCTCATGGGGGAGGAGGACGTGGTCATCAACGCCGCCGGCTCCATGCCCGGCGACCTCCAGGCCCTGTGGCAGGCCCGCAGCCCGCTGCAGTACCACGTGGAGTACGCCTTCTCCTGCATGGGCTACGAGGTGCCCGCCGCCATGGGCGTCAAGCTCGCCCGCCCCGAGGCCGAGGTGGTCTCCATCGTGGGCGACGGCACCTACCAGATGCTCCCCATGGAGCTGGCCACCGTGGTCCAGGAGAACATCAAGGTCATCTACGTCCTGCTGCAGAACTACGGCTTCTGCTCCATCGGTGCCCTGTCGGAGTCCCGCGGCTCCCAGCGCTTCGGCACCAAGTACCGCCGGCGCGGCGAGGGCAGCCACCTGGCCGACGAGCAGGTCATCGACGGCGTCGATATCGCCGCCAACGCCCGCTCCTGGGGCCTGGACGTCCTCGAGGTCCACACCATCGCGGAGTTCAAGGAGGCCTACCGCAAGGCCGAGGCCTCCGACCGTCCCACGATGATCCACATCGAGACCGACCTCTACGGCCCCAACCCGCCCGGCTCGAGCTGGTGGGACGTGCCGGTCTCGGGGGTCTCCGAGCTGGAGTCCACGCAGCGCGCCTATGAGGAGTACCTGCGTGACCGCAAGCCTCAGCGTCACTACCTGTAAGGCCTCTACCTGAAGGGATCGCAGGTAGGACGCGGATGACGGCGAGCTCCTGCGCCGGCCGCGACGGCGGGGGTCCACGGCTGATGGTGCCGTGGACCCCCGCCGTGCGCGTGCCCCCGTCCGGGGAGGGTGTCCCTCGGGTGCTGTATCAGCGGCGCTGCGGAGGGGATGCCAAGATCACGATGTGGTCAACGCCCCGATTATGTTCTGACAAAATGGCGCCATTTGCCGTCTGGGACGTTAGGGCTGAGGGGCACATGCAGGCGCTGGGCGCCCGGCCGGTCCGCCACTGAGACCTTGGTCTGAGTCCGGCCCTACCCACCCCATAGGCGGGGCGGGTCCGCGAAACCGACAATCAGGAGTCGATAACGATGAGAACCATTGCGCACTGGGTTGACGGAAAGTACTACGAGGGAAACCCGATCGGGCGCTTCGCCGTAGAGAACCCGGGAACCGGTGAGGTCGAGGCTGAGCTGCTCCAGGCCTCCGACGCCGACCTCGATCACACTGTCGAGGTGGCCCGCCGCGCCCAGAAGGAGTGGGCGAAGGTCTCGCTGGCCAAGCGCACCGCCATCATGTTCCGCATGCGTCAGCTGGTCCTGGACCACCAGGACGAGATGGCCAAGATGATCGTGGCCGAGCACGGCAAGAACTACTCCGACGCCGTCGGCGAGATCCAGCGAGGGCGTGAGACCCTCGACTTCGCGACCGCCATCAACCTGGCCCTCAAGGGCGAGCACTCCTTCGACATCTCCACCGGCGTGGACATCCACACCCTGCGTCAGCCGGTCGGCGTCGTCGCCGGCATCTGCCCCCTTCAACTTCCCGGCCATGGTGCCCATGTGGATGCACCCCATCGCCATCGCCACCGGTAACGCCTTCATCCTCAAGCCGGCCTCGACCACACCCTCGGCGGCCCTGCTGACGGCCGAGCTCTATAAGGAGGCCGGCCTGCCCGACGGCGTCTTCAACGTCGTCTCCGGCGACCGCACCTTGGTCTCCAAGGTCCTCGAGCACCCCGGCATCGACGCGATCTCCTTCGTGGGCTCCACTCCGGTGGCCCACATCGTTCAGAACGCCGGCGTCACCCACGGCAAGCGCGTCCAGGCCCTGGGCGGGGCGAACAACCACGCCATCGTCATGCCCGACTCCGACCTGGACTTCGCCGCCCAGCACATCTCCGCCGCCGCCTTCGGGGCTGCCGGCGAGCGCTGCATGGCCCTGCCCGTCGTCGTGGCCGTGGGTGGCTGCGGCCCGGACCTGGCCCGCCGCGTCAAGGCCCACGCCGAGAAGATCAAGGTCGGCTACGGCATGGATGAGGGCGTCGAGATGGGCCCGGTCATCGACGCCAAGTCCAAGGAGTTCATCACCGGTCTCATCGACGACGCCGAGGCCAAGGGCGCCGAGGTCGTCCTCGACGGCCGCCCCCTGGTCATCCCCGGACACGAGAAGGGCCACTTCCTCGGCCCGACCATCGTCGACAACGTCCCCCTGGAGTCCTCGCTCTACAGCGAGGAGGTCTTCGGGCCGGTGCTCGCGATCGTCCACGCCGACACCTACGAGGAGGCCATCAAGCAGGTCAACTCCTCGCCCTTCGGCAACGGCGCGGCCATCTTCACCAACGACGGCGGCGTGGCCCGTCGCTTCGAGCTCGACGTCGAGGCCGGCATGGTGGGCATCAACGTGCCGATCCCGACGCCGGTGGCCTACTACTCCTTCGGCGGCTGGAAGGAGTCGCTCCTGGGTGACACCCACATCCACGGTCCCGAGGGCGTGCGGTTCTACACCCGTGCCAAGGCGGTGACCACCCGCTGGCCCTCGGAGAAGACCTACGCCGCGACCATGTCCTTCCAGCGCGAGGAGTAGGCCCGGTCCGCCACCCAGCACCGCGGACGCACCATCGACCTCACGGACTGACCCTTCAGGGTGAGTCCGCGGGCCCTATGGTGCGTCCGCGCCTTGCTGGGACCTCAGGTGACGTGCGCTCATCCCGCACGTCTCACTCCGTCAGCACCACCAGCCAGGCAAGCCCTGCAGGAATTGCCGCCGCACTCAGAGATATAACCCATGAACCCGCATCCGCCGCGCAGCGCGCCGCCCGCTCCGCTCCGCCTCCGCCTGTACGCATGGGCGGCAGTCTGCTCCTCGGCGCCTTGGAAGGGGCGCTGGCTATCGCAGTCGCTGGCGCGAGCGGCGCCGCTCTGCCCCTGCTCGGTGTCGTCGCTGCGGCGATGGTGCTGGGAACCTTCACCGGCCGTCCCCTCGCCCGGTACCTGGGGCGACGGAGAATGGGCCTGCTCATGGGGGCTCTGGCAGTGCTGGGCGCCGGGGTCGCAGCCGGGCTCGGTGGCGTCGTCGGCCTGATCGGGGCGGGTCTGGTGGGCCTTGCCGCGGGTGGGGTGCTCGTTGTGGCGCCACTGGTGTGCCACGAGCTCTCCCTGCGCGGGCACAAGCGGCTCATGCCGCAGGCCATGGCTCTCGGCCCGGCCGCGGCCGGCGTCGTGGTCCTGGCGGCCTGGTGGAGTCCCCCGCGGCTCCTCGTCGCCTGGGCGATGGTCGCCCTCGCTGCGCTGGCGTACCTGGCCTGCGCCCTGCTCCTGCCCGAGAGCCCGGTGTGGCTGGTGCGGCAGGGGCGCGACGTCGAGGCCTTCGAGGTGCTGCGCCGCCTGCACGGGACCCTGGAGGCCTCCGTGGCTATCGACTGGACCCGGCTGGACGCGGAGATGATGGCCGAGCAGCAAGCCATGTCTCCCGCTGAGCTGCGAGTGCCCGAGGTGCGTGCCGCCGTGCTCACCGGCGCGGTCCTCATCATCGCCCAGGAGGCGCCCCTGGGGGCGGCGGCCCTGGTCCTGGCTCCGCTGATCGCCACCGAGCTCGGCCTCGCATCCGCCGCGATCGCCGTGAGCGCCGCGACCTGGATGGGGTTGGCGCTCCTGGCCCTGGCGCTGGTGACCCGGGTCGAGCAGCTGCGCTTCCTGCGGGTGGTGCTGGGAACGGTCGTCGCCGTCCTGGGGGCCACCTTCCTGGTGACCGGCATGACCCCGGGGGGTGTGGGCGGCGCCTGGACGATCACCATCTCCCTGACGATGCTGGTCGCCAGCCAGTCGGTCCTGGTCCTGCCCGCCTGCCAGGGGGCGATCGACCCGCGGATCCCGCCCTGGCTGGTTGAGGCCCAGCGGCGCGCCTCGGCGACTGGGGGAGTCCTGGCGCGTGCCGGAGTCCTCCTGGTCTCACTGCTCGTCGTGAGATACCTCGGGGTCCACGTCCTGTTCTGGGCGGCCTTCTCGCTGTCGGTACTCAGTGTCGCCGTCGTGCTTCTGCGTCTGCCGCGCGAGCTCAAGGTCTAGGGGAGTGGCACGCAGGACGTCTCTGAGGACCGCGCCCTGAGCATCTGACTTCGGACCTATGATTTGTCAGGACAAATGTCGTATGGTGGGGGTGTGGCCGCAAGGAGCCACTCGGCGGCCCGACGTCGCCGATTCCTGACAGAGAGGCACCTGAGCATGACGAGCAACGAGGCAGTCCAGGCCTCAGAGACAACCGCGTCCATTCCCGAGACCATTCCTGAAACCATGAAGGCGGCGGTCCTGCGGGACCATGAGGTCGGCCTGCAGATCGAGACCCTGCGCACCCCCCGCCCCAAGAGCGGTGAGGTCCTCATCAAGGTGGCCGCCTGCGGATTGTGCCACTCCGACCTCCACGTCATCGGCGGCGCCATCGCCTTCCCGCTGCCGGCGGTGCTCGGCCACGAGGTCTCCGGCACCATCGTGGAGCTCGGCCCCGGCAACGAGCACACCGGCCTGACGATCGGGCAGAAGGTGGCCGGCGGCTTCCTCATGCCCTGCGGCCAGTGCGACGCCTGCGCCTCGGGGCGCGACGAGCTGTGCGGCCCCTTCTTCGACCTCAACCGCCTCAAGGGCGTCCTCTACGACGGCACCACCCGCCTGGCGACCCCCGACGGAGAGCCGGTGGCCATGTACTCCATGGGCGGCCTGGCCGAGTACGCGGTCGTGCCCTCCACCGCGGTAGCCCCCGTGCCGGACACCATCGACATGGTGCCGGCCGCCATCCTGGGCTGCGCCGCCATGACCGGTTATGGGGCCGTACGCCGCGGCGCCGACCTGCGCTACGGGGAGACCGTCGCCGTGGTCGCCACCGGCGGCGTGGGCACCAACATCGTCCAGATCGCCCGGGCCTTCGGCGCCAGCCAGGTCATCGCCATTGACGTTGATGACGAGAAGCTGGCCCCCATGCTCGACTACGGGGCTACGGCCGTGGTCAACTCCGTTACCCAGGATGCCCGTGAGGAGGTCTTCCGGCTCACTGGCGGCAAGGGCGTCGATGTCTCCTTCGAGGCCCTGGGCATCCCCGCCACCTGGACCACCGCCCTGGATGTCCTGTCCGATGGTGGCCGCATGGTGCCGATCGGCCTGGGGGCCGGTGTGCAGACCGCCGGGGTGGAGATCAACCGCACCGTGCGCCGCTCGCAGTCGATTCTCGGCTCCTACGGGGCGCGCACCCGCCAGGACCTGCCGGCTGTCGTCGACCTGGCTGACAAGGGTGTCATCAACTACCGCGATGTCGTCTCGCGCCGCCTACCGCTGGAGGAGGCCGGCGCCGGCTACACCGCGCTGCGCAACCGCGAGATTCAGGGGCGCGCCGTCGTCGATATGTCGCTGTGATCCCAGGCGGTCAAGCCCCGGTCGCCGGGGCTGACAGCCTGCTCTCATCCTCGCGTCTCCTGCTCGGGCCCTGCCGGTCGGAGTGGGAGGCGCGATGCGTGATCCGAGACTGAGGCGGAGGGCGCGTCGTGTCCACATCGGATACAAAGAAGTCTGCGGCTCGATCAGGCCGCTCATGGAACCGCGGAATCATGCGGTTTCTTATCGGTGATGTGAACCTGGATCCCGCCTTTGTGTCCGATATGGACATCTCGGCCGTTCCTGTGCCGCTCGGGAGGGTGGTGTCTGCCTTGTGGGGAGGGGGGCACTAGTGGTGAGCGGAGTCGGTGCGAGACCTGGTTCCGTTTGCGTTGCGGGGAGGGGGATATGAGAAGAGGGGCGCCGCGTGTGCGGTGCCCCTCGGGTTGCCATGGCTGCGCGGGCTTCCTTGGCCGCGCAGCCTCGTTGTTTCTGCGCCCTTGTCGGGCTGGGTCCGGGGCCTGCGTTGCTTGTGATGCGTGGTCCGGATCCGGTGGAGCTTCAGTGAGCTCGTTGGAGTCGTCTACGCTCAGCGGGCCTCGAGGAGGTTGATGCCGGTGTAGATGCCCACGCCCATGGTGATCGCGGCCAGGACGGAGGAGGCGAACATGAGGGTCGGGATGCCGGTGACGGCGCCGACGACCGACATGACCATGACGGCGAACATGACGGCGATCATGGCGACGGCGAAGGTGAGGCGGTTGGCGTCGGTCTGCGTGCCGGTGGTCGCCTGGGTGGCGGTGGCGGCAGCGGTGGTCTCGACGGTCTGGGTGGGGTGCTCGGTGATGGTGGCGGTCATGTGAGCGTTCCTCTCGGTGTGTGTCGAGCAGGTCCGCCTGACCATGAGTCGTGCGTCCCTGCACGACTGTGTGCAGCCCGTGGGCCGGACGGAGGTTTCTCCGTCACGTAGAACTCTAGGAACGCTCCATCCGATTGTCTAGACAAAGGACCGTGACGTGCGTTGCGTCGGTAGTTCATGGATCACAGGACGTCGTAGGGAGATGGGGTGATCGCTCTTGGAGGGGCGTGCCCGATTGTGGCGTCATTGAGGGGAATCCTGGTCTCAGAGGAACATTGAGGGGACCGGCGTCTCGGTGGTTTTGATACGGAGACGTGACGTGTGTGGCAGGAGTACGACGTCAACCACTGGTCTAGTCATTCTGTGATGGCGGGCAACGCTGAGAGGTGGCGTCGTCGCCGGCCGGCAGGGCGGAAGGCGGCCGGTTGCCGCCCCGGCTATTCTGTCCCGGTGACGACCAGCCAGACTTCTTCCAGCGCCGTCGGCCCTGTCCTCGTGGTGGACTTCGGTGCCCAGTACGCCCAGCTCATCGCCCGCCGCGTGCGCGAGGCCGGTGTCTACTCCGAGATCGTGCCCCACTCCATGGATGCCGCCGCCATGCTGGACAAGCAGCCGTCGGCCATCATCCTCTCCGGCGGCCCGTCCTCGGTCTACGCCGACGGCGCCCCCTCCGTTGACCCGGCCCTCTTCGACGCCGGAGTGCCGGTCCTGGGGATCTGCTACGGATTCCAGGCCATGGCTCAGGCCCTGGGCGGAACGGTCGGACGCACCGGCACCCGCGAGTACGGGCACACCCCCGCCCGCGTGGAGGAGGGCTCCTGCCTGTTCGACGGCACCCCGGACGACCAGGTGGTGTGGATGAGTCACGGTGACGCGGTCCAGGCCGCCCCCGAGGGCTTCACCGTCACCGCCTCCACCTCCCAGACGCCGGTGGCCGCCTTCGAGAACCCGGGCCGCCGCCTCTACGGGCTGCAGTGGCACCCCGAGGTCCTCCACTCCGAGCACGGACAGGCCGCCCTGGTCAACTTCCTGCACAAGGAGGCGGGGCTGCCGGCCACCTGGACACCGGACAACATCATCGACGAGCAGGTGGCCCGCATCCGCGAGCAGGTGGGCGACGCCCACGTCATCTGTGGCCTCAGCGGGGGGAGTGGACTCCTCCGTGGCCGCCGCCCTCGTCCACCGCGCCATCGGCGACCAGCTCACCTGCATCTTCGTCGACCACGGCCTGCTGCGCGCCGGTGAGCGCGAGCAGGTCGAGCACGACTACGCCGAGGGGATGGGCATCCGCGTCATCACGGTCGACGAGACCGAGCGCTTCCTGAGCGCCCTGGCCGGCATCACCGAGCCGGAGGCCAAGCGCAAGATCATCGGCCGGGAGTTCATCCGCTCCTTCGAGGCCGCCCAGCGCCGGGTCATCGAGGCCGTGGGCGCCGAGGGCGGCGAGATCCGCTTCCTGGTCCAGGGGACCCTGTATCCCGACGTCGTCGAGTCCGGTGGGGGAGAGGGTGCCGCCAACATCAAGAGCCACCACAACGTGGGTGGCCTGCCCGAGGACCTCGACTTCGAGCTCATCGAGCCGCTGCGCGAGCTGTTCAAGGACGAGGTGCGTGCCATCGGCCGTGAGCTGGGCGTGCCGGAGAAGATCGTCGCCCGTCAGCCCTTCCCCGGGCCGGGGCTGGGCATCCGCGTCATCGGCGAGGTGACGGCCGAGAACCTGCGTGTGCTACGGGCCGCCGACGCCATCGCCCGCGAGGAGCTCACCGCCGCCGGGCTCGACGAGGAGATCTGGCAGTGCCCGGTGGTGCTGCTGGCCGACGTGCGCTCCGTGGGGGTGCAGGGCGACGGGCGCACCTACGGCCACCCCATCGTTCTGCGGCCGGTCAGCAGCGAGGACGCCATGACCGCGGACTGGACCCGCCTGCCCTACGACGTCCTGGCACGCATCTCCAACCGGATTACCAACTCCGTGCCGGAGGTCAACCGAGTGGTGCTCGACTGCACGAGCAAGCCCCGGGCACCATCGAGTGGGAGTGACGGGCGAGTCGGAGCGATAGCCCGCTGCCTGCAAGGCCCCGCCGGTGCCACGCGCCGGCGGGGCCTTTGCCGTGCTCGTGGTGAGCGCGATCCGACGTGCCTACTGGCCCGGGTGGGGCGGGGTCGGCTGCTGGGCGGGGCGGTGGGCTGGCATGCCCATCGAGGACTGCGATTGTCGTCGAGGATGTACGTATCCTCCAGATCACTGGGATTCCCCCACCGTAGTCTGGAGGAAAAGTCAGTCCTCGTGCAGGAAGGACGTTCCCGATCCGATGCGGCCTGGATTCTGGGGTGGAGAGTAAGTGAGTTACGGAGAGGGAGGGGTGTTCCTCGAGGAGGTTAGAAAGAACTTGGTGAAATCACTGGTAGGTCGATAAAGCATGCGACTTTCGTGCGCAGAAGGAGACAAAAGTAGAGGTTATTTGATGGGTTGAATGATATTGAATCCCACCTCTTCCGGGGAGTGATAACAGTGCTGCGATCGCACCGATAAAGCTCGTCAATGGAGGTATGGAAGTGTCTGCCCCAGCAGGTTGGTATGACGACGGATCGGGCCAGCGGCGATGGTGGGATGGTCGCGCGTGGGGTGTCTATGCGCAGGACGTCTCCTCCGTCCCGGGGGACCCTGGTGCGGCGGGTTATGGGTCGGTGGCCGGGTCGGTCGGACGGCCTGCGAAGGAGCCTGGAATACTCGATGCCCTGGGTCAGGCTGTCAAGAATGCGGCGGTTGAACAAAAGAGTCTGGCGATCGGAGCGCTGACTGCTGGCGTGAGGGCGCGCCGGGAGCGTGAGGAGCGGGAGCGTGAAGAGCGTCTTCGGCAAGCCGAGTGCGCTCGGATAGCTGGAAGGCGAGTGACGGGCGGCAGGTTTGGGGATTCGGAGGTTGAGATCTACGAGAACGGATATGTGCGCGTAGCTGGATCCAGTGAGGGTGGGCACTCGTGTCAGATGGACGAATCGACTCCTTATGAGAATCTGATCTCCATATCGTTCGAGCGTCCTGATGGTGGCAGTTCTGGGGCGGTTGGGTCGGCGGGTGCGTCTTCGGTTGCGACAGCTGGCACCGCGGTCAAGGTGGTGTCGATGATCGCCAAGCGTAATCCCGCGGTCATGGCTTTATCTGCTGCTGGTGTTGCGGCTGCTGGTGCTGGGGCGGTCGCTAAGGTCATGTCAGCGAAGGCTGTTCTGACTATTACCACTGACCAGAGAGTTCATGTGCTGACGAATCAGGCGAAGCATCCGACAACGGGCATCCCCATGCCCCGAAAAGATCATGAGAGTGTTGGTGCTGTCCTGGAGCAAACAGGTAACTCGGTGCTGACCGCCCTGGGGCGTGGGCCTGTGATGTCGAACGCTCCCGCTCTTCCGTCAGGTCAGGTCGAGGTTTCTCAGGGGATGAGTTCTCCTGGCCTATCTACTGAAGATGTCGCGAAACGTCTACGTGAGTTGGCTGAGCTACGTAAGGAAGGAATTCTGGATGATGCCGACTTCGCCATTGCCAAGCGTCAGCTATTGGAGAAGCTCTAGCGCTGTCGTTGTACACCGTCGTCGGCCAATGCGTAGAACGGTCTCCTTACAGTAGGCCGAGTCTGCCCGTCGAGGACTGTGATTCCCGCCGAGGACGTCCTTCTCCCTCAGATCACTGGGATTCCCCCGCAGCGGTCTGGAGGAGAAGTCAGTCCTCGTACAGGAAGTACGTCCCCGATCCGGTGAGGTGTTGTGCAGGCTGCGTGACGTTGGGGCCGGTCACCAGGTGGTGACCGGCCCCAAGGTCGTGTTGGCGAGTGCTCCGCGCCCCTGCGTCCTACAGGGCCGACCGGGCCCGGGCTCGCCCCACGGCCACGGCGACGGAGAAGACCGCGATGGCGAACAGGGCGCAGATCCCGCAGTCCACCAGCAGGGTCCCAATGACGGCGGCGGACATGGAGGTCGCCTCGTGCGCTCCGGAGATCGCTCGGTCCGCCCAGTATCCGGGAGTGAGCCTCGCGACCCGGGCGAGGGCGTCGGGCAACCCCTCGATGGGCACCCACGCCCCACCCAGGAAGGACAGGGCCATGCCGCCGATGTTGGCGACCGCGTTGGCCGCGTGCTGTCCCAGACCGATCTGCCCCATGAGGAATCCGATCGAGACCGCCACGAGCGTGTAGCTGCCCACAGCCGCAGCGACCACCCCCAGCAGCGGAGCCGACGTCGCCACGCTGCCCAGGCCGAAGACCGCCACTCCCAGCCCGAAGACCCACAGCCACCCGACGAGCCCCACCACGAGGCACGCGCCCAGCAGCCCAAGGCTGCGGGAAGTGCCGCTGACCGGGGTGGCCTCAAGGCGTGCGCGCACCGCCCGGCGCCCCAGCGCCGCCATCAGCGTGGAGATCGTGACGACCGCGAAGGCCATGAGCGGGTAGAAGGAGAACCTGGCGTAGGTGACGAAGCTGTGGGACAGAGGCGTGGCGTCCGGGGTGATCCGTTTCGCGGGGGCGGAGTGGTTCATCGTCTCCTTGGCAAGTGCCACGGCCCGGGCCGGGTCATCCGTGGTGGTCGACAGGTAGTCGCTGACCTGCCCCACGTAGGAGTCGGTGCGCACATTCATAAGCGCGCCGGACGCCGACTCGTACCCGATGACCGTGTCCATGCGGGGCGGCTCGGTGCCCTCGCGAGCCGCCTGCTTCAGCCTCTGCCCGTAACCGGCGGGAATGATGAGGATGTAGCTGATGCGGTTCTGCGCGGTGGCGTCCTGGAGGGCCCGCCTGGAGTCCTCAAGCGGCTGAGCCTCGCCGACGGACTCGACATAGCCCTTGACCCCGCGGGAGATCGTGGAGCCGTCGCGGTCGATGACGGCCACACTCGCCGTGGCGACCGTGACCTCATCTGAGCTGTCCTCGGACTTGGCCATCCCGGTGAACAGACCGAACAGGCTCAGCACCACCAGGTAGATGAGGATGTACAGCCGGTGAGCGGCCACAACTCTCACACATGTCTTAAAGGTGCTCATGGGTCATCCTCCTGGCGCGGATCAGGGCGATGGTCAGGAACAGGCACGTCATGCCCAGCAGGACTGCGCAGCTGCGGGCGAAGGGCGCCAGAGAGTCGTAGTACAGGAGCCCGTAGAAGCAGCGGGCCGTCTGCCACAGCGGATTGGCCTGCGCCAGCAGCGGTGCGTGCTGCTCGATGGAGCTGGCCAGGGACTGGGATGCGGGCCCGTACAGGCCGGTGAACAGTGACAGCAGGGATGTGAAGCCGGAGATCATCCCGATCTCCAGGCGGGCCAGCGTCCCCAGGGCGGCGCCCACCGCGCTCGCCATGAGGCTGCACACCCCGATCGCCACGAGGCACAGCAGCACATGGGGCCCGAAGTCCACACCCACGACCGAGGCCATGAAGGCGAAAGCGAGGAGCAGGCAGACGAACACGCACACCCAGGAGGCCGCGAGCGTGGCCGTCAGGACCTTCCAGCGGGGCAGACCCGCCAAGGTCTGCCGGGCGCCCACCGGCGAGACAGCCATAGTCCCCTTCACAGCCACCATGGCCACGGTCGTCCCCATGCCGCAGGCGAAGGCCAGCAGCGCGAAGTAGTAGGGGGTCTGCGGCTTGACCGGGGAGGGCGTCACCGAGATCGAGCGGGTGAAGGCCTGATCGGTCTCCAGCGCGGCCAGCTTCTCGGGAGCCGCCCCCGCCTTGGCCAGGGCTACGTACTCGGCCCGCCTCTGGAGGTAGGAGTCCATGACCACTCGCAGCACCCGAGTCGTCTCGGCCTCGTTGCCCCTGCTGAGTCACGTGCAGCACGGGCTGGTCGCCCTCGACGGCGAGGTACCCGTTGGTCTCTCCCCGCTTCGCGGCGGTCTCGGCCTGCGCGACCGTGGAGTGGGTGACCTTCGTGATGAGGTGATGATCGGCGTCGTCGGCGGAGATGCGCTCCACGACGGCGTCCAGCCCCGGAGCGGTCCGGTAGGCCTCGTCCTGGACGACGCCGAAGCTCATGGGGGTGGCCTCGTAGACCTTGTCCAGGTTGGAGAACATCGCCATGAAGATGAGGGACAGGACGACGGGGAAGCCGAGCGTCCACACGAGCAGGACCCGGTCTCGCAAGAGCCTGAGTACTTGATACAGGAAGACGGTCAACATCTCAGGCCGCCTCGTCTCGCAGGGCCCGCCCGGTGATCTCCAGGAAGACGTCGTTGAGGGTCGGGGGCTCGGAGGTCACCCGGCCGCAGGTCGCCCCCGCGGCATCCAGCGCCCTCATGACATCGGTGAGGTTGTGAGCCCCGGGGGAGCACTCGATGAGCACCTCACCGTCCAGGTAGGCGGCCGTGCGCACATGCTCCAGGCGGCGCAGGCCCTCCAGGGCCTCCTCGCCCAGCGGGGCGGGGTCGACGACCTCCACCCGGATGCGCTCACCGGTGCCGATCATGGCCTTGAGCTCGTCGGAGGTACCGGAGGCCACCTGACGGCCGCGGTCCATAATGACGATCCGGTCGCACAGCTGCTCCACCTCCTCCATGTAGTGGCTCGTGTAGATGACGGTGGCACCGCGCTCGTTGAGACGCTTGATGCCCTCGAGAATGGCGCCCCGGCTCTGCGGGTCGACGGCGACTGTGGGCTCATCGAGGAAGATGAGGTCGGGGCCGTGGGCGATGCCGCAGGCGATGTTGAGGCGGCGCAGCAGGCCGCCGGAGAGCTTCTTGGGCTTGAACCTCACGAACTTCTCCAGACCGACGAAGGCGATCGCCTCGGCCACCAGGCGGCGCCTCTCGGCGCGATCGCGCACGTAGAGGGCGCAGAAGGCGTTGACGTTCTCCGCCACCGTGAGCTCATCGAAGACGGCGACATCCTGAGGCACCACGCCGATGCGACGCTTGAGACCGTAGGAGGTGGGCGTCATCGGCTCACCGAAGACGCGGATCGAGCCCTTGTCGTAGGTGAGTAGCTGAAGGATGCAGCTGATCGTCGTCGTCTTGCCCGAGCCGTTGGGGCCGAGCAGCCCCAGCACCTGACCGCGCGGGATCGCCAGAGACAGTCCGTCCACCGCGACCAGCTCCCCATAGCGCTTGACCAGGGAGTCGACCTCCACCGCCAGGCCCGCCTCGTGGCTCTCATCCTCGCCGTCCATCTCGGCTCCTTCCTTTGTTCCGCCGGTGGTCCCCGGCTCATGGCATCCATGGTCGCGGGGCGCGGTGGCGCTCAGAAGTGCCTGTTGTCATGACTGCGGCCGGCCCCCATGACTTCTGTCATGAGATGCCGGAACGAGTTCCCTAACGGCATGCCGGGCCCACGAGCGCCGGCCACCGACCGATAATCGAGGGGTGAAGGTTCTGGCCGACAAAGGCGTGCTGCTGTGCGGTTGCCTCCTGCTGGTCCTGCTCGTGGGGCAGGCGGGGACGGCCGCCGTGATCTGGCTGATCGCGGCCGTGACCATCGCCGGCCTGAGCATGAGCACCGACCAGCGACAGTGGGGGATCGCCGCGCCGGCCGCCTACCTCCTGGTGGGAGCCCTCTCAACGGACTCCGTGACCGGGGCGCCGCTGGTCGTCTACGTCCTGGCCCGTCTCGGTGCGCTCACGACCCGGCGTGCGCGAATGACGGCGGTAGCCGCCTGCATTCCCTTCGTGGCCGCCGTTGCCGCCCGGGTTCGGGACACTCCCGTGCTGGCCCTCGCTCTGGCGGTCTGCGCTCTCGCGGCCCTCCTCGCGCTGCGCACCGTCCAGGAGGAGGTGGTGCGAAGGAGCCTGCACGTGGTGCGCGACGACCTGCGCGAGAAGGTCCTCACCCTGCAGGACACGAACGCCCAGCTGCTCCAGGCCCAGGACTACGAGCTGCGCGCCGCCGCCCTGGCCGAACGCACCCGCATCGCCCGCGAGATCCACGACGGCGTCGGCCACCTCCTGACCCGCCTCCTGCTGCAGGTCAAGGCCCTCCAGGTCGTCCACCGCGAGGAGCCCGGCGTCGTCGCCGACCTCACTACCCTGGACGGTGGCCTGGATGAGGCCCTCGACTCCATGCGCCGCTCCGTCCACGCCCTGTCCGACGACGGCGAGGAGCTGGCCACCTCCCTCAACATGCTGGGCTCGCGCTGCGGCATCGACTCGGTACGTGTGGACTGCTCCACCGAGGCCGAGCCGCCGGCAGTGGTGGCGCGCTGCGTCGTCGCCGTGGTGCGCGAGGCCCTGACCAACGCCGCCCGCCACGGTGGGGCCCGCTCGGCCCGCGTGGCCGTCACCGACTACCCTGCGTTCTGGCAGGTGACCGTTGACAATGACGGCATCGTCCCCGCCGAGGGGGAGCCGGCCGCCGTTGGCCGCGGCGGCTCGGGCCTGGGCCTGCGCTCCATGACGGAGCGGGTCGAGGCCCTGGGTGGCCGGGTGCGCATCACCCCGCGGCCACGGTTCACGGTCTTCGTCACGATCCCCAAGGACGGACAAGGGAAAGAAGGAACATCATGAGGGTCCTCATCGTCGACGACGACGCGCTCGTCGCCCAGTCCCTGTCCACGATCCTGTCGGTCGAGGATGACGTCGAGGTCGTCGGTCTGGGCTGCTCGGGACCCGAGGCCACCGAGCGCTACCGGGAGCTGACCCCCGACATCCTCCTCATGGACATCCAGATGCCCGGCGGGGACGGGCTCAGTGCGGCCGAGCGGATTCTGGCCGAGGACGCCGGGGCGCGCATCGTCTTCCTGACCACCTTCTCCGACGACGAGTACATCGTGCGAGCCCTCAAGATGGGGGCGCGTGGCTACCTCATCAAGCAGGACGTCGCTCAGGTCGCCCCGGCGCTGCGCTCCGTCATGGCCGGGGTCTGCGTCCTGGAGGGAGAGGTGCTCGAGCGCAGCACCACCATGGGTCTTGGCGGGCGTACCGGAGGGCGGGGACCGGCCGAGGAGGGTCCGGGAGCTCCGCCAGGACCTGCGGAGCACGGCTTTTGCGGCCCTGACCGACCGCGAGTACGAGGTCGTCGAGGCCGTGGCCGAGGGGCTGGACAACGCCGAGGCCGCGGCGCGGCTGTTCATGAGTGAGGGCACGGTGCGCAACCACATCAGCGCGATTCTGGCCGCTCGGCCTGCGTAACCGCACCCAGGTCGCGGTCATGTACTACCGCTCCGCACAGGCCGGGTGATCCTGGCGCAGCCGTACCCCAGCGTGACACATCGTGTTACCCTCGATGGGAGACGAGGAGGAAGCGATGTCGACCGCTATGGAGAATCTCAACGTCAAGATCGATGCCGAGGACAAGCGTCTGTTCGTTGAGCCTTTGCTCGCCAGATGGGAACGACTCCGTCCAATGCTGTACGCATGTTCGTCCGTGCGTTCAATGACTTCAAGGGTTTCCCTTTCGACACCTCACGTCCCTATGGCATGACTGCCGAGGCACAACGGGCTTACGAGGAGGCCGATGCGGCGATCGCCGCAGGAACGGCCAAGCGTTACCGGACCGTAGCTGACCTGCGCAACGACCTGGGCCTGTGATGCTCCAGATCGTCATCTCGAACAAGTGCAAGAAGGACCTCAAGCGGGCTAAGAAGCGCGGTCTCGACCTGGATGAGTTCTTCGCCGTCGTCGACATGCTTCAACGTCAAGAGGCGTTGCCCGCTCGCTACCGCGACCATGCGCTCACGGCGGACCGAGCAGGTTTGAGGGACTGCCACATCCGGCCCGACTGGGTGCTGATCTATGAGGTTCGAGAGGCGGAGCTCGTGTTGCTCCTGGTGGAAACCGGCAGTCATTCCGATCTTCGAATGTGAATGGTATGAACAATCAATCGTGGCCAAGTGAGTGTTTGTAAAATCATGCGCAGACTGATCTGCTCCAGCTGAGAGCGGTGCCCACCACTCGGGTGCACACCGCGTCTGACGACTTCAGACGCCTTCGATGCCTCTGTTTGAGCGCGGTTGATGGTGATAGTATCAATATGAGCGGTCGGTGTGGTCGCAATCTGTGAAAGTAGGAATCTGTGGGAGCGCTCGCTTTAATTCTGTTCGTTTTGGTGATTATTCCCATGCTGCTGTGGAGCGTCATAGATCCTCGAGGCGTGTGGGAGGTGACGTCCTCCTGGCAGTTCCGAAACCCTGAGGCTAATGAGCCGTCCGATAGTGCCTTCGCGGTGCAGCGGTTCTTTGCCTTCATCAGTCTTCTGGTGATTGTGGGTGGTGCATTCTTTTTTGTGTCGGCATCGCACAGGAATGCGAGCGCCCGTGCGACTGATGATGCGAGTGTTCGTGAAGCTGATAGTGCCAATCCTTATGTGTACCCAAACATTTATTCGTCGAGTGATGGTGAGGGTAGTGATGGATATGCTGAGACGACCGTGACTCCGTCTCCGGTTGATCCTTTCCCGTCAGCTTCTACGACTGCCGTGGGATCTGGGGAGCCGGTTGTCCTTTTCAAGCCGGTTCTCGAGGGTGCGGCCGGTGAGCAGAAATCGGACTCCTCGGTCAGCATCGGCGTCGACGCCTTCTATTACTCTTGGCTGCCCGGTGACCATCCGAGTGCCTTCGCTGCGGCAAGCGTCGTCGACTCCAAGGTCGCCTTGGGGACACTCGATCCCGCCCAAGCGACCACGGCCAGTGGTGGAGAATCGGCGCTGGGTGAGGGGGCTGCGATTATTGTCCGGATGACAAAGGCGGTGTGCGCCGTCACGTCGGTATCGGTCGAAGAGTATGAGAAGGGCATTCAGATCGCTGTCTATGGGGTCACTGATCCGGCCCGCTGCGGGCAGACAACCGAGGGTGCTTACGTCGCCATCCCGCTCACCGATGAGCAGGTGGCGAAGGCGCGCAGCTGCGAGGCTCCCGCCTACCATCCTCTGGACGACTCCGAGCTGAAGTACGGGGGGCAGAGTTCCTCCAAGGGGAAGTACAGCCCGACCATCTTCCAGGCTCGTAGCCGTGCCAAGCTCTCCGAGGTATGGCAGTCAGAGGAGACAGACCGCCAGCTGACGCCTCATGTGCTTCTGCCTCGCAGTGCCGGCTAAGGAATGCCGGCTGGTCAGGCGAGCTCGCCGGTGATGAGGCGGACGAGGTCTCGGCGTGCCCGGCGTCCCTCCGGGGTGGGGAACATCGGGTAGACGTGGTTGAGGTTCTCGCCGACGTGCAGCGTCGAGTCCACCCCGGCCTCCAGGAGCTTGGCGTGGAAGAGCGCATTGTCCGGCAGGAGGATCTCCCGGGTCCCCACGAAGGTCGTCACCTTCTTCAGGCCCGACAGGTCACCGTAGATGGGGGAGAGGTGCCAGTCGGTCGGCGGGGTGCTGCCCGCCCAGGAACGGCCGATCTCGGCGAGGGGCTCGGGAGCCATGAGCGGGTCGGCGTCTACGTAGTCGGCGATATCCGGGTTGGTGTTGGTGATGTCGACCCAGGGCGAGATGAGTGCGAGCTCATCGGGCTGGGCGTCACCGGCCTCGGCCAGGGACAGGGCGATGACCGCCGCCAGGCCCCCACCTGCGCTGTCTCCCATGAGGATGATCCGCTTACCTGGGCTCTCCGCCGCCGTGCGCCGATAGAGGTCCAGCACCAGCCGGTGCGCCTCGGACCAGGTGTGGTGGGGCGTCAGCGGGTAGAGCGGCATGACGACGTCGGCCCCCGTCCTGCGGGCCAGGTGATCGACCAGCCAGGCGTGCGCCGAGACCGCCGTGGAGATGTAGCCGCCGCCGTGCAGTAGACGATGACCGCGCTCGACGGCGTCCGCTGGCGGACGTGATAGACGGGCATGCCGGAGTCCTCGCTCCGCTCCAGGTCGTAGAAGAAGCGACCCCAGGCCGGGAAGGTGACGGTGCGGGCCGGCTTGGGGCGGTCGGCCAGACGCGCGATCCGCTCGGTCATCGGAATGCGGGCCGCCAGTGTCTTGACCGGCCGAACGCCGTACTCCGCCAGGCTCGCCGCGGCCGAGCGGCCATATCGCTTGCGGGAGTAAAGGCTGAAGGCCCCCACCGTCAGGCCCACACTGGCCACGCCGACGGCGATCCTGCTCCCGCTGAGTCTCCTGGGTGCCTTCATGATTCCTCCATTTCGCAGGGCCTCGAACGCGGTCCGAAGAGTTTTCCGGATCCGGGGGCATGTCTCGGCTATCGTAGGCATCTGAAGCCCGCGGCGGCGGGGTGGAACTGTTCACTCAAGAAGAAGCGAGTATGGCAATTTCTCTTATTCTGTCGGCTTTGTTGATGGGTGGACTCGGACTGTTCCTCATGCTGTCCGATCCGGAGGCACTGTGGTGGTCGACTGAAGCATGGAGATACCGCGACCCCGAGGCCAATGAGCCCTCGGAGAGACAGTACGCTGCGAATCGTGGAGTGGGCTGCTTCATGGTGGTGCTCGCGCTGATCCTGGTGGCCCTTCCCCTTCCTTCCTGCACGTCACTCCGTATCGGATGCCGAGACGACGTCCGCTGATTCTGCTGGCCACTGCATGCCCTATGCGTACGGTTGCGATAGTGGTGACGCCTCCCCATCTCCTCGTCCTACTGCTTCGGGGGAGACCGTGGATCCCTTCTCCTCGGCTGCGGCGAGCCCGGTCGCCGGCGGAGAGCCCGTCACGCTCTTCACCCCAGTGGTTGAGGGTGAGGTCCAGCGCGATCAGTCGGACTCCTCGAAGCAAATCGGAGTCAAGCCGGTCTACTACCCGTGGACTGCGAGTGATCAGCCCGCGGCCTTTGCCTCCGCCGCGGTCATCGACTCCAAGGTTGCGCTGGCGACTCTCGATCCGGCGCAGGCCACAACTGAAGGTGCAGGGGGCAGCGTGCTGGGGGAGAGGACCTACATCGTGGTCCAGCTCAGCCAGCCTGCCTGCGCGATCACCTCGGCCAGCGCCTCCCTGTCAGACGATCAGACCCGCATCTCGATCTCGGTCTACGGGATATCCGACCTCAGCCGCTGCGGACAGCCGACTGAGGGTGCTTACGTCGCCATTCCTCTCAGTGATGAGTTGGTCCAGGCGGCACGGAACTACCAGGCGCCTGTGTACCATCCGCTGGCGCCGACGACGTCTCCATCCGGAGCCTCCGAGCACACACCGGACCCGACTCCTGGAAACGCCTGGTCAAGCACGTCCTACGACGGCGACTATATGCCGACTATTTTCCGATCCAACAGGCGGGGAAAGTTCACCGAGACGTGGAAGGACCCCGTCACTGACGCTGATATTGATCGCAATACGCTCGTCCCCTGGGTCGCCCCCAGCTCATCATGAGCCGTACTGTGGACATCTTGAGGCTTATTCACAGCATCCGCCGAAGGTGCTGTGAACTGCGCAGATGCCGACGTCGGCTAGTCCTGTGAATAAGCCTCCTTGTCGCAACACGTCATGAAGTAGGTGCGTATGGAAACTCATGAGACCGACCATCTCGCCGCCGTCCGCGCTCTCGCCCCCGAGTGCATGGTGCTGCTGCGCTCCAATGGCGCCTTCCCCTTGACTGAGCCGGGCGAGATCGCCCTGTTCGGCTCCGGTGCGCGACACACCATCAAGGGCGGAACCGGCAGCGGAGACGTCAACTCCCGCCACGTCACCACCATCGAGGAGGGGCTGGAGGCGGCCGGCTTCACCATCGTCACCCGGCCCTGGCTGGAGGCCTACGACCGTATCCGTCTCCGGGCCCACCAGGACTTCATTGTCGGTATCAGGGCCGAGGCCGCCAAGCGCGGCGTCCCCGCCATCATGGTCGGCATGGGCTCGGTCATGCCCGAGCCGGAGTACACGATCCCCCTCGATGTCCAGGCCGGCACCGACCCGCACGCAGCCGTCTACATCCTGTCCCGAACCTCCGGGGAAGGCAGCGACCGCACCCCCGAGGCGGGAGACCTCAGACTCACCGACACCGAGATCCGCGACATTCTCGACCTCAACGGGCGGGTGGGGTCTGGTGGTGGATGCACCACTCGTGGAGGGGTGTTTTGTGTCTGGTACTGGGGTTGGTCAGGATGTGCGTCGTGATGCGGTGGCGCGTGGTGGCTGGTGAGTCGGCCTCGGCGGTGGGTCGGGTTCTGGGGGTACCGGCGTGGGACGGTGAGCCGGTGGTGCCAGGCGGCGGGGTGGAGCCGGTGCGTGGCTCCAAGGGCGGCACGCTCGAGGCTGACCAGGCCAGACGCGCCAAGGTCGTTCAGGCCGTCCTGGCCGGAGCGTCCCTGACCCGGGCGGGAGCCGAGGCCGGGGTGAGTCGGGACACCGCCAGGCGGTACTGGCACGATCAGGCCATGGAGGACGCAGCAACAGCATCAGGACGCTCGTCGGGGCGCTCGTCGGGGCGGCGGGGGCGTGAGGGCTGGTCGGCGTCGGCCTGCGCTGGGCGGGTCGGGCGCGGGCAGCGCGTCAGCGACGCCGAACGGGTCCTGATCGCTCAGGGCCGGGCCCGTGGGGAGTCGGCCGCCGCCATCGCCCGCGCCCTGGGGCGGTGCCGTCAGACCGTCTGGCGGGAGATCACCCGCAACACCGACCCTGACGGGGTCTACCGGGCCCCGGGGGCCTCAGCTGCGGCCCAGGAGCGCCTGGCCCGCCCCAAGACCAGGAGGCTCGACGCCGATCCCGTCCTGCGCGCCGAGGTGGTGGCCCTGCTAGAGGACGGGGCCAGCCCCCGCCAGATCAGCGCGCGCCTGCGCTGGGCCCACCCCGACAATGAGTCCATGCGCATATCCCACGAGCAGATCTACCAGGCCCTCTACGTCCAGGGCGCCGGGAGCCTGCGCCAGCAGCTGCGGGTGGACAAGGCCCTGCGCTCAGGACGCACCCGGCGCCTGCCCCGCTCGCCACTGGCCGGCCTGTCCCGCAGATCCAACCGTCCCTGGATCGAGGGGGCCCAGATCAGTGTGCGCCCGCCCCAGGCCGCCGACCGGGCCGTACCGGGTCACTGGGAGGGCGACCTGGTCATCGGCGCCGGCGGGCGCAGCGCCCTGATCACCCTGGTGGAGCGCACCAGCCGCTTCGTGCTCATACACCGCCTGGGCGCCGGCCACGACTCCCAGACCGTCACCACCGCCTTGCAGACCATGGTCGCTGACCTGCCCCGAGCCGTAAGGGCCTCGATCACCTGGGACCAGGGAAGCGAGATGGCCCGGCACGCCGACTTCACCGCCGCCACCGACATCCCGGTCTACTTCGCCGACCCCCACAGCCCCTGGCAGCGCCCCACCAACGAGAACACCAACCGCCTGATCCGCGAGTACCTCCCCAAAGGCACCAGCTTCACCGATGTCACCGACACCCAGGTCCAAGCCATCCAGGACCGCCTCAACCGCCGACCCCGCATCGTCTTGAACGGACAGACCCCAACTGAGAAACTCAACGACATCATCAACGGTGCAAACACCACCTGACCCCACCGCGCTTCGAGCGGTTCCTCCTCGTGCTCAACGTGGGCGGCGTCGTCGACCTCAGCCCGCTGGGCGACGTTGCCAACATCCTGCTGCTCTCCCAGCTCGGCGCGACCGTCGGCGACGCCTTCGCCGACGTCCTCCTGGGGCGGACCTACCCCTCCGGAAAGCTCGCCACCACCTGGGCCGCCTGGGACGAGGACGACCAGATCGGCGACTTCGGCGACCCGGACGACACTCACTACCGCGAGGGCGTCTACGTCGGCTACCGCTTCTACGACTCGACCGGCAAGGAGCCGCTCTTCCCCTTCGGATTCGGCCTGGGCTACACGACCTTCGACGTCCAGATCCGCCAGGTGAGCCTCGACGGCGCCCGCGTGAGCATCGACATCGATGTCACCAATACCGGCGGCTACCTGGGCAAGGAGGCCATCCAGGTCTACGCCAGTGTGCCTGCCGGACGCCTCGACCAGCCGCTCCAGGCGCTGGCCGGCTTCACGAAGACCGACGAGATCACCCCCGGCGCCACGGCACGGATCACCGTCGACGTCGATCTGACCGACCTGGCCTCCTACGACGAGGCCGCCCGTGCCACGGTCCTGGAGGCCGGGCGCTACATGCTGCGGGCGGGAACCTCCAGCCGGCAGCTGAGTCCCGTCGCCGTCGTCGAGCTCGCCCAGGACGCAACCGTGCGACACCTCACCGGTGACCTGGGGGAGCCCGGCTTCACCGATTGGAAGCCCGAGGCGCCGGCGGTCCTCGACATCCCGGCCGGCCTGCCGGTGCTCACCGTCGACCCGGCCGACCTGCGCCTGCCGGACCACGCCGAGCCCGATGAGCAGGCAGCGCCGGAGGACGTCAGGCAGGCCCTCACCCTGGCCCGGGGGCTCTCCGACGACGAGCTCATCGACACCGTCTTGGGCGACTACCGCCGCGGCGAGGAGTCTGGCTCCATCGTCGGGGCCGCCTCCACCACCGTCATCGGCGCGGCGGGACAGACCACCACCCGGATCCCCGGCCTGCCCAGCATCATCATGGCCGACGGGCCCGCCGGCCTGCGCCTGGCCCCCACCTACGGCGTCGACGCCGAGGGCCCCTTCTCACTGGGCGACTCCAGCCTGCCCGCCACCTTCCTCGACCTCATGGACGACGCCGGACGTGAGGCCCTCGGCATCGCCGACGAGCCAGAACCCCGCGAACCTGCCGAGATCCGTGAGCAGTACGCCACCGCCATCCCCATCGGCACCGCGCTCGCCCAGTCCTGGAACCCTGCGCTGGCCGAGCAACTCGGCGACGTCGTCGGGGCCGAGATGGAGCGCTTCGGCATTCACCTCTGGCTCGCCCCCGCCTTCAACCTGCACCGCAGCGTCCTGTGCGGACGCAACTTCGAGTACCTCTCCGAGGACCCGCTGCTGGCCGGACGCATCGCCGCCGCCATCACCCACGGGGTCCAGTCCCACCCGGGGCGGGGCGTGACCATCAAACATCTGGCCTGCAACAACCAGGAGACCAATCGCCTCAACTCCAACAGTCGGGTCAGCCCCCGAGCCCTGCGCGACCTCTACCTGCGCGCCTTCGAGATCTGCGTGCGCCAGGCCCGCCCCGCCGCCGTCATGACCTCCTACAACCTCATTAACGGCGTCCACACCTCCGAGTCGGCCCAGCTGCTCGAGGTGATCCTGCGCCGGGAGTGGGGCTTCGACGGACTGGTCATGACCGACTGGGTCGTCGACGGCATGACCCGCAGCGACATGAAGCACCCGCGCGCCACCGCGGCCGCCACCATCAAGGCAGGTAACGAGCTCTTCATGCCCGGAGGCGAGACGGACCGGGAGAACCTCCTGGCGGCCCTGGAACGGGGGAGCGCAGGCCGCGGGCCGGATGGCCGGATCGCGCCGGAAGACGGAGGCGTGAGTCTGACACGGGGCGAGCTCGAGAAGCAGGCTGCCCGCGTTATCCGCGCGGCCTGGAGGATAGCCGCGATCTCGACATCCTGATGCTCGTGCTGTAGAATTAATCGAAGGATTCAGCAGCGGGGGTTGTGATGCCGACGATCAAGCCAGTATCAGATCTGAGGAGCTACACCGACGTTCTTAAGGATGTTGCGGAGGGCTCGCCTGTTTTCCTCACTAAGAATGGTCATGGGAGGTACGTCCTTCTCGATATGAAGGACTATGACCGCATTAAGGCGGGTCGTCGTCTCCTCCGAGAGGTCGAGGCGGGTCGGATTTCTGGTGAGGAGCAAGGGTGGGTTAGTGCTGCAGACGTGCGTGCGCACTTCGTCGCACGGCGGGATTCCGCCCATGAGTGCTGAGATCGTCTACTCCACTGATGCTCTCATTGATCTTGATGAGGCCTGGGATTTCACGGTTGAGACCTCAGGCGACCCGGACTTAGCGTTTCAGCAGGTGGATGCCCTGCTTGAGGCGGTCGAAGGGGCTCGTAGCTTCCCGTTGGCCGGGAGTAGGTTGGATGTTGTTGTTGGCACGCCAACTGACAGTCGCTATGTTGTGGCTGGTCGTCTGCTGGCTGTTTACAGCATTGAAGAGCACTTCATTCGGGTGGATCGGATCTTCGATACTCGGCAGGACTGGGTCTCTGTGCTCGTCCGGCGTGGCTGAGATCCCGTGTTTTGGGAGGACTGCTGGGGCCTGTCGCTGGGGCATTGAACGTGACATGCTCAGCAGGAGCCACCTGCACATCGTAAGGAGCTCTCCATGGCGCTGACACCTCAAGCACGTGAGACCTTCACCAGGCTGTTCGGGGTGGAGCCCCAACCTCACCCCACGGACCCCGAGCTGTTCGACATCCTCCAGAACGGGATCTTCGACGAGGCCTTCTCCACGGGCGTCCTCACCGACGTCGAGCGCGAGCTGCTCACCATCACCGCCCTGACCGCCATGCAGACCCTCCCGCAGCTGCAGGCCCGCGTGGGGGCCGCCCTCAACATCGGAGCCAGCCCGCTCCAGCTGCGCGAGACCATCTACCAGTGCGCCCCTACATCGGTTTCCCCAAGACCCTCAACGCGATCGACATCGCCAACGGGGTCTTCGAGGCCAACGGCATCTCCCTGCCCCTGGAGAATGCCGGCACCGTGGATACCACTGAGCCCAGTGCCCGCGAGCAGGCCGGCGCCGCCATCCAGGCCCCGCTGTACGGCAACGAGGTCAAGGAGGTCTTCTCCGCCCTGCCCAAGCCCTTCGACGAGTTCGTGCCCCACCTGCTGACCTCCTCCGCCTTCGGCGACTTCGCCACCCGCGGCGGCCTCGACGTCGCCCAGCGCGAGCTCATCAGCCTCGTGGCCATCGCCGCCATCGGCGCCACCACCCAGTGCGCCCGCACGTTGCCGGGGCGATCCGGGCCGGTTCCTCCCGCCAGAAGGTGGCCGCCGCCCTGGTCCAGGTCATGCCCTACATCGGCGGCCCCTACGCCCTGTCCGGCCTGGTCCTCGTGGCCCGTTACGACGAGAAGGCTTCCGCAGAGGCCTGCCGCTGACGTTGCGCGTCATTACCCGCCCCGGCGGTCCGTCTACGATGGCCGCCGGGCCGGTTCTCGTTGCCGGCCCCGCACAGCAAGGAGAACACGTGACGACGCAGCCCTACCTCTCACGGCAGGTCACCCTCACCGTCCAGGGGCAGAGGCTCGGGGGACTGGCCTACGTCCCGCGCACGGCGTCGTCGGCCCCCGCACCCCTGGTCATCTGCTGCCACGGCATGGAGGGCTCCCATACCCGCGTCGCTCCCCATGGCCCGGCGCTTCGCCGGGGCCGGGGCCGTGGCCATCTGCTTCGACTTCCGCGGGGGCGGCGGCAGCGCCAGCCAGGGCGAGACCACCGCGATGTCGGCCCTCACCGAGCCTGGCCGACCTCGAAGCCGTCCTCACTGCCGCCTGCGCCTGGCCGGAGGTCGACGCCTCCCGGGTCGCCCTGTTCGGGCTGAGCTTGGGCGGAGCGGTCGCAGCGCTCGCGGCCGCCCGCCACCCGCAGCGGATCACCGCCCTGGCCCTGTGGTATCCGGCCCTGCGGCTGGGGGAGAACCTGCGTGCCGCCTTCCGCACGCCGGCGGCCGTTCCCGAGGAGTTCGACTGGGCGGGCACCCGCCTGGGGCGCGCCTACGCCGTCGACGGCTGGAACCTGGAGGTCGGGGCCGAGCTGGCCACCTACCGCCGCCCCGTCCTCATCGTCCACGGGGACCAGGACCGCGCCGTGCCCATTGAGGTCTCCCGGGCCGCCGTGAGCGCCACCCCTGACGCCGAGCTCGTCACCATCCCCGGCGCCGCCCACGGCTTCGGCGACGCCAACTGGGAGGAGGCCATGCGCCGCACCATCGGCTTCCTGGCCTGGAACGGGGTCCTCGAGGAGGACTGAGAGGAGTGAGCCGCGCGGCGAACAGCGGGAACGGGCGGCGCAGCCCGTTTATCTGACAGCGGTGGTTCCTGAGCCACAGGCGTCGCAGAATTGACCGCGTGAGCGCACACGGGACTGCGGACCTGACCAGTGTCAGTAAGACGATGCTGTTGACCCTCCATGCCAGGGCGGAGCACACGCTCTCCGACCGGCCGCGCTTCACTGACCCCGCCGCGGTCGAGCTCGTCTCCCGGCTCGACTACGACTTCACCATGGCGAGTCAGGACCGGCTCATGGCCGACGGCGTCGTGCTGCGCACTCTCACGCTCGACCCGCTCGTGGCCGGCTACCTGGACACCCACCCCGGCTGCACGGTGGTCAACATCGCCTGTGGGCTCGACACCCGCTTCCAGCGCCTCGACGACGGGCGCGTCACCTGGTACGACCTCGACCTGCCTGACGTCATCGCGCTGCGGCGCCGGCTGCTCGAGGACGGCGAGCGTCACCGCACCATTGCCGCCTCCGCCCTCGACCCCGACTGGCCCGACCAGCTGGGGGAGATGAGCCGCCACGTGCTCGTCATCATCGAAGGACTGAGCATGTACCTCGAGCAGGAGGAGGTGCGCACGCTCCTGGACATCATCGCTGGGCGCCTGCCCGGTGCGACCGTCCTCATCGAGGTCATGCCCCGCCTGTTCCAGAAGTACGGCCGGGAGCGCTCAGTGGAGGACGCGGGGGCGCGCTACACCTACGGCTGCTCCAGCGCCTCGGAGTTTCGCCGCACGGTGGCCCCCGGCTACACGTTGCTCCACGACGTCCCCTTCACCCGCACCATCGCGCGCTACCACCCCCTGCTCGCGCCCCTGACGCGGCTACCGCTGGTGGGCAGACTCTCCGAGCGCATCGTGGTGCTGCGGGCGCCGGCCTGAGCGCTGGATGGACGCTGGTCCGGTGCTGGCCTGGCACTGATCGGCACTGGACCGACACGAGGCCTGGGCGGCCGGTCTCGACGGGGACATCCTGCGCGTGGGGGTGCATTCCCTCCCGGTCGGGGACAGCCTGCGCGTTGGGGTGCACTTTCTTCCGGTCGGGGACATCCTGCGCGTTGGGGGACAGGAATCCGGTCCCCGACGGCGTCGAACGCCCCTGGCCGGACGGAAATGTCCCCGGCCGCGTGGAATGTCCCCGATGGCGCCGGACGCCCGGGCCTGGAGGCGTGCGTCTCCAGGCCGAGAGGCCGACGCCGTGTCCCGCCGTGCTGCTCTATTCCGAGTCGCGGCCGTGCCATTGAGACAGGGCAGCAGTGATCTCCTTGAGTGAGAGCTTCCCAGTGGCGACGTCCATCACCAGCCGGTAGGCGTCGTCGTCGGGAGCCTCGACCCAGTGGCCGTTGATGTCCAGGAAGACCAGCGTGGCCAACCACCCCAGGCGCTTGTTGCCATCCACCAGTGGATGATTGCGGACCAGGGAATCGAGCAGCGCCGCCGCCTTCTCATCGATCGTTGCGTAAGCGTCGTGTCCCCAGAGCATGGTCGCAGGTCGGTGCAGCGCCGAGTCGAGCAGGCCGAGATCCCGGACCGGTCCCACAGCGAGGTCCTCAATGAGTGACAGTGCGTCCTCGAGCGTCAGGTACTCGACCATCTCTGCCCGATCAGCGGCCGAGGCGTTCCAGGACTTCGGCATACCGGTTGCGGATGCGGGCGGAGGCGTCCGCGACTCGCTGCTCATGTCCGCGGCGCGCGGCCACCTCGTGGATCGCCCGGATCGTCGCCTCCTGGCGGCTGACTCCGTCCTCCTCCGCAAGGAGCGCGAGCAGCCGCTCATCCTCTTTGCTCAAGCGCAATGTCATCGCCATGCCTCCACAGTAGCAGGTGGTACCAGACTGGTATCAGACAGGGCGTTGGGTAAGGGCCTCTGGTGCTGACCTGGCACTGGTCGGCACAGGCCCGGTGCTGGCTTCACACTGGCCCGGCACGGGTCGGCACTGGACCGACACGAGGCCTGGGCGGCCGGTCTCGACGGGGACATCCTGCGCGTGGGGGTGCATTCCCTCCCGGTCGGGGACAGCCTGCGCGTTGGGGGACAGGAATCCGGTCCCCGACGGCGTCGAATGCCCCCGGCCGGAAGGACACGCACTCGGCCGTGCGGAATGTCCCCGACGGCATCGGATGTCCAGACCCGGAGGTGCGCGTACCCGGCTGGTACCGATGGGGTGAGCCGGCACTACTATTCCCCCTGGACGTGCCCACAGCGCTGCGGGCATGGGCGACGAGGAGGAATCATGAGTGAGCCGATGACGGCGTCGGATAAGGATGCTCAGACGGCCGAGGAGCAGGAGCGCGGCTACTGGCTCTACGTCCCGGGCGAGGGCGCCGGGAAGTGGGAGGAGTTTCGAACGGCCGGGATCATGGCGCTCAACTGGGATCGGATCGGCGACCCCACCAGCTACCCGAATGAGGAAGCCGTCATCGAGGCGCTGGAGGCCGGCTACGGGGACTGGGGAGGCAGACCGACAGGCGCGGCGGGAATGATCCGGGACTTCACCCGCACGATGCGTCCCGGCGACGTCGTTTACGCCCGGCGCGGTCCCACCGAGATCATCGGGCGCGGCGTCGTCTGCTCGGAGTTCCGTTACGACGACGCCCGGCCCGCCTACCGCTGCGTGCGCGACATCGAGTGGACGCATGTCGGCTCCTGGCCGCTGCAACGAGGGGTTCGCCGAGTGACACTACAGCGCCTCACACAGGAGACCAGTTACAACCCAGCCCAGCTCGAGTCGCTGTTCCGGGACCGGAACCACCCTGACTCGTCCACGCCTCTCGACCCTGCCGCGAGTCCCCAGGACGCTGATGAGCCCGACATCGCCGACATCTACACGCGGGAGAGCTTCCTGGCCGAGGTGTTCGTCGGCCCCGAGGACCTGGAGCAGATGCTCGGGCTGCTGCGCCGCAAGAAGAACCTCATCCTCCAGGGCGCTCCGGGCACGGGAAAGACCTTCGCGGCCAAGCGCCTGGCTTACGCCCTCATGGGCCAGACGGATGACTCGCGGGTGGAGGTGGTGCAGTTCCACCAGTCGACCGCCTATGAGGACGTCGTCGTCGGGCTGCGCCCCACGGCCGAGGGTGGGTTCGCGGCCGCCGAGGGTGTCTTCGCCAGGTTCTGTCGGCGTGCCGCCGCCGCCCCGGGACGGGACTACGTGTTCATCATCGACGAGATCAACCGAGCCAACATCTCCAAGGCCTTCGGCGAGCTGCTCATGCTCATCGAGGCTGAGCACCGCGGGGAGGCGCTGCGCCTGCCCGTGTCCGGGGAGCTGCTGTCCGTCCCCAAACGGCTCCACATCATCGGCATGATGAACACCGCTGACCGGGGACTGGCCCTCATCGACTACGCGCTACGGCGCCGCTTCGCCTTCTTCGAGATGAGGCCGGCCCTCGATCACCCCGGGTTCCTCAGGCACGTCGAGGCCGTGGGCAGCTCGAGGCTGGAGGCGCTGGTCGACGTCGTACGCCGCCTCAACCAGCGGATCGCCGAGGACGAGGCCCTCGGCCTTGGGTTCCAGATCGGACACTCCTACCTGTGTCTGCCTGCGGCCGGCCCCGAGAACCCTGCGGGCACGGATGCGGACGTGACCTCGGTGGTGCGCTACGAGCTGGAGCCGCTGGTGCGCGAGTACTGGTTCGACAATCCCGCAGCGATGGATGAGAGCATTCACGAGTGGAGAGCGTCCTGGTATGACGGCCGCCCTGCCCGGCCGGGCGCGGGACGGGGCTCCCGGCCGACCGCACCAGCGTGGTCCCAGCACCGTCCTGCTCAAGAACGTCTACTACATGCTCGCCTACGCCTTCAAGGCCCTGGAGACCGGCGAGCATCGGCGCCTGGCGGCCGAGGACTTCGAGCATGTCCACGACATGCTCGCCGCCATCCTGGTCGGTGGGCTGGACAACCAGCGCCGACGCGGTTTCGAGCGGGACTATCAGCCCTTCAACGAGGACCTGACGGTGGTGCGGGGACGCATCGACCCGGCCGCCACGATGCGTCTGAGGGCGCGCCGCAGGAGCCTGGTGCGCTGCGGATACGACGAGCGCACCGAGAACACCCTCATGAACCGGCTCCTCAAGACCGCCGCCCTGCGTCTGATCCTGCACGGCGACATCGCCCCGGCCCGCCGGAAGCGTCTGAAGTCCACACTGCTCGTCATGGGTGACGTCGAGGTGATGAGCGTCGGGGACCTGCGCCAGCTGCACTGGGACAGCCTGCGCTTCCACCGCGGTAACCGCTCCTACCGGCTGCTCATGGGCGTGTGCCGACTCGTCCTGGACGAGCGGCTGCTCAGCGGCGCCGATGGCGCAGTCAGCCTCGCCGACTTCCTCGACCCCCAGGAGCTGAGCGCCCTGTACGAGCGCTTCGTCCTGGCCTACTTCCGCCGCCACCACCCCCACCTGCGCGCCGGTGCTCCCTGGGTGAGCGGCGGCATCGAGGACGCCCCGGTCTTCCTCCCGGGACTGCACACCGACATCGTCCTGACCGGGCCGCAGCGGACCCTCATCATCGACACCAAGTGCTACGGGCGCATCCTCGGCTCCCGCTACGACAAGTCGATCCTGTCCCCGGCCAACCGCAACCAGATCTACAGCTACGTCATGCACGAGGCCAGTGACCCCCGGCAGTCCGGGCGTGAGGTCGCCGGCATGCTGCTCTACGCCCAGACCGCCGTCGACCCGCCGATCCACGAGACCTGGACCGAGACCGGACACCGCTTCCACGTGCGCACCCTCGACCTGGACCGGGACTTCACCGAGATCGCCGCTCAGCTCGACGACGTCGCAGCCCTGCTCGCGCCAACCTGATCACTCGGGAGTCGCGAGCGGCGCCGTTCCGCACCGTCCACATCGCATCCTTCCCTCGGCCGGGGGCATTCCCCTCCGGCGGGGGACATCCTGCGTGCGGCGGTGTACTTTCTCCCGGCCGGGGACATGTCGCGCGTAGGGGGACAGTAATCCGGTCCCCGACGGCGTCGAACGCCCCCGGACGGAATGACACGCACCCGGTCGCGTGGAATGCCCCCGGCCGTCACTACGTGTTGGAGACCAAGAGGCGCGTGGGACGAGCGTCGACGACGCCGGTTTCCACAAGGGTGACTGTCTCGCCGCGGAATCTCCGCGTTGTGGAGTCCGAGAAGGGCTGCCGGCGCCCGTTGGCATGATGGGTGATGCCTCCCATGGCATCTTCTCCCGGAACATTCATGTCCTTGCCGGGGAGGAAGGGGTGGGGAGGAGGTGAGGGCCGTGTCCAAGCTGAAAGGACGACGTGCTGAAGTCCGCAAGGGCAAGGTAACGGCCCGGAAGGTGAGCGAAGTCTTGACCGCTGTCGCTCGCCTGATCCGGGCCGTCGGTGTCCTTGTGGATGCCCTCAGCAAGTGGTTCGGCTAGGCCGTTCCCTTGCCAGGGGAGTCAACCGGTAGCAGCCAGTTGGCTCCCCACCATTATGGGGTCCCCGCTATGCACTGTCTATATCGCATCCGTCCTCCTCCGTACGGGGACATTCTGCGCGTGGGGGTGCATTTTCTCCCGGCCGGGGACATGTCGCGCGTTGGGGGACAGGAATCCGGTCCCCGACGGCGTCGAACGCCCCCGGACGGAATGACACGCACCCGGTCGCGTGGAATGCCCCCGGCCGCGGGGGAGGACTGGCAGCATCGGAACCGTGACCGAGAACCACGCCCAGCCCAGCCCCGCCAACCCGGACGACGTCGTCAACCCCCTCCTGCTCCAGGCCTTCGCCTGGGACCTGCCCGCCGACTCCACCCACTGGCGCCTCCTGGCGGACAACGCCGCCCTCCTGGCCGACTGCGGGGTGAGCTCGGTGTGGCTGCCTCCCGCCTATAAGGGCCAGGCCGGTGTGGAGGACGTCGGCTACGGCGTCTACGACACCTACGACCTGGGCGAGTTCGACCAGAAGGGCACCGTCCCCACCAAGTACGGCACCAAGGAGGACTACCTCGCCGCCATCGAGGCCCTGCACGCCGCCGGCATCAGCGTCGTGGCGGACATCGTCCTTAACCACCGCATGGGCGGGGACGCCACCGAGGTCGTGCGTGCCACGCCCACCGACCCCCATGACCGCACGCGCACCATTGGTGAGACCGAGGAGATTACGGCCTGGACCCGCTACACCTTCCCGGGGCGCGCCGGCGCCTACTCGGACTTCACCTGGGACTGGACCTGCTTCCATGGCACCGACTGGGACGAGGCCCGTCACCAGCAGGGCGTCTGGCTCTTCGAGGGCAAGCAGTGGAACGAGAACGTCAATGACGAGTTCGGCAACTACGACTACCTCATGGGCTCTGATGTCCACGTCATCGACCCCGCCGTCAGCGCCGAGATGGACCGTTGGGGGCGCTGGTACGTGGAGACCACCGGCGTCGACGGTCTGCGCCTGGACGCACTCAAGCACGTCGGCGCCGATTTCTTCGCCCGCTGGCTGCCTGAGCTGCGCCGCGCCACCGGCCGCGCCCTGCCGGCCGTGGGCGAGTACTGGTCCCACGACGTCGCCGAGCTGGAGGGCTACCTGGAGGCCGTGCCCTTCATGAGCCTGTTCGACGTCCCCCTCCACTTCCACCTTCACGCGGCCTCCACCTCCAATGGCGACGTCGACCTGACCCGGCTCTTCGAGGGCACCCTCGTGGCCGCCGACCCCGCGCGCGCCGTCACCTTCGTGGAGAACCACGACACCCAGCCGGGCCAGTCCCTGGCCTCGACCATCGAGTCCTGGTTCAAGCCCTCGGCCTACGCCCTCATCCTGCTGCGCGAAGCTGGAACCCCCTGCGTCTTCTGGGGCGACCTGTTCGGCACGCCCGAGACCGGCGACCTGCCGGCCGTCACCGAGCTGCCGCTGCTCATGACCATGCGACGCGCCCTGGCCCACGGCCCCCAGCACGACGCCCTCGACGACCCCGACGTCGTCGGCTTCGCGCGCGAGGGCGACGAGGCCCACCCTGGCTCCGGGCTCGCCGTCGTCCTGTCCGACCGCAGGGCCGCCACTAAGCGTCTCCACGTCGGGGCGCGGCACGCCGGCGAGCAGTGGATTTGCGTCCTGGGCGGGCACGAGCCGGTCACTATCGGTGACGACGGCAATGTCGAGCTGCCCGTGTCCGACGGCGGCCTGAGCGTCTACGCGCCGGAGGCCGCCCGGCTGATCCTGGACAGTGCCGAGCAGCACCTCCTGCGTCAGCGCTGAGCTCGGCGAACCACTCGCGAGGCTCAGCGCCGGCGACACTGAGGAACGAGCCAAGACGCGTCTACTCCGCAGGGAGCAGCCATGCCTTGTGGGACTCGATGGAGACGCGTACGGCCTGCCCCTCCTGGAACAGCTCATCCTGACGAGGATCGGAGACGACGCAGACAATGGAACCGTACTCGGTCTCGACCTCGTACTCGACGGTCTCCCCGTAGAAGACGCGGGTGATGATCTGTCCCAGCGAGCCCGAGATTCTCTGGGTAGGTTCCTGGACCGCGGCCAGTCTCACCGACTCGGGGCGCACCATCAGCACAACCTCCTGGTTGCCGTCCACTGCGCTGGGATGACTGGGAACGGTCGCTTCAGAACCGAGTACCTCCACCTTCGCTCGACTGTGCGCCTGAGTGGTGGCTTCGAGTGCTTCGATGACCGTGGCCTTGAGGAAGTTGGCGCGTCCCACGAAGTCGGCCACGAACACCGATGCGGGATGCAGGTAGATCTCCTCAGGAGTGTCAACTTGCTCGATGCGGCCCGCGTTCATGACGACAATGCGGTCGGACATTGCCATGGCCTCAGACTGGTCGTGCGTGACGTAGACCGACGTGATCCCCAGTCGCTTCTGCATGTGGCGGATCTCCAGGCGCATTTTGATGCGCAGCTTGGCATCGAGGTTGGAGAGGGGCTCGTCGAAGAGCAGCACCTTGGGGCGCACAACCATGGCGCGGGCGAGGGCGACACGCTGCTGCTGGCCGCCAGAGAGCTGAGATGGGGCGCGTTTGGCCATGGCGGTCAGGTTCATCGCAGTCAAAGCCACCTCGATGGCCTCATCCATCTGTGCTGCCGGCATCTTCTGCAGCTTGAGGCCGTAAGCGACGTTGTCCCGCACTGACAAATGGGGGAAAAGGGCGTAGGACTGGAAGACCATCGACATCGGGCGGCGGTTAGGCGGAATGACCGCCATGTTGTCTCCGTCGAGCATGACCTTTCCGGATGATGCATCTTCGAAGCCGGCGATCATTCGCAACGTAGTGGTTTCCGCAACCTGAGGGGCCGAGGAGCGTGATGAACTCCCCTGGATCGATGTCGAGGTTGATGTGGTCAACAGCAGTCACCTCACCGCCCCCGTCACCAAACGTCTTGGTGAGTTCGACGAGGGAGAGGTGGCCGCTCTTGGCGTCGGAAGCCTTCTGGTCCGAGCTGTAGGGCACCTTCTTTGTGGCCGTGGTGTTCATTGTGAAAGTCCTTTCTGAATGGGGTTACAGGCTCGTACGGGCTGACGATGCCACTGAGGTGTCGCGTACCAAGAGGTTGGTCGCGCCGATGACGAGCATGACGATGACGATGAGGATGGTGCAGAATGCGAAGGCGTTCCCGAATCTCCCTGCGTCAACCTCGGAAAGGATCTGTGAGGTCATAATCTTGGTTTTCGGGGTAGTGATGAATACGATTGGGGACAGGGTTGTCATAGAGCGAGCAAATGCGTACGTGAGGCCAGCGATGAAGGCTGGTCTAATGAGAGGCATCGTCACCTTGATGAAGGTCTGAAGGCCTGAGGCGCCCAGGGATGTTGATGCCTCGTCGATGGACTTGTCCACCTGTTGAAGGCTTGCGATACCTGATCGCTGACCTGACGGCATGGAGCGTGCGATGTATACCATAATGATGGCAATGGCTCCGCCGAATACCGCGCTTCCTCCAGCGAGGGCCGGCATGAACATGAGGTGACCGAAGATGACTGGCTTATTGAAGGTGATGAGGTAGCCAATGCCCAGGACTGTTCCGGGAACCGATAGTCCCAGCATTCCCAGGAAGTCCATGAGGCCGGCGCTGGCCTTGAGGCGCACGACGACGAGCCAGGCTACAAGCATTCCCAGAACTCCGGCGATCGGAGTGGCGATAAGCGCCAGGATCGTCGTGTCAATCATGGCGTCGTTGCCGATTCCGGACAGCACGTACTGGAAGTTCTTGAGGGTGAACGTGTTGTCCACTCTAGGATCTTGACGAAGGCTCCCAGGATGACAGTCGCATAGATCGACACCACGAACAGCGCCAGGGCCGCCGCCGTCACGGACAGGACGAAACGGGGAAGTGGAGCGCGAACCAGCCGGACTCGGCCAGTGGGCTTCCCGGTGACGGTCACAGCGGAACTGCGTGACGCCCAGTACCTCTGAAGGACGAACACCAGCAGGGCCGGCACCAAAAGCACCAGCGAGTAGGCGCTCCCAGCGGCGGTGTTGTACTCACCGTTGACCGCGATGTAGGCACGAGATGCCAGCACGGTGAAGTCTCCTCCAATGACCAGCGGGTTCGCCAGGTCGGCAATCGCTTCGACGAAGAGCAGGAGGAAGGAGGAGGCGAAGCCCGGGATGAGCATGGGGAGGGTGACTGTGCGGAACACCGTCCAAGGTGAGGCGCCCAGTGATGCCGCGGCTTCCTCCATGGCGGGATCCAGGTTTCGCAGCATGCCGAGCATGTTCATGTAGGCGACGGGGAAGAAGGACAGGGAGAGCACCAGGGTCAGGCCGGGGAGCCCGTAAATGTTCCACTGCTGGCCCAGCAGCTGAGTGGAGACGATCCCATTGCGTCCGAAGAGCGTGATGGAGGCCGTGGCGACGGCGAAGGGTGGAGAGACGATGGGGATGAGGCAGATGAGATGAAGGAGGCGTTTACCGGGTATGTCCACACGAGCCTGCACGTAAGCGAGGAAGAAACCGATGAGTGTTCCGACGGTTCCGACGACGAGGCCTAGAACGACAGTGTTGATAACTGTGGTTCGGTTCGTTGTGGAGCGCAGCAGGCTGGTGAGGACCTCTGAGCCGTTGGCGGAGAAGGCCTGAGAGAGGATCGTCACCAGAGGAAGCACGATGAGGACGACGAGGACAAGGGTGATAGCAGTGACGATGCCGATTGTCACCGGGTCTCGTCGGACCTTGGTGGAGCGTCGTGTCGTAGCTGCGGAAGGTGCAGGGGTATGGGGGCTGGGCAGCGTTGAGGCCGCGGAAGACATGGAGGACTCCGATCGAGGGGACCGCTCGGCTGGTGGCGGCCGTGGGAGGGTGTAGAGAGAGTGTTCCGGGACCGGCTGGTCCCGGAACACGGATGGAGGGGACCTTCGTCATTCCTTCGGCTGTGCGGCGATCTCCTCGTCGAAGCGCTTGGTCAGCGCGGGCTTGGCCTCTGCCGCGGCCTTGAAGTTGTAGTCCACCAAGGTGACGTCATCGAGCTTGACCATCTTGTCGCTGATCTTGGCGTCGGGGTTGGTGGGAATCTGGTAGGACCCCACGGTCTGTCCGATGTTCTGGGCGTCGGCCGAGATCGCCCAGTCGATGTACTTCTTGGCCGCCTCGGAGTGCTTGGACTTGGCCACCAGGGCCACCCCGCCGACTTCGTAGCCGGTCCCCTCCTTGGGGAAGGACACCTGGAGGTCGGACATGCCCTCTTCCTGGTACTTCACGCAGTCGTGGGAGAAGACCAGGCCCACCGCCACTTCACCGCGGCCCGCGATCTGTCCGGGCGCAGTGCCGGACTTGGTGTACTGCAGAACATTGCTGTGCAGCTTCTTCATGTAGTCCAGGGCTTGGTCCTGTCCGCCCAGGCGGACATTCTGCGTCCACAGGGTGGTGAAAGCCGTTCCGGAGGTTGACGGGTGAGCGGTAGAGACCTGCCCCTTGAATGCAGGGTTGAGCAGATCGTCCCAGGATTTCGGTGCTTCCGCGCCCAGCTTCTTCAGGACCGTCTTGTTGGAGCAGAACCCCAGGACTCCCACGTAGACGCCAGTCCACTTGTGGTCGGCGTCCTTGTACTTGTCAGGGATCTTGGCTGCGCTGGGTGATTCGTAGGCCTCGATGAGTCCCTTGGTCGCCGCGGTCCCGTAGCCGTCCACAGGGCCTCCGTGCCAGACATCGAACTCGGGGTTGTTCTTCGCCGAGTCGAGGCGGGCGACGGTCTCACCGGAGGAGAGCCGCACGTAGGTGGCTTGGATCCCGGTCTGCTCGGTGAAGGTCTGAGTCCACTTCTGGCACAGATCCTCCATGGCTCCGCAGGCGATGGTGATCGAATCGCTCTTCGATTCGTCAACCGCGCAGCCGGTCAGGGCCAGGGCACTCGCGGTGGTGGCGGCAAGCAAGGCAGAGAACAGCCGCTTCCTCATGGGATTCTCCTTTGAATCAAGTGGGATTGGGTGGCGGGAGGCCTTTGATGCATGACATCCCACCGGGTGCCTCCCATCATCCCCGGTGACGGAGACCGGCGAGGTGTCGGGAAGTAACGGTTGGTAACACCGCCGTCACCGTCGTGGTGCGGTGGGCGAAGCGGTTGCAGAGTACGGTTCTGCCGTGTCGCCAGATGCACTCTCCGCCAAGTGGGGCATGGTGTAGCCCTCCCCCGCACCGAGTGGATGTATCTCCTGCCGCCCTCACCCAGAGAGCGCCGCACCCTGTAGGCGGTGGTCTTGATCATGTCCTTGCCGCCGCTATGGTCCTCTGTGCCCCAGACCTGGCTGAGCAGGTCTGCGTATGTCACCACGTTCCCGATGTTGCGGGCGAGGACCTCCAAGAACCTCACCTCCGTATCGGACATGTCCAGCGCCGAACCATGCAGATAGACCCGGTGCGAGGCGGTATCGATCATCAGGTCTCCATTGGGAGAGAGCAGGGGAGCGGCGTCCGTGCCATCTGCGTACGAGTGCCTGGGCTCGCAAGGTGAGCTCGCGGGGGCTGAACGGCTTGGTGACGTAGTCGTCGGCCCCTGCTTCCAGCCCACGGATCCGGTCCGGCTCGTCAGACAGTGCGGTGATCATCATGATGGGTACGTCCGAGATTCCTCGGATGCGTTCAGCCACGGCGACCCCGGATACCACCGGAATCATGAGGTCAAGAACCACGAGATCGAAGCGACGCTGTTTGAAGGTGGACCAGGCCTGTGCTCCATCAGTCGCGGTGACAACAGTGAAACCCGCTGTTTCGAGGGCGAAGCGCATAATCATCAGGATCTGTGGTTCGTCGTCGACGACGAGAACCTGGGGTGCGCCTGGTGGCCGGATCGTGTCATTCACTGGTCGTCGCCTCCTTGTGGTCGGGTTCCCGCCACGTGCGTGGAAGGGTGAGAAACACTGTTGTTCCTTTTCGGGAGATGGTGTCGACGAGCACTTTCCGCCGTGGAGCTCGACAATGCGTTGGGTAATCATCATCCCCAATCCGGTTCCCGGTCGTCGGGAACCCCCAGTCGCGAAGGGGGTGAACAATACAGCCCGGTCCTCCGGGGTCATGCCTGTACCGTTATCGGAAACGGATATGGTGACGGTTTCTTCTGACTCAGTGATGCGCACCAGGATGGAGACGCCTTCGCCTGCGTGTCGGGCGGCGTTGTTGACAACGTTCGTGACGGCCTGCCCCATCAGGCGAGGATCCACTTGGAGGCGCAGCGGCGCCCCGTGGTTGTCCAATCGGATGGACGCGTTGTGAACCCGGCGCAACTGGGCGACACACTCGCGAACCAGCTGGCGCATCTCAGTCCACTCCAGGCGCAGATTAAACAGATCGGACTCCAGGCTGGCTTCGGCCAGGAGGTCGGAGGCCATATCGATCACCTGGTTGGAGTTCTCTGCGATGGTCTGAATGAAGCGTTTCTGGTCGGGGTTGAGTGGGCCGGCGCTCTCATCGAGGAGCAGCTCGGCAGCGCCGCGCACGACGGTCAGGGGCGTACGTAACTCATGAGACAGCACGTTGGGGCGCCGCATCCTTTCCTCATGGAAGGTACGAAGGCGGGCGAGCTCTCCCCGGGTGCGTTGCAGAGAGCGTCGGTAGTGGAGCAGGAGCGCACTGCAGACGATGACAGCGAGCACGGCCGCACACAGGGCCGCCGTGCACCACGTCATCGTTCGCCTCCCGATGCTGCTTGAGCTGTCGGAGCGAGCCGCAGCCGACAAGGATCGACTTAGACTACTCCCGGCGTCGAGTTGCCGATCAGTACGGATGCGCCCAACGGTTCCTGCAGCCGGTGGCCGGCGCGTAGGGTGATGGCGCCAGCCGCACTGACCTGAGCCGACCTTCCTGGAGGAGACATGCCCGCTTTCCACGCGCCCACCGATCAGAGGACTGACAAGGCCGTCGCCGTCTTCATCGCCCCCGGGCTGGAGGAGGTCGAGGCACTGGCGACCGTGGATATCCTCTTCCGCGCCGGTATCCCCACGACGATGATCTCCGTGACTCCCGAGCGGGCCGTCGTCTCCTCCCACAACATCGTCGTCACCTGTGACCTCGCCCTGGCCGAGGCGAACTTGGACGACTACGACATGCTCGTCCTGCCCGGCGGCATCCCCGGCACCCCCAACCTCAAGGCCGTCGAGCCCCTCATGGCCGCGGTCACCGAGCGGGTGCGCACCGGCCGGCCCGTGGCCGCGATCTGCGCCGCCCCCTCGATCCTGGCCGAGCTGGGCCTGCTCGAGGGCCGCCAGGCGACGTCGAACCCCGGCTTCGTGGGCGTGCTCGCCGAGCACGGCGCGCAGGTCAGCCAGGCCGCCGTCGTCACAGACGGCCCCGTCATCACCTCCCGCGGCATGGGAACCGCCATCGACTTCGGCTTGGAGATCGTGCGCCACTACCTGGGCGAGGAGGCCGTCGACGACGTCAAGGCCAAGATCGTCTACCAGGGCTGAGCACTCGCCCCGGACTCCGACCGGCTCCAACCATCCCCGACCGGCTCCCTCACCAAAGTCGCTGAGTGGGGGAGCCGACCTATGCGCTCTGTGTCAGCTCCGCGGCGCACCTGCGGGCCTGAACGTGAAGGAATGCGATACCGGCAGCCATCTGAACCAGCATGATGGCCATGGGGATCAGGATCGAGATCGTCTCATGCAGGGCCGCCTGAACGGCGAAGAGGACTGCTGAGTCGAGGAGAACCACACCCAGTCCCACAGTCGCCGCCGCGCACCAGGCCTGCATCGTGTACCAGTTCTCCTCGGAGCGCAGCGCGATCTCGTCACGCACTCCCGCCCACGAGTTCGGCGGGAGCCTGCGCTTCGCCATCCGGCGTCCCAGCACCACGAGGAGGATGCCGGTCACGCTCAGGATCAGGCTCATGAGTACGGAGCATGCTGTCTCAACCATCGATGTCCCCCGTTATCCGTCGCAGTGGTGAAGGTTCTCGGTTCCGGTGAGTTCTCTTTGAATAGTACGCCGCGAGGACGCACGGTGGGTCTCGCGGCCGCACCATGGAGGTGCAGTCGGCGGGCCCTGAGGTGCGTCCTCGCGGCTCGATCGGGCGAATACGTGGTGAATGCGGATCAGGACTTCTTGGCGCTGCGGCGCCCCTTAGGGATGAGGGCGGCGACCACGAGCAGAACCCCAGACCCGCCAGGCAGGCGATGGCCGTCGTCGTGAAGTCGAAGCGCAGCCCCAGGCCCGCCGCGATGAGCAGCCCACCCACCAGGGAGCAGGAAGGCCCCCACAGGAGAGTCGAGCCCTTGATGTCCTGGGGTGCCTGAGGTCGGTCCCTGGTCGGCGATCGTCCCGGCGCTCCACACCGGGCCGGGCGTCGAGTCCGCAGGCGCCGAGTCCGCGGACGCCGCCTCCGCACCGGCCTCCTCGGAGGTGGGCAGTGGCATGGTGACCGGCTGAGTCTCCGGTTCAACTGCTGGCTCAGCCGCGGGCTGAGTCACCGGTGAGGTCAGGGGCTGGGTGTCTCCGGCGGCCGGGAAGGGCCTGGTGGCGTCCTCGCCGGTCGCCTTGGTGCTGGTGCTGCCGGCGTCGTCGGGCGACGTTGTGGAAGAGGTGCTGCTCATGAGGGTCTCCTTGGGTGGGCCCGGGATGCGCCCGGGGAAGAGTTCTGGTGGCTGAGGCTGGCTTGCGGGCGCGATTAGTCGGCTGTCGGGCTGGCCGTGGCGGACTGCTTGGTGGGAGCCGGGGACGGTGTCGGGGTTGCCGATCCGGACGGGCTTGGGCTCGCACTGGGCTGCCCGGCGCTCTGCCCGGACAGGGCCCTTTGCACGCAGGAGTCGTAGGAGGTGCGCTCGGCAGAGGTCAGGTCGGACAGGTTGCTCCACCCGACGTCCTCGCTGCGGTCGTCCGCGTCCACGCTCTCGTGGGCCGTGCGGATGCAGGTCTCAGCGTCTTTGGCCGTGATGGCCGGGTGGTTCATGCCCGGAACCGGCAGGTCTTCGCCGTGGGCATCGCCCTTCTCGTCGAACCACATGCTGACGATCCACACGGGCTCCTCGACGTTGCCGTACCAGGAGACGGTGGTGCTGCGCTCCTCGATGTTGATCGTCCCGGTGTCCACCGAGGCGTTGATGGTGATCCGCGGCCGCTGGTCGTCACTGTTGGGGGAGGCCAGGGTGCGTTTGATGTTCAGCCCGCCGCTGGAGCTGCTGTAAGCGGGGATGGTCTTGCCAGTCGCGTCATAGGTGCGTGGGCCCTCGTCGTCCTGATTCATCTGCCGACCGTCGACGGTCCAGGCCCGGGAGACCTGTGAGTCGATCGCTCCCATGTCGACGTCGGCCCTGACCTCCACCCGCTGGTCGGTGTCGGTCTTGATGCGCAGGGTGCCGACGTCGAGGTGGGTGGTGATGGTGGAGAGCTTGCTGGCCTCCGTGGCGGGCATGCCGCGCAGATCCAGGGTGAGGTCACCAATGTCCTTGTTGCGGGTGACGCTGCCGCTGCTGGCCGACGCCGTCAGCTCCTGCCAGGTCACCGTGCTCGAGGCGGCAGTGGTCGAGTTCTTAAGGGTCTCGAAGGGCATGCGGGCCAGGCTCGTGGGGACGATCGAGGCGGTGGCCAGCGCGGGGATCGCAACGACGAACAGGACCGGCCAGCCCAGCACCGTCATCCAGCCTCCGTGCCGACGACGCAGGCCACTGACGACGATCCCCGCTCCCAGGAGGGCGACCAGGATGCCGATGAGAATGAACTGGCCCTGGAGCAGACCCAGGTGGTGGGTCACCGTGGCGTACCAGACGCCCGCCGCGGTCAGGAGCCCCAGCCCCAGGACCGCCAGCGACAGTGAGGAACCGGGGCCGGGACGGCGCGGGCGCGCCGGGCGGACCGGCATAGGCACTGGCTGGTACGGCGGGCGCTGCCGGTAGGAGCGGCTCTGCCAGTTCTGTCCGCCGGCCGGCTGGTTGAAGGCCGGGGCGCCGGAGCCAGGCGCTGAGGAGTCCCAGGCCGATGCGAAGCCGCCGGCCTGGACGCCGGGGCGGCTGCCCGGTGTCTGCGCGGCACCGGGAGCGGGGGCCTGCCAGGGCTGGGGGCCCCGAGGGCCTCGAGCGGCCTTCCGGCGCGCGCGCCGGTCCTGGGCGCGGCGGATGAGGAAGACGATGCCGAGGATGAACAGTCCCAGCCAGAACAGGGGCCACAGGGCGGCGGCGATCCCCGCCTCATGGACGTACCAGTTGGGGATGAAACCGCTACCGAATGTCGACATACCGATGATCGTCATCCCGATGGCGCCCGCCAGGCCTGCGTTGAAACGGCCGGAGAGGGCCTCCTCCAGGTGGATGCGCCCATCGGACTCCTCGGGCAGAAGGGCCCAGGCCAGGCCGTAGAGGACCAGCCCGACACCGGCGAAGAGCGAGAGCACCACCCACACGCAACGCACCAGGGTGGGGTCCAGGTCGAAGCGGTAGGCCACGCCACCGGCCACGCCCGCGACCCAGCGCTCATTGGTGCGCATGAGACCCGAGCCGCGCAAGGAGTCGAAGAAGCGGTGGGTCGATCCCCTCTGAGGCTCCGGCTGCGGGCCGTCGTGCTGCTGGAAGGAGGGGGCTGGGCCCGGCTGCGGTCCGTACGGCGGACTCTGCTGGGAGCTGCGCTGGGCGCCGTCGGCGCCGTGGGAGTCGGCAGATGCAGAGGATTCAGAGGATGCAGGGGATGCGGAGGAGTCAGAGGAATCGGAACCGGTGGGGAACCACCGTCAGACGGGGAAGTGGGCTTGTCGTTCATGTCAACAATTCTTCGCGTCCGTGGCCTGCGGCACGATCAGGGGAACCCCTGAATGATCCCGGATTGTCCCCCAATCCCCCCGGGGGACCCTCGGGCCGGCGACCCTGACGTGCCACGATGGTGCCATGACGACAGCTCAGCAGCGGGTGCGCAGCCCGGGCCGATGGCCGGGCGGGCCCGCGTACTCCTGGAGCCCCCGCGCCAGCGCTGGGCGACGCCCTCTGCGCCGCCTGCCCCACCGGGCTGGGGCCGGCGCCCGGCTGACTCTGTCCGTCGAGGCCGCCCGTATGCGCCGCCCCGCCCGCATCGCCGGCGTCTGCGCGGGACTGGGGCTCCACCTGGGCATCCCCGTGCGATACATCCGCGCGCTCATGGTCGTCCTGGCCCTCGGCGGCGGCGCGGGAGCCCTGCTCTACGCCCTGCTGTGGGCGACCCTCCCCGGGGAGAACGGGCCGGCAGGAGAGGTGCCCGCCTCGGTGGTCTCCCGCGCCCGCCTGGCGGCTCGCCTCAGGAGTCGGAGAGACACCGCAGAGTCTCGGGCCGACGGCGGAGCCCCCCTGGGCCTGTCGCAGACTGTCATCGACGGCGGCGCACTCCTCCTGGCGGCCCTGTTCCTGGCCGCCTGGCGCTTCGGGCTGCTGGAGCGGATCGGGGCGGTGGGAGTCATCATCGTCGTCATCGCCGGGGCGGCCCTGGCCTGGTCGCAGATGGATAACCTGGTCGGCCCGGACCGCAACCTGAGCGCTGTCCTGCGGGTGGCGGGCGGGGTGTGCCTGGCCGTCGTCGGCATCCTGGTGTGGGTGGCCGCCGACAGCACCCCCTACAAGCTCATCTCCGGGCTCATCACCGGAGGCGCGCTCGTGGCGGGCATCGGCGTGGTCCTGGCACCCCTGTGGCTGCGGACCAACCGGGCCCTGGCCGACACCCGAGCCGCCGAGATCCGTGAGGCCGAGCGCGCCGACATCGCCGCCCACCTGCACGACTCCGTCCTCCAGACCCTCACCCTCATCCGCAAGCGCGCCGGTGAGCCCGAGACGGTGGCGCGCCTGGCCCGCTCCCAGGAGCGCGAGCTGCGCGCCTGGCTCTACACCGACCGCCCCGCGCCGGGCACCTCCGTGGCCGACGCCTTCACCGACCTGGCCGGCGAGATCGAGGACCGCTACGGCGTGGCCGTCGACGCCGTGTGCGTCGGAGACCGGGCCCCCGACCGCGACACCGAGGTCATCGTCGCCGCCACCAGAGAGGCCCTGTCCAACGCGGTACGCCACGGCGCCCCACCGGTCTCCCTCTACGTCGAGGCCGGTGAGGAGGGCCTGGAGGTGTTCGTGCGCGACCACGGCCCTGGCTTCGATCTCGACGCCATCGCCGAGGACCGCCACGGCGTGCGCGAGTCCATCATCGCCCGCATGGAGCGCCACGGCGGCAGCGCCCGAGTGCGCCGCATGTCCACCGGCACCGAGGTGGCGCTGACTCTCCCCGAGCGAGCCCACTGAGCCGTCTATCGTTGCTTTGTCTCCTTGGGCCTCACCCGCCCCTCGCTCCTCGATCACCCCACGTCACCACCAGGAAGACCCCATGGCTGACACGCCCGCCGCCACCACAGACCACCACCAGCCCGCCGATGCGAGCGCGTCCCTGCGGGTCCTGGTCGTCGACGACCACGCCCTGGTCCGCTCCGGGGTGCGTTCCGAGCTGACCGCCCACGCCCCCGACCTGGACGTCATCGCCGAGGCCGACGACGTCGAGGGCGCCATCGCCGCCGTCCACGCCCTGCGGCCCGATGTCGTCCTGCTCGACGTCCACCTGCCCGGCGGCAACGGCGGGGGAGGGGCCGAGGTCGTCGCCTCCTGCCACGACGTCCCCGAGACGCGCTTCCTGGCCCTGAGCGTCTCGGACGCCAGCGACGACGTCGTCGGCGTCATCCGGGCCGGCGCCCGCGGCTACGTCACCAAGGCGATCTCCACCGAGGACCTGGCCCAGGCCGTGCGGCGCGTGGCCGCCGGAGACGCCGCCTTCTCCCCGCGCCTGGCCGGATTCGTCCTGGACGCCTTCGGTGCCGGAGCGGGCGAGGTGGCGGTGGCCGACACCGAGCTCGACCGTCTCTCAGCGCGCGAGCGGGAGGTCATGCGACTCATCGCCCGCGGCTACACCTACAAGGAGTGTGCCTCCGAGCTGTTCATCTCGGTCAAGACCGTCGAGACCCACGTCTCCGCGGTCCTGCGCAAGCTCCAGCTGTCCAACCGCAACGAGCTCACCCGCTGGGCCGTGGCCCGCCGCATCGTGTAGGGCCCGACGGCGTCCCGGGCTTATCCCGGAAACGGACCGAGGGATACGCCGATGGGGCCCCGGTCAGATGACGGTCCGGCATCGCGTCGGGGCCCACACCTCCGCACTGTCCCGCCACCGACCCGATCCGTGGCAGGGATGCGGGACGTGAGCCACCCCCGCAGCCCTCCGCGAGCACCGCTCATCCCCACCCCGACCCCTCCAACCGGCCTGCGATCACCTGCGCGCAGGCGGGCTCGTCATCCTGCCCACGGACACCGTCTACGGCATCGGCTGCAACGCCGCCGACGCCGCGGCCGTCGAGCGGCTGCTGGCCGCCAAGGGCGCGGACGCCAGATGCCCCCGCCGGTCCTCGTGGCCGACCCCGCCGACCTGATCGGGCTCGTCGCCCAGGTGCCCTGAGGCCGCCCTGAGCCCTCATGGAGGCCTTCTGGCCCGGGGCGCTCACCCTCATCCTGGAGGCCGACGAGACCCTGACCTGGGACCTGGGGGAGACCGGCGGCACCCTCGCCGTGCGCATGCCCGCCCACGAGCTCACCCTGAACCTCCTGCGCCGCAGCGGCCCGCTGGCCGTCACCTCCGCCAACCCCACCGGCGCGCCGCCCGCCACCGACGCCGCCTCCGCCCGGGCCGCCTTCCCCGGACGGGTCCGGGACATCGAAGAGCTCACGGCGGATGCTGGAGCTGCAAGCGCTGACTGGCGCGAGGACATCCTGCTGCTCGACGGCGGAGCCACCCCCGGACCGGTTCCCTCCACCATCGTCACCCTCGCCGGGGGGGCACGCCCGCGCCCCCCGGATCCTGCGCCAGGGGGTCCTGGCGCTCGCGGACCTGGAACGAGTGGCCGGCGTCGCCCTGTCCGAAGGGACGGCAGGCGCGGGGTGCGGCAGGACGGGGGTGGGCGCGTGAAGGTCTACCTCCTGGTCATGGCCATTGCTGCGGCGACCACCTACGTGGCCGTGCCGATCATCCGGCACATCGCCCTGGTGGGTAACGCGCTGACCCCCGTGCGGGCCCGCGACGTCCACTCCACGCCCATCCCGCGCCTGGGCGGCGTGGCCATGTTCTTCGGCCTGTTCTCCGCGATCTCCGTGGCCTCCACGATCCCCTACCTCTCCGACGTCATCGACTCCAGCGCCTGGGCGGTGGTCCTGGGGGCGGGACTGGTGTGCCTGCTCGGCGTCGTCGACGACCTGTGGGAGCTGGACTGGATGACTAAGCTCGCCGGCCAGATCCTGGCCGCCGGCGTCATGGCCTGGCAGGGCGTCCAGCTCCTCACCTTCCCCCGTGGCGGGGCTGACGATCGGCTCCTCACGTCTGTCGCTCATCTCCACCGTCATCGTCGTGGTGGCGGCCATCAACGCCGTCAACTTCGTCGACGGGCTCGACGGGCTGGCGGCCGGCATCATCGGGATCGGCTCGACCGCCTTCTTCCTGTACACCTATGTCCTCACCCGCGCCACGAGCCCGGGCTCCTACAGCTCCCTGGCCGCCACCATCGTGGCCGCGCTCATCGGTGTGTGCGTGGGCTTCCTGCCCCACAACTTCAACCCAGCCACCATCTTCATGGGTGACTCCGGGGCGATGCAGCTGGGACTGGTCTCAGCGGCCTCCACCATCATTGTCACCGGGCAGATCGATCCGGGCAGCTTCGACGGCTCGCGCGCCCTGCCCGCCTTCATGCCGATCCTCCTGCCATTGGCGGTCCTCCTGCTGCCCCTGACCGACATGATGATGGCGATCGTGCGCCGCACCCGGAAGGGGTTGAGTCCCACCCACCCCGACCGCATGCACATGCATCATCGGCTCCTGGCCGCCGGGCACTCCCACCGCCGCGCGGTGCTGGTGATGTACCTGTGGGCGGCGGTCGCCTCCTTCCCCGTGGCTGCCATGGCCTTCTTCCCTCTGCCCTGGGTGCTGGCGGGGCTCGCCCTCGCGGTGCTGTTCGCCTTCGTCGTCACCGTTGACCTCATGCCCGGGGTGCGCCACGGCCTGCGCTCGGCGCTGCGCCGTCGCCAGGACCGCCAGGAGCAGCGGATCGTCATCTCCCGCAACGTCTCAGGAACTGGTGAAGTGACGCGCCCGGCCGAGGGGCAAGCGCCGCAGGGGAACGCCCTGCAGGTGTCGCACGGTTCGCCTGAAAGGACCCGCCAGTGAGCCAGACGCCTCCCACGAACGCCCGCACGCTGCGCCAGGCCTCAGCGAGGCTGCGCCGGATCCTCGCCGTGGCCGCCGTGGTCCTCGTTGTCGGCGAGGCCCTGTGGTGCCTGGCCGGCGGAGCCCGCAGCGCCGTGACCCAGCCGCTGGGCACGCTGCTGGTCGCTGTGGTGACGACGACGCTGCTCCTGACCGCAACCTGGTGGTTCCTGGACCGCATGGTCCACTCCGACACGGGGGGCCTGGTGGTCTGGGTGGCAGGCGGGTACCTGGGAAAGATCGCGCTCCTGGCGGTGGGGCTCCTGGGAGGCAGGGCCCTGGGATGCGACACGAGAGTGATTGGGGTCTCAGCCATCGCTGCGATCCTGGTGGGGATGTTCGCCGAGGCGACCGTCCTGTCACAGGCTCGAATCCTTGTGGTGGAGCCGAAGAAGGGTGAGTCGGCGGACCGTCCCTGACCGGCGGGCAGGGGTGGGCGCAAGGCGTCGTGACTGTAGTGGGTCACGATAGGGCGTCTGGTTTGCTTCGTGAGACCCTGCTGAGGCGCTAGCATGGCCTGTGATCAGCAGGCCTGTCGGGCAGGCCTTGAAGCGTGAGAGACATCGGGAGGATCTCCTGTCCACCAACACCGTCACCGAGAACGGCACGGCAGCCGACGACGTCGCCGTGCCGCGGACGGCTGACGCCAAGCCGTTCGTCAAGCCGCTGTGGTACTGGGGGCTCCTGATCGTCCTGGTTGCGGTGATCGCGAAGACCGCGGTGCCCGCCCTCACCGTCGCGGAGGGCCACGAGCTTCAGAAGCCCGGTGCTGAGGACTTCTTCCCCGTCGCGATCTTCGGTGAGGGGACTCTCCTGGAGTTCAACCGGCTCACCTTCGTCCGCGTTGTCATGGCGGTTGCCCTGTGCCTGACGGCGGGAGCGGTCGCCAGCCGGATCAAGATCGTCCCCGGGCGCGGCCAGGCCCTGCTGGAGATCATCGCCGACTTCGTGCGCAGTAATGTGGCCTTCGCGCTCCTGGGCAAGAAGAACGGCCGCCGCTTCGCCCCGTTGCTGGGAACTCTCTTCCTGGGCGTGCTCGCCATGAACCTCGCCGGCGTCATCCCCGGCCTCAACATCGCCGCCTCCTCGGTGGTGGCCGTCCCCATGGTGTTCGCGGCCCTGACCTACGTCACCTTCATCGGCGCCGGCATCAGGGAGCAGGGGGTCGGGCACTTCCTCGCCTCCCAGCTCTTCCCGCCGGGCCTGCCCAAGGTGATGTATCTGCTCATCACTCCCATCGAGTTCCTCTCGAACTTCATTGTGCGGCCGGTGACGCTCACGCTGCGTCTGCTGTGCAACATGGTCTCCGGGCACATGCTGCTCGGCATGACCTTCTTCGGCACCACCAGCCTGCTCCTGCACCTTCAGGCATCCTCGACGATCAGCCTCCTGACCGGCGCGGCCATGATCGTGATGACCCTGTTCGAGATTTTCGTTGCGGTCCTGCAGGCCTACATCTTCACCATCCTCAGTGCCGTCTACATCAAGCTCTCCATCGAGGCCCACTAGACGCCCCGGTGCGTCGCCCCAAGCCTCTTCCACCGACCCCACCTGCGCCATCCGGCGCCAGAAAGAAGGAACCACATATGACCTCCGCTGCTCTCGCATACGTCGGCTACGGCCTGGCCACGCTCGGCCCGGGCATCGGCATCGGAATCATGGTCGGCAAGACCCAGGAGGGTACGGCCCGTCAGCCCGAGGTGGCCGGACGCCTGTTCACCAACATGATCATCGGCGCGGGCATGGTCGAGGCCCTGGCCCTCATCGGCTTCGTTATCCCGTTCGTTGTCAAGTGATGCTTCCCCTGGCCAACGAGGGCGGGCAGGGCGGAGGCATGGCCTTCATCCTGCCCCACGCCCATGAGATCTTCTGGTCTGCGGTCGTCCTCCTGCTCATCCTCCTGGTGGTGGGCCGCTACGCCCTGCCCCGGCTCTACGCCGTGCTGGACGAGCGGGCCCAGCGCATCCAGGAGGGCCTCGACCCTGGCCGACAAGGCCAAGCAGGACCAGGCCGACGCCGAGAAGCGCGCCACCCGGCTCGTGGACGAGGCCCGTCGCGAGGCCGCCCGCATCCGCGACAACGCCCAGGGCGAGGCCAAGGAGATCGTCGCCAAGGCCCGCACCGACGCCCAGGCGGAGGCCGCCGGCATCATCGAGGGCGCTCAGCGTCAGATCCTGGCCGAGAAGCAGGCCGCGCAGATCTCGCTGCGCACCGACGTCGGCATGCTCGCCTCCACCCTGGCCGAGCGCATCGTTGGTGAGCAGCTGAGCGACACCGCCCTGTCTGAGCGGGTCATCGACCGCTTCCTCGACGAGCTCGAGACCATGGAGCCGGTCGAGGGGCTCGACGCCGGCGCCTCCTCTGCGGAGGCGACGCGGTGAGAACAGGAACTGCCGCCACCCGTGAGACCGTGAGCCAGGCCTGGAGCCCGGTGCTCACGGCCGCGGGCGTCGAGGGCCAGGAGCTGGGTCGCCAGATCCTCGCCCTGGCTCACCAGGTCGCCGTCCACTCGCTGCCCGCTCCGCTGACCGACCCGGGCCGCGAGCCCGAGGACAAGGTGGCCCTGGCCCGCCGGCTCTTCACCGGCACCGTGGACGAGCGCGTCGTCGACCTGCTCAGCGCCATGGTCCGCGGCCGCTGGTCCAAGGCAGTCGACCTGGTCTCCGCCCTCCACGACCTGGGCATCGAGGCGATCCTCGCCGGTGCTCACGCGGGCGGCTCGGCGGAGGAGATCGAGCAGCAGCTCTTCGAGGTCCACGAGCAGATCGCCGACAACCGCGAGCTGCGCGAGGCCCTGGCCCCCTCGCGCCGAACCAGCACCGAGGCCCGGGTCCGCTTGGCAGAGGGCGTCTTCGCGCCCCACATCAGTGCCCCCGCCATGAGCCTGGTGGACTGGTGCGTGCGCCACCACGCCGAGGGCGGTCCGCTGCGCAACCTGCGCCGCGTCGTCGAGCTGGCCGCCGAGATGCGCCAGCGCACCATCGTCGACGTCGTCACCGCCATCCCCATGACCTCGGCTCAGGAGGAGCGCCTGCGCACCATCCTGGAGCGCCGCCTGAGCACCAGGATCGACCTCAACTGCGAGGTCGACCCCACGGTCATCGGCGGAGCCCGCATCTCGACGCGGAACTACGTCATGGACCGCACCGTGCGCAGCGCCGTCGCCGAGCTGCGCACCCGGCTGGCGGGCTAGCCCGCTGATCGCACGCCGACCCACAACTTCACCACCCCACCCCGCGCCGTCGTCGCTCACGCCCAGCGCCGCCGGCCCCAGAACGCAACCAGCAAGGAGACGAGATGGCAGAGCTGACCATCAGGCCCGAGGAGATCCGCTCGGCCCTGAACGAGTTCGCCGAGTCCTACAAGCCCGCCGAGGTCGCGGCCGAGGAGGTCGGGCACGTCGTCTTCGCCGCTGACGGCATCGCGCACGTCGAGGGCCTGCCCGGCGTCATGGCCAACGAGCTGCTCACCTTCGAGGACGGCACCGCCGGCCTGGCCATGAACCTCGAGGAGCGCCAGATCGGCGTCGTCGTCCTGGGATCCTTCGACGGCATCGACGAGGGCCAGGTCGTGCGCCGCACCGGCGAGGTCCTCTCCGTGCCCGTGGGCGACGCCTACCTGGGCCGCGTCGTCGACCCGCTGGGCGGCCCATCGACGGCCTGGGCGAGATCGAGGCCGAGGGACGCCGCGCCCTGGAGCTCCAGGCCCCGGCGTCATGGCCCGCAAGTCCGTCCACGAGCCCCTCCAGACCGGGCTCAAGGCCATCGACTCGATGATCCCGATCGGCCGCGGCCAGCGCTCAGGCTCATCATCGGCGACCGCCAGACCGGCAAGACCGCCATCGCCCTGGACACCATCCTCAACCAGAAGGAGGCCTGGGAGTCCGGCGACCCGAACAAGCAGGTGCGCTGCATCTACGTGGCCACCGGCCAGAAGGGCTCCACCATCGCCGCCGTGCGCCACCCTGGAGGAGCGCGGCGCCTGGAGTACACCACCATCGTGGCCTCCCCGGCCTCCGACCCGGCCGGGCTTCAGTACCTGTCGCCCCTACACGGGCTCGGCCATCGGCCAGCACTGGATGTACCAGGGCAAGCACGTCCTCATCGTCTTCGACGACCTGTCCAAGCAGGCCGAGGCCTACCGCGCCGTCTCCCTGCTGCTGCGCCGTCCGCCGGGCCGCGAGGCCTACCCCGGTGACGTCTTCTACCTCCACTCGCGCCTGCTGGAGCGCTGCTCCAAGCTCTCCGACGAGCTGGGGGCGGGCTCCATGACCGGGCTGCCGATCATTGAGACCAAGGCCAATGACGTCTCGGCCTACATCCCCACCAACGTCATCTCCATCACCGACGGGCAGATCTTCCTCCAGTCCGACCTGTTCAACGCCGACCAGCGCCCCGCCGTCGACGTCGGCATCTCCGTGTCCCGCGTGGGCGGCGCCGCCCAGGTCAAGGCCATGAAGAAGGTCGCCGGAACCCTCAAGATCACGCTGGCCCAGTACCGCTCCATGCAGGCCTTCGCCATGTTCGCCTCCGACCTGGACGCCGCCACCCGCGCCCAGCTCACCCGCGGCGAGCGCCTCATGGAGCTGCTCAAGCAGCCCCAGTACACGCCCCTACCCGGTGGCCGAGCAGGTCGCCAGCGTCTGGGCCGGCACCAAGGGCTACCTCGACGACATCGACGTCTCCGACGTCCCTGCCCTTCGAGGCCGCCTTCCTGGACCACCTGCGGCGCAACACCGACATCCTCGACACCATCGAGGTCCACCGGCCAGGCTCACCGACGAGACCGAGGAGTCCCTGGTCAAGGCCGTCGAGGCCTTCCGGCGCACCTTCGCCTCCGGTGAGCAGATGCTGGGCGCCCAGGTCGCTGAGCCCGAGGAGGAGCCCGCCGCCGAGAGGACCACCGAGCAGGCTCGTGGTCAAGAGGGGCTGACGTGGCAGGAAACCAGCGCGTCTACAAGCAGCGCATTCGATCGACCCAGACCCTGCAGAAGGTGTTCCGGGCGATGGAGCTCATCGCCTCGTCCCGGATCGGGCAGGGCGCGCGCAACGCGCAGGAGGCCTCGCCCCTACGATCACGCCCTGAGCCAGGCGGTGGCCGCGCTGGGGACCCTACTCCCGCTTCGAGCACCCCATCACCCAGGAGCGCACCGACACCAAGCGCGTGGCGATCCTCGTGGTCACCTCCGACCGCGGTATGGCCGGCGCCTACTCGGCCACCATCCTGCGCGAGACCGGCCGCCTCATTGAGGAGCTGGTCAAGGACGGCAAGGAGCCGGTGATCTTCACCTTCGGCCGGCGCGCCCAGAGCTACTTCAGCTTCCGGGGCACGCCGATCGAGTTCTCCTGGACCGGGCAGTCGGACCGTCCCAGCGACGAGGCCATCGAGGAGGTGGCCACCACCCTGCTGGACTACTTCCTCCAGCCGGCCGAGGCCGGCGGCGTGGCCGAGGTCCACATCGTCTTCACCCGCTACGTCTCGATGGTCTCCCAGGTCCCCGAGGTGCGTCGCATGCTGCCGCTCAAGGTGGTCGACGTCGAGGGGGCCGGCGAGCTCGACGACGCCGGCAACGAGGCCCTGGAGAAGGAGCTGGAGGCCAAGCGCGGCAGCTCCATGCCGCTGTACGAGTTCGAGCCCAACTCCTCCGAGGTGCTCGACGCCCTGCTGACCCGCTATATGGGCTCGCGCATCCGCAACGCCCTGCTGCAGTCGGCCGCCTCCGAGCTGGCCAGCCGCCAGCAGGCCATGCACACCGCCACGGACAACGCCGAGGACCTCATCATCACCTACACCCGCCTGGCCAACGCGGCCCGCCAGGGCGACATCACCCAGGAGATCACGGAGATCGTCTCGGGTGCCGACGCCTTGGGGTCCGAATAGGCTGGGAAGCCCCCGACGTCGTCGAGAACCCCACACAGACTCACCTCACCGAGCAGGACCCCCTCTCAGCTCTGGAAGATACGGAAGAACGCACATGGCTGACACCACCACCCCCGGGACGGGACGCATCACCCGCATCATCGGCGCCGTCGTCGACGTCGAGTTCCCGCCTGATGCGATCCCGGCGATGTACAACGCCCTCAGGGTGACCGTCCAGGCCACCAGCGCCGGGCGAGGCCCCACGAGATCACCCTGGAGGTCGCCCAGCACCTGGGTGACAACATCGTGCGCACGATCTCCCTCAAGCCCACCGACGGCCTCGTGCGCGGCACGCAGGTGCGCGACACCGGCGCGCCGATCTCTGTGCCCGTGGGCGACGTGACCAAGGGCCACGTCTTCAACGTCACCGGCGACGTCCTCAACCTCGGCCCGGCGAGCAGCTGGAGATCACCGAGCGCTGGCCCATCCACCGCCAGCCCCCGGCCTTCGACCAGCCTCGAGTCCAAGGAGCAGATGTTCGAGACCGGCATCAAGGTCATCGACCTGCTCACCCCCTACGTGCAGGGGCGGCAAGATTGGCCTGTTCGGCGGCGCCGGCGTGGGCAAGACCGTCCTCATCCAGGAGATGATCCAGCGCGTGGCCCAGAACCACGGCGGTGTCTCCGTGTTCGCCGGCGTGGGGGAGCGCACCCGTGAGGGCAACGACCTCATCGTCGAGATGGATGAGGCCGGCGTGTTCGACAAGACCGCCCTGGTCTTCGGCCAGATGGACGAGCCGCCGGGCACGCGTCTGCGCGTGGCCCTGTCCGCCCTGACGATGGCCGAGTACTTCCGCGACGTCCAGCACCAGGACGTGCTGCTGTTCATCGACAACATCTTCCGCTTCACCCAGGCCGGCTCCGAGGTCTCCACGCTGCTGGGCCGCATGCCCTCGGCCGTGGGCTACCAGCCCAACCTGGCCGACGAGATGGGCCAGCTCCAGGAGCGCATTACGTCCGCCGGCGGCCACTCCATCACCTCCCTGCAGGCGATCTACGTGCCCGCCGACGACTACACCGACCCGGCGCCGGCCACGACCTTCGCTCACCTGGACGCCACCACCGAGCTCAGCCGTGAGATCGCCTCGCGAGGCATCTACCCGGCCGTGGACCCGCTGACCTCCACCTCGCGCCTGCTGGCGCCGGGCTACGTGGGCCAGGAGCACTACGACGTCGCCACCCGCGTGAAGTCCATCCTCCAGAAGAACAAGGAGCTCCAGGACATCATCGCGATCCTCGGCGTCGACGAGCTCGGCGAGGAGGACAAGGTGACGGTGGCCCGCGCCCGCCGCATCGAGCAGTTCCTGTCCCAGAACACCTACATGGCGGAGAAGTTCACCGGCGTGGCCGGCTCCACCGTGCCGCTGTCGGAGACCATCGAGGCCTTCCGCCGAATCTGCGAGGGTGACTACGACCACCTGCCGGAGCAGGCCTTCTTCAACATCGGTGGCATCGAGGACCTCGAGCGTCGCGCCGCCGAGCTCAACGCCTGAGTCGTTAGGATCCGGGTAGAACCGGGCGCAGGAAAGGAGGGGGACATGGCCTTACATGTTGAGGTGGTCTCGCCGGCAGGCGAGGCCTGGACCGGTGAGGCGACGCAGGTCTCCGTACCCCTGATTAACGGGGAGCTGGGGATCCTGCCGGGTCGTCAGCCCCTCGTGGCGGTCCTGGGGGCCGGTCCGGTGCGACTGAGTCCCATCGACGGCGAGATGTGCAGCATCGAGGTGTCCGGCGGCTTCTGCTCCGTGGACCACGACGTCATCACGATCGCCGCCGACCACGTGAAGCAGGGCGCGGAGGCCTGAGTCATGGGGCAGCACGTGTGGATGGTCGTGGCGATTGCCGTCACCGTCCTCGTGCTGCTGGCAGGCGGGTTCCTGCTGCGTCTGCGCTACCTGGCCGGGCAAGTCGGCTCCTTCGAGTGCGCCCTGCGCCCACGCGGGGCGCAGCGCTGGCTGAGCGGGGTCGCCTCCTTCCGGCTCGACTCCCTGGAGTGGTATCGCCTCGTGTCCTTCTCCACCAGGCCGTCGCGATCATGGAGCCGCTTGAACCTGGAGCTCTCCGAGGCACGGCGCCGCCGGGAGCAGGGGCGCGTCGTCGAGGTGCACTGCGTGGACGCCACCCGCAGCCCTGAGGGCTTCGACCTGGCCATGATGGAGGAGTCCCACTCGGCGCTGATCGCCTGGGTGGAGTCCGCCGCCCCTGAGCAGCCCCGGCTCTTCTGAGACCCGACGCCGGGGCTCATCGGCCGGATCGGCGACGTACTTTTCAGCCGAGGACTGCGTTTTCCTCCAGGCCACTGGGGTCCGCCCCCAGTCATCTGGAGGACATCGCAGTCCTCGATCACGAAGTACGTTCTCGACGGTGGAGCAGGGGAGGTGAGGCCGGCGGGTGACACGATGCTCAGGCCCGCCGGCCCCGGTGTCGCGCCGAGCCCGGGCCCGCCCCGCTAGGGTGGACGGGTGCGCCTCGTTATTGCCTCCTGCTCCGTCGACTACTCCGGCCGCCTGGACGCCCACCCTGCCCCGGGCCACCCGCGTGCTCATGCTCAAGGCCGACGGCTCGGTCCTCATCCACTCCGACGGCGGCTCCTACAAGCCCCTGAACTGGATGAGCGCCCCGGCCCGCCTGGCCGTCACCGAGCCGGACGAGGAGGCCGCCGCCGACGGCGTGCGCGAGGTCTGGGAGGTCAGCGCCACCAAGACCGACGACCGCCTCATCATCCGCCTCTTCGAGACCATCTCCGACGTCAGCCACGAGCCTGGGCGTGGACCCGGGCTCACCAAGGACGGCGTCGAGGCCCACCTCAGGAGCTCCTGGCCGAGCAGATCGAGGTCCTGGGCGCCGGCTACCGCCTAGTGCGCCGCGAGTTCCCCCACCGCCATCGGCCCGGTCGACATCATGGCCAAGGACGCCGAGGGCCGCTCCGTGGCCGTGGAGATCAAGCGCGTCGGCGGGATCGACGGCGTCGAGCAGCTCACCCGATACCTCGAGCTCCCTCGACCGCGACCCGCTGCTGACCCTCGTCCAGGGCGTCTTCGCCGCCCAAACCATCAAACCCCAGGCCCGCGTCCTGGCCGAAGACCGCGGCATCCGCTGCGTCACCCTCGACTACGACGCCATGCGCGGCATGGACGACCCGAGCTCCCGCCTCTTCTAAGGAGACTGCCGTGCCCGCCGCCCGCGCCTCCTCAGCGCCGCTGCCGACCGAGGTGAGCCTGGCCCGCATCATCTCCCAGGGCCTCGTCCCGGCCACCGCCGCGCCCGACGTCGTCGCGGCAGTGTCCCGCCAGCTCGCCATCCAGGGCCAGCAGGTCTCCGCCGTCCCGCACGCCCTGCTCGTGCGCGCCCCGGCCGCCACCCCGGCCGACGTCGATGCCGCCTTCGCACAAGGCGACCTGGTTCGCTCCTGGCCCATGCGCGGCACCGTCCACATCACCACCGCCGCCGACCACCACTGGCTGCGCGCCGCCCTCATGCACCGCACCGACGCCTGGGTGCGGAACAGCGAGAAGGCTTACGGCGTCGATACCGCCCTGTGCGAGCGCGCCGCCGAGGTGGCCCTGGACCTCATCGAGGACCAGGGCCCGCTGATGCGCTCGGTGCTGCTGGCGGCCTGGCAGGAGGCCGGCCTCATGGAGGCCTTCCGCGGTGAGGACGTCTCGGCCTACCGGCGCCGCCACCTCCTGGTGCGCCTCCAGCGCGAGGGGATCCTCGTCCAGGGGCCGCGGTCCGGCAACGAGCACCTCGTCATGGACGCACGCGACCTGCCCGACGCCGACTCCGGGCCCGCCGGAGCAGGCGTCGCCCACGGCGGGACTGGCCACCGCGCCGCCTGCGCGCACATCGCCTACCGCTACGCGGCCAGCCACGGCCCGGTCAGCGCCGAGGACCTGGCCCGCTGGACCACACTGCCCAAGACGCAGGCCGCCCGCGCCCTGGAGGACGCCGTCGAACTGGGGGAGGAGCAGGCCCCAGCCGCGGTTAATGCTGCCGGCGAGCCGGCCGGGCCCCGTGTCCCGCTCGTGCGCGCAGTCGCCGAGGGTGGGACCCGCGGAGGCCTGCGCCCGCTCGGCCCCGGCGAGTCGGCCCCGAAGACCGGCCTGCTCTACATGCGCGCCGACCTGCCCGACATACTGTCCGCCCACCGCGGCGCCGCGCAGGCCACGCACTTCCTGGGCTCCTTCGACGAGCTGCACGTGGGCTACAAGGACCGCTCCTGCCTCACCGATGACGACGGCGAGCGCCTCATCTGCCCGGCGAGCAACGGCATGTTCCGCCCGATCCTGGTGGACCGCGGCCGCCTCGTCGCCGTGCGGCCGGTCGGGGAGGGCCTGCTGTGGAAAGGCGGGGCGGCGCCGTCGGCGCGCGTGCAGCGAGACGTCAACCGGGCCGTCTCCCGCATGGAGCAGCGCCTGGCCGGGTGAGCGGAGCGTAGCCGAAACCCGCCCGCGCAGTGTGGGGGAGGAGACGCCCCGAAGGAGGTTGTCTGATGTCTGAAGTGGTGACAGAATCCGACTCATGAGCAACGAAGCCATGCAGGTCCGCGCACTGCGGGGACGCGTCGTCACCCCCGACCACATCATCGACGACGGGGCGGTCGTCCTGTCGGGATCCCACATCGCGTGGGTCGGGCCCGCTGACCAGGCCGCACGGGCCGGCTTCGCAGACGCCGTCGAGCAGGCTCAGGCCGCACCCGAGGGGGGCTACCTTCTGCCGGGCCTGGTGGACGTCCACTGCCACGGTGGGGGCGGTGAGTCCTTCCCCAACGCCGAGACCGCCGAGCAGGCCATGGTCTCCGTGCTCGAGCACCGCCGCTTCGGCACCACCTCGCTGGTGGCCTCCTGCGTGACGGCTGCCCCCGAGGTCCTGCGTGCGCGCACCCGGGTCCTGGCCGGGCTGTGCGAGGACGGCGAGCTCGCCGGTATCCACTTCGAGGGGCCCTTCGTCTCGGTGGAGCGCTGCGGCGCCCAGGACCCCACCTACATCATCGACCCCGACGCCGCCCTGACCCGTGAGCTCATCGAGCTCGGCGGCGGGCACGTCGTCACCATGACGATCGCCCCGGAGAAACCCGGCATCACCGGCGACGACGGCGTCAACGCGGCCCTCATTGAGGGCGGGGCGCTGCCCTCCTTCGGGCACACCGACTCCGAGGCCGCCCCCGTGCGCGCCGCCCTGGCCGACGCCGCCGCCCGCATCGCCGAGCGCCTCGAGGCCGGCAAGCCGGTCCGCGCGCCGCGCTCAACCGCCACCCACCTGTTCAACGGCATGCGCCCCATGCACCACCGCACGCCCGGGCCCGTGCCCGAGTTCCTGGCGGCCGCCCAGCGCGGTGAGTGCGTCCTGGAGATGATCGGCGACGGTGTGCACCTCAGCCCCGCCATCGTCCTGGACATGTTCGAGACCCTGGGGCGCGACAACGTCGTCCTGGTCACCGATGCCATGGCGGCGGCCGGCATGGCCGACGGCGACTACGTACTCGGGTCCCAGCCGGTCACCGTGGCCGACGGCGTCGCCCGCCTCACCGAGGGCGGAGCGATCGCCGGGGGGACCGCCCACCTCATCGACGTCGTGCGCACCACCTGGCAGGGGGGAGTCGATCTGGTCGACGCCGTCTACGCCGCCAGCGTCCAGGGCGCCCAGATCCTCGGCGACCCCTCCGTGGGGGCGCTGCGCGCGGGCCTGTGGGCCGACGTCGTCGTCACTGATGCGGAGCTGCGTCCCGTCACCGTGCTGCGCCGCGGCGAGGCGGTGGAGCCCGCCGCCTGATCCTCCCGCACCACCGGCCCGTACGGGCCCCAACAGACTCTTGTCATGTGGGAGCCGTTCGCCCCGACCTGAACCGCCAGGTCGGGGCGAACGTGTGTGCGGGTGGGCTGCGCCCTGGCCCGGCAGGCCCAGGAGGCGGCGGGTGTAGATGGCCTGGCCGGAGTGCTGGGCGGCGTCGTCAATGACTGAAGCGAGGCGGACAGCCCGGGTGACGGGCGGATCCCAGGACTCGTCAACGATGTCGTCGAGCGACTCCGGCGTGAGGGATCGCAGGTAGGTTGTGGCCAGGGCGTAGGCGTCGTCGAGGTAGGAGAAGAGGAGGCTGAGGTCGCCGACGACGACCTGGGCGGCCTGTTCGGGTGTGTGGTGCCAGTCCTCGGTGTCGTCGGGCAGGGGCAGGGCGAAGCGCTCGCGGTGGCCGCCGGTAACCCAGACGGGCTCGACGCCCGCCAGGGGCGCGACCTGGATGTCGAGCTCGCGGGCCGTGTGCCAGGCCAGCCAGGTCAGGGAGTCGATGCGGGGTGCCAGGTCCGGGGCGGGCCGGGTGTTGGCCTGCTCGAGTGTGACGCCATCAAAGGCGCGGTCGAATCGCTCGCGGGACCGGGACAGGACGTCAATGAGCATCTCAAGAGTCGTCATGATGTCAGGTTACGTTCCGGGCCTGGGCGGCGGTGGGGTCGATGAGGAACTGATGAGCCGTGAGGGGCTCCACCCTTGGGGATGGTGTTTAAGCGTCGTGATGTTTGCTCGCATCTTGCGAGTTGAGGTGGCGGGTTGTGAGGTTCGGTGGACGAGCCGGCTGTTCGTGCCCGCTGATGGACTCCAAGAACTCGCTGAGGTCGTGTGGGGTCTGGCGTGGGGCGCCGTGTGCATTACCGGTGGCCCGCGGCGTCTGACTGGCCTCCGGGCGGTGTCTGGGGTCTGTGACGGGCGTCCCTGGCCGTCGCGTTCGTACCTTATGCCTCGCGTTCGAGGGGTAAAGGGTACGAACAGGCCACCTACCCTACGACCGCGTGCGCTGGCATCTGGTCAGGCTTAGTGGTGCGCTGTGAGCCGTTGGTGTCACGGTTGGCGACTTTTAGGGTGTCCATCGGCAGACGTACCCGCGCGTGTGCGGCTCTGACCTGCGCATATGTGCCACGGAGGGACGGTCATGAGCCTGGCTCGTCCCTAAATGTCGCCAATTGTGACACCGGTTGTGGGGTGTGCCTGGTGGTCTGAGGCGTGGGCGGGTGTTGGGGTTGAGGGTTAGTGGCCTTGGGCTTCTTCTGCGTCGTCGGTGAGGTAGGTGACGATGCGGACCAGGTCGTAGGGGGTGGAGGTCTCGGTGGTGGTGATGGTGCCCTCGATGGGGCGCCACTGGTTCTCGCCGGCGGGGCGGTATCGGGTGGTCCAGGTGGTGGTCAGGGTGGTGGTCACGCCGGTGGCGGTGTGCTGGTAGTGGTGGGTGACGGTCTGGTTGGGGGTATGGGTGGCCGGGGTCGGTGGTGGTTGTGGTGGTGCCGTCTCCCCAGCCCCAGGTGTAGGAGGTGGGGGTGAACTCGACGTCGATGGTGGTGCCCAGGATGGTGGTGGTCTGGTAGCGCACGGCGGGGTTGGTGTAGACGATGAAGGCCTTGGAGATGATGACCTTGGGGCCCTGGGGGCTGACGCGTAATCCCAGAACCCTGAGCAATCAATGTCGCAGCCTGGCGGGTGGTGATGGTGACCGCATGAGGGCCACCACCGGTGAGTGGGTTGGTCGGGTTGGGTGGGACGGTGGAGGGTGGCCAGGTTGCACTTGTACTTGTCCAGCCCGTACTCATCCTTCTCCGTGGAGCATTCCTGGTGGGGCTGCTCGTCCCATGTCGAGTTGTCTTCGTACTGAGTTGTTACGCCGTCACCAGAGGAGCCTGAACCTGTATCCTCGGATTCGGGGTTGGAGGTTACTGATCTCGAGGCATGTCCAGCAATAGTGGTGTAATCGTCTGTCGCCTGTGTGTCCCAACTCAATTCACCCTCTCCGGTTTCCTCGGCTAATGAGGGGGAAGTGAGGAATGTGGAAAACGCTATTGCGAAGATGGATGCCGTCGTGAGTGTGTGTTTCATTGTGTTTTCTCTACTTCCACTCCACCAACTAGCCAGCGGCCATTCATGTAATGAACTGCGAAGTTGAGTGTCTGACCTTGCATCGCTTCGGTTATCTTAGTTTCTGTCCCTCCTTTAGGGTGACTTATCTGTTCGCCGTGATCGGCGATTACTTTGATTCTGTTGTAATTGTAGCCGTCGAGTTTTTCGTAGTAGGTTAGATCGGTTATGGTTTGTTCCCATCTGTCGGCCCAACCGCCACTGTTGTGGAGCGTGGTGGCATTGTTGATCGTTGATTGGCAGAACTTGCAGCGGTCGTCACTCATGGCGGCGAACTCGGTGGTGTTGCCGGTCATGAAGGCGTAGCGGTAGAGGTCGAGGAAGTAGCCGACGCTGGCTGCTGCGCCCCTCGGCGCTCTCCTCGTTCAGCTGCGGGGGCTTGGCCGGTGCGGGCTCGGACAGGGCGGCGTCGCGCTTGGCGCGCAGCTCAGGGGTCAGGGCCGCTTCGCGGGAGGCGGTCGCACGTGCGTTGGCGTCAGCGATGCCCTTCTCAGCCCGAGCGATCGCCGCCGACGCGCTGGCACTGGCGCTCGCGCTGGCCTCGGCCTTGGCGTCCTTCACCGAGCAGGCCGCCACCCCCAGCGCCAGAATGCACACCGCCACCAGTCCGGCCGCACGGCGACGCCTGCGACGCACCCCGGACCGGTTGTGCCCAACCACTGACCTCCGGGTACGGGTGGCCGCCGACTGTCGTGGGCGCACGGTCACAGGGGGTCGTAGGATGTACTCATCACGGAAGCCTCCTCGCCGCCGAAACAACTCCATATCCCGCCCGGCCAGGCGACACTGCCCGTCCAGACGGTGCATTGACATTACCCGCCTGATCGCCCCATGGCCAGGCCCCGAACACATCCTGTGGAAAACCCCGAAACAGCACTCCCCACACTCCCGTGGGGAGTTGGCACCTCCCGCGTCACCCAGACCTCAGACAACAGTCTCGACTCAGGCCAGGGGATTCAATGCGGCTGCGTGACCTGCGGTGGATCGGCGCCACCTGACCTCGCACGATTCCACCAACCATCACGCAGCCACAACGGCACCCCACAGGGCCCAACTGCTGTACTCCAAGGGCTCGGTGAGGTCACGTGGGGTCCGGTCCGCCATGGGGTCGGTGGGTGGCGGTGTCCGTCGGCCTCGGCGGTGCGTTGTGAGCCGTTGGTGTCACGATTGGCGACTTTTAGGTGACCGTTGGCTGACGTGCCTGAGCCTGTGTGTCTCTGACCTGCGCATACGTGTCGGAGCATGACAGCAGTCAGTCTGGCTTGTCCCTAATAGTCGCCTTCAGTGACACCACACTAAGAGACCCACCCGAATTCGGGTGTGGGCAGCCGACCTCGGACGGCACGAGTTTGGCGACGGTGGCTCCCGGGAAACGTGCCGGTTCAGCGAAGAGTGCGAAACGGCTCTGAGCAGGACGCAAGATCGAGAGGAGGCGGATCAGCCTCCCCGCTATCCGAACGGCAGCGGCCCTGCGCCCCAACGTAGGTGAAGCCGACGAGTGTTAGGATTGGGGGTGGCGTCTGCCGGCCGCCCCGCTCAGGCGAAGACGACGGTGCGGTGCCCGTTGAGCAGCACCCGGTGCTCGGTGTGCCAGCGCACCGCCTGCGCCAGCACCCGGCGCTCGACGTCCTGTCCCTTGGCCTGCAGCATGGACACGGAGTCCTCGTGGCCGGCCCGCGTCACGTCCTGCTCAATGATCGGCCCCTCATCGAGGTCCGCCGTCACGTAGTGCGCCGTCGCCCCGATGAGCTTGACCCCGCGCTCGTGCGCCTGGGCGTAAGGACGCGCCCCCTTGAAGGACGGCAGGAACGAGTGGTGGATGTTGATGACGCCCCCGTGCAGCCGCTCGCACAGGGCGGGGGAGAGGATCTGCATGTAGCGGGCCAGCACCACCAGTTCGACGTCGAGGGAGTCCACCAGCCCCAGCAGCTCGGCCTCAGCGGCCTCCTTGGTCTCCTTGGTGACCGGGATGTGGTGGAAGGGCACCCCGTAGAACTCGGCAACATCCCGCAGCGTCTCGTGGTTGCCCACCACGCCGACGACGTCGACCGGCAGCCCCTGGCTGCGGGCCCGGAAGAGCAGGTCGGTCAGGCAGTGCCCCTCCTTGGAGACCATGATGAGGGTGCGCATCGCGCCCCACCTCATCGAGGCTCCACTCCATCTCGTACTCGCCGGCCAGCTCGGCCAGGTCCTTCTCCAGCTCCACGCGCGGCACGGTGGTGAGCACCTGGACCCGCATGAAGAACAGGCCTCGGAGGAGTCCCCGAACTGCTTGGACTCGGTGATGTTCCCGCCGCGGCGCGCCAGCGTGCCGGTGACCGCGTGGACGATCCCCGGGCGATCGGGGCAGGACAGGGACAGGACCAGGTGGGCGGCGGAGTCGGGTTGCGCCGTGGAATGAGCCATGGCCTCAGCCTAGTCGGCGCTCGCGCCACTTGACGACGGCGAGCATCAGCCAGGTGGTCACGATGAAGGGCCAGGTGTAGGTCGGCACCGGGATCTCCGTGAAAAGCCGGTCCACGACGACGGTCAGCACCGATCCCACCACCGCCAGCACCCAGGCCCGCCTCCCGGGAGGCAGGAGGACGACGCCGATCGCGATCGCCGTCAGGCACGGCGAGTATCCGCCCAGTCCGTGCGCCGCCTGGCCGGCGGGAACGAGCGCCAGCGTTGCTGCCGTCCCAACTGCGCTGCCCAGCAGCGCCGCCGCCCCCGACTCTCCACCCGGCGATGAACAGCCCGGCCAGGATCAGCACCCCGCCGACCCAGGAATCGATGAGCACCACCTGGGACTCTCCCGTCAGCACCGCCTCCGGGACCAGCCACGCCGTCGCCCCACTGACCGGCGCCGGATCCGGCACCATTGGCGCATCGATGGCCCTGAGCAGAGCGGTCAGCAGGCCGGAGACGATACAGAAAGGAGCCGTGAGCGCCGGGAGCCCGACCGGGGCGAGGGCGCGCTCCAGCGCGCGGTGAACCGCGGGGCACGCCGCCGCCCCGACCACGGTAACCAGCGTCGCCGGCCAGAAAACCCCCATAGCGGCCCAGGCCGCTGCTCCTACCAGCGCCCCGTTGTAGCCCTGGAGCCCGTCACGCACACGCAGATCCAGCAGCCTGGCCGCCACCGTTGACACCGTCGTCCCGAGGACCACCTCAAAGGCCATGAGCGGTGAGTAGACGGCGATGCCGGCCACGATGAGCAATCCGGTGAGCGCCCGGGGCTGGAGGAAGATCTGCCCCACCCGCGCCCCAGCGCGCCCACGCCGGACGAGACGATCGACGGGACGGCCGAGGTGCCGGCTCCGTCAGCCGGGCGGTGGGACTGATGAACAGGTGACTCAGGCATGAGGGGCTCCGATCGGTAGAGACTCGGGAGGTGCCCGCCGCCCAGGTGAGCGGGCTGTTGCTAGTACTTGCGCAGGTTGAGCCTCGGCGCGCCGAACCACTGGCCGCGCAGAGTCTCGCTGATGTCGAGCATGAGATCGGTCAGACGGGTCGTGTCATCGCCCAGCGCCCGGGCGATGAAGCCGGGGCCCTGCACCCGCGTCACTGCGCCGCGCACGCCGTCGACCTCCAGCATCTGGGCCACGTCATTGACGAGGGCGTCATCGACCCGGGCGTCGAGCACCGTGAAGGAGGCCAGGTGGCTGTGCCCTCCAGGCCTCCCAGCCCCGCCAGCCCGGCCTCACCGGGGACCAGGCGCAGGTTGTCGACGACGGTGCACCGCCCACCGACACGGATGTCAGTGCGCATCCGCACGCAGTCGTAGCCGAAGGCCGAACCGTCCGGGGCCCATCCGGGGGTGAGGACCTCCAGGGACATGAAGGTCGCCGTCGGGTCCATCTCAACCAGGGTGGTCTGCCGGTGAGGAGGACTCCCGGTAGGCGATGACCTGGTCGGGAACGAGCCCAGCACGGCCTGGGGCCCCAGGTTCACCCGGGTGTCCTGGCGGACCGGGCAGGTGGGGGTGCGGTAGATCTTCGTGGCCGCCTGGGTTGTCAGCACCGCCGAGGCCCCTGGAGGACCTCGACCTCGGTGAGATAGGAGTCGCCGTCCAGGTACCCGCCTCCGGGATTGACCACGTAGTAGGTCACCTGCCCAGTCTCGTCGAGGTACAGCGGGCGGAAGACCCTCAGTGCTCCCCGGTGGTACTGCTCGACGGCGACGCTCCGGTCCCCGCCCCGGGCGATCCGCAGGTGCAGGCTCGCCGGTGGTGCTCACGACTCAGGTCCGTCATGAGCACGTCATGGTGGATCCACTCGATGACCTGCTCCAGGCCCTCGTCGGTCTTGAGGTTGGTGAAGCAGAAGGGCTTGTCACCCCGGAACACCTTGGAGTCGGCCTCCATGACCGCCAGGTCGGCGCCGACGTGAGGGGCCAGGTCCGTCTTGTTGATGACGAACAGGTCGGACTTAATCATCCCCTGACCGGCCTTGCGAGGAATCTTCTCGCCCTGGGCGACGTCGATGACGTAGATGGAGAAGTCGACCAGCTCGGGGAGAAGGTGGCCGAGGTTGTCGCCTCCCGACTCCACGAACACCACCTCCAGGTCCGGGTGGCGCTCCACCAGCTCGGCGATCGCCGCCTCGTTCATGGAGGTGTCCTCACGGATGGCCGTGTGCGGGCAGCCCCCGGTCTCCAGCCCGACGATGCGGTCCACCGGCAGGACCCCCTGGGCTGCGAGGATCTTGGCGTCCTCGATCGTGTAGATGTCGTTGGTGACGGCGGCCATGGAGACCTCCTGGCTCATGGCCCGGGTGATGCGCTCGATGAGCTGGGTCTTGCCCGCCCCCACCGGGCCTCCGACTCCGATCCGGACCGGGCCGGGGTGGGAACGGTGCGCCGGCTGCTCGGGCGCGTCCGCGTGCTGCTGGCTGGTTGCTGCTGACATGAGAATCTCCTCACTGGCTCTTCAGGAAGGTCTTTCAGGACATGAACATGCGGGCCCGCTGGCGCTCGTGCCGCATCTGGCTGATCTCGATCCCGGGTGCGGCGGCCCCCAGGTCCATCTCGTCGAGGTCCCCGATCCGCCTGACCGCGGCGCGGACGTCGCCGCGCACCGAGGCGATGGCGCGCTGACCGGCGTCCTGCCCCAGGGGGATGGCCCGAACGGCGTTCTGCGTCAGCGAGATGACACTGGACTGGAGGTAGGCCGCCGCGACCGCCGCCGCCGGCGCCCCCAGCGCGTAGCCGGCGATCGCCAGCACGATGGCGGGGTGGGAACGGCAGCCCCCGGTGTCCTTGGTGCCCCGGTGTCCCCGGCGTTCCGCTGCCCCGGTGTCCGCATGAGCGCCGCGTATCGGCTCAGCAGCCTGCCGCCGTCAGTGCCCTCCAGGGCCAGGCGGGCGATGGTGAGCATCCTCCGCCCCATCGTCACCCCGGCCCGGCGTACCTGGATCGGTACCGCCTGAGCCACGAGAGCGTATCGGGTGCGCGATCGCCTCCCAGTCATCGGCCGCCACCGCCTCGAAGGCCAGCCGCAGCCCCAGCCCCTCGGAGAAGGTCAGCTGGGTGGACACGAGCGCGCGCAGCCAGGACACGAAGGTGGCCTCACCGTCCACGACGCCCTCGCAGATGTAGGTCTCCAGCCCGAAGGAGTGGGAGAAGGCGCCCGTGGGCAGCGCGGAGTCGCACAGCCTGGGCCAGCGGCAGCCTGCCAGCCGGCAGGGCTCGCCCCACTGTGGGGCAGGGAGTGTCAGTGAGTGTGCTCGGCATGACGGAAGGGGACGGGCATGGACCGCTCCATCCGCGCATGACGCACACCCAGGTGCTCCAGGTAGTGCTCGGCGGTGTGGTCGTACTGGATGACCATGACGCCGTCATGCCCCTCAAGGTCCGGGAAGGGCTCCTCCGGGCCGAAGAACTGGGCGGGCAGGTGCCGGTTGCCCAGGTTGTGGGCGACGACCCCCATCTCGCGCACCGTGGCGGGCGCGATGACCAGAACATCGGTGGGCTCCAGGCGCACGACGACGATCCCGCGCTCGTTGCGAAGCAGGATGTCGCCCTCGCGCAGGTCCGGTGCGCCCGGCGCGAGCCGGATGCCGAGCTCGGTGCCGTGGTCGGAGCGCACTCGTTGGATGCGTTTCGTGAGGTCGGCCAGGGGGAGGACCACGTTCTCCACGTGCACGCCCTCCAGCTCCTCGCCGGGCAGGTCGTGGATATTGCCTGAGATGGACTCGATAATCATGAAGGCTCCGGGGTGAGGGTTCAGAAGAGGAAGTAGCGCTGGGCCATGGCCAGGACGTGGGCGGGCTCGCAGGTGACCTTCTCGCCGTCGACGGTGACCTCGTAGGTCTCGGGATCGACGGTGAGCGCCGGAGTGGCGTCGTTGAAGGCCATGTCCGCCTTCGTCAGCCGCCTGACCCCGCGGGCCGGGCAGATCTTCTTGCGCAGCCCCAGGCTCTGGGGCACTCCCGCATCGATGGCCGCCTGGGACATGAAGGTGATCGAGTTCGACGCCGGCGCCGCCCCGTAGCCGCCGAACATGGTGCGCATGAGCGTGGGCTCGGGGGTGGGGATCGAGGCGTTGGCGTCGCCCATGACCGCCGAGGCGATCTGGCCGCCCTTGAGGATCAGGGACGGCTTGACCCCGAAGAAGGCGGGTTCCCACAGCACCAGGTCGGCCCACTTGCCCACCTCCACGCTGCCCACGACCTCGGCGATCCCGTTGGTGCGGGCCGGGTTGATCGTGTACTTCGACACGTAGCGCTTGATGCGCAGGTTGTCGCCGCCCTCCGGGTCTCCGGCGAGCCTGCCGCGAGCCTTCTTCATCTGGTCGGCCACCTGCCAGGTGCGGATGACGACCTCGCCGACGCGCCCCATGGCCTGGGAGTCCGACGACGTCATCGAGAACACGCCCAGGTCGTGCAGCACGTCCTCGGCCGCGATCGTCTCCGGTCGGATGCGCGAGTCGGCGAAGGCGACGTCCTCCGGGATGGCGGGGTTGAGGTGGTGGCACACCATGAGCATGTCGAGATGCTCCTCAGCGGTGTTGCGCGTGAAGGGCAGCGTCGGGTTGGTCGAGGACGGCAGGATGTTGGGGTCCTGCGCCAGGGTGATGATGTCGGGGGCGTGACCGCCACCGGCGCCCTCGGTGTGGAAGGTGTGGATGACCCTCCCGCCGATCGCGCGGCGGGTGTCCTCGACGAAGCCGCACTCGTTGAGCGTGTCGGTGTGGATGGCGACCTGCACGTCGAACTCGTCGGCGACCTTGAGGGCCTCGTCGATGACGGCGTGCGTGGCGCCCCAGTCCTCATGGATCTTGAAGCCGACCGCGCCGGCGCGCAGCTGCTCGGCCAGAGGCTCCCGGGCTGAGGCGTGTCCCTGCCCAGCAGGCCGATATTCATGGGGAAGTCCTCGACGGCCTGCAAAGCATGCGGGCCAGATGCCAGGCCCCGGGAGTGATCGTGGTGGCGTTGGTGCCGTCGGCCGGTCCCGTCCCTCCGCCGATCATGGTGGTCACGCCTGAGGCCAGGGCGGTGGCGACCTGGGTGGGGGAGATGAAGTGAATGTGGGAGTCGATGCCCCCGGCCGTCAGGATGCGGTGCTCGCCGGCGATCACCTCCGTGGAGGCGCCGATGACGATGTCGACGTCGTCCATGATGTCCGGGTTGCCCGCAGCGCCGATAGCGCTGATGACGCCGTCGCGGATGGCGACGTCGGCCTTGTAGATGCCGGTGTAGTCGATGATGATCGCGTTGGTGATGACGGTGTCGGGGATGCCCTCGTCCCGCGTGCGCTGGCCGTTGTGGCCCATGCCGTCGCGGATGACCTTGCCGCCTCCGAAGACGGCCTCGTCGCCACGGTGGGTCAGGTCCCGCTCGATCTGGGCGAAGAGGTCGGTGTCGGCCAGGCGGACGGCGTCCCCAGTGGTGGGGCCGTACAAGGCTGCATGCTCCCGACGGCTGAGTTCCTTGCTCATGATGTGCTCCTGTGCTCTCAGCCCTCGACCGGGCCGTTCGTCTCGCCTGCCAGACCGAAGACCCTTCGTGCTCCCGCGAGCGCCACCAGGTGGACTGGTCGGGAGTCGCCCGGCTCGAAGCGAACCGCGGTTCCGGCCGGAATGTCGAGGCGGAAGCCACGAGCGGCCCGCCGGTCGAAGGACAGCGCGGGGTTGACCTCGGCGAAGTGGAAGTGCGAACCGACCTGAATGGGACGGTCCCCGGTGTTGAGGACGTCGAGACGGAGGGTGGGGCGTCCCTCGTTGATGGTGATGGTGCCGCCTGCGAGTCGGTACTCCCCGGGGATCATGGCAGGCTCCTACGAATCGGGTCGTGAACGGAGACGAGCTTGGTCCCGTCGGGGAAGGTCGCCTCCACCTGGACCGCGCGGATCATCTCGGGGACTCCCTCCATGACGTCGTCGTAGGTCAGCAGGGTGGTCCCGTAGGCCATGAGATCCGTGACCGTGCGCCCTTCTCGGGCCCCCTCGAGGATCTCAGCGGTGATGTAGGCGACTGCCTCAGGATGATTGAGCCGGATACCCCTGTCCTTGCGTCTTCGAGCCAGGTCTGCGGCGACGACGATGAGTAGCTTCTCCTGCTCACGAGGGGTGAGGTGCATGGGGGCTCTCCAGAGATGGATCCGGAGCGGGCGCATAGGCGCGAGCTTGTCCGCGCACGACGGACGCTTATAGGCAATGCCTGACATGTTGCAGAAATATTTCCGACTGTTGAGCGGCAAGGTTCTGGGTGCACCTGCCCCCCGTGGTTTTCCGCGTCATGGCGCGAGAGGGATGATTGTGGTTGACGTGCCATCGATCCTCGGCGACTGATGTCGATACTGAGGAAAAGAAGGGTCGGGATGCGTGCTGAGACGCATCCCGACCCTGCGTGGGTGGTGGTCACCCTCAGCCCTGACGGGCCTTGAGGCGGGGATTCTTCTTGTTGATGACGTAGGTGTGGCCGCGGCGTCGGACCACCTTGGACCCCGGCTGCTTGGCCAGGGACCGGATCGAGGCTCGAACCTTCATGTCGGCTCCTTTCCTTCTTCGTGTCCAGTGATGGCGGCGCGAGAGCAGGGATGAGGGGCGGTGGCGCCGATGAGCTTGACCCCGCGCTCGTGTGCCTGGGCGTAGGGGCGCGCCCCCTTGAAGGACGGCAGGAAGGAGTGGTGGATGTTGATGACGTTGCCGCGCAGCTTCTCGCACAGGGCGGGGGAGAGGATCTGCATGTAGCGCGTGAGCACGACGAGCTCCACGCCGAGCTCCACGCCGAGCTCGTCCACGAGCCCCAGCAGCTCGGCCTCCGCCTCCGCCTTGGTGTCCTTGGTGACGGGGATGCAGTGGAAGGGGACGCCGTAGAACTCGGCGACGTCCCGCAGCGTCTCGTGGTTGCCCACCACGCCGACGACGTCGACCGGCAGCCCCTGGCTGCGGGCCCGGAAGAGCAGGTCGGTCAGGCAGTGCCCCTCCTTGGAGACCATGATGAGGGTGCGCATCGCGCGCCCCACCTCATCGAGGCTCCACTCCATCTCGTACTCGCCGGCCAGCTCGGCCAGGTCCTTCTCCAGCTCCACGCGCGGCACGGTGGTGAGCACCTGGACCCGCATGAAGAACAGGCCCGACTCCTCGTCCCCGAACTGCGAGGACTCGGTGATGTTCCCGCCGCGCCGGGCCAGCGCCCCCGTGACCGCGTGGACGATGCCGGGGCGGCGGGGGAGGGCGCCGACGGCGTGGCGGGAGCCGTCGCGGTCACGGTTGCAGTCGTACTGCGCAGCCTACCCAGCCGCGCGGCGCCCCTCCGAGTCGGGGCGGCCTCCGCCCGCCCCGCCGTCGGGCCTCCCATAGCGCAGCGCTCCCGCCGCACCGAGGGCGCTGAGCCCGACGACGATGAGCCCCACCCCGCCGACGCCACAGACCGCCGTCGTCCCGTAGCCCGGATCGAGCATCTGGATCGCCACCGCCGCCGTGATGACGACCATGAGGGCCACCGCCACCGACTGGATCCGGCGCTCGCGCCGGGAGCGAGCGTGGATCGCGGCGATGAGCGAGCCTCGCCGCGAGTACAGGCCCACGAGCACGCTGAGGGGCCTCCACCGTGTCTGTGAAGAGCCCCTCGGAGACGAAGAGCAGGCCCTGTCCAGGCGACCGAGGCGGCCGTGACCACCGCCGTCGTCCAGGAGGTGGAGCGCAGGCGGCCCGCCCAGGAGGGGACCTGGCGGGCGTCGGCCATCGCCTCGATCCCGCGCGCCGTCGGCACGAGGGTGGAGCCCAGGCTCATGATCGCCGAGGAGACCACCGCGACGCGCACCACCAGATGCCCCGTCACGGGAGCAGGGGTCGACGGCGCTGTACGCCGTCCCGCCCACGGCGAAGAACCCCATGAGCCCCAGCATCGTCAGCGCGGTGACCCGCTGCGGCGCGCCTGCGCCCGTGACATCGGTGAGCGCGAAGATCGCGTCGAAGCCCCAGTAGGCGAAGACCGCCAGCAGCACCGCGTGGAACCAGTCGAGGGGCGAGCCAGTCATGGGCGCCAGGCGCACCCCGCCCCCGGCCACGAGCCCGGCGCAGACGATCGTCGCCCCGAGCCCCGCGATGACGGCGAGGTACTGCAGGGCCGCCATGAGCCGCAACTCGTAGAGGTCGATGAGGGCGGCGAGCGCGGTGAGCACCGCCGCCAGGGCCGCCTTGAGCGCCGCCGGCGCCGCGGGGGCGAGCAGGTCGGCGGCCACGTAGGCCATGCCGGAGGTGGCGATGACTCCGGTGGCGGCCAGGCAGAAGCCCGCGAACCACCCGGTGCGCGGCAGGGCGCGCCGCACCCATGTGTAGACGCTGCCCTTGTGCGGGTCGCGCCGGTCGTTGGCGCTCATGCCCGCGGCCACGAGGGCGGCGGGGATCGCCGCCAGGAGGTAGACGACGGCGGTGCCCGAGCCGACCAGCGCGGCGATGAGCGGCGCGGTCACCATGATCGAGTACCACGGCGCCGTGGCCGACAGGGCGAGCGCGGAT